>Ga0335078_10000410_pt1 | contig 67616 bp, 57 predicted proteins | sample Lox_Sample_32_FD_206711 | JGI IMG/M metagenome (GOLD analysis project Ga0335078, IMG submission 206711) | Soil microbial communities from Loxahatchee National Wildlife Refuge, Florida, United States - Lox_Sample_3.2 | ecosystem: Environmental > Terrestrial > Soil > Wetlands | place: USA...
GGCCAGCGATACGGAAGTTCGCGCCAGAAGTTCGAGCGTGGCGTCGTTGACGATTTCGTACTCCGCAGTTGCTGCCGGAGGCGTGGCCACAGCAGCGCCCAGAGATTGCGGCACAGTCCGCACGATCCCGCAATGTCCATGCGACATGTACTCGCACAGGCAGACGTCTCCCATGACAATCAGATCAGGGATCTCCCGCTTGAGCGCGCGCGCGGCCTGCTGCACGATTCCGGTTTCGGCCCAGGCTCCGGTGGCTACTTCATCCTTTTTTTCAGGGAGCCCGAAAAGGATGACTGCCGGCACACCGAGGGAGTGCGCGCGGCGAGCTTCCCGCACGGTCTGGTCTACTGAGAGATTGAACACCCCGGGCATGGAGCCGATTTCTTTGCGCACCTCCTCGCCTGGGCAAACGAACAGGGGATAAACCAGTGACTCGGGCGAAAGCCGGGTTTCCCTCACCAAAGATCGTAGTGGTTCATTCTGGCGCAGCCGGCGCAAGCGCGTGATGGGAAAAGCCATAACCAAATCCTCGGCGAGGTAAACGGGCTCGCCGTCTATGGGCTGATTCTAGCAGAGCCCAGTCCCTGGCCTGGCGCAAATCAATGAAGCTCGTCCCTTGAGCCTTGAGCTCGGGCTTTTGTCGCAAGCTAGGGCTAGTACTTTCGTAATGTTCATGTGCCTGCCGTCCTTCTTCGAGCGAAGTCAGACAAATAAAATGACGACTAGGGATGGTTACGAAGCGACATTGGTGGACAAGAGTAACGATAGGCTTGCTTCTGACCTATGGGGCGGCAGCATGCTTTCTCCCACACGGCCCATGGCTGGCTGCCTTCGGTGATATCACGCCGCTTCTCCTCATCGTCCTTGCCGCGGCCTTGATGGTGGCCAACGCCTACTCCACACAAAGCCAAACCCGTGTTTTCTGGGCGCTCATGGCCGCCGGGTGCATCCTGTGGAGCGCCAACCTGGCGACGTGGACGTTTTTCGAGGTTCTGCTGCGAAGAAATGTCCCCGATCCGTTTTTCGGGGATGTAATTCTGTTCATCCATACCGTGCCATTCATGGCGGCGGTAGCCCTGCGCCCTCATCGTCCGCGGGAGGAAAAGAAGCTTCATTTCGGCACCCTGAATTTTCTGATGCTCCTCATCTGGTGGATGTTTCTGTATGCCTTCGTGGTCTTTCCAGACGAGTACGTCAGCCTGAATGCTGCGGTCTACAGCCGCAATTATGACCTGCTCTATCTGGTGGAAAATCTGGTGCTGCTGGCGGCGCTGGGCTTCTTGACCAGCCGCGCCAAAGGCGGATGGAGAAAGGTCTACTGGAATCTGTTCTTTGCCATGGGTTTGTATGCGCTGAGTTCGCAGCTGGTGAACGCGGCCATTACTCGCAACGAATACTACAGCGGCAGCTGGTATGACATTCCTTTCGTCGCCTCCATTTGCTGGCTTATTTTCGCCGCTCTGATGGCGCGCGAACTGAATCCGGTTTGCGACTCGGCTCCGCCCCAGCACAGCAAGTGGCTAGCCCTGACCCCGCGCCTGGCAATGGCGGCCATCCTTTCCCTGCCTATACTCGCTTGCTGGTCTGAGTTTGTTGATACCGCGCCGGCCCCCATCCGCCACTTCCGCTTGCTGGCCAGCCTCACCGCGATGCTGGTGCTCGGCATTTTTGTTTTCTGGCGGCAATATCTGCTCGATCACGAGTTGATGCGCCTTCTCAAGGACTCCCACAATAATTTCGAAAACCTGAAGCACCTGCAGACTCAGCTGATCCAGAAGGAAAAGCTGGCATCGCTCGGTCAGCTGGTGGCCGGCGCCGCTCACGAGATCAATAATCCTCTCACCGCCATTCTGGGATATTCAGAGTTGCTGGCGGAAAATCGCAACCTCGATCCGGCACAAGTCACCATGGCAAAGAAGATCGGGCAACAGGCGCGGCGTACGCGCGACCTGGTCTCCGGATTGCTCAGTTTTGCTCAACAAGCCCCGGCGGAGAAGACCCTGGTAGATATGCGGCAGGTGGTGCAGCGCGCTTTGCAGATGAAAGTCCTGCAGCTGGAGACAATGGGAATCCGGGCGGAGAATAACATCGCAACCACCCTGCCGCCGATCTGGGGAAATTTCAATCAGCTCCTTCAATGCTGTCTCGAAATTATCGGCAACGCCATGGATGCTATGGAAAAGACTGCAGGCGGAACGCTGTGGATCAATGTGCAGCGGGCTTACGAGGAAATCGCGCTGGAATTTGCCGACTCCGGTCCCGGGATGCTCGACCCGAAGCGCGTTTTTGATCCCTTCTACACCACAAAAGAGATAGGCAAGGGCACAGGACTGGGCCTCAGCGCTACCTACGGCGTGGTACAGGACCACCAGGGACAGATCACGGCCTATAACCGCGCTGAGGGTGGAGCGGTTTTCGTTTTGCGCTTTCCGATTGCCGACTCCGATAGTCCGCTAGGGTCGAAGGTGTTTGCCGGCAGCGCTACTCGCTAGGCCAAGACAACGCTGCCCGCCGGACATTGTGGTAATTTCCCGGCAATTATTTTCTAGTTTCTAGGGGACTGCGATTGTTGTGGAGAGCGCTGTCCAGTGATGCTCTTCCGAATCCGTCACGACCTCGCGTATTCGATAGGTTCCAGGCTTCAGCTGAAAACTTACGCTCATGTCGACCCCTTCTTTGAAGAGTTCCTCCAGTTGGGCATCGAGAACACTCACGTGAGCAAACCTTTGTTGAGACGTAACCAGCTTTTCTTTCTGGTCGAAAACAGCGAAGACGAAGGTTACAGTATTAAGGTTGTGCTCTCCGTCCTTCTGAAAATGAAGCGGCTTGGCATCGAGGTGAGTAACTAAGGCCAGTTCGCGCGCGCCACCTTGTCCTTCCGAGAGTTTTCCGCCCAGCTGAACCGGCAATTGCCGGGAATCTGTTTTCGAAAATATCGCATCCCGAATCTGCTCCTGGGTCTGAGCCTCGGAATCGGAAGCCGCCTGTCGCTTGGCCTCCGCTGCGGCATCAGCTTCATTTTTGGGGGCAAAGTAGCCGCGCCGGGCCTGCACGCTAAAGCCCTTGTGCTTTTCCGCCAGATCGACCTTCAAAGCGTGGAACTTGCCATCTGGCTTCATCCCGGCGGGCGCGAAAGCCAGCATGTAGTAGACCGGAGACCCAGCCAACGCTGCAAATCCTGCTTTGAGGTCGTTGTTGTTACGGAAAAATTCGCCGCCGGTGTCTTGAGCGACCTCTTCCAGTACGTCGGCGGCGGCAAGTTCCCGCCGTGAATCCAATCGCTCGGACTGTCCAGGGCGTCCAGCGATGTAATTCCGTGATGCGTCACTCTCTCGAGGGGGCGCCAAACCTCTGGGATCCAGTGAGCTGATGACTACCTGCGAACGCACGGCGCGGTCGATCACCCGGTCTAATTGGTACTGTTCGCTCTCCGACAGAAACCCCGGCGACACCAAAATGATGGTGCGCTGACCGGGCATCTGTGAGATGTAGGTTACCAGGTGGTCCAGTTGCTCAAGATTCAGCCGGGCCTGCATTTCCACCTGGGAAACAATATGTTGAGCCATCATTCGTACCATGTTCTCAAGCTGAGTTTCAGCCTTTGACGCTATGGTTTCTGACTTGGTGGTCGCCGCGGCGTCGTTGTCGTCCTGGAGACTGGCATCCGAATCCTGATTCGTCGCCACCAGTTTGCAACGTTTCACGGCTTCGTCGAGCGCCATCTGCCAGGCTTCGGAGTATTCGGGGTTCTGTTGGATAATCTCCGTGGCTTGATAATCGGAGAGATCGGGGCAATTGTGAGAGCGAGTGATGGAGTGCGCGCTGGCTTGCAACTTAGCCAGAGCGGTGTGAATCTGCTGCGGATCGACAGTGAAGTCCGACAGCATTTGATCCGAGGTAAAGATGGCCGCCCGGTCCTCAGGCCGAAGATTGGCCGCCAGGTAGTGATCGGCTGCATCGCGGGCATAAATCATGGCTTCGTCGGAAGTATTCAGATCGTCGAAGTACAGAGCCAGAAAATTACCAGGCATCGCGGGCGGAAGCGCCAAGCCCGGTTGCCCTGACGGGCTGGCCACAGCCGAAGTCGATGGCGGCGTAGACGGCCCCTCTACTTCGAATTGCGAGATCGACTGTTCTTTGCCTCGGTCAAAAATCCGGAAGTCTTCCTTCCGCATGCCTTCCACCGGTTTGCCTTCCGCATCGCGCACAGTCACGCGCACTACCACCAGGTTGCTTCTCACTTTTAGCTGAAACGCAGGTTGGCTCTCGGTTGTCGCCCCGGTGCCCTTATCACTGGTCTGAGCCAAAGCTCGCGGCGAGCCCAGGAGAAGGCCAGAAGCTGCCAGCAGGACGATAAACGCAAGACGCCGCACACCGACGATGGCCGCCTTCTTATGCATGGGTCAGATCCTAGCACCGTGCCGACCTCCGGGTTGGCTGGTATCCATCAGTCCTCCTGCGATGAGGTACACCCTTCCTGTAACATTAATTCCGATGCTGCCCGATCCGCTCTCCCACTCCAGCACGCAAGTGCTGGAATTCGATGCCCTGCGCACACTGCTGCAAGGATACACATCCTCTCCCCTGGGGAGGGATCGGATCGCCGTGCTTGCGCCCTCCGCTGATCGGCATTGGATCGAGAATGAACAGCGGCTTACCAGCGAGATTCGCGAGTTCCGCCGGGTTGGCGGACACTTCGACTTTTCCGGACTGCTTAGCGTCGCAAAACAGCTCGAAAAGTCGCGCATTTCCGGAGCCACCCTTGAAACCACTGAAATCCGTGACGTAGTACTGGTTGTGGACCGGGCTGCCGAGTGGCGGGAGATTTCTCTTGGGCCGCCGGCCGCCATGCGCGTCGAATGGAAAGCTGTGGCGCAGCTTTCCTCGGGAATCGCGGACTTTACTGGTTTTCTCCGAGGTTTTCGCAACAAGATTCTTCCCGACGGAACGCTCGAAGATCGCGCCTCGCCGGAGTTGGCTCGTATCCGGCGCGAGATCGAGAAGCAGCGACGGTCGATTCAGGACTCCCTCCGCGGCTATCTTCGCCGCCTGGCGGAAGGCGGCACCGTGCAGGACGAGGTGGTCACCATCCGCGGCGAGCGCTTCGTGATTCCGGTGAAAGTCGAGCAGAAACGGCGGGTGCAAGGGGTGGTGCACGGTGCCAGTTCGAGCGGCCAAACCGTCTTCGTCGAGCCGCTCGAAACCATCGAGCAGAACAATGAATTAGTGCGGTTGCTGGATGAAGAGCAGGCGGAGATTCGGCGCATTCTGCTCGAAATGACGCGGCTCGTCGCTGAGCATGCCGATGCGATCGTTGGCGCGGTTGCGGTATTGAGCGAACTGGAACTGCAGTTTGCCAAGGCCAGATTCGCGGAAGAGTACAACTGCATTCCGGTGGCGCTGTCGGAGTCCGGGCTGATCCTGCAGAAAGCCCGCCACCCCTTGCTCGAACACAATTTGAAGGGCAAGGGCGGGCACGTCGTTCCCATCACCCTGGAGATGGAGGCAGAGAATCGGGAACTCGTCATCACCGGCCCTAACACCGGAGGCAAGACGGTGGTGCTGAAGACGGTAGGATTGCTGGCGCTCATGGCGCAATCGGGCATTCCCGTTCCGGCTGATCGCGCGGAGATGCCAGTGTTTGACGCGGTACTCGCCGATATCGGGGATTATCAGTCGATTGAGCAGAACCTTTCGACCTTCTCAGCACACCTCACCAATATTGATTTTATTTCCCGCAGCGCCACTGCCCGGTCTCTGGTGTTGCTCGACGAACTCGGGTCGGCGACTGACCCCGAAGAGGGCGCAGCTCTGGCTGTGGCCATCGCCGAGCATTTCCGGGGAATCGGATGTCTCACATTCATCTCCACTCATCACACATCGCTCAAAATCTTCGCCGCAAATACGGCAGGCGTGCTCAATGCTTCGGTTGGATTCGACGAGGCAACGCTGCAGCCGACCTACGAGTTGAAGATCGGCGTGCCCGGTGCTTCCGCAGGAATCAACATTGCCCGGCGTCTGGGTTTGAACCCGTCCATTATTGAGGCAGCGCGTACGCGCTTGAGCTCGCAGGCTCGGGACGTCAGCGAATTCCTCGACCGGCTGCACGTGGAATTGCGCGAGGCGGACGCGAGGCGTATGCGCCTGCAGCAACGTGAACGGGAACTGAAAGCTGAGCGGGAGCGCCTTGCCGCCGAAGGCCGCAAGGAACAACAGGCCGGCATCCGGGAAATGGAGAAGAAGCTGGAAAGCCTGCTGCGCGACTTCGAATACCACGCGCGGGAGACCGTAAGTGCGATTCAGGATCGGGCCGCCGCTCAAAAGCTGTCGAAAGATGCCGAGCGGCGGATCTCGAAACTGCGCCGCGAATTCCGGGAGCAATTCGATTCCGCCGTCGTAGCCCACACCACCGGCGCGGACCAGGGCGACCCTAACGCTCAGCCACAGACGGTGAAACATGTCTCGGAAGGAGACACGGTCAAGCTGAAGTCGGTTGGCCGGTCGGCACGCGTGACTCGCAATATCGACGGCGATCACTTTGAAGTCGAAATCGGCGCCATGAAGATGAAGATTGCCCGCGATGACATCGCCGAAGTGCTGGCCCGGGCTTCGGAGTCTCCCGTGAACGCCGCGAGGGCGCGTGGAATTTCGGTTTCGCTGGAGAGCGAGAGTCAGAGGGTGCCGTCGGAAATCAATGTAATCGGACGGACGGTTGACGATGCCACCCGCGAGGTGGAAAAGTTTGTGGATCGTGCTTTTCTCGCGGGATTGCCGCGCGTGCGGGTCGTGCACGGCAGCGGCATGGGCATTCTGCGCAAGGCGCTTCGCCAGTACCTGCAGAACCATCCCCACGTGGAGTCGATTGCCGAGCCTCCGCAGAATGAAGGTGGCGGAGGGGCGACGGTAGTTGAGCTGAGCGTGTGAGAGCCGTGAGCTCTAGCCGCCGCCTTCTTCAGGTCACTGCGCGCGAGCGGCACGGGCTGGAACCGCCACCAGAGTCCCTAGAATATGCGCAGCGTTCCCAGAGTCGGCACGGCGCTGGTATTGGTGCGGCTTAGAGTTGCGGTGATGTAATAGACGAAGCTCGAAAAATCAAAGGACTCGCGCAGCGAGCAATGCCGGCGGGCCACGCCCAGGCCGTCATTGGTTACGCTGCAAATGTTGCTGGTGCTTCCGTCCAGAGGATTGACCCTGGTCAAAACGACGCTGACGGTGCTGAAGGTGGGAGCGTTGGAGCGCATCTCCAGCGTGGACCAGCCCGGATTCTCCCCGGTACCCGCCAGAACGAAAGTCTCGGTCACGTTGTAGCGGGCGGTAATGTTGGCGAGGGACCCGGTGTTGGCATAGGTGAGCGCGAAGCCGGTGTCGGCGTAGATGCCGAGTGCGGATTCGTCCACTACGCCGGACGATCCGACGGCCGTCCAAAAATGCGAAGCGTGAGCCGCTTGTGGGAGCAGCAAGAGCACGAGATTGATAAGAAAAACGGATGCAACCTGGTTCCAATTCTGCTTGCCAAGAGCTCGTATCATGACCACCTCCTGCGGAGAACGATTGTTCGTCCCGGTATTAATGCCGAGTCACCGCTCCGGGTCAATGAGCAGCAGGTAAGTCTTAGGTGAGTAATGGGTGATAGACGCAACTAAGCCGGTCCTCGGGCATGGCGAGATGCCCGTCCCCACATGAGCACAGGAGCCGGTTATTGGACCATCAGAAGTTTGCCGTCGTGGCCGCGAAAAGTGAAACTCTCGTTGCCGCGGGTGATCTCTTGCGCGATGAGGCTGTTTTCCCCAAAGAGGCGAACCCGGGCGCCGACCACTTTGAGTTGGTCGCCGGGGGAGAAGACCAGATTTTGGCTATGCATGACGCGCGCAGGGGCAAGATGGATGAGGAGCACTCCGTTGGCGGTTTTGAGCAGGAGGTGATCGCCGAGCTCGCCCTCGCTCACCGGGCAGTCGAACTCCTGCACCTCGGTAACGACTCCGGTTGCTGTGACTTCATTGGCGAGACTGTAGAGAGCCGCACCCTGGAGCGGAGTAGTGGAGTGGAACTTGACGCCCAACACCGACAACAGAATTGCAATGACTGCTACGGCAGCGACAATGCCTAGTAACAAACTGGAGAGTTTCATGGCCGCGCCTCCTTAGGACGGATTCTGGCCGGGTCATCGGAAAACAGGGGATGACAAGTTCATTGTGGGCCGGGCCGCGGGAGTTCGCGGTGACCGGCATCACCGGTCGGAGCCCATGTTCTACTTTGCGGGCAGACGTTTGGCGGCGCGGTGGCGGGCGGCTTTGGCGCCGGCAGGGCCGGTGCCGGTGGGAGGTTTGCGCATGCCGTTGAGCAGATCCTGCAGAACCGTGGCGTTGTTGTGTTGCAGATTGCGCGAGGCGAAGAGCAGAGTGAGCTGCTTGCGACGGTGGGCCAGACGGTAAAGCTCATTGAGCGCGGAAGCCGCTTGGGGTTGGGATAATTCTTTCAGGTAGCGGCGGCGAAAGGTGAGCCAGGCGGCAGGACGCTGGTGAAACCACTGCCGCAGTTCGCTGGAGGGCGCCAGATCGCGCAGCCAGGTGTCGACCGCGGCACGGTCCTTGGTCAGGCCGCGCGGCCAAAGGCGATCAACCAGCACGCGGGTTCCATCCGAGCGGGCGGGGGCTTCGTAGACCCGTTTTACTACGACCGGCTTCGCCGCAATCGCCATGGCTTGCTCTATCATTGTACTGCCGCTTGCAGAGCAGGCGGCGACGAGCATACGAGGTCTCGCATCTGCAATCTGAAATTTTCAAGGCGAAGATTTTCGTTGATTTTCTGGCCGTGGCTGCTCTCTTGCTTGGGCTGGCGGCCTGCGATGTGGAGCGCCGCAAGAGTGACGCGGAACTGGGACTCAATGCGCAACAGGCGGCTGGGCGCCGCATCTATGACAATTATTGCGACCGCTGCCATGCGCCGTATTCGTCTCACGGACGCCAGGGGCCAAGCATGAAAGGCATTTTTCAGAAACAATACCTGCCTATGAGCGGGATGCCGGCGAACAACGATCGGGTGACGGACATCGTTAAGATGGGCCGCAACAAAATGCCGGCCTACGGCCAGGTGCTCAATCAGCAGCAGATCGACGATCTGCTGGCGTACTTGCATACGCTGTAGTTCACGAAAAAGACGGGCGAAGGCGCCCGTCCCCCACCCATCGTTCGACGTTACAATACCGGAGTGAGCGCCGCGACCACGACACCATCCTCTCCCCATGTGTCGGCTGCACCGGGACGGTTCACGCTCTGGCAAAGGTTCCTGCTGTGGGTGATCACCTGGGTTGGATACCTGGCGCTGGCCACCCTCGGGCCGACCATCCGCTTTGCTATCTCCTGGGAAGAAGGTTCGCCGGGGAGCCTGGAAGCGCGGCCGTTTGTGTACTCCTTCTGGCATAGCTGCATGCTGCCGGCGATGTATTTGTGGCGCAACCTGAAGATTCGCGTAATGAGCAGTGACAGCTTCGACGGCGAATATACCGGGCGGATCATGCAGAAATTCGGTTTTGTGAAGGTGCGCGGCTCGAGCAGTCGGTTTGCAGTCCGGGCGCTGCTGGGCATGCGCCGCGAATTGGAACAAGGCTGGATCGTAGCTTTTACGCTCGATGGCCCGCGTGGACCGCGGCATGTCGTGAAGCCGGGGCCGGTGCTGCTGGCCCGGGCTACCGGCGTTCCGATGGCAATGTTTCATATTGCGCTCAGTGACGCGTGGGTGTTGAACACCTGGGACCGGCTCATGATTCCGAAGCCGTTTTCGCGGGCCTTGATGCGAGTGGGGCCTACGATTGCCGTTCCTCCCCACGCGGACGATGCGCAGAGAGAAAAATCCTTACAGGAGTTGCAGGATGCACTTGATCGTTGCCGGGAATTTGCCGAGGCTAACGTGCAGAAGGCCGGGAGTGCGGAATTCCCATTCTATTCGCGGAGGGCGTAGTGGAAAGGCGTTTCGCGATATAGTGGCCGCACGCCGGTGGAGTTCAGCAAAAGCAGATTCCTCGAGTCCACCGAGCGTTCCGCAAGCGGATCGTTCACTTCCGCTCGGGATGACAATTCCTTGGCGCAGCCTCGCTATTCTGTCCGTTCCGTGCGCTTCATATACAATTTTTTCTTACTCTTGAAGCACGCGAGGGTGCATGAGTGCAGTGATTCTGGACGGAGCCAAAATTGCCGGCGAGATTCGCGCCGAAGTGGCGGCTGAGGCTAAGGCGATGACCATGGCGGGAGTTCGTCCAGGGCTGGCGGTGATTCTCGCCGGCCACAATCCGGCGTCGGAAGTTTATGTTCGGGGCAAAGTCAAAGCGAGCGGAGAGGTTGGCATTTACAGCGAGCAGCACACGCCGCCGGATTCGGCTTCGACCGAAGAGTTGATCGCGTTGGTGGCGGACCTGAACCGGCGTGAGGAGATCGACGGCATCCTGGTGCAGCTGCCGCTGCCGCCACAGGTAGATTCCAAGAGAGTGCTGCTGACGGTCGATCCGGCGAAGGATGTCGACGGTTTTCATCCCATGAACGTGGGGTTTCTTTCGACCCAGCGGCCCGGCCTGGTGCCGTGCACCCCGGCGGGAGTGATGGAGATTTTGAAGCGAAGTAGGATTGCGATCGCGGGGCAAGACGCTGTAGTGGTGGGACGAAGCGACATTGTGGGCAAGCCGATGGCGATGCTGCTGATCAATGCCAACGCAACCGTCACGGTGTGTCATTCGAAGACGCGTGATCTTCCCGAAGTTTGCCGGCGCGCTGACATTCTAGTAGCGGCCATCGGGCGTGCGGGAATGATCACACGCGAGTATGTAAAGCCGGGGGCCACGGTGATTGACGTGGGCATGAATCAGGTAAGCGACCGCCGGGAATTTGAGCGGTTGTTTGCCGGGGATGCCAGGCGGGAAGAAACTTTTCGCAGCCGGGGATCGACGCTGGCCGGGGATGTTCATCCTGAGGTCGCGGCAGTGGCCGGTGCAATCACTCTAGTGCCAGGTGGAGTGGGGCCGCTGACCATTGCCATGCTGATGGCGAACACGGTGCGCGCGGCCAAGCTGCGGCGGGGAAAGAAAAACCTTTAACCGCGCGGAGAAACAACAATTCTGGTGTTCTTGTTTTCTTTTACATCCCGGCATGCCCGGCAGTTAAGTCTTCTATGGTGAGCCATTGCTGAAGGTCGGATTGACGGGTGGAATAGCTTCCGGCAAATCGGTGGTGGGCGAAATGCTGGTTGAGCTGGGCGCCCATCTCATGCAGGCTGACACCCTGGCGCACGATTTGATGCGTCCGGGACAAGCTGTCTATCAGGAAGTGGTTCGCCACTTCGGCACGGGCATCCTGAACGGTGACCGGACTATAAATCGGGCACGCCTGGCAGAGGCTGCATTCGGCGCAGGGAATCAGCCTTCGCGAATTCAAGAACTCAACAAGATCGTGCATCCCGTCGTCGTGCAACGGCAGGACGCATGGATGGAGGAGGTTGGACGCGGGGATCCGCACGCCATTGCCATTGTGGAGGCGGCGCTAATCCTCGAGGCGGGCGCGGCGCGGCATTTCAACCGGCTGATCGTGGTTACCTGTCGCCCCGAGCAACGCATCGAACGCTGGGCTGCGCGGACGAAGGTTGAAATGGAAGCGGCGGAGCGCGAGGTCACCCGGCGTATGGCTGCCCAGCTTCCCGACGAAGAAAAGATCAAGGCAGCAGATTATGTGATCGACAACTCGGGCTCGCTGGATGCGACGCGTAAAAAGGCCGAGGAGGTGTATCAACAATTAGTCGCAGCCGAGAGCAAGGCTTAGAAGCACGGCCGGCTTCGGGGTGGTTGAGCCGTACCCGCGCGAGGTCCAATTTTGCGGTGCTGAGCGTTGGCTTTGCTTCGACCTCCACGAATGGGATAATCATCACGGATGAAGGCTGAATCCAAAGCCGATCTGTATCGCAGATTGCCGTCGGTGGATGAAATCGTTCACCTGCCGGGGCTGGCAGCCATCGTGTCGCAGGAGGGAGAGGCTACCGTTATCGAGGCAGCCCGCGCTGCGCTCGCTTCCCTCCGAGGAGAAATTGCGGCCGAGCGCCTGGACGAGAAATCCGTCGATCTTGCGCTGACTGGAATCGAGGCCGCGGTGGAGCGCCATGTTCGCCAGGCGCTGCGTTTCTCCCTGCGAACCGTGATCAACGCAACCGGCGTCATTCTGCATACCAACCTGGGGCGCGCACCGCTCGCCGACTCTGCCCTCGCTCACATCCGCGAGACCGCAACGACTTACTCCAACCTCGAATTCGGCATCCAGACCGGAGAGCGCGGCAAGCGCGACGTCCACGTCGACCGGCTCTTTCGCAAGCTCCTGGGGCAGGGTGTCTCAACCATCGTCGTCAACAACAACGCGGCTGCGGTGCTGCTGGCGCTGAACACAATGGCCGAGGGAGGCGAAGTCATCGTATCGCGCGGTGAACTGGTGGAGATCGGCGGATCGTTTCGCATCCCTGAGGTGATGGCGAAGTCGAATGCCATCCTGCGCGAAGTCGGCACTACCAATCGCACCCGAATCGCCGATTACGAACGGGCAATTAACGAAAAAACCAGGCTACTGCTGCGCGTGCATCGCTCGAATTTTCAGATCACCGGTTTCACGGAACAACCCGCCACGGTGGACTTGGTTGCTCTGGCGCAGGAACGAAAAATTCCTTTGATGGAAGACCTGGGTAGCGGCGCGCTGATCGACTTGCGCTCGGTGGGAGTGAGTGGGGAGCCGGGCGTGTTCGACAGCCTGCGGGCTGGAGTCGACGTCGTGACCTATAGCGGCGACAAATTGCTGGGAGGTCCGCAGGCCGGCATGCTCAGCGGCCGCGGTGACCTGATCGCTCACATGCGCTCGAACTCGCTGTTTCGGGCCCTGCGCGTGGATAAGCTTACGTATGCCGCTCTCGAAGCCACGCTGCTCAGTTATGTGAAAGGCGACCATGACGCGATCCCTACGCTACGCATGATGCGCCTGTCGAAGGACGAAGTGGGAAAACGAGCCGAAGCAGTCGCTGCCAGGATTCACTCTCCGGGTCTGTCTCTGGAGATGGTCGATGGCGAGTCGGTCATTGGCGGTGGAGCTGCCCCTTCGGCGGTATTGCCGACGCGGCTCATCGCCGCCACCCTCGAGGGGATGAGCGCGGATGAATTCGCCTCAGGTTTGCGTGGCAACGATCCTCCAGTGATTACGCGGGTGGAGGAAGGTCGTGTGCTGCTTGATCTGCGCACGGTTTTCCCGGAGCAGGACACCGCTGTGGTGCAAGCTCTCGAACGCACGGCTGCTTAAATTCTTCTGTGCTCCCCCGGGTGAAATCTTCTGATGGCGACGCTTTACACCATCGGCCATTCCACGCGTCCGTGGGAGGAATTTGCCGAAGTCCTGCAGGCGCATTCCATAGAAGTTCTGGCAGATATTCGCTCTTTCCCTATGTCGCGACGCCTGCCGCACTTCAATCGCGAGCCGCTGGAAAAAGCTCTGCCGGAGGCGGGAATACGGTATGCGTGGATCAAGGAACTAGGCGGCCGCCGCCCGAAACTCCGCCAGGATTCGCCCAACGTCGCACTGCGTAACCAGAGCTTCCGCAACTACGCCGACTATATGCTGACGGAAGACTTTCAGCGCGGCATCAGGCAGCTGCTCACCATCGCTGGGCACTCCCGTACCGCCTACATGTGCGCCGAACGCGTCTACTTTCACTGCCATCGCATGCTGGTCTCGGACTGGCTGGTGGCCCACGGACACGAAGTTCTCCACATCGATGGCACCGGACCTGCGAAGCGTCATGGGTTAATGCCCGAGGCGCGGATCGTCGAAGGCCAGCTGATCTATCGCGGCGATCGCTTGTTTTGAGGACCAATGCGGCACAATCGCCGGCGCTTGATTTAGACTTTTAGAATCTTTCATAGCGCCCCGGAGGACGAATGGCTACTACTTCCGCACAAACCTACGCGAACCACCTTCGGCGCGATCCTCTGTTCCACTTCTTCTTGTTGCCAGTGCTGGCGATTTCCCTGGGAGTGAGCGTGTATTTGTGCTGGCACTACCCCAGTTTCTTGACGGCCTGGGGGATTGTGTTTGTCATCGCTGTCATTCTGACCGCCCTGAAAGCGCGCATGTATGCACTGAAAGTGCAGGATCGCGTCATCCGGCTGGAAGAGCGGTTGCGCTTGCAGCAACTCTTGCCAGACCAGCGACCGCAGATTGCCAGGCTTTCCGAGCCGCAGCTCATCGGTTTGAGGTTTGCCAGCGATGAGGAAGTGCCGGCGCTAGCGGTTCGGGCGATTGCCGAGAACCTGTCCTGCGCGGAAATCAAGAGGTCCGTGAAAAGCTGGCGGCCGGACGAGTGGAGAGTCTGAACCAGAATGATCGTCGGCACCGGAATCGACATCGCTGAAGTTCCGCGAATTGCGGCCTCCATTGAGCGCTTCGGAGACCGTTTTCTGCATCGAATATTCACCGAGGGCGAGATGCGCTATTGCGAATCCAAAGCCAACCGGGTAGAGCGCTATGCCGCCCGGTTTGCCGCAAAAGAAGCCGCTATGAAGGCCATCGGAACCGGCTGGAATCACGGAGTGACCTGGCGGGACGTCGAGGTCAGCCGTGAGCCAGGCGGACGGCCCACGCTCGCGTTTCATCGCAAAGCTGCAGAGTTTGCGGCCAGGCTCGGCGCTAAGCACGTGGCTCTGTCGCTTACCCACAGCGCCGAGTACGCCATCGCGCAAGTCATTCTGGAGGGTTAATTCTTAGCCCTCAAATCCGCGCCTATCGTCTGTTAGACTGTCGCGGTCCCGACTATGGCCGTTGCTGCCGAAATCCCGCAAATCAGTCTCGTCCCTCCCGCCGAGCCCTCGCAACGCACCCTCCTGACGGGCATGGCGCTAAGCAGCTTTTCTGCTCTGCTGCTGGAGTTGGCGCTCACCCGGCTGTTTTCCGTGGTGTTGTTCTACCACTTCGCCTTCCTGGCAATTTCCATCGCCCTGCTGGGATTGGGCTCGGGCGGGGTCTTTGCCTACCTCGGCAAAGCGTGGCTGGCGCGCTTCCGTACCCGCAGCCTCCTGGCCGGCTTGTGCTGCGGCAACGCTCTGACCGTGCCCCTTGTCCTGGAGACGGTGTTGCGCGTTCCGGTTTCGCTGGAAATGTCGCGAGCCAATTTCCTCCGGCTGACTGCGATCTATCTGGTCTCCGCGGTGCCGTTTTTCCTGACCGGGCTGCAGTGTTCCATCATCTTCGCGCGCGAGTGCAGGCACATTTCGCGGCTGTATGGAGCCGATCTCAGCGGAGCTGCGCTGGCATGCCTGGGAGTCGTACCACTGCTGAACTGGGCGGGCGGGCCCAATACTGTGCTGGCGACCGGTGTCGTTTCGGCGAGCGCCGGAGCCGTGTGGGCGACATCCCGGTTTGGCAAAAGACTGGCGATGGCGCTCGCGATGATCCTGGTGGCGCTCATCGGTGCGAACTATTCCGGCAGACTCATCGACATCGTGTACGCGAAGGGTCACCTTCGCGATCGTTCCTGGGTGGAGTTTGCTCGCTGGAACGCCATCTCTCGCGTCGAAGTCGACCGCCAGGGAGACGCCAAAGCCGTGGTCATCGACGCGGATGCCTCCACCTACATCATGAGCGTCGATCCCAAGCTGTGGCAAAGCGAAGATTGGCCGGACAGTGACTGGTACAGCAACTTGATGGAATCAGCGCCGGCGCTCGCCAATGTACTTCGCCCGCACGGCGCCTACGCTATTATCGGTCCCGGCGGTGGCGTGGATGTGGTACGGGCAGTGTCCAACGGGAGCTCGAACGTCACCGGCATCGAAATCAATCCCATCATCGCCAACACAGTCATGCGCGGCCGCTACGCCGAGTACTCTTATCACTTGTATGACCGCCCCGAAGTCCACATTCACGTCACCGACGGGCGCTCATTCGTCCGCAACGCAGCGCAAAAATTCGACGTAGTCCAGATGACTCTGGTCGATACCTGGGCCTCCACCGCGGCCGGCGCATTCGCCCTCAGCGAGAATAGCCTCTACACCGTGGAGGCGTTTCGCGACTATTTTGACCATCTGAATGCGGATGGAATGATCGCCATTACCCGCTGGGAATTTCAGCAGCCGCGCGAGGCGTTGCGCGTTGTTTCGGTCGCCATGCAGGCGTTGCATGAGCTTGGGGTGGCCGACCCGCGCCGCAATTTTATGGTCGTTTCGCAGGGCGAATTGGACGAGGATGGGATTCCGGTCGTGGTGTTGGCCAAGAAGAGCGCCTTCACCCCCCAGGAGGAACAGGCGGTCCTGGCGCATATAAAGGCCTTCCCCGAGCTCACACCGCTGTACCTTCCTTCGGCTCCGCAGACGAATTCATTCTCCGGCCTGATCGCGCGCAACGATCCTTACGCCTTTGCCCGGGATTACGCCTACAATGTCGCGCCGGTATACGACAATGCGCCCTTCTTCTTCTTCACTTTGAAGTTGGATCAAGTGCTGCACGGCGGAGACCTGCGTCAGGGTATTGATTGGAAGGTCAATCTAGGTGTCGCGGTGTTGCTGATGGTGTTGGCGATCTCGGTGGTTGCCGTTCTGGCCTTCCTGGTAGTCCCTTTGGCTGTGGGGGGTAGAGGACGCCAACAACGCATGCTGCCGTTACTTTATTTTGTTGCCGTAGGGCTGGGCTACATCCTGGTCGAAATCGCATTTATTCAACGCTTCGTGCTCTTCCTGGGGCATCCGACCTATGCCCTGACCGTTGTCGTGTTTCTGCTGCTGCTGTCGAGCGGCGCCGGAAGCCTGGCATCGCGGCAATGGCTGGCGGATACCCAACGGGTTTGGGTATCGCTTTTGGGAATTGTGGTGGTGCTCTTGCTCTACGTTTTCAAGCTCCCTGCGTTGCTGAACACGCTGATCGGCCTGCCCTTTCCGGCCAAGCTGCTGGTGAGCGCCGCTCTGCTGGTACCGCTAGGCTTTGCTATGGGAATGCCGTTCCCCACAGGCCTGCGCGCCCTGGCCGGCCGGACGGGCCCCAGGCGCGGCAACGAACAAAACCAGGTGGAGTGGGCCTGGGCAATGAACGCGGGTTCGAGCGTGTTGGGATCGGTATTGGCGATGGTCATCGCCATCCAGTTCGGACTGAATGTGACGCTGGCGTGCGGAGCCGCCACTTATTTGTCTGCTATTTTGAGTTCGAAAGCGTTGGCGTCGCATGCCACCTAGACGTGAAAGCCGGCCAATCCTCTGCTATGATTCAGTGACTCCCCCACTTCTGGACCACCTGGAGAATGTTAGGAATGACGTTCTTACGGAGAACAAGTGCCTAGCCAAAAACAGTTGAAGTGGTCTCAACTGAAAGTTGGTTTGACGGTGCTGGCGGCGAGCATCACGCTGGCCGTGCTCATTCTGCTAATGAGCGGCACAGGCGGAATCTTCACTCACAAAATTTTGCTGAAGGCTTACTTCGACAACGCCGGTGGCTTGCGCGAAGGCGCCCCTGTCCGGCTGCAGGGCGTGGATATCGGCAACGTCACCCGCATCCGCGTGGTTCCCGATCCCCGTCTCAAGCTCACCCCGGTCGAAGTGCGGATGAAAGTAAACACCAAGTTTCACGAGAACCTGCGCCGCGACTCGACGACTACGCTGGCCACAGCGGGCGTACTGGGTGAGACTTATATCGATATCGACAGCGCTCAGGCCAAGGGCCCCGAGGTGCAGGAGGGAGACACGCTGCCGACCCGCGAGGCTCCGCAGATCGAAGATGTGGTTCGCGCCAGCCAGAGCACTCTGCAAAACCTGCAGTCACTGGAGCAACGAGTGGACCGCATCCTGGCTTTCGTCGAAAGCGGCCAGGGATCCATCGGCAAGGTGATCTACGATCCCGGCCTCTACAATCGCCTGAACTCGACCGTTGCCCAGTTCCAGCAGTTGGTGGCGGACGTCTCCAACGGGAAAGGCAGCATCGGCAAGTTGCTGGTGGACGATGAGCTTTATCGCAACGCGAATAACACGATTAGCAAACTCAACGCGATTATCGACGACATCAATGCCGGTAAAGGCAGCGCCGGAAAGTTGCTGAAAGACCCTGCCCTCTACGACACAGCGCAGGCGACGATCGCCAATGTGAAGCAACTGACCGATGACATCAACGCCGGCAAAGGGCCGATTGGCATGCTCGCCAAAGACCAGGAATTCGCCGCCAAATTAAAGAACACCATGAGCAAGCTCTCCGACCTGATGGATCGCCTCAACTCCGGGCAAGGATCGATCGGCAAGCTGCTGCAGGATGACTCGGTTTACAACCATACCGATGACCTGCTGCAGGAGACTCGGGAGCTCATCAAGGCCGTGCGCCAGAATCCCAAGAAGTATCTGACCATCCACCTGAAATTCTTCTGAGGAGCGCGTGGGACAGGTGCCCACGGCTGTCCGGCGGAGCGAAGCTCGGCAGCGTTGTCGCCCTAGACCCGCAACGATTGTGCCGCGTCCGCGTGCTCGTGAGCATGATAACTGGAGCGCACCAGCGGACCTGATTCCACGTGGCGGAAGCCAAAGCGCAAGGCTTCTTCTTTCAATTGCTGGAATTCGTCCGGCGTGTAGAAGCGGGCAATGGGCAGGTGATCACGCGACGGACGCAGGTATTGACCTACGGTCAGAATGTCCACCCCGCGCGAACCGAGATCACGAAACACGTGCACCAGCTCCTCCATGGTTTCGCCCAAGCCGACCATGACACCGGACTTGGTCACCATGCCGGGGGAGAGCTCTTTGGCGCGTTGCAGAAGCCGCAGGGTGCGCTCGTAGCGCGCTCCGGAACGAACCGCGCGGTAGAGGCGCGGCACTGTCTCCGTGTTGTGATTGAGGACGTCCGGGCGGGCATCGAGGACGATCTGTAGGGCCTCGTCTAATCCCTGAAAATCGGGGATGAGAACCTCGACTCGGCAATCGGGAGTCCGTTCGCGTATGTCCTGAATGGTTTGGGCGAAAACCCGGGCGCCTCCCAGGTTGTCGTCGTCGCGATTCACGCTGGTCACTACGGCGTGCCGCAGGCCGAGCGTGGCCACGGCCTCCGCTACACGGCGCGGTTCCTCCCAGTCGATGGGGCCCGGCTTTCCCTTGGGGACCGCGCAAAAGCCGCAGCGGCGGGTGCAGATATCTCCCAGCAGCATGAATGTCGCCGTACGATGGTTCCAGCATTCGCCGATATTGGGGCATTGCGCCGATTCGCAGACAGTGTGCAGTCCAAGGCCGCGAGCCAGTTTTTTCAGGGCGTGAAAGTTATCGCCGACCGGAGCCTTGGCCCGCAGCCACCCAGGTTTGGGTTGGCGCGGCGGAGGTGCAACATCAATTTGCACGAGTTGGGCGCTTCCTGCCATCGGTATTTAGATTTTACACGGATGGAAGCGGGAACAAGAACGGCGCTTCCATAATTGTCTAATCTCCGGCTGCGGAGCACTGCTTGGTGGCGGCGAGCCACTGTTCGAATTCTGCCAGCGCCCGTTCGCACTGACGGCGGCGCCGCTCCTGGCGGTCGCGGACGTTTTTCTCGAGGACAGGCAAGAGATCAAAGGTGATGTTGGCCGGTTGAAACTTTGCGGCGTCGGCATGCGTGATGTAATGCGTCAATGATCCGAAAGCAGTCTCCCGCGGCGGTGCAACCGGTTCCAGGCCTGCGACGAGGGCCCCGGCCACGATACCTGCCAGCAGTCCGGTGGCAATCGATTCCACATAACCTTCGACCCCGCAGATCTGCCCCGCAAACAGAAGCCGCGGATGCTGCTTCATCTGCAAAGTTTCGGCAAGCAGCGTGGGAGCATTGATGTAAGTGTTGCGGTGAATCTGGCCGTAGCGCAGAAAACGGGCGTTTTCCAGGCCCGGAATCAGACGCAGCACACGCGCCTGCTCCGCGAACTTCAGATGATTCTGAAATCCCACCAGGTTGTAAGAGTCAGCCCGCAGATTCTCCTGCCGCAACTGGACCACGGCGTATGGCATCCGCCCAGTCCGGGGGTCTTTGAGCCCGACCGGTTTCATGGGGCCGAAGCGCAACGTATCCCGGCCGCGGCGGGCGATCTCTTCGATGGGCAGACAGCCTTCGAAATAGTTCAACTTTTCCCACTCACGCTCTTCCACCGACTGGGCCGTCAGCAACGCATCGTAAAATTGGTCATACTCCGCTTGCGTCATAGGGCAGTTGATGTAATCGGCTGAACCCTTGTCGTACCGCGCCGCCAGGTAGACCTTGGTCATGTCAATCGATTCGGCTTCCACGATCGGGCTGATGGAATCGTAGAAATACAGGTGCGAGGCTCCGCTCAGCCGCGCAATTTCCTGCGACAAAGCAGGAGAAGTCAAGGGTCCGGTGGCGATGATGGTCAACTCGTCTTCGTTGATACGCGCGACTTCCTCACGCCGAACCGTAATCAGCGGGTGGCAGGAGATGGCTTCCGTGACTTTGGCACCAAAAGTTGTGCGATCGACGGCGAGGGCATGCCCCGCAGGCACGGCGCACTCCCGCGCGATTTCCATCAGCAGCGATCGTGCCCGCCGCATTTCTTCTTTGAGTAACCAGGGGGCCGTGTTCTCGGCGTCGGATTTCAGGGAATTGGAGCAGACCAGCTCGGCGAAGTCGCTGCTTTGATGCGCCGGCGTCGTGCGCACCGGGCGCATCTCGAAAAGTTCGACCTCGATCCCTCTTTGCGCACACTGCCACGCCGCCTCCGATCCTGCCATCCCCGCGCCGATAATGGTGACCATGTTCCGCATGCAAAGTCTTTTTCACACTGTCATTCCGAGAAGCGGAGCGACGAGAAACTGCCGTTCTTCGGCAGCGGTAGAAACCGATGATTTATTATACGAACATTAAATTCCTTCGCCCGAGGCTCTTATGGCACGTGTTCCGTTGGTTCAACCGGAGAATGCTCCGCCCGAGGTGCAGGAAATCTACGAGAAGGTTCTGCGGGGAAAGCCCGGTAATGTGCAGAAAGCAATCGCCCACCGTCCGGAGGTGCTCAAGACCTTTCTTCCCTTTTATGCCAGCGTCGGCAAATCGCTCGACCGCAAGCTGTATGAAATGATTTACATCCGGGTTTCTTTTCTCAATGGATGTCAATATTGTTTACAACACCACTTGACTTCGTCGAAGCGGGCCGGCTTGACTGCGGAGGACTGGAATGCGCTGAAACAGGGCGGCTACAGCCGCTTCGGCGAAAAAGAACAGGCGGCGCTATCTTACGCGGAGAAGCTGACCCGATTCCCCCATGAGATCAACGACACTGACTTCGCCAACTTGAAGCTGCACTTTTCCGACGCCGAGATCGTGGACCTGCATCTGCTCGTCGGTCTAGCGAATCTGACCAACCGCTTTACCGATCCCATGGGACTGGAACTGGAGTTCGCCGCCCAAGCGGTCTGATGTAGCGGACACTCTTGTCCGCCGTCTTTGATCTTGCTTCGGTTACAGAATCATCCGCTCGTCGCCGACCCGCCGCGTCACCCGTTCCCGATCGAGATACTCCAGCAGCGGGATCGCGTATTTCCGGCTGACTCCCGTCAGATCTTTGAAACGGGCAACATCGATCTTGGGCGATTTGAGCTTTTCGGCCGCCATGCTGCGGCGGAGTTCGTCCAACGCCTTCTGATGGAACACCAGTTCCTCGGAAATCTTGATCAGAACTTTGTCGCGCAGCAGCAAGGTTACGATTTTCTGCGCTCGCACCCTGTCAACTTTCAATCCCGCGAGCACGTCCCGAAGAAAAGGCACTTTGAGTCCGGCGGAAGCGAAGGCGCTTTCGATCACCCGCTTTGATTCCGCCTCCTCGTCATTCATTGCCACCTCGGTGCGACCGGCGGCGCGAACAAATTCCCCAGCAACTGCCAGCTTTTTTTCACGAATGAGGCTTTCGAGCGCGGCGCCGAACACTTCAGCGCTGAGACGGAGCCCGAGCTTTTCCCGCAGCGTTTCCTTGCTGATTCCCGGGGCCAGCGGATTCTGCTCATGGAACCGTCCCACAGCAGCGGCGAGAAGCTGGTTCAAGGCGAGCGCAGCGCCTGCATCGATGAGCAAGTCGCCAATCCTCCGCACGGTGCCACGCGTCAGGGGGCCGCGCAGCTTCGCTTCAATGGTCTCCCGGCGCCATCCTGTTTCAGCCACTGCGTTCTGCAATGCCAGGCCGGCATACGCGCGCCGCGCGATTCTGCCGAGTAGTATCTTTTCTGGGTCACCGGCCGCGGCAGCCGTCAGGAACTGATCCCGCACTTCAGCTTTGACCTTCGCTAACGGCGATGCGTCCCATACCACACCGCCTCCGATCGTTACCACCGGCGAAAACCTGCGAATGATGAACCGGTCTCCGGGCAGCAGCAAGGCTCGCTCGCTCAGGCGTAACTGCGCCAGCGCGGTTTCTCCCGGAGTCACCTGCTTTCGCCCGTACAAGACCACAGTGGCAACCGTCTCGAAAGTGTAGGAGTGAAAATGCACGCGAGACCGGTCTTTGAGCGGCTTGGCAGACGTAAGCAGAGAAAGTTCAACGTTCATCACCGACGCTGCCTGGAATGTGTCCGGCGGTGCGAGCGTCATGCCGCGGGCCAGTTCTTCCGTTGTCGCTCCGGCAAGGTTCAGGGCGGTACGCTGCCCAGCCGTGGCCTTCTCCGCGGCTTTGCCGTGCACCTGCACGCCGCGAACTCGAACCGGTTGCCTCCCTGGGAAAACCTCGAGTTCGTCTTCCTTGTGAATAGTCCCTGAAATCAGAGTTCCCGTCACCACGGTCCCGAAGCCTTTCATGCTGAAGATGCGGTCGATCGGCAGTCGGGCCAGGCTCGTGGAGTCCCTGGCCTGGGTTTCTCCCGCAACTCGAACCAGCGCCCGCTTCAACTCCTCCATTCCCGCACCAGTCAATGAACTGACGGGGATGATGGGAGTGTTTGAGCTATCCAAGAAACTCCCGCGCAGGAATTCTTCTACTTCGAGCCGCACTACATCGAGGGTTTCCGCATCGACCAGGTCGGCCTTGGTCAGCACGGTGATGCCGCGGCGTACCGCGAGCAAGCGGCAGATATCGAAGTGTTCACGGGTTTGCGGCTTGATGGACTCGTCCGCCGCAATCACCAGCAGCACCAGATCGATGCCCCCGACTCCTGCGAGCATATTGCGCACGAAACGCTCGTGGCCGGGGACGTCGACAAAGCCGAGGCGAAGCACGTCACCGTCGGGCGTAGGCAGTTCGAGGTGTGCAAAACCAATGTCGATGGTGATGCCGCGGCGCTTTTCTTCTTGCAGGCGGTCGGCATCGATGCCGGTCAACGCCCTGACCAGCGCAGTTTTGCCATGATCGATGTGGCCAGCGGTACCGACGATGACGGACTTCATCAGGATGGCATAATACAAGACGCTTGGTGTCCCAGGCATCTTTGGAAAAGGATGGTATGGCAGGCATCCTAGAGTCCCTGACGCACAAGCTTGATATCACCCATTACGATGACTGGGTGATCTTTGTAGAAAGGCTGAATGAGGCTGTCCGGTCGGGGCACGTGAGAAGAGTTGCGGTGCTAAAGCGAGTCCGGTCTGATTATGAGGAATGGTTTCTCGATCCTGAGACCGGCGAAGTCTATGTCTACCTTGAGCCCGATGCTCATTCCTTGCCGGTCTGGGAAAAGGTCGATGTACTCAGCCACCTCGAGCCGCGTCCCGATCCTGCTCCGCTTAGCGTTTTCAAGGCCGGCGAAGTTACCGTCTTGACGGCTCACATGATGAAGGCGACGATCGAGACACTCGTCAATCGTGGGTTAGTCGAGGAGTTAGCTCTCCCGCCCCACCGGGTGCCTTTATTAAAAGGTGACACCGAGAGGTGGTTTAGAGACAAGGTGTCGAACGTTGTTTACTGCCTGAGCGAGCATTACGGCCTGAACGACGCGGACGATATTCGGTGGGAGGTCGTTCCTTCATCGGAGCTAAATCGAACAATTCAATGATTCGCCCGGTGCCCCAGGTTCGCGCCCGTTCTTTGGGCGCTAACCTGGGCTTCCTTGTACCACTGCAGAGAGCGGGCGTAGAGTTTTCTTATGCCCCGCGGTCTGCGATGCTTCCAGCAATCCGGGCAATCCCATTTCCTAAACCCGGGCTGGCCAAAGAACCAGGCGAGTGGAAGTGGAGCAGCTTTCGTTATTACTCGCTGCGGGAAGTGGGGGTCGTCGAAATCGAGTCGGCATGGACGGCCACGGATCGGGAACGAAAGATAATACGAGAGTGTTCCTAAACCCGGGTTAGCGTCCAAAGAACGGACGCGAAGCTGGGGCACCGACGGTCCAATTTTCGCTCCTATTCATCCCTCCCCCAACGTGCGAAAATAGAACTTCCCCATGAACACGGTTGCGGCTCCAGCCATCACTCCAGAACTGGTTCGCGAACACGGACTCACGGCTGAAGAATACGAGAAGATCAAGCAATTGCTCGGCGGACGCGAGCCCACCATCACCGAGCTGGGCATCTTCAGCGTGATGTGGAGCGAGCACTGCTCCTACAAGTCTTCCCGCGTGCATCTTAAACGCCTGCCGACGCGCAGCCGGCGCGTGGTGCAGGGGCCGGGCGAGAATGCCGGCATCATCGACATTGGCGACGGGTGGGCTTGCGCGTTCAAGATCGAGTCGCACAATCATCCTTCGTTTATTGAGCCGTTTCAGGGTGCGGCGACCGGGGTGGGCGGGATTTTGCGCGATATTTTTACCATGGGCGCGAGGCCGGTGGCGGTGATGGATTCACTGCGCTTTGGGCCGATTTCAAATGGCGTGGGGGCGGCCGTTCCCACGCAGGCCGAAATTCATAAGAATCATTCGGTGATGGAAGGCGTGGTGAGCGGCATTGCGTCTTATGGGAACTGCTTTGGCGTGCCCAACCTTGGCGGAGAGACGAAGTTCGAGGCGTGCTACTCGGGCAATCCGCTGGTGAATGCTTTCGCTTTGGGGCTGGTGCGGCGCGATCAGATTTTCTATGCCAAGGCCTCCGGCGAGGGCAATCCGGTCATCTATGTTGGCTCGAAGACCGGACGCGACGGCATTCACGGCGCCACCATGGCCAGTGAAGAGTTCAGCGAAGCTTCGGAAGCCAAGCGGCCCAATGTGCAGGTCGGCGACCCGTTTCTCGAAAAGCTGCTGCTTGAAGCCTGCCTTGAAGCCATGCAAACCGGCGCCATTGTTGGCATTCAGGACATGGGTGCGGCCGGGCTGACCTGCTCCACTTGCGAAATGGGGGCGCGCGGGCAGGTAGGGACGGAGATCGAACTGGATCTGGTGCCGCAGCGCGAAACCGGCATGACCCCTTACGAGATCATGCTGAGCGAGTCCCAGGAGCGCATGCTCTTGGTGGCGCAAAAAGGCCGCGAGCAGGAAGTTTTCCGCGTCTTCGAAAAATGGGGACTCGATGCGGTGGAAATTGGCCGCGTCACCGGCGATGGCAAAATGCGCGTCCTGCATCATGGACAAGTCGTTTCCGAGATTCCCAACGAGGCCCTCACCGACGACGCTCCCGTCTACCAGCGTCCACTGGAGCGCTGGGAGCCGCCCGTCCCGCGGGAGATGCCCGAAAGCGTCAAGTTGTCCGAAAGCGCCGACCTCACCGAAAACCTCAAGCGCCTGCTGGCCAGCCCGAACATTTGCGGAAAACGTTGGGTCTGGCAGCAATACGACCACATGGTGCAGACCAACACAGTCGAAGCCCCGGGCGCGGGCGACGCCGGTGTGATCCGCATTAAAGGCTCGCAACGCGGGCTGGCCATGGCGCTCGATGGCAACGGGCGCTGGTGCTATCTCGATCCACAGCTCGGCGCCATGCATGCCGTCGCCGAGGCGGCACGCAATGTGATCTGCGCGGGGGCAGTTCCAGCGGGTGCGACCAACTGCCTGAACTTCGGCAATCCGGAGAAGCCGCCCATCATGTGGCAGTTCTCCAAGGTGATCGATGGCATTACCAAGGCCTGCGAGGAGCTTGATGTTCCCATCACCGGCGGCAATGTCAGCTTCTACAACGAGACACTCGGGGAAGGAATCTATCCGACGCCGGTGCTAGGCATCGTGGGCATTCTGGAAGACGTGCACAAAGCCGTGTTTCCGTACTTCCGCGAAGCCGGGCGCACGATCGTGCTATTGCGCGCCGCCGAACCGGGCGATATCACCGATGCGGAGACGGAATTCGGCTCCTCCGAATACGCGAAAGAGATTCTGGGTGCAGTGTGGGGCTATCCGCCCGCACTGGACATTAGTCAGGAAGCCTCACTGCAGAAGGCGATGCTGGAGATGATGGCCGGCGGCCTGGTCGACTCGGCCCACGATTGCTCGGAGGGCGGGATCGCTGTGACGCTGACGGAATCTGCCATGCCGCTTTCGGTGGGAGCGAGTGTGGACCTGACATCTCAGGGCTTACCACCCGAGTTTGTGCTTTTCGGCGAAGATGCCAGCCGGGTGGTGATCTCCTGCGACCCTGGCCACCTGGCTCGAATCCAACAGCTGGCGGGCAAATACGGTGTGTCTGCCGAGCCGATTGGTGAGACGGTGGCCAATGAAATAGAAATCAGGCTGGATGGGAGCGCAGCAGTATCGGCAGCGATCGGCGAATTGCGTGACGTATACGAAAGCGCGCTGCAGAAGGCGCTGAAGGCCGATGCGCAGCTGGTAGCAGCAGATTAAATTTGTCATCCCGAGCAAAGCGAGGGATCTGCAGTTCGGCTTCGGACGAGCAAAATAGCAGATTCCTCGTCGCTCTCGCTTCTCGGAATGACAAATTAAGAATATGAGACCGGAACCCAGGAGCCCAATGTCTTTCGACAAATTCCACGACGAATGCGGTGTAGTCGCAATCTACGCGCACTCGGAAGCCGAGAAGCTTGCCTACCTTGGTCTGCATGCTCTCCAGCATCGCGGGCAGGAGTCTGCGGGCATTGTCACCTCCGACGGCATGACCCTGCACGTGCACAAAGCCATGGGCCTGGTCGCCGACATTTTTGTGGAAGACGTTCTGACCAAGCTGCGGGGCACGCTGGCCATCGGGCACACCCGCTATTCCACCGCGGGAGATTCCGCTCTATTCAACGCGCAGCCGATTATTGTGCAATCCAACAAGGGCATGCTGGCGCTGGCGCACAATGGCAACCTGGTGAATGCCGCGGAGATTCGCAGCCGCCTGGAGGGCCAGGGCTCGATCTTCCAGACCAATAGCGATACGGAAGTGATCGTGCACCTGATCGCGCTCTCCCGGGAGCACACGCTGCCGGAAGCCATGGCCGACGCCTTGCGCCGCGTGGACGGAGCATACTCGCTGGTGGTGGTCAGTCCGGACCGCATCTTCGCGGCGCGCGATCCGCGAGGCTTCCGTCCTCTGGCGATGGGTAGAATCCCCGCTTCGGAGAGCGCAAAACAGGACACCATCGTTTTTGCGTCGGAAACCTGCGCTTTTGATTTGATCGGCGCGACTTTCGAACGCGACGTCAGGCCCGGCGAACTGGTGGTGGTCGGCCCGGAGGGAATCACCTCGCGCTTTTTTGCCACCCCCTTACCGCAGTCCAGCTGCATCTTTGAACACGTTTATTTTTCGCGTCCCGACAGCCTGGTGTTTGGCCGAGCGGTCCAGGAAAGCCGGGAGGAACTCGGCCGGCAACTGGCGCGGGAAGCGCCAGCGGAGGCCGATATTGTTGTACCGGTTCCGGATTCCGGCGTTACCGCGGCGATGGGGTATGCGGCCGAGAGCGGCATTCCCTTTCGCTTTGGATTGATTCGCAATCACTACGTGGGACGCACCTTCATTGAACCGCAGCAGACGGTGCGCGACTTCGGCGTGAAGCTTAAGCTGAACCCGGTGCGCAGCCTGCTGGACGGCAAGCGCGTGGTGCTGATCGACGACTCGATTGTGCGCGGAACCACCAGCCGCAAGATCGTGCGTATGGTGCGAGGCGCCGGAGCCCGGGAAGTGCACCTGCGCATTTCCTGTCCCCCGACCATTTCTCCCTGCTTTTATGGCGTCGACACGCCTTCCAAGCGAGAGCTGATCGCCGCCAACAAATCGGTGGAGGAGATTCGCGAGTTTATCGGCGCCGACTCGCTCGCCTATCTTTCGCTCGAGGGATTGAAGAAGGCATGTGGCGACGGCGAGAAGACGACATATTGCAGCGCCTGCTACACCGGTGCGTACCCCACCAGCTGGGTGGATGTGGAAGAAATCCAGGCGGCCAGCGCTAAGCGCTAAGGACAGTCTTATAAACCGAGGCCTAGGGCGTTGGATACGGGAACCATTGCTTCGTTCGTAAGGCACGATCCGATGGCGGTCGTGGGATTCGTGCTTATTGGCGCTGCTGGCCTGCTGGGTTACCGCCTTCATCGAAGGCTGCTAGGGGTGGGAGAACATACCTCGTATCAGTTCATTAGGATACCTAACCCCGTTTTTTGGATCATCCCACATACATATCTCAAAGCGCGATCTAAATATGGTTGGTCAGCGTGGCCGGCTTATTCTTTGTGGATGTGCATGCTCTGTGGAATCATCCTGCTGATAATTGGTCTCGTCCGGTTAGGGGATTGAAGAAACTACTCGGATGAACCCTAGAAAGTCACCCGCGCCCCGATCTGCGCCGCAAAGGGTATCCCGACAGTGGTTCCGGGGCCAAAGAAATCTCCCAGGCCGCCGGCTGGGACCAGCAGCTGCTTGAAACTGGAGATCGGCGTATAAGCCGTGCAGGCCGGCGGGTTGGTGCAGATCGCCGTCGCGTTCGCCAGGTTGTTCACCGGATTCGGCAGCGCGGAAATATCCGTCACATAGTTTGCGCCAGGATTGTTTCGGTTGAACAGATTGAAGAACTCGATAAAGGGAATCACCGACCAGCGATCCTGAAATCGGAATGGCCGGCTGACGCGCAAGTCCACCTGCACATATGGCGTTCCCCGGAATTCATCGAGCGTCGACTCCACACCATTGATCACTGCCCGCGTACCCACAGGCGTGGTCAGCGTAATAGGCCGGGCGCTCTCGGCCTGCGTCAGCGTGGTCAGCTCAAAGCCACCGGGAAGGTGCAAGGTTCCGGCCAACACGAAGCGGTGGGTCACGTCTTCTCCCGACGGGCCGTAATCGCCGGACCCAAAGGGATGCAATGGATCGCAGACCCCGTTCACATAATCAAATAGTTCGCCTAACAGGCAGCCCCAGGTCTGCGCGCGTGAGAGCGTGTAGTTTGCGATCAGATTGAAGCGGCTAGTCATGTTGCCCTGCAGGTGGATCATGAGGGCGTTATAGCTGGAGCGGTTGTCGGACTTGAAGACGTTCATGTCCGGAACCACGCCCTGCTGGCCGACGGTGTCGCTCGCCGGAAACAGCGGCGTAAAAAGATTAACGCCGGCAGTGTAGTTGTATCCGCGATAGCCATGGTTGCCCTGCTCGTGCGTGTAATCCGCGCTGAGAATCCAGTTCGGATTGAAGGCGTGCTGCACACCACCGGTCACGTGAATCGCATAAGGAGTCTTGTAATTGGAATCAATGATATTGCCCGTGCCGCCGGCCGCGCTGCCGGTAATACATCCGGAGCCGGCCAGAGCTCCGGCCTCAAGCGCGCACGGGCCGGCGGGCGTGTTGACCGCCTGAAATGCCGTGGCCCATCCGTTCTGGGCAAGATCGTTATAGAGCAATCCGAAGCCGGCACGAATCACAGTCCTGCCGTTGTTGGCTGGGGCATAGGCGACGCCCAGCCGCGGCCCAATCTGCTTGCGATAGTCATGTGGCGCTCCATTCAGCAGCGGAATATTGAGCGCTTTCAAAGTCAGATACGCCGGATTGTCCAACTGGCTGCGGCCCGAGCCTTCAAGTAAACCGAAAGTGGTTTGATAGCGCAGGCCGTAATTCACCGTCAGATGTGCCGTAATGTGCCATGAGTCCTCCGCGTACATAGCCAGGCGCTGCACATTCTGGGAGAAACCGCCGCCGAGATTGGAGGTCGAGGCTCCGGCGGCCATGTCGGCAGTGAACTGCGCCGGATGCTTCAGGTAGAACGTGGGGTCCATCGGGAATTGGTAGAGCGTTTCATGATTCGCGGGAAATGCGCCGCTGAGCACTGGCTCGTGAATGAAGTTCACGCCGAACTTGACGGCATGATGTCCCGCCATATGGCTCACATCGTAACGGAGCTGATATTTCTCCTGGTTGCGCAAGGACGGAAAAAACGTAATCGGTGTGGCAAACTGGTTGTCGCCGAAGGTTTCGAATCCGGAAACGGTCAGCGAGGTCGCGCTGAACGGGAATGCCAGAGCAAAACCCAAATTCGAATTACGCATTTGGGTAATGTGCAACTCGCTGGCGCCGAACACGAAACTTCCCACCCAGTTCGAATTGAAAGCGTAAGTGTTGCTCAGCGCCACATTCCAATAGTTGTTGTGGGTGGTCAGGCCGGTAGATGGCAGCGTGCCCTGGGCAACCAGCGCATTGTGCGTGATGTAACTATCCGCCGAGGCACGCAGGAACCATTGCGGATTGGGCCCAGTCGAAGCGGGTGGAAGCGATAGAGTCGCGGAAGGGAATGGGGACATTGGGTGGAACTGCAATTGAGGTGACGCCGGGAATCAATCCCTGCGAAGCCAGCATCGCTAACGCATCGAATTGGGCGGTGCTGGCCGGACTGTAGGCGATGCTGGCATTTTCATTCACGTATTCGTAGGAGGTGAAGAACCAGAGTTTGTCCTTTTTGAGCGGACCTCCAATCGTGCCCAGATAATTCTGGCGGGAAAAAGGTTGTTTGGGATTGGGTGCGGGGTTCTCGATCGGGAAACGCGCGTTCAACGCAGCCTGGCGGTCGTAGAATGCGGCGTCTCCGTGCCAATCATCGGTACCGCGCTTGGTTGTGATCACGACTGATCCGGCTGTGGTGCCGCCGGTGTCTGCATCCTGCTGCGCCGTCTGTACGGAGAATTCCTGAATGGCGTCGGGCGAGAAATTTTGCAGAAAGCCGCCGATCCAATCATCGGAATTGTCTACGCCATCCACCGATAGCGTGTTATTCAATCCCGAGCTTCCGCCGGTGGAAACTGCGCTGATGCGCGCTTTGGTGGGATCCGACGGTTCCACGGGCTCGGTCCCCGGCGCCAGATAGGCGAGATTAGCGAAACTTCTGGCCGCCAGCGGCAAGGTCTCCAAATCCTTTGATGTGACCGCGGTCTGGTGTATGGCGCTGTCCGTATCGATCGGCTGCATACTGATCGACGAAGGCTGCGACGAAACCCGCACCGATTCCTTCGCTCCGCCGGGCTTCATGGTAACGGTGAAATCGCGGATCGAACTACCGATGAGTTCGACTGTAGACTGCGCTTCCGCGAAGCCAGGAGCCTTTATCGTCAATCGATAGTCGCCCGGCGGAAGGTCGTTCACGCGGAACTCTCCCTGCTCGTTGGTCGTAGCGTGCCGCTCAAACGAAGAACCCTGTGCGCGAACGGTAACCGTAGCATTTTGGATGCGGGCCCCACTCGAATCCTGCACGAAACCACGGAACGCAGCGGTGGAGTTCTGCGCCAGAAGACTTGAGCCAAGAATGAATGCGCACAACGCGATACGGACAGTGTTCGAAATCGCTGATTCTGGCGGCATCAGATTGTCGGGAACTCGATGACCACGCAACAGGGTCCCGCTTGCATTGCAAGAACAGGCAAGACATTAAAGAGCGTATAAGGAAGGAAAGCGATACTACCAGAAGTAGTAACTTGCGCCCGAGGTTCCTCTGCGTCCTTTGCGAAACCTTGAAAGGTCGCGCAAAGCCTCTGAAGCGGGCCGCTAAAAAGAGAGCTATTGACTTGGTTTTCGTGCGATCGCAACACGCGGTATTCCCTGCAGGTCTTTGATCAGCTCTACTTCGTTCCAATCACTCAGGAGTTTGACTACTCCGGTGGCGATAGTCCCACTGACCTCGATGACCAGCAACCCTCCCGGCTTCAACACAGACATCGCTTGCGGGATGAGGCGTTCGATCACTTCGCGACCGCTCGGGCCGGCAAAAACCGCATCGCGGGGTTCGAATCTGCGCACTTCGAGCTGCACCTGATCTTCTTCCGACTCCCCTACGTACGGCGGATTTGAAACTACGAAATCGAATGCGCCGGCTGGGAAACCATCGAGCAAGTCGGTTTGATGAAAGCGCACCCGGTGCTCCAGTTGATGACGGGCAGCATTAGCGCGCGCCACCGCCAGCGCCTCCGCGGAAATCTCGGTGGCGAAGATCTCTGCGCCCGGCAACTCCTTGGCCAGAGCCAGGGCGATACATCCTGAACCGGTTCCGACATCGACCATCTTCAGGGCTGCGCCGCGCGAGGACGCTTCGCCACCAATCTTGCTCAGCACGGTCTCAACTACGTGTTCGGTTTCCGGACGGGGAATGAGGACTGCGGGTGAAACGATAAAATCCATTCCCCAGAATTCCTGGTGGCCGGTAATGTACTGGGCCGGAATACCGCGTGTCCGTTGGGCGAGAGCCTCGGCATAACGTGCTTGCTCGGCTTCCGTCAGCTCACGTTCCGGGTGCGCATATACATAAGCCCGGTCGCAGTTGAGAACAAACATCAACAGAATTTCCGCATTCAGGCGCGGCGAACCCACCTGCGCTGCAGTCAGCTGGTGAATCGCCGAGTTCAACGTGTCTTTGAGGTTCACGAAACAAGGATTCTAACCGCAAAGTTCGGTTCTTCTTTGCGGACTTCGCGGGGATGCTTGGCGATCTTGGCGGTTAGGGCCTAAAGGACTGCGGTTTCCTCGATCATCCGCCCCTCGGCAAAGCGGGACAATCCAAGCAGTGACGTATCCACCAGGGTGCTGGTTCCGGCGAGAATAACGTCGGAGAGAATTTTGCCGGTGGCGGGAGCGTGCATAACACCGTGGCCGCTGAAACCGTTGGCCAGATACAACCCGGGAACTCCGGCCACTTCCCCCAGAATGGGATGGTGATCCGGCGTCATCTCATACAGGCCTGCCCACGCCCGCTTAGGATTCACCGCCAGGTTTTCGAAGATCGGAACCCGGTCTGCCGCTCGCGTCAGAATCTTCTCAATGAAAGCTGGATCAAAGTCCAGTTTGAATCCCGGCGTTTCTTCGGGATCATTCCACGCCAGCAGAAATCCCAATCCCTCCGGGCGAAAGTGGAAGCCATTTGACATATCGATGATCATGGGCGCGCTGTGGGGAAACTCGGCAAACGGTTCGGTCGGCACCAGCATGCGGCGCAAGGGATGCAGCGGTAAATCGATCCCAGCCATTTTGGCGACGTCCGCTGCCCACGCTCCCGCGGCGTTTACCACTTTTCGCGTGACGACTGGTCCGCGGGTAGTTTCCACGCTACTGATTCCGGCCGTGTCACGCCGAATTCCGGTCACGTGCGTGTTTTTCAATAATTTCGCGCCATGATCCGCTGCCCAGCTCATGAACCCTGTCATCACGCTGTAGGGATCGACAAAGCCGTCGGTCGGGCAAAAACTCCCGCCTACAATGTCGTCGGAGCGCAGCTGAGGGAACATTGCGCGAATCTCGTCGGCTGCGACCAGGCGGACGTCCCGCAATCCCAGGGCGACTTGCTTCTCATAGTTCGTCCGCAAATACGCGAGATGCTTTTCCTGGGTGGCGCAAAACAAGTAGCCCTGCGGGCGATAGCCCGCGGGATAACCAAGGCGCTCGTCGAAGTTGGCGTAGAAAGGAATCGAATAGAGAGACATCTGAATATTCACCGGCGTGGAGAACTGCGCCCGCACTCCCCCCATGCTTTTGCCGGTGGATCCCTTGCCCTGCGCCGTCTCCCGCTCGATCACCAGGACGTTCCCGCATCCTGCCGCGGCCAGGTGGTAGGCGATGCTGGAGCCCACGATTCCGCCGCCGATAATAACAACGTCCGCCGTCTGCATCACAGGCATTGTATGGCACACGGGGATTACGGTGGGTGCTTACGAACTCTTCTCGCCTTGAACTCCTCCTTCGCCGACCCGTAAACTTGACAGAGATGCACATGCACGCGGGCCATCACGCAGGCGAGCACACCTCCAAGGTGTTGCGGATTTCGCTGGTGCTTACGTTGGCCTACATTGTGGTGCTGGTGCTGGCTGGACTCCGCGCTCATTCTCTGGCGTTGCTTTCGGAAGCCGGCCACAATCTCACCGATCTGATCGCCCTGTTGCTTTCCCTGGTCGCGGTTTTCCTCGAAGCCCGCCCCCCGAGTCCGACCAAGACTTATGGCTGGCACCGTGCCGGAGTTCTGGCCGCTCTGGTGAACGCCGGATCGCTGGTGGCCATCTCCTTCGTTATCTTCTACGAAGCTTTCCGGCGTCTGCGCAGTCCGGAACAGGTTCACGCCAGCGTGATGATGTGGGTAGCGGCGGCCGGGGTGGTCATGAATGGGGCCATAACCCTGATGTTGTTTCAGGCGAAGCGCGATGTGAATATCCGTAGCGCACTGCTGCACGAAATCGGCGATACGATTTCCACGGCTGCCGTGATCGCCGGCGGCTGGGTGATTCTAGCGACCAATCAATACTGGATTGATTCGGTGCTGTCCCTGGGGATTGGCGTGCTGATCCTTTGGTCTGGTTTTGGTATCGTGCGCGAGACCCTGAACATCCTGCTGGAAGGCACTCCCCGCGGCATTCAGCTGGCGCGGGTCGAGGCTGCCATGCGGGCGGTCGAGGGCGTGAACGATGTCCACGATCTGCATGTGTGGAGCATCGGCTCGGAAACCGCCGCGCTCTCCTGCCATATTTCCATCGCCGATATCCCCCCTTCGGTCAGCGAGCGCATTCTTCGCGACGTGAAAGAGTTGCTGCATCACGACTTTCGAATCGACCACACTACGATCCAGTTTGAGCACGTGATCTGCGAGGTCGCGCACGGCTGCGTGATTCCGGTGAGCGAAGAGCACGGACACCAGCACTAAGGTTTACCAAAGCTACATTCTTAGCTGGAGCGCTTCATCCCAGGCAGGTTCAGGGTTGCGGCGAATGGCGGCGGCCTGGGTACCCAATCGCTGCTCTAACTCTTTACGAGCCCGGCTTGCCGATTCTTCTTCCCTGCCTGCGGAATCGGACGAAAACAGCGTCTGGGATTTGAGCAGACTGGCGTACGCAAGGCGCATCGACAACCCGGAGTCGCGCAGGAATGTCCCGTACAAATACCAATCTACCGCCTCGCTATGGCGATCACCGGAACCGGCATCAAGCCGGAGAGCCTTTTGGTAGAGCGGCAGAGCCTTGGCACTCAGGCCAAGCTTAGCCTCCAGCGACGCTGCGGCCACATCGGCGAAGCTTTCGAGTTTCGTCTCCTTCGTCTGAGCGGCCAGGCTGCCAGCCATCTTGTAGAACTGCAGGGCCGCTTCCGGATGATTGGCCCGCGTGTTGCAATCGGCAACCTTCAGCGCCACGCTGATCAGATTGGCCGCCGGCGGAAGGCTCGATGCCGGCCGCTGCGACATCTTCGCCAGATAGGCTTCATAGTGGCTGATGGCGGGCTCCAGCTTGTTTTCCTTTTCGAGCGCGGTAGCCAGATAGAGATCGGCCTCGGCCTGCGAAGGATCAATAATCAGGGCCTTCTGCCAGCTCAGCTCAGCTTCGCTGGTGTGGCCAAATTGCTGGGCCAGGATGCCATGATTCACCAGCAGCGCCGCATCCCGGGGCGCAAGCTTCAACCAGTTGCCGGTGAGCTGATAAGCCTCATCCAGCTTCTTCTGCTGAGTCAGGTATTGCAGCCAGGCATCGCGCGGTCCTGAGTCAGCGGGATCGGCCTTGACCGCATATTGCCACGCGGCCACGGAGTCCTGCGATTCGCCCTCCTGCATGGCTGCTTGCGCCACGCGCATCTGCAACGGGGTATCGTAGGGCGCGAGCGCCGCCGCCCGCTTCAGGTCGTCGAGACTCTCACTGTGCAGGGCCAGGTAGTAGTGCACCTGGTCGATGCCACCCCACGTCAGCAGGGCCAGCACTGCCGCCACTCGCAGAGCCCGTGCCGGTGAGCTTTCTCCTGCCAGCCAGCGCACGGCTTTCATGGAACGGTTTCCCGCTTCCATCGCCCCTTGTGCTATCTGAGCCCGGGAGTTCACCAGCAGCGCGGCGATCCGGCCGTCCCGCAACTTCCAGATCGCGCCGTCGAGGATGAAGTGATGAATGTTGATGAGGGCAGTGAACAGCAAAAAGCTCCGCGTGAAATCAAAATGGAAGATCACACTGGAGAGCCAGGGCCCGGGGATGAAAAGCGCGATGCCACCGACTACTAGGACCGCGGCATAAACGAACGGCCGCCAGGCCTGTCCATTCGTGGCAACCGCCTCTCGCTTGGCGTAGTAACTGGTGATCCACAGGTACTGCGCGGAGTGAATGACGGCTAGAACACCGGTGCTGTAACGGCTCTGCGGAATCTGGAAACGGTCGCCGAGCGAAAGCAACGTGGGCAGGAGAAACCAGACGCACTGCGTGGAAAACAGAGTTAGGGAAGGGATCAGCCGGCGGAAGCCCGCTTGCGAGACGACCCGAGATAGGCCGTATGCCGAACAGAGAGCGAATGCGATCGCCAGGATCTCCTGTGCTCGTCCACTGGTTGCCGCTGGAATATTCAGCGAGACGAACAATGGGTCGGCAGATGGTCCAGTATGAAAATTCAGGAAGAGGATCGCATACGAAATCAGGAAAGCCGCGTACAGGGCGCGCCGTTCCAGGTTTGTCGGCTGGGCGCCGGCCCGGCGGGCAAACATCATGAACAGACCGTAGTTTTGTCCGCTATAGTGCCAGGGGCTGGCCGTGAGGTACACGGTAAAGATCCAGGGCAGAGCCTGCATCCGCAAGTGAGAGAGCACTATGGTCAGCGCCACCAGGAACGTGATATGTACGGTGAAAATGCGGTATTTTTGGAAGTCTTCTTCGCGATGGTAGGCGCGATAGATGGTCGCCATGTAATGCGGATAATTGAAAAACAGCGCCAGGGCATAGAACGCAACCGACCACGTGAGCGTGCTCGCCGCGGAGGAGAAGTAGGCGAGCATCAACAGCGGGACCGACCACGCGCCGCATCCCACGATCAGATCGAGTGATGGCCGGTAGATCCAGAGAGCCTGATCGCGGTTCGATTTGGACCTGGTTTTCGACATTGATATGCTTCGAGCTACCCTCAACTTGTCATTTCGCCGGAATTCCATTCCCGCGAAATCTGCTTTTCTGCCCCAAAGAACAGCAGATTCCTCCCGGCGGAAGCCGGTCGGAATGACAGACTCCTTGGGTGTCAAGACTTAATCCTCGTTCTCAGAATTGTAGGTGGAGACCTTGCGGCTCTCGATACCGAGAAGGGTTCGGAAGGTAACTTCGGTCACGCTGACCTGCGGTCTGCCGGACGGACGAAAGCGCGGGTTGCTACGGAGCTTGCCGCTCGTAAATTTGGCTTGCAGTTTCTATGGTGTCGGCTTCTTCCGGCAGCTTGTCCGGCCGCAGACGCACAATTCTCGGGAAGCGCAGCGCATATCCGCTGTCGTGCCGGTCGGAGCGCATCATGTTGTTGAAGGCCACTTCCAGCACAATCCTGGGTTCCACGATGCGGCGAAAGCCCTGATCCTCCAGCGTGTGTTCCAGGAACCACTTTGTCATCTCGGCGATTTCGGCGTCGGACAGCCCTGAATAGGCCTTTCCAATATTCGCCAGCCGATCGCCGTCCCATACCGCGAAGGTGTAGTCACTCAGGACGCCGATGCGTTTGCCATGTCCGTACTCGACCGCGGTTACTACTACGTCCAGCGTTGCCAGTTCCCGCTTAAGTTTGAGCCAGGATTTCCCTCGCCTGCCCGGGAGGTAGACAGATTCCGGATCTTTGATCATCAGGCCTTCGTTGCCGCGGGCCTGGGCAGCCTCGAAAAGGGCATCGAGCTCCTGCGGCGATGAAGCGCCGAATACGGGAGCGCGAAGAACTTGAGCCGGAAGAATCGGCTTGGCCACCACCAGCGCCAAACGGCCTTGTCCCGCCGGCGGCCGCGGTTCCGCCACGGCGCGAGGTGCTGCCAGAAGGCCATCCAGTACCTTCGCTCGTTCCCGCAGTGGCCGGTCGATCAGTAACTCGCCTCCGGCATACAAAACGTCAAAGGTGAGATAAGCGACCGGTACTTTTCGCATCATTTCTTCGCTGACTTTCTTCCGCCCCAGCCGCTGTTGCAGCGCGCTGAAAGGCAGAGCACGCCCTGCCTCGCCCGATTCGGCTGCCAGATAGCTCCAGGCCACGATCTCGCCGTCGAGGATCGCCTCCTGTGGAAGCCCGGATAACGCCTCCGGCAGCTCGGGAAACGACTCGGTAATCTCGTCGCGGGTACGGGAAAAGAACCGCACCTCGCCGCCCGAGCAGTGCGCTTGGGCGCGGATACCGTCATACTTGTCTTCGACGAAGGCATTCTCAAAATAGCTGAGGGCGGCTGCCGACGATTCTGCCGGGCTCGCCAGCATGAAGCCCAAAGGATGAAACAGCCGCATGTGGGCCTCGTCCAACTTTCCGCCAACAGCCAGATGCAACGTCTCGCCGATATCGCCCAGCAATAGGTTGGCGCGCTGCACCTCGGGAAGCGTGCTGCCGTATGCCTTGGCGATGGCTTCTTCCACCAGGCTTTCCTTGAGCCCGATGCGCAGGTCACCCGTCATGATTTTGACGACGTACTTGGACTCGAGCGGAGTAACTTGCGAAAGCAGCTGGCGGACCAGAGCTCCCTTGGCGGCAGGCCCGCGAGCAGCCGCAATCTGGCGAAACTGTTCCTGTACCTGTGGTGGGGTCAAATCGGCGAGGTTCGATCGCTCCGATAGCACCTCACCCGCGACCGCGCCCAGATCGCCCAGCCGCCGATAAACCGCGGTCAATTCCGGCTCAGATTTGCCCGAAAGCTCCCGCACGATGCGCCACAGGAGCGTCGCGCCCACCTGCAGCGTGGTTTCCTCCCATACCGGGAACGGACGGCCGGAAAGAAAAACCGCTGCCACTGCTGCATCCTCCGGCGGAGTTGACCTGAAAAGTTCCGCCACGATGGCGATTTTCTGCAGCTTCTTGCTGGTGCTTCCGATTTGTTCGCAGCTTTGGACCAGCTTCTGCATTCTTTGAAATTCCTCTAACTTTCATAAGAGGAAGCACTTAACCCTATCCTACTTAATCTGGGCCTGTGATACTCTTTAGCTGCTGGTTCGAGAACCGGTCAAGGATCATCCAATCCTCATGCAGCTTTGGCGAACATTCCTGCGCTTTTTCGTAGCCGTCCAGCTATTGCCCGCCCTCGAAGGCGGAGAGGAAACTCTGGTCGGTGGCCAGGCTGTGCTCGAAGGCGTCATGATGCGTTCGCCACACGCCTGGGGCATCGCTTGCCGAAAGCCGTCGGGAGCTTTTTCTATGCATAGCGAACCGCTCGAGAGGCTCTCGGAAAAGCATAAATGGATGGGCTGGCCGGTAGTGCGTGGGGTGATCACGCTCGGCCACGCCATGACGCTGGGATTTCGCGCGCTGAAGTTTTCCGCCAACGTTGCCCTCGACGAATTGCAGCCTGAGCCGGATCCATCCCGGCCAGAGAAGAAGAAATTTGAGATCAGCGGCTGGATTGCGACAGTCAATATTGTTCTTTCGATTGGCTTTTTCATCTTCATGTACAAATATCTGCCGCTGTTGGCCGCAACTGAGCTGAAAAAAGTCGACCCCGCGCTGGGCGGCCAGATCGCGTTCAACCTGGTCGATGGCCTCATCCGGCTTGCGCTCTTCCTGTTGTTTATCGGAGGCACTTCGCTGTGGCCCGACATTCGCCGGGTTTATCAGTATCACGGCGCCGAGCACAAAACCGTATTCGCGTTCGAGAATGGCGACCCGCTCGACACGCCTTCCGTGCAGAAGTATTCGACTTACCATCCCCGCTGCGGCACCAGCTTCCTGATGACGGTGATGATTATCTCCATCCTGGTCTACATGTTGTTTCCGGTCACCACTTTTTGGGCCCGGTTTGCCCTGCGCATTGCGTTGTTGCCGGTAATTACCGGAGTGGCCTACGAGATTATTCGCTTCGCCGCCAAATACCGCAGCTCTTTATTCGCTCTGATGACCACGCCCGGCCTGTGGCTGCAGCGCATCACCACCCAACCGCCGGCGGATGAACAGGCGCAATGCGCCATCGTGGCTCTCAACGAAGCCATGTCCCTGGAAAAAGAGCACGGCGGCGAACTGGTAATCGCCTAGCAATCCTCGTGTGAGGCGGACACCCCTGTCCGCCGGCTTTGCTTTTGCTATTGGACGCTAAGAATTCGGAGTTATGAGTCTTTCTTTATAAAACGGAATCGACGTCAACGGCGCCTGACAAGAGTGTTCGCGCCCCATACTTTCCATGTTTGAACGTCTTGACCAAATCGAAGCCCGTTACGACGAACTGACCCACCAGCTCGCCTCGCCAGAGGTTATCAGCGACTCGGCCAGATACCAGAAGACCGCCAAAGCCCATAGTGAGATTGCTCCTATGGTCGAGAAATACCGCGAGTTCAAAGACCTGAAAAAAGGGATCGCCGAAAGCCGGGCCATGCTGGCTGACGAGAAAGATCCGGAGATGCGCGCATATGCCCAGGAAGAACTGGATAAATTAGAGGGGCGTCTGGCCGGAGTGGAGCAGGATCTGAAGGTCTTGCTGGTACCCAAAGATCCGAACGACGAAAAAGACATCATTCTGGAAATCCGCGCCGGCACGGGAGGAGACGAGGCCACGCTCTTCGCCGCTGAGCTCTTCCGCATGTACACCCGCTACGCCGAGACCCAGGGCTGGAAAGTGGAAGTCCTTTCAACTTCTGAGTCGTCCGTCGGCGGGCTGAAAGAAGTCATTGCCATGATTCAGGGCCAGCGGGTATATTCGCGCCTGAAATATGAAAGCGGCGTGCACCGGGTGCAGCGCGTGCCGGCGACCGAGCAGCAGGGCCGCGTGCATACATCAGCGGTCACCGTAGCGGTCTTGCCCGAAGCCGAAGAGGTCGATGTCAAAATCGACGCCAAGGATTTGCGCATCGATACCTTCTGCTCCTCCGGGCCCGGCGGGCAATCGGTGAACACCACATATTCCGCGGTGCGCATCACGCACATTCCGACCAACACCGTGGTCAGCTGCCAGGATGAGAAATCGCAGATCAAGAACCGCGAAAAAGGCATGCGCGTGCTGCGTTCCCGTCTCTACGAAATGGAGATGCAGAAGCAGCGCGAGGCGCAGGCCAAGGAACGCAAGGCGATGGTGGGCTCAGGCGATCGCAGCGAAAAAATTCGCACCTACAATTTCCCGCAGAACCGCGTCACCGACCACCGCATCGGGCTCACCATCCACCAGCTGCAGGAAGTCATGGATGGAAAGCTGCAGCCCCTGGTGGAGGCCCTCGTAACTCATTACCAGGCGGAAAAGCTGAAAGGCGAGAGCGTCGCCGTGATGTAACGTCGCACACAATCCAAACTGACATCAACAAAAAACCTCCCGATTGCTCAGGAGGTTTTTCCGGGGGAGGGAGTCCGGGCCTTCGGCCCTTCGTCCGTACAGTTGATTTCTTACTGCTGCGGTGCCGGGGTATTCGAGGTGGAAGCCAGTTGCTCCAGATCGTTCTTCAACAAGCTGATTTCCACGCGCCCGCCGCTGGTACGCTTGGCCGTCTTGCTGTCTTCGGTTGAATTGGGCAGCGGAGCGTTGCCCATCCCCACGACATAAATCCGGTAGACCGGAATATCGTGGTTCAGCACCAGGTAACGCACCACCGAGTCCGCCATCTTTTGCGAGGTAGCGATCGCTGCCTGGCCGCGGCCGGAAGAGAATCCCTGGACTTCAATGATGTAGCCGCGCTGGTCCTTCAGCGGAGTCGCCAGATCATCGAGCGCCGATTTGGCATTGTTGCTCAGCACACTCTGCCCCGGGCGGAAACGGATTTCCGTCTGGTTGGTGGCCTTATATTGGTCGATGTTGCCCACCACCTGCTCCACGGTAGTCAGGCGGGAATTGGCTTGCGTGGCCGTCTGCTGCGCCATCTGGGCTTTATTGCCGGCATCGATAGCGTGCTGGTCGGCCTCGTTGGCCTTCGCCGAAGCCAGCTGAATGCCCTGCTGGGCGCGTGAATCGACGTCCTTGATCATCTTGCTGTTGGACGCGGTGAGCTCATCCAGTTCGTTCAGGCGGTCGCGGATCGGGCCCGTCTGGCGCTGTACATATTTCTTGCGGGCGAAGGGATTCACCCGGCCCCAGAAGCCTTCACGGGCGGGTGGTTGCAGCGGCTTGCCGGTGGCGCTTTCCGTTGCCATCGTGCCGTTCTGGGTTGAGGTGGTGGAACTCTGGGCCGGCTGAGAGGCCGCAGTTTGATCTTGAGAGCTTGCGGTGGTTTGCGCGAATGCCGGGAGAGCCAGCATCACTGCGACGAACAGTGCTACCAGCGTGCGAGTCTTCATATTCAACTTCCTCCGAGTCAGGAGCTCCTGGGGCTCCTGGTACACGCCCACGGGCGTGTTACGTGATTTTCTACAAATTGCGTCTGTATTAAGGGCTGATTCCGGCAAACCGGTTAAGCATTGCCTCCCCACGTTGACGCGGCGCAGGGGCCAAAATCTGCATAACCACGACACCAGTGTAACGCCGGTATCTGACCCTTTGACTAACATGTTAGATGCCAAACCAATCGCAACGTAACTGATTGACTGGCAATAGGTTCTGGGGAGTGGAGGCTGCCGGAGCGCCATTTCCGTGCCTTTTGAGGGTAATTTTGGGGACGGCTGGTATAAAAACTGCGCGGGGGATGCAGGCGCCAGCGTCCGCGCTCGTAACCCTTCAGCAGTACTTCAGGTGCTGCTCATAGATGTAGTTATCGGTCATGCCTGCAATGTAGTCGCAAATTACCCGGGGCAGCGGCTCCGACTTTTCGCGATAGGTGGCCGGCAGCTCGTCCGGCTTCGTCATCCAGAATTCAAATAGCTCGCGGATGACCCTCTCCCCATCAGCCTTTTCCGACTCCAGCGCCGGGCTGTAATAAAGCGCGCCATAGAGAAAGTCCTTGGTCCGGCGCCGTTCCGCCTCGACCTCCGCACCGAATCCGGCCAGCCGACTGGGCCACGCGCGTATGTCGTCGATGCTGTGGATTCCGGCTTCACGGGCCCGCCGCTGCGTATTCTGGATCAGGTCGCTAACCCAGCGGTCGAGGATCCGCTTGATGGCCTCGTTGAACTTCAGTTTCTCCATGGCATTCGGCCAGGCCTGTTCCGCCTGATGATAGAAGCCGTTAAACCACGGCAACTCGGCACGAGTTTTCTCCAGATCCAGCAGGTGCGACTCGTATCCATCGTCCAGATCGGCGATGCTGTAGGCGATCTCGTCGGCCAGGTCGATCAGCTGCGCCTCGAGCGGCGGGCGCTGGTCGAGCAGATATTCCGCCAGTTCAGGAAAGTCTTTGGCGCGGTAATCGTGGGAGTGTTTGATGATGCCTTCGCGAACTTCGAAGGTCAGGTTCAATCCGCGGAAGGCGGCATAGCGTAGCTCGAAGTCCTCGACGATACGCAGGGCGTGGAGATTGTGGTCGAAGAAGAATCCGTGCTCGCGCATGACCGCGTCCAGGGCCTTTTCACCAGCATGTCCAAAGGGCGGGTGGCCAACATCGTGGACCAGCGCCAGTGCCTCCACCAGATCGACATGGAGGTTGAGCTGGGCCGCAATGGTACGCGCGATCTGGGCGACTTCCAGGGTATGAGTCAGGCGATTGCGGAAGTGATCGGAATAGCGGCGGGTGAAGACCTGGGTTTTGGCCTCCAGCCGGCGAAAGGCGCGAGAGTGGATGACACGGTCGCGGTCGCGCTGAAAATCGTTGCGATAAGGATGCGGAGGCTCGGGATACCGGCGTCCGCGCGATTGTTCCACGCGCACGGCATAATCGGCGAGCATAAGCCAGTCTAGCATTAGGCGATGCAGGAGTGATCGTCGTCGTTCGTGTGGGTTTTGACGCGGTGCCCTGCCAAGTTGACGGAGATCGCTATAGAACCAGGGAAATTCGGCCAACCGGTGCTACCCGCTGATCTTCAGCTTCATCTCATTGGTCGGTTCGAATCCCAACGACTCGTAAAGATGGCGGCCATCCTTGCTGGCATGAAGGTACACAGCAGCAAACTTCTGCCGCCGGCACCAGTCGATCGCAGTTTGCATCAGCCGGCGACCGATCCCCTGGCGGCGGAACTCTGGATAAACGTAAACGTTCAGGATCGTGGCCCGGCGGCATTCCAGATCATAAGGATGGCTGGGCCAGGGGCTGATCACGATCGCGCCCCCACCAACAAAGCGATCGCCGCTCAATCCAAGCCAACCTCGAAACGAGCCGTTGGCAAGGGCATCAGTGAGATAAGCATCGCAGCTCGACAGCATGGATGCCAGGGCGGGTGAGTCGTCGTAGCCCATGTCGAGGTACATGCCTCGGCGTTGTTTGAGAATTTCAGGAATATCATCCGTGGTGGCTTCGCGGATGAGCAGCTCTGGCATCATGTCGGGTGGCGTGAAGCGTGGCCTCAGAGCCAGCTATTTATCCGTGGAATCTTCCTTGGCCAGCTTGATCTTGGCCGACTCCAGCTCTTTCTGGACCTTGGCCAGTTCGTCCGTATCCACCTCCGCGGCCACGGTTTTATTCCACTCCTGGATGGCCCGCTCCCAGTGCGCCGCTGCCAGCTTCAGGCGCCCGGTCTTTTGGTACAAATCGCCGAGATGCTGCTGTACGGTCGGATCAGTACCCATATGCAGGGAAGCTTTGGTGAGGCTGTCTTCCGCCTGATCATACTTGCCTTGCTTGAAGTAAGCCCATCCCAACGAATCGAGGTAAGCGCCGTTGGCAGGCTCCAGATCAACCGCCTTCTTGATCATGATGAGGGCTTCGTCGAGCTTCATGCCGCGGTCGGCAAGCATGTAGCCGAGGTAGTTGAGTACGGCGGCGTTCTGCGGATCGTCCGCAAGTACCTTGCGGAAGACCTGTTCCGCCTGCTCATATTTCTTCTGGCGCTCGTAGGTGGATCCGCGCAGGAACTCGACGTATTCCTTGTCTTCTTCGCGCGTGGAAAGTTGCGCCGCCTTGTCCAGTGCCTCTTCCGCGTCCGACCAGCGTTTCAGCCGGCTGTTCATCTGGGCGAGGGTAATGTAGACATCGCGATCGTCGGGGTTCCCCTTGAGCAGCGACTTGACCTGTTGTAAACCCTCATCGGCCTGGCCCATGTCGGCGAGTTGTGCCGCATAGACCATTTTCAGGCCCCGGTCGTTGGGCAGCTTGTCGACTGCTTCCTTGGCTGCGTCGGTGGCCTGTTGCCACTGCTTGGCCTCACGATAGGTATCGATAATTTGCTGGTAGCCACGCTCGGCATTGTCGTCCCCCAGCGTGAGCATCTTGCGGAAGGTCTCCAGCGCCTGCGCTTCGTTGTTGTCATCGCGATAGGCGACACCCAGCCGCTCCAGAAACACCGCCCGGTTACTTTTCTCGCTTTGACTGTAGTTGCCATCCAGCTTCTCGGTTTTCTTCAGCAGATCCTGCAGGCTCTGGGCGGCGTCCTCGTAACGGCCCTGCGCCTGGTACACTTCGGCAAAACCGAACTGCACTTCCATGGAGTCCTGCACCATGGACTGGGCACGTTTCAGGCTCTCCAGCGCATCGTCGAACTTGCCTTCCTTGCGATAGATTTCTGCCATGCGCAGGTAAGTTTGCGCGTCTTCGGGATTGGCGTCGGCGATGATTTTGTACTGCTCCAGTGCGGCGTCGGTCTGCCCGTCATTCAAAAGGTTTTGGGCCAGGCCGCGGATGGCATCGAGGTTGTCGTGATCGATGTCCACTGCCTTGCGATAGGCGTCGATGGCTTTCTTGTATTCCTTCTGCTGTTCGTAGGTGTAACCAAGCACGGAATACAGCTTGGCGGAGCGCGAAGCGTCCGGAACCGAACTTAAGACCTGAGCCGCGCGAGTGTAGTCGTTTTCGTCGGTGTAGAGCAACGCTAAAGCGCTCACCGCCTCCTCAGAGCCGGGATCGAGCTTGAGAGCAAACTTGAACTCGCTCTCGGCTTTCTGCAGATCGTTGTCGACCTTATAAAGGCGCCCGAGGAGCAGGTGATCGTCAACGCTGTCGGGTTCGAGCTTGACGATCTCCTGATACTGCTCAATAGCGAGCTTGAGCACACTGTCCGAACCGTTCCCACCCTGCACATCGCCCAAAGAGCGCAGATAAATGCGGCCCAGCAACTTGTGCGCCTCCAGGTTGTTGGGATCACGCTTGAGAATGTCCTGCGCTTCCAGCACCGCATCGCGGATGCGTCCCGTCTTGGCATAAAGTTCCGCCAGGCCGGAGGTCAGATACTCGGAAGTTGGATCGGCGTCAATCGCCGCGCGGTATTCCTCGATGGCTTTGTTGGCCAGGTCGCTGCGCCCGTACATCGCCACCTGCTCTTCGTACATATGAGCGAGAGCGTAATGATAGTAGGCTGCCGCCCGGTCCACTTTTCGTGGAGATGTCGCGGCTGGCTTGGCAGCTGTACTTGCCGGAGTCTGAGTCTCTGGGTTCGAGGGTGCGGGTGCCTGCTGCGCGTACGCAACCAGGGCCAGGGAAAAAACAATAAATGGTAGGCAAAAGCTCTTCATTAAAGACCTTCGGGTTCCCAAAGCCATAGCGATTGGATGCCGAACCGCTGCGGACGGGTGCTCCAGATATTGTAAACCTTCGTCAAACGGGATGGCGAAAAACAGGCGGGAATTTTGTGCCGTTCCTTATTCGGAGGTACAGGGACTACCCGTGCGGGCGGACCCATCTTTCAACTCGTGCGACTCGTTCTCCAGCCCGCGAGAAGCCCTCCTGGCGTACAGAGCTTTAGAGAAGGCACGGCTTCCCAGGTCGTGTCCCTGCAAGACTTAATCAAGCGCTGAAATCCTGCTGACCCAAAGACTGCGACCCCTACCCGACTTCCACCAGCCCATAACTCTTCTGCCAGCGCTCCCGCATGTGGCGCAAGGCGCGATCGATTTCCGTTTGTGAAATCTCCGCGTTCGGGCCCGCCAGAACTGCGGCTGCCTCCCGTTTGGCAGCTTCGAGCAGTTGCCGGTCGCGAATCAAATTCGCAACCTGAAAGCTGGGCAGGCCGGCCTGGCGGGTGCCAAAAAACTCCCCCGGGCCGCGCAACTCCAGGTCGAGCTCCGCGATCTGGAAACCGTCGTTCGTGCGCACCATGGCATCCAGGCGTCGTTCACCGTCTTCCGACACCGTACCGCCGGTCATCAGGATGCAGTGCGACTTCGCCGCGCCGCGTCCGATGCGGCCACGGAGTTGGTGAAGCTGCGCCAGGCCAAAGCGCTCTGCGTGTTCGATCACCATCACACTGGCATTGGCGACATCCACACCGACTTCGATCACCGTGGTCGAAACCAGAATGTCCAGCTCGCCTTTCTGAAACATCGCCATCACCTGATCTTTGAGATCCGCCTCCATACGTCCATGCAGCACCCCGACGCGCAGGTCGGAAAAGATGCGCTGGCTGAGCTCCCGGTACATCTTCATGGCGGCCTTAAGCTCGCGCTCTTCGTTCTCCTCGATGACGGGATACACCACATACGCCTGATGTCCAGCTGCCACTTGTTTGCGCACGAAAGCCCAGACTTCATCGGACCGGTCATCAGCGAGGCGGTAAGTCACGATCGGAGTGCGGCCCGGTGGCATCTCATCAATTACGCTCACATCGAGGTCGCCGTAGAGGGTCAACGCCAGGGTGCGGGGAATGGGAGTCGCGGTCATAACCAGAACGTCGGGTTCGCCGGCTGGCAAGACGCCCGTTTCCACATCGCCCGTCTTCTTCATCAGTTTGAACCTTTGCAGGACACCGAAGCGATGCTGCTCGTCGACGATGACCAGGCCGAGCTTGGCGAACTCGACGGATTGCTCGATCAGGGCGTGGGTGCCGATCACCAGCTGCGCATTTCCCTGCGCGATGTGTCGCCGAATCTCGCGCTTACGATCGTCCTCGAGCGAACCAGTAAGCAGCACGATGCGATAGCCTACGGCCTCGAGAATCCGCCGGGCTGAAAAGTAATGCTGCTGGGCCAGGATCTCGGTCGGTGCCATCAGGGCAACCTGGAACCCATTTTCCATGGCGATGATGGCGGCTTCGAACGCGACGATCGTCTTGCCCGACCCCACGTCACCCTGCAGCAGACGACGCATGGGCGATGGTTTGGCCATGTCGGAGGCAATTTCTTTGAGCGCCCGCTTTTGTGCGTTGGTGGGATGAAAAGGCAGAATCTTCTTGATCGCCGAACGCACCCGATCATCGAGCTGAAATGCGATGCCGGTCTGTGCCTTCTGCTGGCGGCGCTTGAGTTCGAGTCCGAGCTCCACAAAGAAAAGTTCTTCGAAGATCAGCCGCACATGAGCAGGCGTACGCGACGACTGCAGCTCCTCCAGGCTCTCGCCTGGCTCCGGCCAATGCACGTTTTGCAGTGCCTCGCGTGGCGGAATCAGGCTTACACGGTTGCGCACAGCGGCGGGAATGGGATCGGCCGGGTCGGGCGCGAGATCGGTGAGCGCAGTGTGAATGACCCGCCGGAACCATCGCGATGTAAGGCGCCCCTGTCCCGCTGTTTCATAAATTGGAACGATGCGGCCGATTTCGAGCGATGCGGCTACCTTCTGTTCGGTCGAGCCGGAGGCATCTGCGTCGGTAGCAGAGGAATCACCGATGATTTCGAACTGCGGCTGGGTGAGTTGCAGCTCCCCGCCACGGTAATCCTCTTCGACCTTGCCGTAGAGCGCGACCATCTGGCCGGGCTTGAACTTGTCGCGGAGATAAGTGGCGTTAAACCAGATGCACTTCAGCCGGGTGCGGCCCTGCCCGGCGGTCATCTGAAAAATTGGCATGCGCCGGGTGCGAAAGAGTCCCGACGTTCTCACCTCGGCGATGACCGTGGCCATCTCTCCAGCCCGTAATTCGCTGATGTTGCGCGGATTCAGGCGGTCTTCGTAGCGAAAAGGCAGATAATGTAGCAGGTCATCGACGGTGTGAATGCCTTTGGCTGCCAGCACGTCGGCCAGGCGCGGGCCAATACCCTTTACAAATTGAACGGAGGTGGCCAGTTCCAGCATCTGAAGGGATGTTAGCAGGACAGACAATCTCCTGAAGGTTGCCTGCGCTAAAGGAGGATCGCTCCGAGTGCCATGTCCAAGTCGTTCGCCAATTTCTTTCATGCGCTGGTAGCCGTGATCGGCGGCAACGCATTGTACTTCCTGCTGGAAAAGTATCTCCCCCGGGCCGCGCGCCACTCGCTCTTCCAGATCGACCTCGGAATGGTAGTGGATTTCTGTTTCTGCCTGGCTTTCTTCCTGATCATCAAGACTTTAGCCGGAAACAACGAAGGAAATCTGGATAAACGGTAGCCATAAGCCGCATCCGTTTGCAGGGGGCTAATTGAATCAAGAAAACGGACGCCCGCGCCGAAGCAAGAGAAAAGCCTGGACTGGACAGCCAGAAGAATCCCTGGTTACTTTGGGAACCTCGGTACCCGGCCTCCGACCCGATAGAATCCGGCCAGAACCAAGTTTCCAGAACTATGCAAAAAATCGCCGTCCTATACGACGCCGGTCAAGCGGTTTTGTCCACGTTTGACCTGGATGAAGTTCTGCAGCAGATCCTTACGATCGCACGCGATTATTTCCATCTGCAGAACGTCGCCATCATGTTGATGGACGAAGAGAGCGGGGAGTTGTACGTGCGGCGCCAGATAGGCTGGGACCCGGGGCAGGACCGAGCCCGCGTCAAGGTGGGCACGGGAATTACCGGAGCCGCCGCTCACCAGAAACGGCCTCTTTACTGTCCAGATGTCAGTAAAGACCCGCGCTATATCCGCTCGGCGAGCACCACTCGCTCGGAACTGGCGGTCCCCTTGATGGTGCTGGATCAGGTCGTGGGAGTTCTGGACTGCCAAAGCGAAAACCTTAATCATTTCGATGCGGAAACCGTGGACATGCTCACGCTGTTTTCTACCCAGGCGTCCATGGCGCTGCAAAATGCGCGACTGTATTCCCTGGAACGGCGGCGAGCTTCGCAGTTGGAAGTAATCAATGCCATCGCTCAGCAGACCACCGCGGTGCTCGATTTGAAGGAATTGCTGTCCAAAGTCTGCCTGCTGATTCAGCAGGCCTTCAAGGTGGCTCACGTCTCCGTGCTGCTCAAGGATGAGGATGACCTGGTACTGCGTGCGTGTTATGGGAAACTGACGCCGCGGGTAGTGGAAGGCGGACGGCTATCGTCGTCGGGGCTATGGGGCCGTGTGCTGGAAGGCGGTGGAACACTCATGGAGAACGACACGGCATCTCAGCCTGACGCCGGCCTTTACGTCGAAACCGGATCTCGCATGTGCATACCCCTGGTTTCCTTCGGGCAAACGCTGGGGGTGCTGGCGCTCGACAGTGACCGGCGAGGCGCATTCAATGTCAACGACACCCAACCGCTCGAGTCCGTAGCCGACATCGTGTCTACGGCCATCCAGAATGCGCACTATATCGACCGGGTGAAGCAACTGGCATACCTGGACGGGTTAACCGGAATCTTCAACCGGCGGTTCTTCGAGTTGCGCATGACGGAGGAGATCGAACGCGCCCGCCGCTTCAATACCGGCATGGGCGTGATCATGATCGATATCGACCAGTTCAAGCGCCTGAACGACGAGTTCGGGCACTTGCTGGGTGACGAGGTGTTGCGCCAGGTTTCGTCTCTATTTCATCAGCAGCTGCGGAAGATCGACGTAGTGTGCCGGTACGGCGGCGAAGAATTCTCGATCCTGCTCTCGCAAACCAGTCCGCAGCATTCTCTGGCAGTGGCGGAAAAATTGCGACGAATGGTTGAGCGATGGCAATTTCCCGGCGTGCCCCGGCCGGTCACCATCAGTGCTGGTACAGCGAACTACCCGGAACACGGGACTACGCGCGACGAACTGGTGAAAGCTGCAGACGCTGGGCTCTACGCTGCCAAACAGGCGGGACGGAATCGAGTGTGCCTGGCGCCAGGCTTACCGGCGAAAGCTGCCTCGGACAGCCGCAAAGAGTTTGTCGAGCAGACCTGAACTGTAAATCTAGATTTCGCTGCACCCTGCCTTGCTCCGTCTGAGTGCGCGCTCCAGTTCCCTCTGATGTTCCTGCATTTCCCGCTGTGCTTCGCGCATTTGTTTTTTCGCTTCTTCGCTGCTTTTACGGGCTTCGCGCGACGCCTCTCTGATATCCGCCATGTGCTGCATGGCTTGCTGCATTACTTCAGGCTGCATATGAGCAACTTCAGAGCGCAACTGGCTCAGCTCTTGCCGAGTGGCAGCATCGATGTCGACATCTGGAATATCCAGGCTCTGGTCCAGAACCCGGGATTGACTGCGTTCCGGCAGAGTGAGGGTTATCGTTTGTTCCTTCTTGTCGCGGAGAATCACAAGTTTCGCGGTGTTGCCGCTACGGCTGCGCAGGGCGTGGGAAAAATCACCGCTGTCATGTATCGCCTCTTCATTGATCTTGATGATCACATCCCCGGCGTGCAGCCCGGCTTTTTCCGCGCGGCTTCCCTTTTCGACCGAGCGCACCAGCACGCCCTGACCATTCTTGGCCCCAAAGTAGTCTCCCAGCTGTGACGTAATGTTCTCGACCATCAGGCCGCTGCGCATCGACGAATGCACCACCACAATGGAAACCGGTATGTCGATATCCGGGATTGGGGGGATGGCCGGTATGGCAGGCATTTCAAAGTGGAAGTCCTTGGATTTCCCTCCGTACGAGTACGCGTAATTGTTCTTGCGGTCGGCAAGCTGCACCTTGAACGTCATAGGCTGGCCGTTGCGGCTGATGCCGAGGGTCACCACCCGATCTGGAGGGGTTTCGCGAATCATACGGCGCAATTGCTCGACGCTTTCGACCTTCTCGCCGTTGAGCGTCAGAATCACATCCTCCTCTTTAAGCCCCGCCTTACCGGCCGGAGCGTCCTGATCCACCATAGTGATTTCGACTCCGCTCTCTTCTTTCAGATGAAGCGGCCCCAGGCGGTCGGGAGTAATATCGCGCGTATCGACGCCCAGGTATGAGCTTCCGCCAGGATCGTCGCTAAAGAAGCCGAAGCTTTCATTCTTGTCGGGGGGAAGAGAATCCGAACGGGCTGCAATCCCCAACATCGGCAGGACAAACACAACAATCAGCATTGTCCTTCGCATGACGATTCCTCCTTCTTCAATCAGTGGGCGCGGCGAATCGAGACATCGCCTGTAGTGGTCTGAATCTTCAACTCCGGCCCACCGCCATTCAGACTGCCTTCGGCGCTTACGGTCTTCGGACCGTAATCCCCGCCTTCGGTGGTCACCTTGATCTCGGGGAATTCGGAAGTGATGGTATGGCCGTTGGCGACCTCGATGGAAGCCCGGACATTGAGGTTTACGTTTGGCGCCAGGTAAACCGTGATGTCTCCCGCCGAGGTCTCCAGCACGGAATCATTCCGCTCTCCGCTGCCACCGACGAATTTAGCCTCGATTCCACCCGCTCCGGTCTCGGCGCGGGCGCAGGGAACGCCCATCAACTCGATCGACCCGCCTCCGGTTTCGGCCCGCACCAGCCCTTTGGCCGAAGCCAGATGGATGCTGCCGCCGCCGGTGGAAATTTCCGCCGGTCCGCCGATATCCCCAATATCGATACTTCCCCCGCCGGTGGTGGCTTTAACTCGCCCGGCACAGCGATCGACCTGAATGCTGCCGCCGCCAGTCTCCAATTCCGCTTCCTGAGCGCCGGACGTCACAGTGACGCTGCCGCCGCCACTTTCCGCGGTGATCTTGCCTTTGGCCGAATTTACTTTGATAGAGCCGCCGCCGGTGTGCAGGCTGACATCAGACGATACATTGCCTACGTCGATGCTGCCGCCGCCTGTCTCCGCCTCGATCTGCCCGCCGATTTCATCGAACTTGATGCTGCCGCCGCCGGTTTCGGCATTGACGCGTCCATTGATGCTGGTGGTGGTTACGCTTCCGCCCTCGGTTTCAATCTTCACTTCCTCCATATCGCGCGGCACGCTGATGCTGAAGTCTCCCGAGAACTTATGCATCCGCCCGCCCTGCCAATCGCCAACGATCCAGGCAGTATCGCCCCGGACGTAGGCGCTGATTTTGTAGTTATCGAAATCGCGGCGGGCCTTTTCTTCTGAGCCACTGTAAGAATGATTACGAATGGTATAGTTGATGCCCTGCTGCGAGCCGCCTTCCACCTTCACCGCCCCAACATCCACTTTCACCCTGAGGTTTTTCACCGCCGCCAGAGCGCCGGCGATCTCCTGCGTCCAGTTTCCGCCATCGCCAAATATGCGAGTCTGTTCTGTAACATGGGCCTGCTGTGCCATTGCCAACGGCAGGATCAACAGCAGCATCGCAACGAGTTTAGAGATCCTTTTCAACTTACCTCCCCTTCCAACTCCTCAGCGCACAGATCTTGCACGGTACACCTAAACCCCATTCATCAGTCGAATTCCGGAAGTTGTGATAGCTCGTTACGCGCCTGCGCCTTGATGTATGGGTTGGGATCGTTTGCCGCCAGCTTTTGCAGGACGGCGCGCACACTGCTGTCGGCACGGACCGGCTCGAGCAGATGCAAAGCTTCCGTCCGCACTCCCGGGTTGGAGTCGTTCATCAGGCCTTCCAACACCACGTCGCGCACCCGGGGATCGCTCTTCACATAAGGACCCAGGGCATCGAGTGCCCTCAGGCGAACTCCAGGATTGGTATCGTAGCGCAAAGCGTAGATCAGGGTGCCGCGCACATTAGTGTCGTTGGGCTGCTGGGTCAGTAGATCGACCGAATCCATGCGGACGCCCGAGTTATAGTTGTTGCGCGCCGCAAACAGAAGCAGTTGCTGGATACGCTGATCATTGAGCGAGCCTTGCGCTTCCTGGGTGGAAACCGTGTTGTATTTGATGGTCACCTGGTTGGAACCAGGTTCCTGGGAAATCGACTGGATACCCATCACGGAGGATTCCGCGGGCCGGCTCGCGGTGCTCGAAGAGATGGAACTCACGCCTGCTCCGCCGCTGACGAGCTTGTACGTCGTCCCAATTCCTCCGGCGAATCCCACGATAAAGATGGCTGCAGCCAGCGCGGGAGCAAAACGGATCTGCCGAAGCCAGGCGCCTGGATCGAATACCATCCGTTGCCACAGGCCGCCTTGTTTGGTCGTCTCCAGAGCCTCCTGCAACCGCATACGAGACGCCGTCACCAGGTTCGGCGAAGGTTCTTCAACCGGCAGCTCCGAGAGCAGTGCATTGAACTTTCGCGCTGACTTCAGTTCGGCTGAGCAATCGCCGCAGCGCGCCACATGCTGTTCCAGTTCATAACGAGCGTCATCCGGCAGCTCGTTGTAAACGTACAAGAGAATATTTTCTTTGACCCATTCACATTTCATCATTCCACCCCCGCTACTCGCATGGGGACGGCCGCCCTCGGCCGTCCGGCCATCTCATCTCATATCCGCCAGCGCGCCCCGCAACTTCTGAGTCGCACGGAACAGCGTATTCTTGGCGGTTTCTTCGGTGGTATTCAGCACTTCCCCTACCGTGCGCAACTTCAGTCCGTGATAATGCCTCAACTCAAACACCATGCGCTCGCGCGGCGTCAGCTTCTCCAGCGCCCGGCCAATCCTTCCACCCAACTCCCGCCGCATGAGGTCGCGTTCGGGATTTGCCCCCGCGCGGGCGTCCGCTACCTGCTCCAGCACATCGTACTGCTCGCCGGTCGGATCGGTGGCCACTGGGGCCTCTTCCTTGCGCACTTGTTTCTTGCGCAGATGATCGAGGCAAAGATTGGTCACGATGCGGTAGATCCAGGTGTAGAAGGAACATTCGAAGCGAAAGTTACCCACGCTCTTGTACGCCTTCAAAAAAGCGTCCTGGTAGATATCCTGGGCTTCGTGTTCCGAACCGGTGAGATGCATGGCCAAGCGGAGTACCGCCTGATCGTAGTGCCGCACCAGCTCCTCGAACGCGGCGCGATTGCCACGCTGCGCCTCGCGGACCAACAACGTATCATCGATGCGGCCTAGACTTCGCTCGGCCATAAGACCCCGTGATGGGGGATCCTGGGTCCCGCTAGCCTCTTCTCTTCGGCCCTGTTCCCGGAAGGAACCTTCGCCAACCGCAAATGGTACAACCCACGCATCGGCCGGCATAATTTACTTTGTCCTCGACTGCACCGGGCGCCATTGCCGTTCTTCCCGGTTGCATAGCTATGGACGTGTCAGGATGGGAACCGTAAGCGGAATATTGCATTGGAGAGGCGGCGCTGCGACGGGGGACTTCCTGCAACGACCACGAAACAATGAGTTTAATAAATGTGCCTCGGCGCTGGAGCAAAACCACGGTAACCCGGCCCGGGCACTTACTCAGCGGCTTCCTTCTCAATAACGACTTTCAGATGCGCGGTGACATCCTTGTGCAGCTTGATGGGAACCGTGAACTCGCCCAAGGTCCGTAGCGCCTCGTGCAACTGAATCTTGCGGCGGTCGACGTTGAAACTCTTCTTTTCCAGAGCTTCGGCGATGTCCCCAGAGGTTACCGATCCAAAGAGCTGATCCTGTTCTCCCGCGCGACGCTGAAAGCTGACGGAAAGTCCGTCGAACTGTTTGGCCAGCTCTTCGGCTTGCGTTTTCTCCTTGGCAGAGCGGCGCACGGCGGCCGCCTTCATCTGCTCGATGACGGCTTTGTTGCCGGCGGAGGCTTCAATGGCCAGCTTGCGCGGCAAAAGAAAGTTACGGCCATATCCCTCGGCCACTTTGACGACATCGCCCCGCGAACCCAGCTTGGCTACATCTTCCTTCAGAATGACTTCCATAGATGGCTCCCTGATTTTTTGCCACGAATGAACACGGATTTTCACGGATAGAATCTGGGGAAAAGATCCGTGACAATCCGCAAAAAATCCGTGGCGATTTCTTACGAAGCGCGGCCGGCAAACGGCAGCAGGGCGATGTTGCGCGCCTGCTTGATTGCCGTAGACAAGCGCCGCTGATGCGGCGTGCACACGCCGGTCAGACGCCGCGGAACGATCTTGCCGCTTTCCGCTACAAACTGGGCCAGCAGCCGGATGTCCTTGTAATTGATCGCTTCGATCTTTTCGACACAGAACTTGCAGACCTTCTTGCGCCGGAAATATTTGCGCCCGCCGGGCCCGCCTTCTCCGCGCCCCCCACCCGGACCACCCGGACGGAAGCTGCGGCCACCGCGGTCCGGCCGCTCACCGCGGTCGGGCCGGTCACCGGCCGGCCGCTCGGGCCGGGAAGGAATTTCGGCGCTCGCTGTCGCCGTTGGTGCGTTTTCGTCAGCCATGATGCTCCTTTGAATCTGTCGTTCGTGGTTCGCCAGTCGGCCGCGCTCCTGGTCGCCAGCCAATGACCATCGACCGGCGGCTACCTACGGTTCTTACGCCGTTGCTGCAGGCGTTTCGCCCGCTGCTTCTCCTGCAACCGCCGCAGGCGCAGCCGAGGTCTTGCGCCGCGCGTCGCGAATGGCCTTGATCTTGTCCAGGCGTTTCTGTTCCTCGTCGATGCGCACAGTGAGGAACTTGATCACCGGCTCGGTTACGCGCAAACGGCGTTCCAGTTCGTGAATCAGCCCGCCGCTGCCTTCGACCGTCAGCAGCACGTAAATGCCGTCGCGGAACCGGCGGACCATATAGGCCAAATGCCGCTTGCCCATGCGTTCCACGCTCTTGACCTGCCCGCCGGTGGAGGTGACTGCCGTCTCCAGCGTTGAAATCAATTTGTCCTGATCCTCTTCCGCCATATCCGGCCGGACGATGAACATGAGTTCATAAGTACGATTCATTTTCTCTCCAAGGCCACCAAATCGGCGCGCATCCGCGCCCATCTGCGGCTAATCTTTTTCTTCTTCCGGCTTACGGTTGAAGCGGTTCATGGCCGCTGCCGGACCTTCTTTCAGAATCACCTCGACCGCCTCCGCAGCAATATCTAACATCTCATCGACAACTTGGTTCTGCGCCTTGCGGAACGGCGAGAGCAAATAACTCATCCCGTCTTCGATCCTGCGATCCGGCGCGACCCCCATACGGATGCGCAGGAAATCCTGCGTTCCCAGCGCACCAATCACCGACTCGATCCCGTTATGCCCCGCCGAGCTGCGGTTACGGTGAATTCGCACTGTGCCCAGCGGAAAATCCAGCTCATCCTGAATGACAATCAGGTCCGCTTCCGGCGTGGCCTCGTACTCCGCGATCAACTCCCGCACCGAGAGCCCGCTCAGATTCATGAAGGTCTCGGGCTTGGCCAGCAAAACTGTCTCGGACCCAATCACCGCCCTCGCCGTCAGCGCCCGGCATTGGCGATTTCTGACCTCGACCTTGTAACGCTCGGCAATCCGGTCGACGGCTAGAAAACCCAGATTGTGCGGCGTGAACTGGTACTCGATTCCCGGATTGCCCAGGCCAACGATCAGCTTCACGCGCTCTCAATCTCCCCCGACTCTGAGCTGTCGAGCTCCGCTCGACCGGACAGCCGAGGGCGGCTGTCCCCACGCAAGAATTACTTCTTTTCTTTCTTCTCGGCCTTCTCCGGCTTCTCCGGAGCAGCCGCTTCGGCGCCTTCTTCTTCCGTCTCCTGTTTGCCCTTCTTGATGACCTCGGGCTCGACCGGGGCGGCAGCCTCGGCAGCCACCGCTTCCGGAGTGGGCGCCACTTCTTCCTTGACTGTAATGACGTGGGCCACCGGCTGGTTCGGGTCGCTCAGGAATTTCAACTTGTCGCTGTGCGGCAGGTCGCCGATACGCATCACTTTGCCGAAGACCAGTTCGCTGACATCAGCCTCAATGAAAGCCGGAATGTCGATAGGCAAGCACTCGATTTCCACCTCGCGCGCCACCTGCTCGAGAATGCCTCCTTGTTGCTTCACTCCGGCGGGCTCGCCTTTCAGCACAATCGGCACATTGACGCGCAGCTTCTGATCCATGGCAATGCGCTTGAGGTCCACGTGCAGCAGGTGACCCTTGATGGGCTCGTATTGCCAGTCGACAATCATGGCTTTCGCCTGTTCACCGCCCTCCAGCGCCAGGTCGAAAATCGTGTTGTAGCCCGATTGGGAGTGCAGAATGCGGGAAATCTGCCGCGGGTCGAGGCTGACCGGCTGAGCCTGCTTGCCGGCGCCGTACAACACGCCGGGAATTTTTCCGCTGCGGCGCACTCGCCGGGCTTCGTTCTTGTTTCCGGCGGCGCGAGGTTGAGCTTCCAGTACGCTATTTTCTGTTGCCGTTGCCATAATCTTTGATTCCTATCTACATGAATAACTTGCTGACTGAAGCTTCTTCGTGGATCGCCTGAATGGCGCGTCCAATCAGTCCGGCGACCGACCGTACAACGATCTTGGGCTCTCTTTTCGCCTCATCAGTGAGCGGAATGGTATCCGTCACCACAACTTCCTTAATGCAACTCTGGGCAATGATCTCGACCGCCGAACCCGAAAATACAGGGTGCGAACAGCACGCATAAACCGCCGTGGCGCCATTCTCGATCAGAGCATTCGCGGTTTTGACCAGCGTGCCGGCGGTATCGATCAAGTCGTCGATCACCAGGCAGGTGCGGCCTTGCACGTCTCCGATCACATGCATAACCTCGGCTACATTCGCCTCCACCCGCCGCTTATCGACGATGGCCAGCGCGGAGTCCATTTTCTTGGCGAAAAACCGCGCCCGCTCCACCCCGCCCGCGTCCGGCGAGATCACCGTTAAATTCGGCAGGCCTAACTTCCTGAAATGATCCACCAAGACCGGCGAAGCAAAGAGTGGATCTACCGGGATATTAAAAAACCCCTGGATCTGCGGCGCATGCGGATCGATGATCAATGCCCGGTCCGCCCCCGCAGTAGTCAGTAAATCCGCCACTAATTTCGCTGAAATCGGGGCCCGCGGCTTATCTTTGCGGTCCTGCCGCGAATAGCCGTAATACGGAACCACCGCGGTGATGCGGCGCGCGGAAGCCCGCTTCAACGCATCGATCATCAGCAGCAGCTCCATCAAATTCTTATCAACCGGGCGGCAAGTCGGCTGCATGACAAAAACGTCGGCGCCGCGCACGTTCTCCTGAATCTGCACGTACGCCTCGCCGTCGGCAAAGCGCGTGACCAGCGCCTGATTGCGCGCCAATCCCAGGAAGGCGCAGACATCATCCGTCAAGCGTTCATTGGCCGTGCCACTGAAGATCTTGAACTTCTCATCGACACGGGTGCGTTGAGGCTTGCGCTCCGGCTTTTCGTCGGGGCTCATCTGAGCTTTCTTATCCGTCGCTGTCGCAAGAGTGGCCATAGATCAGCTCTTAAGCTATTAGCCTTTAGCTCTTGGCTTGCAGCCCTTGTCGGCTAAGAGCCAAGAGCCAACCGCCAAAAGCTGCTTTTCTGGCTGGGCCGCTAGGATTCGAACCTAGACAAAGTGCTCCAAAGGCACTTGACCTACCATTAGTCGACGGCCCAGTAACCCGGTTCCGGCTTCAAAAAAAGCTTGCTTGGAGAACAACAGTCTACTCGAAACTAGAAACCGGAAACTAGAAACTTTCTCCAGTACTGCCGCCGCGTCAGCGTGGTCGTGACCTGGGCTTCCACGCCCGTTTTGCGCAATCTTGCGACCGCTCTCTCCGCGGCCGCGCGGGTCGCGAATAAACCATATAAGGCCGAACCGGAGCCGGAGAGCGAGGCATAAAGAGCCCCAGCGCGCCGGAGCACACTCTTGACCTCGCGTAATTCGGGATGCTGTGGAAAGACGACCTGCTCGAAGTCGTTTTCGATCCCGGTACGGACAAGGTCGAGAAGCGGGGTCTCGGCCCGGCCCCTGCCACCTGCAGGGACACCGGAGCTCAGCCAGCTCGAAAGCATATGGCCGATCCTCAACATTCTATCGGACGCAGTAAAGCCCGTCAATTCAGCCGCCCGCGTAGGGGCAGGTGTCCCCACCTGCCCAGTCGAGCAAAGCTCGACAGGTTCGCGGGCGGGGGCGCCCGCGCCACACATGCGCGCATCCCAATCGGCAAAAGCCTGCGGGGTCGATACTCCAATCTCCGGAGTCGCCACCACACACGGCACCGTTGGCAAATCGGGCAGCGGATAAACCTCCTCGCCATGCCCAACTCCCAGGACCGTCCCGCCGACGAGGAACAGCGGCAAATCCGAGCCGACATCGGCGGCAATGCGCAACCTTTCCGGCCCGGGCAATTGTTTCTTCAGAGCTCGCTCCAGAGCCAGCAGCGTAGCTACCGCATTCCCCGAAGCTCCACCCAACCCACCCTGCACCGGCAAGCGCTTCTCAATCTCGATAATCACCCGCCCGCGCGCCTTGAGCGCAGCCATGGCACGTTCCACGATGCGATAGCAGGTATTCGATTGATCCTGAGGCACGCGCGGATCTTTGCAACGTATCTCGATGCCCGTCCCGCGCGCGATCTGCACCCGAATGACGTCGTGCAGGGCAATGGTCTGGTACACCGTGCGCAATTCGTGAAAGCCGTCCGGCCTGAGCGGGCCAATACTTAACCCGAGATTGATTTTGGCGAAGGAGCGGACGGTGACAGGCATGGGGAGATGATTGTAAAGTTTCGGTCGTAGATTTGCGATTGCGGATTTCTGATTGTGGGTTAACCTAGGCAGTCGGTGAAACCTTTCGACCCATCAAGACTCTTGCCCCTCTTGCGTTACCTGCTGTTCCTACTGATCCCTGCCTCGACAGGGATCTGGGCTTGGATGAGAACCCGGCAGGCGCAATCATGGCCTTCCACTCAAGGAACCATTAGCTGGGCGGAGGCACGACTTGTAGAGGACGGTCGAAGCCAACACTGGGTTGGCGAACTTGCGTATTCCTACGTTGTCAGCGGCGAGTACTACTCTGGGTTTCATCACCTCAGAGCGCGCAATGAACAACGGGCGGAGGAACTGGTTCGCGGATGGAAGGACCGAATGGTGGCGGTGCGTTACTCTCCGACGAAGCCCGGGGTTTCTGTTTTGCTCAAAGAAGATCAGCCCGGCACCCAACTCGGAAACTAATCGGCCGGTTCTGAGGTTTAAACGGAACCTTACCCCCTTCTCTTGTAGTAAATCGCGAATTCATACCCAGGGTTCGCCGGAAACAACTCCGCCACTTTCCTCAAGCGTTCCGCCATTGCCGCCGGCGCCAGCAGCGGATAATCACGCTCCCGCAGATCGTAATAATCCACGTCGATGAACAACGAAAGCAGATAGATGGAAATCGCGTCCGAGAAGGTCGCGGCGAAGTACTCGTTCTTATGCTTTTCCGCATCCGGATCATGCGACGCCGCCAACTTGCGCGACTCCCAGGCGTCGAGCGAAGTTTCGCCCTTTGTGCCCGCCTCCACCTGTTTCCAAACCAGATCGGCGAAGGCCTGCGATACCCCGATGCGCTCTACCGCCGCGTGTCCTACATTGATATAGAACTCGAAGGCCACGGAAAACTTGTCATCCATGAGCCGCGTGGAAATGAACACGCACTGCGAGTCGCCCAGATCAAGATTGCGATGGCAGACCGCGTTGTCGCTGAGGGCAACGTCGTAGCGGTCGGCGATCACGGTTTCGTCACCCTGGTTCACAGTGAGCGGAACGAAGTAGTAGGCCTTGCGCTGCAAGGCCGCGGCCAGCGCGTCCGGCACCGCGGAAACCATTCGGTCCAGGTCATTGGTGGCGACAGTCACCTCGCCAGCGATGGCATAACAGATTCCGTTAGGCGCTTGTGAAACCGGGGTTCGGCGAACGACCTCCGCCGGTGGCCGCGTAATCGCGGGCGCAGCTTGCGACATAGATATCTATTCTAGCGCACCCTCCAGTGGCCGCGTGGGGACAGCCGCCCTCGCCTGCACTGAGCGAAGTCGAAGGGGGCTGTCCTGCGGAGCGTAGCTCCGCAGGCAAAGCTACAATCAAAACATGCCCCCGACTCCAACCCCACCTCGCTGGTATCTGATACCTGCCCGGGTTTTGCTCGTCACTTTTCTCTTTACTCTGCTCTCGTTCGCGGTGAGCCTGCTGCTGGGAATCGTGGGGATCGTCATTCTGAGCCGTATGCGCCAGATCCATCCCAACATGACGCTAGCCTACCGCCACGTTGCTCTTCCTGTGGCTGCATCCGTCGCGGCCGTCGCCTTCATTGCCTCCGTGGTGATTGAAGTTCGCAACTACCGCCAGAACAAGGCTCTGGCTGGGATCGCCCGCGCCAGCCGCTAGGCTGAGGACGATACAATGAGAAGATGCGACCGCGCATTGCCATACCAATTCCGCACTCCGGCGACCAGGCTTACGCCGAGCGATCTCTGCCCCAGTATGAGCATGCAATCGAGCTCGCGGGCGGAGAGCCAGTGGCGATTCCGCTCGATCGCCCGCCCGCCGAAGTGATGAAGCTCATCGAACGCTGCGACGCCGTCTTGTTGCCCGGCAGCAAAGCCGACATCGACCCCGCCAAGTACGAAGCGCCTCGCAATCCGCATACGGCCGCGGCCGACGCTGGCCGCGATACCGTCGACGAGCTCCTCCTGCAAGACGCTTACAATATGCACAAGCCGGTACTCGGCATCTGCTATGGCCTGCAGGCGTTGAATGTGTATCGCACGGGAACTCTGGTGCAGCACATCGAGTCGGCGGTCAATCATGCGATTGGAAGGAAGGCCCCGGTAGCACATACAGTAGAGGTTGTTTCCACAAGCAAGCTCGCTGAGATTCTTCGCCAGTCACAGCAAATTCCCGTCAACTCCAGCCATCACCAGTCTGCCGATGTTATCGGCGACGGGCTCCGGGCAGTAGCGCGTTGTCCAGAAGATGGAATTATCGAAGCGGTCGAAGGAACGTCTCCCGATCATTTTGTGCTGGCAGTGCAATGGCACCCGGAGCGGTCGGTGGATGAAGATGAGTCATCGCGGGCCATTTTCCAGGCCCTGGTCGAAGCCGCGCGAACCAAGCACGCAGAACTATCGGGAGAATTCGAGTCAGTCTAAACGAAACACGTAGGGGCAGGTGTCCTCACCTGCCCAGCCGAGCGAAGCTCGGCAGCTAACGGACCGTCGACGGATTCTCGAAGGGTTTGTGCCAAAGCCACGGATAATCGTGCCAATCTCGCACGAGCCCTTTACGCGTAGGATTCTCCAACACATAAAGCATCTTCTCGTCGACTTTTTCTGAAGAACGCAGCACCCGATCGAAAGATTCTTCCTGCCACACCCGGCCGGTTTTCCCCAATTGGCGATTAATCAAGTGAGATGATGCGCCCTTGATGGCTTTGGTAATCCGCGCCAGCGAAATTGTTTCCAAGTTGTCAGCATCGATTCGCGGAGTAAAGATAGTGTGCACATGGTCCGGCATCACCACCACTGCATACAGATCGACGGTCAGACCATCGGCTCGCACACAAGCCTGTAAGACGATGTCGCGTGCCCAATTTGGCAGCGTCCAGCGCTGAAATGTACAAAACGTCAGGAAGTGCGCTTTGTTGTCACGTTGCAGATGAGGCAGGTTGCGGCGATAGAAAGACTTCAGCAAATCAACACACGTAGTGGCAGGTGTCCGCACCTGCCCAACTCAGGCATCTTCAATTCTACCGCCGGGCTTCTGCCCGGCTACCCAGACGAGGACGTCTGGGTCTACGTGAGTTGTGCCAATTTGGGACTTTCGATTACAAGGTTGGCTTCTTCTCGGAGATCAGCTTCTTGATGGTTTCCACAAACTCCGAGGCCGCCATGTCTTCCGTCTTTTCTTTACCGCGAGTACGGACGTTGACTCTGCCGCTCTCGGCCTCTTTGTCGCCGATCACCAATAAAAACGGCACTTTCTGCAGTGCGTGCTCGCGGATCTTGGCGTTCATCTTTTCGTTGCGGCCATCGACGTGTACCCGAACGCCGGCAGCTTTCAGCTGATCGCCAACTTTGTTCGCGTAATCGACATGCCGCTCGGCGATTGGGATCACCACCGTCTGCACCGGCGAGAGCCACACCGGAAACGCGCCCGCATAATGCTCGATCAGGACACCAAAAAATCGCTCGATCGATCCATACAATGCCCGATGCACCATGACCGGCTGCTTGCGGGTGCCGTCCTCGGCAACATACTCGAGCCCGAAGCGGGCAGGCAGGTTGAAGTCGAACTGGATGGTTGAGAGCTGCCACAAGCGCCCGATGGCATCCACCAGTTTGATGTCGATCTTCGGTCCGTAGAACGCGCCTTCACCGGGGATGGTCTTATATTCAATCTTGCGCCGCTTCAGCACATTCTCCAGCGAGGCCGTGGCATGCTTCCAATCCGCTTCATTGCCGACGAAGCTCTGCCCATCTTTCGGATTCCAGGTCGAAAGTTCGGTCTGGAACTGATCGAAACCGAAGTCTCTCAGCACGTCGAAAGCAAACACCAGACAAGCATCCATCTCGTCTTCGATCTGCTCCGGAGTGCAGAAGATGTGCGCGTCGTCCTGAGTGAATCCGCGTACTCGCAGCAAACCGTGCATCACGCCCGAACGCTCGTATCGATAAACCGTCCCCAACTCGCCCAGACGAACCGGCAAGTCGCGATAGGACTTCAGCGAATCCTTGTAAATCAGAATATGGCCCGGGCAGTTCATGGGCTTCAGACGATATTCGGCGTCGTCGAGCTCCATGGGAGTGAACATATTCTGCGCGTAATAGCCCTCGTGGCCGGAAGTCTGCCACAGCTGCCGGCGCATAACGTGCGGCGTGTACACCAGCGAGTAGCCGCGCTTGATGTACTCGTTGCGCATCCAGTCTTCCATCTCTTTGCGGATGATGCCGCCCTTGGGATGCCAGAAAATCAGCCCCGGCCCTGCGAGGTCCTGAATCGAAAACAAATCGAGTTGCTGTCCCAGCACGCGATGGTCGCGCTTCTTGGCTTCTTCCTGTTTGTGAATGAAATCGTCGAGGTCTTTTTTCGAGAAGAACGAAGTCCCGTAAATACGCTGCAGTTGCGGGTTCTTCTCATCCCCCAACCAGTAGGCACCGGCGATATTGAGCAGCTTGAACGCTTTGATCTTCCCGGTCGAGGGAATATGCGGGCCGCGGCAGAAGTCGGTGAACTTGCCGGTGCGGTAAATCGATATCTTTTCATCGGGCTTGGTGAATTGCTCGATGAAATGACACTTCATGAAGTCGCCTTCTTTCTTGAATTCCTGCAAGCCCTCCTCGCGCGGCAGAAATTCGCGGGCGTAAGGAATGTTCTGCTGCACCAGTTCCTGCATTTTCTTTTCGATCTTCTGCAAATCGTCGGGAGTAAACGGAGTCGGACGATAAAAATCGTAGAAGAACCCGCTTTCGGTGGACGGGCCGTGTCCGAGCTTGGTCTCCGGAAAAAGCTCAAGCACCGCCGCAGCCAGTAGATGAGCGGAGGAATGCCGGTAGACTTCAAGCGCTTCCGGATCGCGGTCAGTCAAGATGCGCAGGTCAGTGTCTTTTTCCAGCGGCCGGGTAAGGTCGATGAGGTCGCCGTTAGTTTTGGCCACCAGAGCCGCATCGGCCAAGCGCGGACTGATCGACTTGGCGACGTCAAGCGCGGTCGTGCCCTTGGGGACTTCTTTGGTGCTCCCGTCCGGGAGCTTGAGATGAATGCTCTCTGCCATAGGAATAGTTTTCAGTATAAAGCACGAACAAGCGGACACCCTCGCTCGCGCGCCCAGACGAGACGTCTGGGCCTGCGTGGTCCCTGGTTTGCGTAGGGGCAGATGTCCCCACCTGTCCCGGCAGAGCGCGGCCGCAGCAGTTGGTTGGCGCCTACCAGCCCTGCTTCAACCCATTATTCTGCTCATCCAGCCACTTCTGCAGCGGCACGAAATAATCCAGGATGGCGCTGGCGTCCATATCACGCTGGCCGGTGAGAACCTCCAGAGCGTCGGGCCAGGCCTTACTCTGACCCATCGCCAGCATTTTGTTCAATTTCGCGCCGGCTTCTTTTGAGTTGTAGAAGGTACAGCGATTCAGCGGGCCGGTGTATCCCGCCTCTTTGCACATGGCGCGGTAGAACTGGAATTCCAGAATGAAGGCCATGAAGTACCGCATGTAAGGAACGTTTCCGGCCACGTGATACTTGGCGCCGGGGTCGAAATCCGCCTCGCTACGCGCCACCGGCGGCACCACGCCTTGATATTTCAGCCGCAAATCCCACCAGGCTTGGTTGTAATTCGCCGGGGTGATTTCGCCGGAGAAAACCTTCCACCGCCACTGGTCGATCAATAACCCGAACGGCAAGAACGCTACTTTTTCGAGCGCCTGGCTCAGCAGCAAAGGAATGTCAGCGTCGGCTGGAGGAACTTTATCGAGCAAGCCGATTTGCTCGAGATATTCCGGCGTGACCGCAAGAGCGATGGTGTCGCCGATGGCCTCATGGAAGCCGTCATTGGCGCCATTCTTGAACAGGAAGGGCTGATCTTTATATGCACGCTGATAGAAGTTGTGTCCCAGTTCGTGATGAATGGTGACAAAATCCACATCGCGAATCTGGATGCACATCTTGATCCGCAAGTCGTCCAGGTTGTCGATGTCCCAGGCGCTGGCATGGCAGACCACATCGCGGTCCCGCGGTTTAGTGAACAAAGACCGCTCCCAGAAAGTCTGGGGAAGCGGAGCGAATCCCAAAGATGTATAGAAACGCTCTCCGTACCTCACCATGCCCTGGGCGTCCAGGTGCTTAGCCTGCAGGAGTTGGGTCAGGTCGTAGCCGCGGCTGTTTTCCGGCATACCGAGCAAAGGAAAGATGTTGCCCCACTGCTGCGCCCAGGGATTGCCCAGAAGATCGGCGCGCATCGGGCCGTCCGGCGAGACGATGTTGGGTCCGTAATGTTGCGAAAGCCGGGCGCGCACAAATGTGTACAGCGAAAGATAGAGAGGCCGGACTTGCTGCCAGAGCCGGTCCATCTCGGCGCTGTACTGCTCGGGCGTCATGTCGTAGCCGGAGCGCCACATGGCGCCGACGTCTTTGAATCCCATTTCACGCGCACCCTGGTTGGAAAGCTCGACGAAGCGGGCATAGCGCGAGCGCATGGGCGCGCCCACTTTGTGCCATCCTGCCCAGAGGTCCTGCAATTCCTTGGGATCGCGGCTGCTGCCCATGATCTTCTCGATGGCGGTGATGTCGAGGCAATCGTCCGGCTGGCGGCAATATTTGCCCTTGCCATAATCGGCATCGAGCGATACGGCAATTTGCGTCATCTCCTTACGCAGCGCGGGATCGTGCGGCGCGGGTGCGGTCAGCGACAACTTGAGCAGCGCGAATTTACGCTCCAGTTCTGCCGGCAGCTTCAGGCCATCGAAACGCTTCGCTTCCTGTACGAGCTCTTCGGTCAGGGCGGTGAGTTCCTCCTGCGCATCGGCCGAAATGGCTTGAGTATCATCGGTAATAAAGTTCTGCTGTACCCAGGTGGCGCGGCTGGTCTTCACGCTCAAGTCGTTGAGGCGAGCCTCTACTTGATCCATAAATTTCTGCGCGTCGGCCACCGTGGGAGCGGCTATGGCCTGGGCTTGGGTGAGCAACGCCTGCGCGAACAGAGGGAAGAACAGAGCAAGAAGGCAAAATTTCACAAATTCCTCCGGCCACGATTATGAACGAAGCA
>Ga0335078_10000411_pt1 | contig 67549 bp, 68 predicted proteins | sample Lox_Sample_32_FD_206711 | JGI IMG/M metagenome (GOLD analysis project Ga0335078, IMG submission 206711) | Soil microbial communities from Loxahatchee National Wildlife Refuge, Florida, United States - Lox_Sample_3.2 | ecosystem: Environmental > Terrestrial > Soil > Wetlands | place: USA...
AGGACACGGGCATCGGCATGAGGCCCGAGGACATCCCGGTCGCCTTGGAGCCGTTCCGCCAGATCGACGGCGCGCTGAGCCGTCGCTTCGACGGCACGGGATTGGGCCTGCCGCTCGCGAAGGCGCTAGTGGAACTGCATGACGGCCGCCTCGACATCGAGAGCGCACCGGGCAAGGGCACCACCGTGCGCGTGCTCCTGCCGCTCGAGCGCGTGGTGTCGGTCGCGGCCTGATCTCAGCCGAGGTTTTTGCGGAAGAAGGCGAGCGTCGAGGCGAGCGCGCGGTCGGATTCGGCCTTGCGATATGTCCGCCCGCCATGGCGCGCGAACGCATGGTCGGCGTCCGGGTATTTCTCGATCGAAACGAGCGGGTTGGGCGAAAGCCGCCGCTCCAGCATGTCGTTCACCTCGGCCTGCACCCAGCGGTCTTTCATCGCCATGTGCAGCAGGAACGGCCGGTGCAGGTTCTTTGCCTCGCGAATGTTGTGCTCGATATAGGTTCCGTAATAGGCGACGGCGCACTCGATGTCGGTGCGGCAGCAGAGGAGATAGCAGAGCTTGCCGCCCAGGCAGTATCCGACCGCGCCGACCTTGTCGTTGCACTCCGGCAGGTGCGCGAGATGGGCGCACGTATCCTCCATGTCGCGCACGCCCAGGTCGTAGTCGAACTCGTAATAAAGGTCGAAGGCCTTCTGCGTGTTCGCCGGATCGGCGTCGCTCAATTCGACGCCGGGCTCCTGGCGCCAGAAGAGATCGGGCACGAGGCAGCAGAATCCCGCTTCGGCGAATTCCCGCGCGTGGCGGCGCATCGTGTCGTTGACGCCCCAGATCTCCATGATGGCGACGATGCCGGGCGCGGGCAGCCGGTCGGGCAGCGCGAGCCACGCGCCCATCTCGCCGTCGCGCAGCCGCACGCGTGTTGGCCCGGCCTTCATAGCTTCAGGAGCGCCATGGCGTTGCCGGCGAGGATGCGCGCCTGCTCCTCGCTTGGCGTCTCAAGCGCCTTCACGGCCGTGATCGTGCCGCTCATGAGATGACGGCCGCGCTCGGCGTCGAACGGCGCGTCGGTCGCGAAGAGACAGTGCGGCGTGGTGAAGAAATCGTGGCCGCAGCGCGTCGGCGCAATGGCGCCGTTCAAGGCGGTATCGGCATAGAGCATGCGGAAATAGTCGAGCGGCGGCCGCTTCAGGCCGCGCTCCTCGGCGACCGGGTTCTTCTCGGTCGTGCCCCAAAAGATCTGGCGGAAGCCCAAGCCGATCTTGTTCGCGAAATAGGGGATCATCCCGCCCATGTGGTGGGTGATGATCTTCAAATTCGGCAGCTCGTCGTAGATGCCGGAATAAATGAGCCGCGTCACCGCAGCGCTCGTCTCGTAGGGCCAGCCGAAGGTGAACCAGACCTCGTCCTCCGACACGGTCTCGGCCGCATAATCGGGGAAGTTCGGGCCGCGGATCGGATGGATCCAGACCGGCAGGTCATGCTTCGCGATCGCGCGGAAGATCGGGCGGAATTGCGGCGCCGAGAGCGGCACGCCCAAGACATTCGTGAAGACCTGGATGCCGCGCGCGCCGAGCTCGCCCACCGCGCGCTCGATCTCGATGAGCGTCGCCGGCACGTCGTTCATCGGCAGCGAGGCGATGAAGGCAGGAAAGCGCTCGGGATATTTGTCGACGAGCGCCGCGAGACCGTCATTCGCCATGCGCGCCACGACGGGCGTTCGGTCGGGCGGGCCCATCATCTCGATCGGTGGATTGGCGAGCGATAGGACCTGCCGCATGTCCTGGAACCCGTCGAGGAGCCTCAACCGCGCGTCGACGTCGTAGAGCGTCGGCAGCTCGCGGAACGCCTTGACGGCGATGTGACCGGGAATGAGGTCGCCAAGACGCTGCCAGATCGGCTGCGGGATGAAATGGTTGTAGATGTCGATGATCATCGCATCGCTCAGATCGGATTGATCTGGCCGCCATGCTGGTCGAGCACCGCGCCGTGGATCCAGCGCCCGCGCGGCGAGGCGACGAAGGCGACGAGGTCGGCCACATCCGTCGGCAGCCCGATCCGGCTCACGCTCAGCGTCTTGCGGTAGCGCTCGCGCGCGCCTTGCTCATCGAGCCCGGTCTCGGCCTTCAAGGCGTCGATGCGCCGCTGCAGGCGGCCGGTGTCGACATGGCCCGGGCTCACGACATTGACCTGGACGCCGGCCTCGTTGCCGATCTGGGCGAGCGCCACGGCGAAGGAGTTGATGGCGCCGTTGACCGAGGCGCCGACGATCGAGACGGCGGTCGGTTGCTTCCCGGCCGTGCCGCCGATTATGACGAGCGATCCCTTGCTCTCGACGAGAAGCGGCCACGCCGCGCGGGCGAGCCGCACATGGGCGAAGAATTTGAGCGCGAACCCTTCCTCCCAGTCGGAATCGGGCTGGGTCAGGAAATCGCCGCGCGTCGTGGTGCCGGCGTTGTTGACGAGGATGTCGAGGTGCCCGTACTCGCGCTTCACCGCTGCCACGAGCGCGCCCGCTGCGTCCGGGCGCCGGAGATCAAGCGATACGGTCTTGGCCGCGCCGCCGAGCCGTGCCGCCGACTCGGCGGCCTGGGCGAGGAGCGGCTCGTCGCGCCCCGTCAGCAACAGGCGGCAGCCCTCGGCCGCGAGCGCGTCGGCGATGGCGCGGCCGATGCCGCGCGTGGCGCCCGTCACCAGCGCCACCTTACCCTTCATGCCCAAATCCATGCCGCCCTCGCCCGCCTCGATGTTGGCCCGAGATTACCGCAGCCTCGTCGCGTCCGCGAGCAAGCGAAGGGATGTGGCGCCCGCGCGGGATTCTGCTATAGAGGGCCGTCCCCCGCGGGCTCGTCCCGGCCATGACGTTCGGAGAGCGAAAGCGACTGCGCCGATGGCGGTGAAACGGGCACTCGTCATTCTCGCCTTCGCCGTGCTGGCATGGCCCGCCGCGCCCGCGCGCGCCCAGCCACGTGATGTTTTCACCGTCGCCGCCGTGCCGGTCGACGCCACGGCCGCCAATGCCAATGCCGCGCGCGACCAGGCCCGCCGCGACGGCGAGCATCGCGCCTACCAGATGCTGCTCGAGCGCCTGACGCTCGATGCCGACCACGCCCGCCTGCCGCCCGCGAGCGACGCCGCGCTCGACGATCTCGTAAAGGGCTTCGAGGTGGCGCACGAGCGCACCTCGGGCGTGCGCTATCTCGCCAACTACACCTATCATTTCGACGCCAGCGCGGTGCGCAAGATCCTGCGCGACGCGCACATCCCGTTCTGCGAGACGCCGAGCAAGCCGCTCGTCGTGCTCGCCGTGTTCGAGAACGGCGCCGGCAGCCCGGCCTTGTGGGAGGACCCCAATCCGTGGCGCGACGCATGGGGTGCGAAGGCGCCGCCTGCCGGGCTCGTGCCGCTCGTGCTGCCCTATGGTGATCTCAACGACGTGCAGGCTGTCGACGCCGACGGTGCCTTGAAGGGGGATCCGGCGCGGCTCCAGGCGATCGCGAGCCGCTACAACAACGCCGATGTGCTGGTCGCCGAGGCCGCACTCAAGAGCGATGCGGACCCGCACACGCTCGCCGTGAACGCGACGCGATATACCCCCGGCGGCGCAGGACCGCCGCAAAGCGTGACGCGGACCCTGACGGCCACGCCCGCCGAGAGCGACGGCGATCTTCTCGCCGCAGGCGTCGCCGCGGCCGCCGATGCGGTCGAGGACGCCTGGAAACAGGCCAACATCCTCGATTACAGCCATACCGCCACGATCACCGTGCGCGTGCCGGCGAGCGATCTCGCGGCGCTCGTCGACGTTCGCAACCGGCTCGCCGGCCTGCCGGCGATCGAGCGCAGCGACCTCGTCGCGCTGAACCGCACACAGGCGACGCTCGCGATCCATTATTTCGGCGATCCCGCCCAGCTCCGCACCGCGCTCGCGCAGCGCGATCTCGTGCTCGACGGGCAGGATCCCGACTTCGTGCTCGAACGCGCTCCGGCGCCGGCGCACTGAAGAGCGCGCGTGAGCATCCCCAACCTCATCACTCTGGGCCGGCTGCTCCTGGTGCCGCTCGCGATTTGGCTCGTACTCGACGACGAGATGGGTCTCGCGTTCTGGGTGTTCGTCGCGGCCGGCGTGTCCGACGCGGTCGACGGCTATATCGCCAAGCACTTCGACCAGAGTTCGCGCCTCGGCGCGATGCTCGATCCCCTGGCCGACAAGGTGCTGCTCATCAGTATGTACGTGACGCTGGGCCTGGCCGAGCAATTGCCGAGCTGGCTCGTCATCCTCGTCGTGTTCCGCGACGTGCTCATCATCGGCGGCTTCCTGCTGGCGATGACGGTTTCGCAGATGATGCCGGTGAAGCCGTTGGCCGTCAGCAAGCTCAACACCGCCTTGCAGATCGCGCTCGTCGCCGTCGTGCTCGGGCGGCTCGGGCTCGGCGTTCGGGATTTTGGCGCGACGACGGCGCTCGTTTATGCCGTGGCTGTCACGACGGTGCTGTCGGGCAGCGGCTACCTTGTCCGTTGGGCGCGCGGGCCGGCGCGCGAGAGCGTCTGATGCCGCGCCGCGCCGCGTGGTTCTGGCTTGGCGGGCTCGCGCTCCTCGTGGCGGCGCTCTGGCTCCTGTCCGGCATCCTGTTGCCGTTCGTCGCCGGCTGCGCCATCGCCTATTTCCTCGATCCCGCGGTCGACCGGCTCGAGCGCCACCATGTGCCGCGCGCGCTTGCGACCGCGCTGGTGCTGGGCCTTTTCTTCGTCGGATTGGTGCTTCTGCTGCTGCTCGTGCTGCCGCTCCTCGAGCTCGAGGCGGCGCAGCTTGCAAGCCTCGTGCCGCAGGCGGTCGCGTTCGGGCAGCAGAAGATCGACGCGCTCGTCGCCTCGGCCCAGGAAAAGCTCTCGCCCGAGGATCTGGCGAAGCTCAAGGACATGGCGGGCAGCGCCGCGGCCACCGCCCTCGGTTATATCGCATCGTTCATCGAGCGGCTGCTGACGAGCGGGCTTGCGCTTGCGAACGTTGTGTCGTTCATCGTCGTGACGCCGGTCGTCTCGTTCTTCCTGCTGCGCGATTGGGACCGCATTGTCGCCCGCATCGACGCGTGGCTGCCGCGCCGCCACGCGGCGACGATCCGCGAGCAGGCGCGCCTCATCGACCGCACGCTCGCGGGCTTCGTGCACGGCCAAGTGCTCGTGGGCGTGGCCGACGCGATCTATTACGGCGCCGCGCTGTCGTTCGCCGGGCTCGATTTCGCCGTCATCATCGGCATCCTCGTGGGCGTCTTGTCCTTCATTCCATTCGCTGGCGTGGCGCTCGGGCTCGTGCTGGCGCTGGGGCTCGGCCTCGCGCAGTTCGGCTGGACGTCGCGCCTCGCCGTTCTGCTGGCGATCTTCGCCGCGGGCTATGCCGTCGAGAGCAATATCCTCTCGCCACGCCTCGTCGGCGGCCGGGTCAACCTGCATCCCGTCGCCGTCATCTTCGCCTTCTTCGCGTTCTGGAGCCTGTTCGGCTTCATCGGCCTCTTGCTCGCCGTGCCGGTGGCGGCGGTGATCGGCGTGCTGGTGCGCTTTGCCATCGAGCGTTATCTCGCGAGCCCGTTCTACGACCCCGACCACTGATGGCGCAGCTTCCGCTCGATCTTGCGCATCGCCCGGCCTTGGGGCGCGACGATTTCCTCGTCGCGCCGGCGAACGCCGAGGCGGTCGCCTGGCTCGACCGCTGGCCGCATTGGCCGGCGCCGGCGCTCGTGCTGACCGGCCCCGCGGGGAGCGGCAAAAGCCATCTCGCACAGGTGTTCGCCGCGCGCTCAGAGGCGCCCGTGCTTTTGGGCCCGGACCTCTCAGTGCCGCGCTTGCCGGAATTGCTGGGCGGCGCACGCGCCGCCATCGTCGAGGACGCGGAGAGCGCGCCCGAGGCCGCGCTCTTCCACCTCTATAATCTTTTGGCGGAGCGGCGCGGGCACTTGCTTCTGCCGGCGCGCGAGCCGCCCGCGCGCTGGGCGATCGTGCTTGCCGACCTGCGCTCGCGGCTGCTCGCGGCGCCCGTGGTGGCGCTCCAGCCGCCGGACGACGCGCTTCTCGCCGCACTCCTCGTGAAACTCTTCGCCGACCGCCAGGTTGCCGTCGGCGCCGAGGTGCTGGCCTATCTCGTGCCGCGGCTCGAACGCTCGTTCGACGCGGCGGCGCGGATCGTCGCCGCGCTCGACCGCGCCGCGCTCGCGGCGCACCGGCCCGTCACCGTGCCGCTCGCACGCGAGGTCCTGGCGGCACTTTAGCGGCGCCGTGCGCCGCGCCCGGAATCCAGCCGTGCAGCAAATTGCCGGCGATGGCGAAGGCGGAATAGGCGAGGATCGGGACGAGCGTCGCCGCCCGATAGCTCAGCCGGTGGTCGAACGGCTCGAGCGCGAAGACACAGACCGGCCCGAGCGCGCGGATGATTTGCGCCGTCAGCGGCGCGGTGCGCGCGACGCCGACCTGGAGCGCGAAGGTCGGCAGCACGATGAGGATCGTGCCCGCCGCCGCGATGATGAGGAACTGGCCGGGGCTCGCGATCCCGGCCGGGCGCCCGGCCATGAGGAACATGCAGGCGGCAAGCGCCACCGTTGCGGTATAGCGTATCGCGGTCACGGCCCCGGCGCTGATGCCGCGGTCGTGCAGGCGCTTCGAATAGAGCAGGCTCACCGTGATCGACGTGCCGCTGCACAAGACGAAGCCAAGGCCCATGAGGCTCGTGGAAAAATCGTCGCGGCCCAGGCCCGAGCGGCCCGTCAGCACGACCCACCACAACGCGACGATCGCGAGCGCGATGCCGCCGTAACACAAACCCTCGCCGCGGCCGACCTTCCCTTGCTGCGCCAGCGGTGCGCCCAGCGCGCCGAGCGCCACGACGGTGAGCGGCGCCATGCCGCTATGGATCGTGTTGACGATCGACGGCTCGAGATGCGTGAGCGCGAAGAAGTAGCAGGTCCAGGCGAGCGCGGTGCTGAGGTTCATCGCCACCACGGTGCCGCTCTCGGCGCGCAGCCGCGCGAGCTCGTCCCTCGCGCGCGCCACCGTCAGCCCGCCGAAAATGAGCGTCGAGATGCCGAACACGATGACGATCACGGCGAAGAAGTCGACGCCCTGGAAGAGCCCCGCGAAATAAACGTCGCGGAAGGCCTGCGAGAGGCAGAAGACGAGCACCATGAGAGGGCCGAAGAGCTGTGCCATGGCGCAGAGGATGCGGCAAAGGCGCCACCGCCGCGCTCCGTTTCTTGCGCTCGAATTTAGGGGCCGAGCTCCTTGGGCGTGACAAACGCGACAAGCTGCGCCGCACCCGGCCCGAGCGCGGCCCACGGCCCGTCCGGCTCGAACACGGCGAGCGCGGCCGTCGGCATGCTGTCTTTGAGGTGGCGTGCTGGCGCACCCCCGCCCTTCTGCAGCAAGAGGACGGCGAGCTCGTGCAGGCCCGGATTGTGGCCGACCACGAGGACCGAGGCGCAACGTTCGGGCACCCTCTGTAGCCGGCCGAGCAGCGACCGGGCGTCGGCGAGATAGAGGCCGTCCTCGAAAAGGGTCTGCGGCTCCCCGAGGGACCCGGCGAGCAGCGCCAGCGTCTGCCGCGTCCGCACGGCGCTCGAACATAGGACGAGGCCGGGCCGAAGGCGGTGGGTCTCGGCCCAGGCGGCAATCGCGTGCATCTGCCGCTTGGCCTTGTCCGCCAGCGGCCGGTCGCGGTCCGCCATATCACCCTCCTGCGGCGCCGCTTTGGCGTGGCGCAGGAGCAACAAACGGGTCATTGCCGCCCCTTGTCCTGAAATGAAATTTTCATGACGCCGTTATAGACTGTAGGGTCCCGGACGGGGATATGGGAGGGCCAGAATGGCCGAAGCCGCGCGCACTGCGGACACGACAAGCGTCGATGAGCGCTCTCCGGACCGCTTCATCAATCGCGAGCTGTCCTGGCTCGCCTTCAACGAGCGCGTCCTGGCCGAGGCCGACAACCCGCGCCATCCTCTGCTCGAGCGGCTGCGCTTCCTGTCCATCTCCGACAACAATCTCGACGAGTTCTACATGGTGCGGGTCGCCGGCCTCAAAGGCCAGGTCCTGGCTGGCATCAGCATCCCCTCCCAGGACGGATTGACGCCGGCGCAGCAGCTCGACGCCATCAACAAGCGCGCCGGCCGTCTGATGCGCGATCAGCAGGTCACGTGGCGCGCCTTGAGGCGCGAGCTCAGCGATGTTGGGGTGTCGGTCGTGACGCCCGACGATCTTACGCCGGAGGATCGCCAGTTCCTCGGCGAGCGCTTCCAAAGCGAGGTGTTCCCGGTATTGACGCCGCTGGCGATCGACCCGGCGCATCCGTTCCCTTTCATCGTCAATCTCGGGCTTGGCCTCGCGCTTCAGCTCCAGCGCAAGAGCGATAACGAGCGCTCCGATGCGCTCCTCCTCATTCCCGGCGCGATCGGGCGCTTCGTGCGCCTGCCGGGCAAGCCGCATCGCTTCCTGCCGGTCGAGCAGATGATCGGGCTTTACCTCGACCATCTCTTCCCCGGTTTCGAAGTGCTGGGCCGCGGCATGTTCCGCATCCTGCGCGACAGCGACATCGAGGTCGAGGAAGAGGCGGAGGACCTGGTCCGGCTCTACGAGTCGGCGCTGAAACGGCGGCGCCGCGGCCACGTCATCCGCCTTTCGGTCGAAGAAAGCATGCCCGGCGATCTGCAGAAGTTCCTGACCGAGCGGCTCGATGTTTCCGCCGACGACGTCATCGAGCTCGACGGGCTTCTGGGTCTCGCCGACACGCGCCAGCTCATCGTCGACGACCGGCCGGACCTCGTCTTCACGCCTTACAACGCCCGCTTCCCCGAGCGCATCCGCGATTTCGGCGGCGACTGCTTCGCGGCGATCCGGCAGAAGGACATCATCGTCCATCATCCGTACGAGGCGTTCGACGTGGTGGTGCAGTTCCTGCGCCAGGCGGCGCGCGATCCGTCGGTCGTGGCCGTAAAGCAGACGCTCTACCGCACCAGCGACGACAGCCCGATCGTGCGCGCTCTCGTCGATGCCGCCGAAGCCGGGAAATCGGTGACGGCGCTCGTGGAATTGAAGGCGCGCTTCGACGAGGAGGCGAACATCCGCTGGGCGCGCGACTTGGAGCGCGCCGGCGTCCAGGTGGTGTATGGCTTCGTCCATCTGAAGACGCACGCCAAGGTCTCGCTGGTCGTGCGCCGCGAGGCTGCGGGCCTGCGCTCCTACGTGCATTACGGCACCGGCAACTATCACCCCTACACGGCCAAGGTTTATACCGACCTCAGCTTCTTCACGTGCGACCCGGCGCTTTGTGCCGACGCGCAGCGGCTCTTCAACTACATGACCGGCTATGCGACGCCGGCGACGCTCGAGAAGATCGCGATCGCGCCCATCAGCCTGCGCCACCGGCTCTACGAGCTGATCGACGCCGAGATCGCGCATGCGCATGCCGGGCGCCCGGCGCAGATCTGGGCCAAGATGAACGCGCTCGTCGATCCCGCCATCATCGACCGGCTTTACCGCGCTTCGCAGGCGGGCGTCGAAATTTATCTCGTGGTGCGCGGCATTTGCTGCCTCAGGCCGGGCGTGCCGGGGCTCAGCGAGAACATCCGCGTTACCTCGATTGTCGGGCGCTTCCTCGAGCACGGCCGCATCGTCTGCTTCGGCAATGGCCACAAGCTGCCGTCACCTGAGGCGCTCGTGTTCATCTCCTCGGCCGACTGGATGCCGCGCAATTTCGACTGGCGCGTCGAGTCGCTGGTGCCGATCGAGAACGAGACCGTGCATCGCCAGGTGCTCGAGGAGATCATGGTGCACACCCTCAAGGACGAGGCGCAAAGCTGGTGGCTTGATGCCGAAGGCGTCTATCATCGCGTGAGCAGCGATCCCGAGGCGTTCAGCGCGCACACCTATTTCATGACCAATCCGAGCCTTTCCGGCCGTGGCAGCGCGTTGCACCGCATGCGGCCGCCGCCGCGCCTCGTCAGCGAACGGGGTGCCTCCTGAGCGCCGACAATCGCGCCTCCTCGCTCGCGCTCGACGCGGCGGGTCGCGATAGCGTCGCCGTCATCGACATCGGCTCGAATTCGTTGCGCCTCGTCGTCTACGATGGTATCCGCCGCGCTGCGCGCATGCTTCTCAACGAGAAGGTGCTGTGCGGCTTGGGCCGCGGCCTCAACGAGACCGGCCGCCTCAACGAAGAAGGCATGGAGCTTGCGCGCGTCAATCTGCAGCGCTTCGTGGCGCTGGCGCGCGCCGTTGGGGCCGCGCGCCTCGACGTGCTCGCGACCGCGGCGATGCGCGATGCCGCCGACGGCAAGGATTTCGCGCTCGAGATCGAGCACCGCTTCGGCGTGCGCGTGCGCATACTGGCGGGCGCCGAGGAAGGCCGCTTTTCGGCCTTGGGCGTCCTCTCCGGCATCCCCGATGCGCAGGGCGTCGCGGGCGATCTCGGCGGCGGCAGCGTCGAGCTCGTACCCTTGGGCCGCGGCCGCGCCGGGTCGGGCGCCACGTTGCCCTTGGGCCCGCTCCGGCTCCAGGCCGTCGCCGACGACGAGAAGCGACTGAAGGACGCGATCGACCGCCAGCTTCAGGGCGTGCCGTTCCTTGCGCGCGAGACAGGCGGCAATTTCTACGCCGTGGGCGGCGCGTGGCGCGCGCTCGCTCGGCTCCATATGGAGCAGGCGAACTATCCCCTCCACATCGTGCAGGCCTATACGATCCCGCGCGGCGAGGCGGAGAAATATCTCGACGTCATCGCGCGCCAGTCGCGCAAGTCCCTGGAACGCATCGGCACCATCTCGAAGAAGCGGCTCGAGGTCGTGCCGCTGGCGGCGCGGCTTCTGTTGCGCCTCTTGAAGCGGCTCGAGCCGCGCGAGCTGGTGTTTTCGGCCGGCGGCCTGCGCGAAGGCCATCTCTACAGCCTCCTCGACGCGGCCGAGCAGCGCACCGATCCGCTGATCGCCGCCTGTCTTGAGCAGGCCGACGAGACGCCGCGCTTCGGCCTCATGGGCGAGGCGCTCTATCAGTGGGCATCGCCGCTTTTCCCGCGCGAGGCGCCGCCACGCCAGCGCCTGCGCCGCGCCGCCGCGATCCTGTCCGACATCGCCTGGCCCGAGCATCCTGACTATCGCGCCGAGCAGGCGCTGCGCCATGCGCTCTACATGCCGGTCTCGGGGATCAATCATCGCGAGCGCGCCTTTCTCGCGCTGGCGCTTTATGCGCGTTATGGCGGACGTAGCGTCGCGGAGTTGGCGGCGCCGCTCGAGCTCCTGGACGAGGAGGAGCTTGCCACGGCGCGCACGATCGGCCTCGCCATGCGGCTCGGCTACACCATCTCGGGCGGCGCGCCGGCGCTCCTGGGCGGCGTTGGCCTGTCCTTGGGCGAGGGGCTCCTGACGCTTTCGTTCTCGCAAAGCGGCGCGGGCCGTTTCGGCGAGGCGGTGCAGCGGCGTCTCGATGCCTTGGGCCGCGCGATCGGCCGCCGCACCGACGTGCGCGGGGTCTAGCCGCGCGCTACTGCGCCGCCTCGGCTTCGGGCCCCGGCCGCACCAGCTTGATGCGCCTGCCGGCCGCGGTCAGCGCAAGTCGCCCGTGCTTCAGATCGAGCGCATCCTTACCGAAAATTTCCTGGCGCCAGCCGCGCAGCGCCGGCACATCGGCGTCGTCGGAGGCGGCGATTCGCTCGAGATCGTCGGCGTCGGCGACGAGCTTTGCCGCGACATCGTTCTCCTCGCAGCGCAGCTTCAGGAGCACGCGCAGCAAATCGGTCAGCGGCCCGAGCCCCGGCGGCAGCGCGTGGCGCTGCGGCGGCTCGGGATAGTCCGCCTCCGGCAGCGCCTGGGTCTTTGCGACGACCGCGAGGATCTCGCCGCCGAAGCGGCTTTCGGCGAAGCCCTTGCCGAGGCCGCGCATGTGCGCCAGGTCGTCGGCCGTCTTCGGCGCGTGCGCGGCGATCTCGAGCAGTTGCTCGTCGCGCACGACCCGGCTGCGCGGAAGATTGCGCTGCTGCGCCGTGGCCTCGCGCCATTCGGCGAGCGCGTGGACAAGCGCCAGCATGCGGCGGTTGTTGCTGCGCACCTTGAGGCGCTGCCAGGCGGCGGCGGGATCGAGCCGGTAGGTCGCCGGAGCGGTGAGGGCCGCCATCTCCTCGTTGAGCCAGTGCGCGCGCCCGGCCGCGGCCAGTCGCGCCGCGAGCTTGTCGTAAACCTGGCGCAGATGAACGACATCATCGAGCGCATACTTGACCTGTTTTTCGGTCAATGGCCGCCGCGACCAGTCGGTGAAGCGCGAGGATTTGTCGATATGGGCGCCGGCGAGCCGGCTCGCGAGGGTCTCATAGCTCACCGAGTCGCCAAAGCCGCACACCATCGCCGCGACCTGGGTATCGAAGAGGGGCGCCGGAACCACTCCGGTCAGGTGATAGAAAATCTCGATGTCCTGACGCGCCGCGTGAAAGACCTTGAGCAGGCTCGGCCGCTGCAGAAGGGCATAGAGCGGCGCGAGATCGATCCCGGGCGCGAGCGGGTCGAGCGCCGCGGCACCGTCCGGTCCCCCCACCTGGACGAGGCACAGGATCGGCCAATAAGTGCGGTCGCGCATGAACTCGGTATCGATCGTGATGAAGGCCGCCCCCTCCTGCTGGCGGCAGAATTCGGCAATCCCACGCGAATCGGCGATGACGGTCATCGTCCGTGCTATACACTGAAACGACAGCGCGCAGAAGTCGCGCCCAACCGGGAGAACGTCCGATGCGGCCGTATATCCTGTGTCTCGTGCTCGCCGTTGCCGCCTGCGGCGGCCAGTATTCGAAGCCAGGCGCCACGGCCGACGACCTGTCGGCCGCCCAATCCGCCTGCAATTCCGAGGCGATGGCGAAGGCGCCGCCGACGCTCGGCCGCGCGCCGGGCGCGCCGGAGCAGAACATCGCGCCAAGCTATGCCTGCGCCCCGGGCAAGGGCTGTGTCCCGACCGGCATGAGCACGGCGCCCACCGCGCCGGACGTCACCGACATCAATGCCGACGCGCGCTCGCACCTCTACGATCAGTGCATGGCCGCCCGCGGCTGGTCGAAATAGCAAGCCGCGCCGGGAAGCGAATTGAACCTCTCCCCGGTGGGGAGAGGGTGAAAGAACGACGCGAATTCGCTATGGATGCGCCATGCATTCCTACCGCACCCATACATGCGGCGCGCTGCGCCTTGCCGATGCCGGCGCGACCGCCCGGCTCTCTGGCTGGGTGCACCGGAAGCGCGACCACGGCCAGCTCTTGTTCGTCGATCTGCGCGACCATTACGGCGTGACGCAATGCGTGATCGATGTGGAGAGCCCGCTCTTCAAGGCGGCCGATGGCTTACGTCTCGAATCGGTGGTGACGTTCACCGGCAAGGTGGTCGTGCGCTCGCCCGACACCGTCAATGCCAAGCTCGCCACGGGCGAGGTCGAATTGCAGATCGCCGAGCTCAGCCTTGTCTCCGAGGCCGAGCCCTTGCCGTTCCCGGTCAACACCGAGGCGGATTATCCCGAGGACATGCGCCTCAAATACCGCTTCCTCGATCTCCGGCGCGAGACGGTTCACGCCAACATCATGCTGCGCGCCGCCGTCATCGCCTCGATCCGCCGGCGCATGATCGAGGGCGGCTTCACCGAGTTCTCGACACCTATCCTCACTGCTTCGTCGCCCGAAGGCGCGCGCGACTATCTCGTGCCGAGCCGGCTTCATCCCGGCCAGTTCTACGCGCTCCCCCAGGCGCCGCAGCAATTCAAGCAGCTTCTGATGGTGGCGGGCTTCGACCGCTATTTCCAGATCGCGCCGTGCTTTCGCGACGAGGCGAGCCGCGCCGACCGCTCGCCCGGAGAGTTCTATCAGCTCGATTTCGAGATGTCGTTCGTGACGCAGGACGACGTGTTCGCGGCGATCGAGCCCGTGCTCGCGGGCGTGTTCGAGGAGTTCGCGCAAGGCCGCCCCGTCACCAAGCCGCCGTTTCCGCGCATCCCCTATTGGGATGCGATCCGTCTCTATGGGACCGACAAGCCCGACCTGCGCAATCCCATAAAGATGGCCGATGTAACGGATGCCTTTCGCGGCTCGGGCTTTCGCATCTTCGCGGGTCAGATCGCGAATGACGTCAACGTGCGCGTCTGGGCCATTCCGGCGCCCGCGGGCGGCAACCGCGCCTTTTGCGACCGCATGAATTCCTGGGCGCAGGGCGAGGGGCAACCGGGCCTCGGCTACATCTTCTTTCGCGACGGCGCCGGCGCCGGCCCCATCGCCAACAATCTCGGGCCCGAGCGCACGGCCGCGATCCGCGCGCAGCTTGCTCTCGCCGATGGCGACGCCGTGTTCTTCGTGTGCGGCGTGCCCAAAGCCTTCGCCGCCTTCGCCGGCCAGGCGCGCACGCGCCTCGGCCAGGAACTGAATCTGATTAAGAGCGGCGTGTTCGAGTTCTGCTGGATCACGGATTTTCCGATGTATGAGCGGAACGAGGAGACCGGGCTCATCGAGTTCTCGCACAACCCGTTCTCGATGCCGCAGGGCGGGCTCGAAGCGCTCGAGACGCAGGACCCGCTCTCGATCCTGGCATTCCAATACGACATCGTGTGCAACGGCGTCGAGCTGTCCTCGGGCGCGATCCGCAACCATCGCCCCGACATCATGTACAAGGCCTTCGCGATCGCGGGCTATTCGGCGGCCGACGTCGAGGCGCGCTTCGGCGGCATGCTCAACGCCTTCAAATTCGGCGCGCCGCCCCACGGCGGCTCGGCCCCGGGCATCGACCGCATCGTCATGCTGCTCGCGGATACGCCCAACATCCGCGAGGTCGTGACCTTCCCGATGAATCAGCAGGCGCAGGATCTGATGATGCAGGCGCCATCAGAGGTCGCGCCCGAGCGGCTGCGCGAACTGCACATCCGCTTGGCGCTGCCGCCCGAGCCGAAAAAGGGCTGAGCGCCGGAGTGTGATCAAACCGCTTTGAGTGAAATCGAACCCTCTCCCCTCCGGGGAGAGGGAAGGGTGAGGGGGAATGGACGACGGGCGCATAAGCGTGCCCCCTCACCTGCACGACGCTTGCGCGCCGTGCCACTCTCTCCCCGGTGGGGCGAGGGTGATTCGAAGCCTTCTCCGATCAGTGCCGCAGCTAGGCGGGAGCCGCCTCAGCTTGGCTTCTGGAACTTGACGACGAAGGAGTCGATCGGAATCTTCGAATTGAAGATGATAAAGTCGTGCGTGTCGGCGGGATTGCGCAGGAAGTTCGCTTCGCCGACGAGCTTGAAGCCGGCCGCTTCGAGCTCGCTCTTCTCGATGTTCTCGTCGAGCCGGTGGAACTGCTTCCCGGTCGTGATGGGTGCGCCCGGCAGCGCCGCATAGTCGGCGACGACGAGATATCCGCCGGGCTTCAGCGCATCGAACATCGCCTTGTCCATCTTGGCGCGGTCGACCTTCAAATAGGTCGTGTCGTGATAGCCGAAGAAGAACGTGACGAGGTCGAGATTCTTGACGTCGGGCGGCACGGGATCGTCGAAGGCGCGGCGGTCGTCGACCGCGTCTTTCATCGCCGGGGTCTTCATGCGCGCTTCGAACGCGGTCAAGGCGCGCGCCATGTTGTCGGGCGGGTTCTGGCCATAGACCGTGCCGTTGGGGGCGACGGCGCGGGCCATCAGCTCGGTGCTGTAGCCGGCATCGGCCGCCATATCGAGCACCTTCATCCCCGGCCGTACGCCGGTGAAGGCGAGAAGCTCGGCCGCATGGCGGCGGTCGTCGTTCTTGCGATCGGCATCGGAGCGGTCAGGCGCGGCAAGGATCGCGGCGTAGTCGGCCGGGGTGGGCGCCGGCGGGTCTGCCGCCGTCATCGAGTTCATGGAGCAGGCACAAAGGAGAGCCGCTGCCGAAACGGCGCCATGGCTGGTGGTCGCTGCGAATCCCCTCATCCCGTGCCTCCCCGTTGGCTTTTCGCGGGCACGATAGCGGCCCCGCCAAAACGGGAAAAGGCGGATGTCCTGCGCTTGGCGCGCGGGACCGGACAATTTTTCGTGGGGTATGGGTGAGGCGGGGCTCAGCCGGCCTGACGCGCGGCCAAGGCCGCGTGTTCGCGCTTCTCGCGGTACATGCTCATGTCGGCGCGATTGAGCACGGTCTCCTCGTCCTCGCTGCCGTCATACGCGGCGAGGCCGAAGCTCGCCGACAGCGGCAGGGTGAGGCCATTGAGCCTGGGCGCGAGCGCGGCGATGCCAAGCGCGAAGCTTTCGAGGCGGCGTTGCGCAGTATCAACATCGGCGCCGATCAGCAGCAGCGCGAACTCGTCGCCACCGAGCCGGGCGGCAACATCCATGCGCCGCACCCCGCGCAGCAGCAAGCCCGCGACCTTGCGCAGGACCTCGTCGCCGACCGCGTGGCCCAAGCGATCGTTCACCGTCTTGAAGCCGTCGAGGTCGCAGATGATGAGCACGCCCTTCTGCGCGCCGCGCCGCGCCGCGTCGAGCGCGCGCGAGAATTCCATGAGGAAGCCACGCCGGTTCATCGCCCCCGTCAGCTCGTCCGTCACCGCCAAATCCTCAAGGAAGGCGATGCGGGCCTCGAGCTCGGCGACGCGACGTTCGGCCGCGGCCGCCACCGACAGCGCCCAGTCGCGCAGGTTGGGCTGGTCGGGCGTCGGCGTGGCGTGGCGGAAGAGCCGGACCTTGCCCTCGAGCCGGATGATGTCTTCCGGCGAAAGCGCCCTCTGCATCGTGAGCGACATGGTTGCACCGTCACGGGTTGTTCCGGGGCACCACGAAGCAAGACCCATGCCAGCGCGATACCGCCAAAAAGGGCGAAATCCGCCCCTTTCGTTGGGAAATTTCTGCCGCACCGGCAGGGCATGCCGGGGCAAGGTGTTACTATGATGCTCGCCACTGGCGTGACATACTCGCCGCGGCTTCGGGAAATGGTTGTATGACGCAAGTGATTTTCCGCGCTCTCGCTGCCGGCGGTGCCGCGTTGGTGCTGATTGCGGCGCGGGCACAGGCGACCGACATCGATCCGCACCGGGCGCTCTACAGCCTCACGCTCGGCTCCTCCAAAATGGCGAGCGGCGTTCTGGGCGCGACCGGGGCCATGTATTACGAATGGGGCGAGACGTGCGACGGGTGGACCGTCGAGCAGCGCTTCCGCCTCCGCATCTCTTACGCCGAATCCGGCAGCAGCGAGCTCAGCTCGACGCTCGTCACCTGGGAATCGAAGGATGGCCTGCGCTACCGCTTCAACGAGCGGCGCTTGCGCAATGGCGAGTCCGACGAGGAGTTGCATGGCGAGGCGCATCTCGACGGCCCCGGCAAGGGCGGCGCCGCGAACTTCACCAAGCCCGAAAGCGCCGACCTCAAGCTCGTGCCGGGCGTGATCTTCCCGACCGCGCACACGCTCTTGCTGATCGACCGCGCGCTCGCCGGCGAGCAGTTCGTGTCGCGCAAGGTGTTCGACGGGTCGGCGGTCGAAAACGCCTCGCAGATCACGGCGGTGATCGGGCCGAAGCTCGATCCCGCTGCGGCGGCCGTGGGCGAGGACGAGGAAAAACCGAGCGATGCGGCCGCCGCGAGCCCGCTCCTGAAGCATCCGAGCTGGCGCGTGCGCCTTGCCTTCTTCCCGCCCGACTCGACCGCGGAGACGCCCGACTACGAGCTCGGCATGCGGCTCTTGTCCAACGGCGTGTCGCAGGACATGGAGCTCGACTACGGCGACTACGTCATCAAGGCGCGCCTCGACGAGATCGAGCCCTTGTCGAAGCCTTCGTGCTGAGCGCCGGATCGTCCTCCCACAGCCACGCCGCCCCGCGCACGCCGCTCGAATCGCCCCAGACCGGCGCGACAAGCCGGGTCGCGACCGCATCGGAGAAGACGTGGCGGCCCCAGAGGCGGGGCACGCGCTCGTAAAGCCGTGCCATCTGGCCGAGTCCGCCGCCCAGGACGATCGTGTCCGGGTCGAGGATGTCGATGACCAGCGCCAGCGCCCGCGCCAGCCGCTCCTCGTAGCGTGACAGCGCCGCTTCGGCCGTCGCCGAGCCCGCGGCGGCTGCCGCCGCGACGGTCGCCGCGTCGGCCGCGCCCGCCTCGCGCGCCAGCGCCGGGCCGGATAGAAACGTCTCGACACAGCCGCGCCGGCCGCAATAGCAGGCCGGCCCCGGCCGCTCGTCGTCGGCCGGCCAAGGCAACGGTAGGTGGCCCCATTCGCCGGCGATGCCGTTGGCGCCCACCACCAGCCGCCGCTCTAAGACGAGGCCGCCCCCAACCCCCGTGCCGAGGATCGCGCCGAACACCGAGCGCGCCCCGCGGCCTGCGCCGTCGATCGCCTCGGAGAGAGCGAAGCAATTGGCATCGTTGGCAAATCTGATCTCGCGCTCGAGCGCTGCGGCGATGTTTTGATCGAAGCGCCGACCGTTGAGCCAGGTCGAGTTGGAGTTTTTGACGAGGCCGGTCGCGGGCGAGATCGCGCCCGGCATGCCCACCCCTACCGAGCATGCCTCGCCGACCTCGGCCTCGATGCCGCGGGCGAGGTCGCAAACCGCCCTGACCGTGGCGTCGTAATCGTCGGGTGGCGTGGGCACCCGGCGGCGAACCACGACCTGACCGACCCGGTCGAGCGCCGCCCCTTCGATTTTAGTGCCGCCGAGGTCGATGCCGATTCGCATCCCGCCTACTCAAGACCCCCTAATGCCTCGCGTCTTGGTTACAATTCGTTAATCCAAATCACTTACTACGTTGGAAGCTCGCTTGCGCGATTTTAACGTTTCTGCCTCCTAATGCGCGGGTGCAGCAGGGTGGATCACTCATGCTTTCCGAAGCCCAGCACCTTCCCGCGCCGAAGCGTGTCCTCATCGTCGAGGACAACGACCTCAACATGAAGCTCTTCCACGACCTGCTCGAGGCGCACGGCTACGACATCCTCACGACCAAGGACGGGATGGAGGCGCTGCGTCTGGCGCGTCAGCATCATCCCGATCTCATCCTCATGGACATCCAGCTTCCCGAGGTCTCGGGCCTCGAGGTCACGAAGTGGATCAAGGAGGATGACGACTTGCGCGCGATCCCGATCATCGCCGTGACGGCCTTTGCAATGAAGGGCGACGAGGAGAAGATCCGCGAAGGCGGCTGCGAGGCTTACATCGCGAAGCCCATTTCCGTCGTCAATTTCCTGCAGACCGTCGAGCGCTTTCTGAGTTAGCCGCCATGTCGGCCCGCATTCTCGTCGTCGACGACGTCGAAGTGAACGTGCGTCTGCTCGAGGCGAAGCTTACGGCAGAGTATTTCAATGTGCTCACGGCGAACGATGGCTTTGCCGCGCTGAGAATCGCGGCCGAAGAGCGGCCCGATCTCGTTCTCCTCGACGTGATGATGCCGAAGCTCGACGGCTTCGAAGTGTGCCGGCGCCTGAAGGCCGACGATGCGACGCGCGACATTCCCGTGGTAATGGTGACGGCGCTCTCGGAAGCGAGCGACCGCGTGCGCGGGCTCGAAGCGGGCGCCGACGATTTCCTGACCAAGCCCGTGAACGACACCGCGCTCTTCGCGCGCGTTCGCTCGCTCGTTCGTTTGCGGCGCATGATGGACGAGTGGCGGCACCGCGAGGACGTCTATGGCCGCTTCAGCGAGCTAATGGAGGAAAGCCGCGCTGCCGAGGAGACGGCGCCCGCCCGCATTCTGCTGTGGGAGGAAAACGCCTTTGCTGCAACGCGCCTCGCGGAGATGCTGGCGCCCTTGGCGAACGAGCTGATCCGCCCGTCGACGCCCGAGGACGTGGTGCCGCAGTGCGACAACTCGGTCGATCTCGTCATCCTCAACACCACCGGCAAGGTCGACGCGCTGCGCATTGTCGGCAAGCTGCGCGCGCAAGAGACGAGCCGGCTCGTGCCGATCCTCCTCATCGGCGATCCGGAGGAGTTGCAACGCGTGGCAAAGGGGCTCGATCTCGGCGCCACCGACTATCTGCTGCGGCCACTCGATCGCAACGAACTCGTCGCCCGCGTCAGGACCCAAGTGCGCAGGAAGCGCCTTCAGGACCGGCTCCAGGAGAATTATCGCAAGAGCCTGTCGCTCGCCCTCACCGACGGTCTCACCGGCCTCTACAACCGGCGCTATCTCGGCGTGCATCTCGACGGGCTTATCGCGCGGCTTGCGGACGGCGCGATGGGGCCGTCATTGCTGCTCATCGACATCGACTGGTTCAAGCGCGTCAACGACACGCACGGCCACGCCGCGGGCGACGCCGTGCTGCGCGAGCTGACCTCGCGCATCGCGCGCCACGTCCGCACCTTCGATCTCTTCGCGCGCTATGGCGGCGAGGAGTTCGTCGTCGTCCTGCCCGAGACCGACCGCCGCGTCGCCGAGGGCGTCGCCGAGCGGTTGCGCATGGTCGTGGCCGAGACGCCGTTTCAGGTCGAAGGCGTGGCGGACGGGCTCGCTGTCACGATCAGCATCGGGCTTGCCGTGACCGCGGATGCGCGGGAGACGGCAGACTCGCTCCTGCGCCGGGCCGACGAGGCGCTCTATGCGGCGAAAGCCGCGGGGCGCAACCGCGTCGTGAGCGACCGCGAGCTGGCGGCCTTGAAGGGCGCCGTCGCGTAAACGAAAAAGCCGCCCGAGGGGCGGCTTTTGCTGCTTCTTCCGAAGCCGGTCCTACTTGATTTTCTGTTCCTTGAACACGACGTGCTTGCGCGCGACGGGATCGAATTTCTTCAGCTCGAGCTTCTCCGTCTTCGTGCGCGGATTCTTCTTCGACACGTAGAAATATCCCGTGTCGGCGCTGCTCACGAGCTTGATGAGCACTGTGTTGGATTTGGCCATCTCGCAACCCCGCTGACTTCTGGCGAGCACGATAACGCGCGTGGCTCTGCTGTCAAGCGAGGGAACCCGCTCGGCACGAGCACGCGGCGCGCCGAAAAGGATTCACGCCGCCTTTCATTCCAGCGCCGGCGAGGTGCGATAGTGAAAATTTAACCGACACGGCGCGACCTTCCGGCCGCAGCATGTTTTTGGCGGCGAGTATTGCATGTCGGTTTTGGAACGGGATGTCGTGGCCTTGGGCGCGGGCGCGGCGCGCTGTGATGTCGTGCCGCAAGCGGGCGGCGCCATTGCCGGTTACTGGTGGGAGGAAGGCGCGCGGCGCATCGATTGGCTCCGGCCGGCGCGCGCGGCGGATGTGGCTCGCGCGGACGCCGCGGCGATGGCGTGCCTGCCGATTGTGCCATGGGCGGGGTCGATCCGCGGCGGAAGCTTCCGCTTCGCTGACACGGAGGTCGATGAGGGGCCCGATGCGCGCGACGGCCACGGCTGGCGCAGAAGCTGGCGCGTCGTTGCCCGCGGCGCTGCAGAGCTCAAGCTCGAATATTGCCACGAAGGCGGGGCGTGGCCGTGGCCATATCGCGCGCGCGAAACGATCGCGCTCGTGGATGGCGTACTGCGCCTGACACTCGTCGTGATCAACGAATCCGACCGGCTGATGCCGGTGGGGCTCGGCTTCTGCACGGCGCTCCCGTCGGCTTCCCAAGCCGCGCTCGTGGCGACGGCGCAGGGGCCGTGGCGCGACAGCGCAGATGGCGCCGCGTGCGGGCGGCAGGCGTCGTTGTCTGGTGCCGATCTCGCGCGCGCGGCGAAGGACGCTGGCGGCGGTGTTTTCACCGGGTGGGACGGGCGGGCCACGGTCGCTTGGCACAACGCCGGTTGCGAGCTTCATCTTGCCGCGGATTGGCCGCTTCTCTCTTTCCTTGACGTGCGGCGCAGCAATGGTCTCGCGCTCGCGGCGATGAGCCAGTGCGGCGATGCCTGCAATCTCGCGCGCGCCGGCGTCGCCGGCACAGGGCTGCGCGTCCTCGCTCCGGGTGCCAGCCGCAGCGCCACGATCCGGCTCGCGCCGCGCCGTTACCCGCATTGACGCGCCTGCCGCCACTCATCAAAACTCTGGCCGGGGAGGGACCTTGGCCGACGCCCAGCCGAACGAATTCGCGGCGACGATCTGCGGCATCGACGAGCTCGAGGGCTTCTGGAGCGCCGGCGTCACGCATTTGATGACGCTGCTCGATCCGGGCTGGCCGACGCCCGCGTCGCTTGGCGGCTTCGTGGCGCCGCGCCGGCTCGACCTGCGCTTTCACGACGTGATCGAGACACAGCCCGGCGTGCGCGCGCCAGAGCCTGCCGACGTGATGGCGCTGCTCGCGTTCGGGCGCGGCCTCGGCGGACTGCCCGACACGCATCTTCTCGTCCATTGCCAGAAAGGCCTGTCGCGCTCGACCGCGGCGGTGATGCTCATCCTGGCACAGGCGAAGCCCGACACGCATGCCGCCGACATCGTCGCCGAGATCGTGCGCATCAGGCCGCGCGCCTGGCCCAATCTGCGCCTCGTGGAGCTGGGCGACGAGCATCTCGGCCGCGGCGGCTCGCTCATCGCGGCGACGGCCGCGGTCTATCGCGCGCAGCTCATCGCGCGGCCGCGGCTCCACGACGCCATGATCAGCATGGGCCGCACGCGCGAGCTCGATCTCGCGGCGGGCAGCTAGATTCAGCGCATTACCAGCGGGCGCTCGTTCAGCAGATGCCGGATCGCCGTCATCTCGCGGCTGATATTGATGATCGTCGCGAGAAAGCCCGACACGAGAGCGGCGAGGATGACGCCGACGACGAAGCCGATCGCGGTGGCGATCGCCTGTTCGACCGGACTGTTGAGCGCGACGGTATAGGTCCCGAAATGGCCCCAATACCCCGAGACGGTGCTCGAGACGACGATCACGATCGCGATCAGCTTGTTGAGCCCGTCAAGGATTCCGATGAGCAGCCAGTTCATTGTCCGGCCCCTTTCGCACGCGTGCCATTGGGCCGCAGCAAGCATGGGTTGCGGCGGTTTCGACGAAAACGACGCGAGGCGTGGGTTCGTTCCTAGGCGCGGCCGGGCGGGAAGAAGTTGCGGGGGCGGAGCTGGGATGTCCTGACGGTCTCACGAGCGATCCGCGGAAACCCGGAGATCACTATCGGACATCGGGCCCCACACGCGCGTGCCTTTGTCCCCCGCAACGAACGAAAGTGAGGCGCGCGCGGCACAATGTCAATTCCGTGACCCGGTTTTTTCGTGCGTCAGGATTTGAGGCTCTTGAGATAGGTGATGATGGCCTGACGTTCAGCCGGATTTTTGACGCCGATGAACAGCATCTTGTTGCCGGGGACGGTCGCCTTGGGGTCGGTGAGATACTTGTCGAGCGTCGCTTCATCCCACGTGAGATGGGCGCTCGCCATTCCCTCCGAGTAACTGAAGCCGGGCGCCGTGCCCGATGGCCGCCCGAACACGCCGGCGAGCGAGGGGCCGAGCTTGTTCTGGCCCGGCTCGTTCGAGTGGCAGATCGAGCAATAGCGGTGGAAGAGCGTGTCGCCGCTATCGACCGCGCGCGCCGGAACGGTGGAGAGCGAAAAAAGGGCGAGCGCGGCCGAGGCCATGACGAGATGCTTCATAGGCGGACGGGCTCCGTTCCTGATGGTTGCGCGGGCAGGCGCGCGATTATGCCCCCGAAGCGTCCGCGCGCAAGGGAGCGGCGTTGTCGCAAGGGCAGGGGCGCGCCATAATCGCGGCCGGAAAGGACCGGATCCGCTATGCCCAGGCACGCGAGCTATGTTCCCCACGGCGTCATTCCCGCGGTGCTGCTGCCCTTCTTCGACGATCTTTCGATCGACGAGGCATCATATCGGCGCCATCTCGCCGATGTCGCCGCGGTGCCGGGCCTCTCCGCGGTCACGGTCAACGCGCACGCCTCGGAAGTGGCGTCCTGTACTTTCGACGAGCAGCGCCGCGTGCTCGAGATCACTGACGACGAAATCGGCCGGCGGCTCCCGATCATCAACGGCATCTATGCCGAGGGCAGCCTTGAGGCGGCCCGGCTCGCGCGCATGGCGCACGAGCACGGCGCCTCGGCGCTTCTCGTCTTCCCGCCCGGCCCCTTCGTATTGGGACAGCGGCCCGAGATGGTGCTCGCGCATTTCCGCCGTATCGCCGACGCATCGGACCTGCCGCTCATCGCGTTCCAGTATCCGCGCGCGACGCAAGGCTATCCGCTCGAAACGCTGGTGGCGCTCGCGGACGCGGTGCCGACGCTCCGTGCGATCAAGGACTGGACGCCGCAAGTGCCGCTGCACGAGCGTCACGTGCGCACCCTCCAGGCCCTGCCGCGTCCCATCAACGTGCTCAGCACCAACAGCGCCTTTCTGCTGAGCTCGCTCGTGCTCGGCTGCAAGGGGCTGCTCTCGGGCTCGGGCAGCGTCATCGCCGACCTGCAGGCCCGGCTCTTCCGCGCCGTCGAGGGCAACGACCTTGCGGAGGCGCGCCGCCTCAACGACCGCATCGTGCCGGTCGCCGAGGCGTTCTACGCCGACCCGTTCGTCGACATGCACAATCGCATGAAGGAAGCGCTCGTGCTCCTCGGCAAACAGCCGCGCGCGGTAGTGCGACCGCCGCTCGTCAAGCTGCCGGGCTACGAGATCGACCGCATCCGCGCGGCGCTCATCGCTGCGGGCCTCCTCTCCGCCGAAGGCAAGCGCAGCGCCGCGTGACCATCGCCGCCGAGCGGGGTGCCGCGCTTGGGCGCGGGCTCGTCTTCCGCGTGCTCGGGCCTTTGGGCGCGGCATTCCTCCTCAGCAACTATTACCGCGGCGTCAACGCCGTGCTCTCGCCCTATCTCATCGCCGACCTGCATCTGACGGCAGCGTCGCTCGGGCTCGTCACCTCGATCTATTTCTTCACCTCGGCCGTGTTCCAGCTGCCGCTCGGTCTCTTCATGGACCGCTTCGGCCCGCGCCGGGTCCAGGGGGCGATGGCGCTCCTCGCTGCCGCAGGCGTCGTCATGTTCGCGCTGAGCCGCGATGTGGGCGTGCTCGTCGTCGCGCGCGCGATCATGGGCGTCGGCGCCGCAAGCGCGCTCATGACCTGCTTCCAGGCAGTCGTGCTGTGGTTCCCGCGCGAGCGCTGGCCGAGCCTGAACGGCTGGATCCTCGGCATGGGCGGCGTCGGCGGGCTCTTCGCTTCGATGCCGACGGCGATGGCATTGCACCTGACCGACTGGCACGGGCTCATGCTCGGCACGGCGGCGCTCACTCTCGCGGTCTCGGTCGCCATCTTCCGCATCGTGCCCGAGCGCGTCCGCGACGAGCCTGCGCCGGGCTTCGCCGCGCAGCTGAGCGGCCTCGCCACGATCTATCGCGACCGCCTGTTCTGGCGCTTGGCGCCGGTCGCGGCCTGTGCCGCGGGAAGCAACCTCGCCTTCGCCGGATTGTGGGCGGGCCCATGGCTCAAGGACGTGGCGGGGCTCGGGCCCGACGGCATCGGCATGAGCCTCCTTGCCTATTCGCTTCTCGTCATCGTCGGCTTCGTGCTTTCGGGCGCGCTCGGTTCGTGGCTCACCCGGCACGGCATCAGCCTCATCGTCATGATCATGGGCTCGTTCATCATCTCGATCGTACTGCAGACCCCGCTGCTTTTGCCGAGCGGGGCCGGCCGCTGGATCGTGCTCGTGTCGATGGGCGTCTTCAACGGCATCGCGGCGCTCTGCTATCCCGTGCTCAACGCGCACTTCCCGCCGGGCATGAGCGGGCGCGTCAACACCGCGATGAATCTCTTCTTCTTTTGCGGCGCGTTCGCTCTGCAATACGCGGTGGGCGCCGTCATCAGCCTCTTTGCACAGGTCGCGCCCGGCCGCTATCCGGTCGCCGCATATCAGGTGGCGTTCGGCCTCATGATCGCGGTCGAGCTTCTTGCCTGGCTCTGGCTCCTGGTGCCCGACCGCACGCGCAATCAATTTAATGGCCCCGTCTGAAGCAGGGTGCCGTGAGTTCAATCGGTTTTCAGATCGAGTTAGTTCTCGGCGACAGCGCTGGTGACTGTAACATGATAAGTCCCATCAGACTTTCGCTTGTCGCGCCGCCAGGCAGTGACTTCGATCTCGTCCCACTCCTGTGTGGCAGCTAGGAGCACACGAGCAAGATGGACGGCTTGCGGGCGGGATAACTTGAGCCCGACCGTCTTGCGATCGGTAATCGTGATCTTCCTGTTCGGGTTATCGTCAACCGGATAGATGCGGTCGCAGCGGACGTTGGGATCAAACCTAATGCTTGCTGCGGATTTCCTTTTCTTCAGCGTTTTCGGCATTCGCAGGCTCCTCCCTTTCCGCAGAATTCAGTTTTTCTACTCATTCGGCGTCGGGCTGCTTTCCCGGCGATGCCGCGGCGAAGGCCGGCATCCGCATCACGTTGTCATAGATCGCCATGACGCGCGGATAGGGTGCCACGTCGGTCTTGAACGTCTGCGCCGGCGTCACCTGCGTCACGAGACAGATGTCGGCGAAGGTCACGCCATCGGCGTGACAGAACTTGCCGCTCTTGTGCTCGGCCAGCAGCGTCTCCATTGCCGCGAGCCCGGCCGCCATCCAGTGCTGAATCCACGCGAGCAATTTCTCCGATGACAGGCCCAACTCGTCCGTCAGGTAATGGCGGATGCGCGGCACGATCAGCGGATGCGCGTCGGCAACGTTGATGAGCGCGAAGCCCCTGACCCAGGCGCGGCTCTCGGGGTCCTTGGGCAGGAGCGGCGGATTGGGATATTTCTCCTCGAGATATTCGAGGATGGCGAGTGATTGGAAGAGCCGGTTCGCGCCGTCAACGAGCGTCGGCACCACCATCTGCGGATTGACCGCCTTGTAGTCGGGCCGGAACTGGTCGCCCTTTTCGAGATGAAGGAACGTGTCCTCGCGCTCGATCCCCTTGAGGTTCAAGGCAATGCGCACGCGGTAGCTCGCCTGCGAGCGGTAATAGGTGTAAAGCTTCATGATCGTTCCCCTCCGGCGAGTCGCACGATGACGCTGTTCGATCTTACCGGCAAGACCGCGATCGTCACCGGCTCCTCGCGCGGGATCGGCCGTGCCATCGCCGGGACGCTGGCCGGCGCCGGCGCCAACGTGGTGATCTCAAGCCGCAAGCAGGACCAGTGCGAGACGGCCGCGGCCGAGATCCGCGCCACGGGCGGCAAAGCCGCGGCAATTGCCGCTCATGCCGGCGACCCGGCGCAGCTCAAGGCGCTCGTCGAGGCAACGCGCCAGCACTTCGCTGCCGCCGACATCCTCGTCTGCTGCGCCGGCGTCAATCCGCATTACGGGCCGATGGTCGAGATGCCCGACGCGGTCTTCGACCGCATCCTCGATGCCAACGTCAAGAACGTGCTTTATCTCGCGGGCCTCGTGCTGCCGGAGATGGCGGCGCGGCGCGACGGCGCCATCCTCATCCTCTCCAGCATCGCGGGCTTGCGCGGCACGCGCGGGCTCGGCGGCTATGCGATCTCGAAGGCGGCGGAGATGCAGCTCGCGCGCAACCTCGCGCTCGAATGGGGCACGCACAACATCCGCGTCAACTGCATCGCGCCGGGGCTCATCCGCACCGAGTTCGCGCGCGCCCTTTGGGCGGACGAAGCGCTCCTGAAGCGCAGGCTCGAAGCGACGCCCTTGGGCCGGCTCGGCGAGCCCGAGGATATCGCCGGCGCGGCGCTGCTCCTGGTCTCGCCGGCCGGGCGCTACATCACCGGCCAGACGCTCGTCATCGATGGCGGCGTGACCTCGGCCTAGGTTTGTCATTGCGAGAAGCCGAAGGCGACGAAGCAATCTGGCGGGAGATTGCTTCGCTCCGCTCGCAATGACAGCGGTTTGAGGAGCGAAGGCTATTCCGCCGCCGCGCGCCCTTCGGGCAGAAGCCCGGCGCGCACGAGCACACCGTCGAGCCGCTTCTGCAGCTCGGGCGTCGAGGGCACCATCGGCAGGCGATGATCCTCGGTCGGGAGAATGCCCAGCCGCTTCATCATGTATTTCATCGGAATGGGATTGGTGTCGAAGAACACCGCTTGGTTCAGCTCCCACAGCTCGTAGTGGAGCGCGCGCGCCTCGGCCATCTTTCCGGCCGCGGTCAGCTCGTAGAGCTGCGCCACCTTGCGCGGCAGGAGGTTGCCGACCGCGTTCATCAAGCCTGACGCGCCCACCGCCAGCATCGGGAACGACAGATCCTCGAGCCCGACATGGATGCGGAACTCAAGGCCCAATCGTGCGAGCACGTCGGAGACGAGCGCCAGGTCGTTCACCGCATGCTTCATCCCGACGAGCCGCGGCAGCTTATCGGCGATGGCGACGATCGTCTCGAGCGTCACGTTGATCGCGGCGCGGCCGGGTATGTGATAGATCATCACCGGCAGGTCCGTGCGCTTGCCGAGGTCGAGGTAATACTCGACGAGCCCGCGCTGCGGCGGGCGGATGAAATAGGGCGTGACGATCAGCACCGCATCGGCGCCCGCCGACTTCGCCGCCTCGGTCAGGACGATGCTGTCGGCGTGGCTTTGCGAGCCCGTGGCGGCGACGACGGGGATGCGGCCCTTCGCGGCGCGCACGGCCACTTCGAGAAGACGGATGCGCTCGTCGTTCGTGAGCGTCGAAGGCTCGCTTGTCGTGCCGTTGACGACGATGCCGTGCGAGCCTTCCGCGACCTGCCGCTCGACAAGGCGCGCGTAGGTCTCGTAATCGACTACGCCGTCGCGGAACGGGGTGACGATCGGCGGGTAGGAGCCTTTGAGGAAGCCGTCCTTCAGCGGGATCATGTCTCACCCCGCCTTCTTGTTGGTGCCGAAGCCTTCCTGCTGGCCCAGCACCGCCATCGGCAGCTTGAGGCTTTCCTGCCACAGCAGCGATTCCATGGCGATGTGGAGCGGCTGGTCCTGCACCGTGAGCTCGTGCACATAGTCGCCGTCGTCGGAGGCGTGGTTGTGGACGGCCCAGCCCGGCGCGGACAGCATGAGGTCGCCCGCCTTCCAGTGCAGCACCTTGCCCTCGACGGTCGAGCGGCCGGTGCCGTGGAAGTAGTAGTTGATCGCGGCCGAGCTGTGCCGGTGCGGCCGGTCGACGATGCTGGGCGGGCGGATCGTCATGGTCGCGAAGAACGAGGGCGTGCAGCCGTTGGTGCGGCCGGTCATCGGGTTGTAGAGCAGATAAAGCCGCCGGCCGACATAATCCTTGCCGAGCGCCTCGAGCTTCATCAGCTCCTTGCGCACGTCCTGCCACGGCCAATGCAACGCCTTCGATTCAACCGCGGGCGGGTTGATGAGCGCCTCGTAGGGCATGAGATATGCCCCGTCCTCGTTGAGCTTGAAGGTGCCAAAGGGCGAGACGCGGCGCTTCTTGTCCTCGTCCGACATTTCCTCGTGCTTCACGGCTTCGACCGGCGGTGGATTCTCCTCGACATAATGCACGTTCATGCTCTCGAGGAGCGCGGCATTGGAGTAGGTGAGCCGCACGAACAGCTCGGTGCCGTCGTTGCCGTGCCAATAAGTGTGCATCGACGGCGTGTTCCACACATCGAAAAGCCCGACGGAGAAGCGCTTGCCGCCGATCACCGAATGGCCTTGGCCGCGGATTGTGAAATTGACCTGGGTCGAGTTCTGCCGGTAGGGCACGGTGCGCTCGCCCGGGAGCAGCACGTCGAGCGCAACCTCGATCGCCGGCGCGAGGCCCGTCGTCACCTTATTCGCCGGATGGACGATGAGCGAGCGGCGCCGCCCGTTGGCCGGGCGCGGGATGCCCGCCAGCCGCTCGACCTCGGCGTCGATCGCCTCCTTGGGGATGACGATGGCGGGCCAGAGCGTGGATTGGGCGGGCTGGGCGCCCGAGCGGTCGAGAAAGAATGCATCCTGCGTCATGCCTCGATCTCCTGATGCGGCGCGGGTTTCAGGGTAGAACCGGGCCGCCGCCTTGTCGAGGACGGGGATGCTTTGGATTTCGGCAAAAGGCGGTCCTTCGACTGCGCTCGCTGGCGCTCGCTCCGCTCAGGATGAGGAATTTTCTTTAAGCTTCATGAACGCCCCTCATCCTGAGCGTAGGCCCGAAGGGCCGAAGTCGAAGGACGCACCGTTACGCTGCGCTCGCGGGTTCCTTGGCCTTGAGCGCCGGGTCCTGCGCCACGTCGTATTCATAGAGCCACGCCGCCTGGAACGCGGTGCGGTCGGCGCCGAACTTGTCGCGCAGCGCGAATTTCGCGTCGCGCACGAGCCGTGCCAAGGGCGAGGCGAGATGGTTCTCGCGCGCGCGCATGCGCGAGCCCAGAACCGTGCGGCGCGTCCGCGGCATGCGCAGGCTCTCGTAAGTCTTGAGCGCCGCCGCGACATCCGGCTCGTTGGCGATGAGCGCCGCCAGCGCATAGCCGTCCTCGATCGCCATGCACGCGCCTTGGCCGAGATAAGGCAGCATCGCATGCGCCGAATCGCCGAGAAGCGTCGCCCGCCCGCGGCTCCAGCGCTCGAGCGGCTCGCGGTCATAGAGCGCCCATTTGTACCAGCGCTCGCCGAGCGCATAGAGGCGCACGAGATCGCTGTGCCACTTCTCGTATGTGGCCGTGATCTCGGCGCGGTCGCACTCGCGCGTCCAGGATTCCTCGGTCCAGGCGTCGCTGTCGTAATGCGCGACGATGTTGAGGAGTTCGCCGCGCCGCACGCGGTAATGGACGACGTGCCCGTGCGGGCCCATCCACATGGTGCTGTCGCGCGTCGCGATGTCGCGCGGGACCTCGTCGACGCGCACGAGGCCGCGATAACAGATGCAGCCGGTGAAATGCGGTGCTTCCGGCCCGAAGAGGCACGAGCGCACGACGGAATGGAGGCCGTCGGCGCCGACGACGGCGTCGGCCTCGGCGCTGCTGCCGTCGGCGAAGCGAACGCCCGCGACCGTGCCGTCACCCTCGATGCTGATGCAGCGCGCGCCGAGGCGGATCTCGGTGCGCTTCAGCGCGCGTGCCAGCGTCTCGAGCAGATCGGCCCGGTGCACGGTCAGATGCGGCGCGCCGAAACGCTGCGCGAACGCGCGGCGGTCGACGCGCGAGATGAGACGGCCGTTGTTCCAGTTGCGGATGAGCTGGAAATCGCCCTGATAGCCAATGTCGACCGCGCTCTTTTCAACCCCAAGCGCGCGAAACACTTTAAGTGCGTTGGGGCTGAGATTGAGGCCGGCGCCGATATCGCCGATTTGGGGCGACTGCTCGTAGACGACGGTCTCGATGCCGCGTTGCTCGAGTGCGAGCGCGGCCGAGAGGCCGCCGATGCCGCCGCCGATGATCGCGACGCGGGGTGTGCGGGCCATGGCCTCCTACATCTGGTCGGGCGGCAGCACGCCGAGGCGCGCCGCGCCATATTGCGAGCCGGCAACATCCCAGCTGCAGGCGACGTGCTGGCCCGCGGCGTGCACGTCGCGCCAATGGCGCTGGATCGGATTGTCCTTGGCGAGCCCGCCGCCGCCCAGCAGCGGAAAAATGCCCTGCACCGCCTCGAGGCTCAGGAGCGAGGCAAAGCCCGCGTCGCGGCGATAGCGCACGCGGTTCTCGGGGCCGATCGGCTGGCCGGTGCGGCCGAGACGATTGAACTCATCGCAGTTGCGCTGAATGATCGCCCGCGCGGCTTCGGCGCCGGCGGCTGCGCGCGCGACGCGCAGATGGATGCTCTGCATGTTGGCCATGCGCAGATGAGCGCCGGACGTATGGCGTGGCTTCAGATGCTCTACGATCAGCTCGATCGCGCCCAGTGCGCCGCCGATCGCCGTGCCGACGAGGTTGTAGGAGAACACGCCGAAGAGCGGCAGCCGGTAGATGTGGTGCGGGTTGACCGCGCTTCCCGGCGTCGGCCGGTCGTCGCCCAGATACTTGAACTCGACCGTGTGCGCGTCGGGCACGAACACGTCGCGCAGGATGATGTCGTTGCTGCCGGTGGCGCAAAGGCCGTTGACGAACCACACGTCGTCGATCTCGGTGTCTTTCAGCGGCACGAGGCAGATCATGCGGTCGGGCGGGCCTTTGCCGTCGGCTTTGGGGATGGGCGCCGAGAGGACGGTCCATTGGCAGAGCCCGACGCCGCTCGAGAAATGCCAGCGCCCGGACATCCGCCAGCCGCCGGTCGCGCGCTCGATGCTGTATCCTTCGGGCGGCATGAAGGCGCTCGCGATGAGCGTGCCGCTGTCGTCGCCCCAGACATGTTCCTGCGCCTCGGGCGGAAACATGCCGGCGATCCAGGCGTGGCAGGCGGTGATGCTGGCGATCCAGCCCGATGATGCGCAGCCTTGCGCCAGCTCGATCGACATTTCCGTCTGCGTGCCGTAGTCGAGCTCGAAGCCGCCATAGCGCGCCGGCTGCAGCACGCGGTAGAAGCCGGCTTCGGTGAATTCGCGGTGCGTCTCGTCAGGGATGTGCCGCATCTCTTCGGCCTCGGCCGCGCGCTTGCGCACCACCGGCATCATGGCGCGGGCGCGCGCCACGATCTCGTCCGCCGTCGGACTATTCGAGCCGCCCGCGAGCGCCGCCATCCGCGTCTTTTGCCCCCGTTTTTTGCGTGGCCATTCAACCGGGAAATCGCTTCGCGCGCAAGCGAGCGCGAAGCGACTTGCTGCGCATCCGGGAAGCCCTTAGGTTCGCGGCAAAACGCACGGGGAGGACGCCCATGAGGAGTGTCGGAACCGCCCGCGCCGGCAGGGCGCGGGCGCGGGTGCCGGCATCCGGGCGCGCGCGATGAACCAGTTCATCCAGATCGTGATCGGCGGCCTGCTGCAAGGCAGCGTGTTCGCCATGGTCGCGCTGGGCTTTTCGATGGTGTATCGCGTCACCGGCGTCATCAACCTTTCGCAGGGCGCGTTCTGCATCGTCGGCGCGCTGATGATGTACTCGCTCGAGGTCGAATTTGCCCTGCCGGCGCCGATCGCCTTCGTCGGCGCCGTGCTCGGCACCGGCTGCTATGGGCTTGTGCTCGGCGCCGCGACATTTGTCCCAGCCGTTGCGCGCCTGCCGCAAAGCAGCCTCTTCGTCATGACGGGCGGCCTTCTCACCGTGACCGAAGGCTTGCTGCTCGTCGTATGGGGGAGCCAGCCTTACGCGCTGCCGCCGTTCTCGGGTGAGGCGCCGGTCGAGATCCTCGGCATCCGCGTGCCGACGCAAGGTTTCTGGATCGCGGGCGCGACCCTCCTCGTCATCGTGCTCCTGTGGTTCCTGCTCGCGCGCACGACCGTCGGCATGGCGCTCCGCGCCTGCGCCGAGAACCGGCTCGCCGGCCGACTCATGGGCATCGACGTTCCGCGCATGACGCTTCTGAGCTTCGTCATGGCGGCGCTCCTGGGCGGGCTTGGCGGCATCGTCGTCGCGCCGATTACCTCGCTCGAGTTCGATACCGGCAGCTTCTTCACCAATTTCGGCTTCATCGCCGTGGCCGTGGGCGGCATGGGCTCGTTTGCCGGCGTCATCATGGGCGGGTTCCTTCTGGGCGTCGCCGAGCAGCTCGCCGCCGGCTACGTCTCCTCGCTTTTCGCGAACGGATTGGCGCTGGCGCTTCTCCTCGCCGTGCTGCTGTGGCGCCCGAACGGGCTCTTCAGCGCGGCGCAGCGCCGTCAGGACGTGCGCGACGAGCAGCGCATCCATCGCGCCATCGTCAGCATCGAGGGGCGCGGCGGCGTGATTTTCGCCGTGCTCGCCTTCGCCTTCCTCATGGCGCTTCCTTATCTTTTCCCGGCGCGCGGCATCCTCAATTCGCTGGTCATCACCGGCATCCTCTATATCTCGGTCTTGGGCCTCGACGTGCTCATGGGCTATGCCGGGCAGGTGAGCCTCGGCCAGGCCGGGTTCATGGCGATCGGCGGCTACACCGCCGCGATCCTCGCGGTCCGCTACGAGGTCGAGCCGATCCTTGGGATCCTCGCCGGCATGGCGCTCTCGATCGTGGCGGCGGTGTTCCTGTCGCTCGTCACCGTGCGGCTCAGGGGACATTTCCTCGCGCTCGCGACGCTTGCCTTCGGCCTCATGGTCGATTCTCTCACCGTCGGGCTCGACGAGGTGACGGGCGGCCCCTCGGGCCTCGCCGGCATCCCGTCCTTCTCCGTCGGCCCCGTCACCTTCGCGACGCCGTTCGAGATGTACTATCTCGTCGCCGGCATCATCGTCGTGCTGGTGCTGGTGCTGCATGGCGGCATGATGTCGGGCTTCGGGCGCGCGCTGAAATCCGTGCGCACCGATCAGACCGCGGCGGCGGCCCTGGGCGTCGACGTCGCGCGCTACAAGCTTGCGGCCGTCGTCATCAGCGCGGCGCTCGGCTCGCTTTCAGGCAGCCTCTACGCCTTCTATTTCCATTTCCTCTCGCCGGAGATGGTGGGGACGCCGCGCTCGTTCGAGATGATCGCCATGCTGATCGCCGGCGGCGAGGGAACGCTCGTCGGCCCCGGCCTCGGCGCCGCGCTCATCACGCTGCTGCCGACCGTGTTCCAGCCGCTCGCCTACTACAAGACATTCGCCGAAGGGCTCTTGCTCGTCTCGTGCTTCCTGTGGCTGCCGGACGGGATGTTCGGCACGGGCGTTTCGCTCATCACGCGTCTCGCTCGGCGCTTTGCCGGAAACGGCGAGGTCCTGGCGCCGGGGCGCGCGCAATGACGGAGCCTGCGCTCGACGTTGTGGGATTGTCGCGCAGCTTCGGCGGCGTCAAGGCGTGCGACAAGGTGAGCTTCATCGTTCCCGACGGAAGTCTCACCGCCGTCATCGGCCCCAACGGCGCCGGCAAGACCACCGTCTTCAATCTCGTCACCAACCTCTACGCGGCCGACGAAGGCGAGGTGCGCTTCTACGGCACGCCGATTTTGGGGCGCGCGCCGGCCGAGATCGCGGCGATGGGCCTCATCCGCACGTTCCAGTCGGCGCGGATCTATCCCGGCATGACGGCGCTCGAAAATGTGTTGGCGGGTGCGCATCTCCATGTCCGCATGCCGGCGTGGCGGCAGATGCTGTGGCTTCCTTCGGCGCGGCGTGAAGAGCGACACCTCGCGAAGAAGGCCGAGGCGCTTTTGGAGCTCGCGAACCTGACGCAATTCCGCGCCGCCGCCGCAACCGATCTGCCGATGGGCGCGCAAAAGCTTTTGGAGGTCGTGCGCGCGCTGATGGCGGAGCCGCGCCTCCTGCTCCTCGACGAGCCGGCGGCGGGCTTGAACGACGCCGAGACCGCCGATCTCGCCGAGCTTTTGCGCGCCGTGCGCGACGGCGGCGTCACCGTCATGGTGGTCGAGCACAACATGTCGCTCGTGATGGGCGTCGCCGACGAGGTGATCGTGCTCGATGCCGGCTCGATCGTCGCGCGCGGGAGCCCGCGCGAGATCCAGAAGAACGAGCGCGTCATCGCCGCCTATGTCGGAGCCGCGACCTGATGCTCGAAGTGAAGCGCCTTCACACCGGCTACGGCGGCATGGACGTGATCCACGGCATCGACATCGCCGTCAATGCGGGCGAGATCGTCGCGCTCGTCGGCGCCAACGGCGCCGGCAAGTCGACGCTGGTCAAGACCATCTCGGGCCTCTTGCCGACACGCGCCGGCGAGATCCTGTTCGAGGGCGAGCGCATCGATCGCCTGAGCCCCAAGGCGCGCGTACTGCGCGGCATCGCCCAGGTGCCGGAGGGACGGCAGGTCTTCGGCGGCCTCACGGTCGCCGAGAATTTGCGCCTCGGTGCCTATGCTCATCGCCGTACGCTCGACGAAGCGCGGCTCCAGGCACGCATGCGCGAGGTATGCGCGCTCTTTCCTGTGCTGCTCGAACGCCTCTCGGAGCCCGTCTCCAACCTTTCCGGCGGGCAGCAGCAGATGCTGGTGATCGCGCGCGGCCTCATGGCGAGCCCGCGGCTCCTCGTACTCGACGAGCCTTCGCTCGGCTTGGCGCCGGTGCTGGTGGCGGAGATCTTCCGCCTCATCGCGGGCCTGCGCGACAAGGGCATCGCCATCCTCTTGTCGGAGCAGAACGCCAAGCTCTCGCTCGCGATTGCCGACCGCGCCTATGTGATCGAGATGGGCCGGGTGGCACTCGCCGGCACGGGGCAGGAGCTTCTGGCTTCGCCCGAGGTGGCCGAGCGCTATCTCGGCGTCGGCCACGCCGTCTCGGTCGCCGACGCCCCGCGCCACGCCCAGCTCGTCGCGCGCCTCAAGGAGATCTTCGCGGCGCAGGCACGGTAAGATTCCTCGTCCTGAGCGGAGCGCACAGCGCGCAGTCGAAGGACGCACCTTCCACCACTGTCATTGCGAGCGCAGCGAAGCAATCTGCGGCAGATTGCTTCGTCGGCTTCGCCTCCTCGCAATGACAGCGAAACGTATGAGCGGCCTTACTCCGTCGTCGCGCCGCTGGCCCGTCACTCCGCTGCCTTGTCCTTGGCGTCGAGGCGCGCGATGAGCGCGTCGATGGTCTTGCGCCATTCCGCTTCCTCGTTGGCGCGGAGCGCCGGCAGCGCGTCGGCCTGGTCGGCGACCCAGTCGTGGCGCAGCGCCGTGGCGCTCGCGAGCAACGGCTCGAGCCCGGCGCGCGCCACCGTCTCGGCCGCCTCGCGCATCTCGGCGGCGCGGCGCCGCCCATGCTTCACCACGCGCTCGATCAGGTATCCGGCGAGCTTCTCCCAGTCGAGCGGCTTGAACGTTTCGCCGAGCGAAGCCGTGATGCGGTCCTCGACGCCATAGCGCCGCGCCGTGAGGAAGCATTCGAAGGCCAAGGCCTCGATCCCCTTGATCATCACGCTGCGACACATCTTGATGGCAGAGGCCTCGCCGATCGCGTCCGCTACCGGCTCCATCTTCAAGCCCGCGGGCGTCAGGAGCTTCGCCAGCGCCGGTCCGCCGGTGCCGCCCAAAAGCATCGGCACTCTGAGCCCGTAAGGCGCCACCGGCGCCATCACCGCCGCTTCGACGTAAATTGCGCCCGAAGGCGCGACCGCCTCGGCATCGGCGCGCTTCGTCTCGGGCGAGACCGAGTTGATGTCGAGGAAGAATTGCCCGGGGCGGAGATATCCTGCCGCCCCGCGCGCCACGTCAATCGCCGATGTGGCCGTCACCGCCGAGATGACCACGCGCGCGCCATCCGCCGCCGCCGCGGCCGAGGGGCACGCCTCGGCGCCCATCGCCTTCGCCCGTGCGCGGAACTCCGCGCCCGCGGCGGAATTGTCGAACAGGATGTCGTAGCAGGCGACGCTCCAGCCCGCGCCGAGAAAGCCACGCGCGAACGTGCTGCCGAATTCGCCGAAGCCGATCAAGGCGATGCGCCGGTCGCTGAGCTCGCTCATCGAATCTCTCCCAAACCGGCGCGGAGGCTAACCGACCCGTCTGGGCGTTGGTAGGGGTGGAGCAAGGGACTAGACCATTAACGTGAGAGCAAGATTCACGCTTCGAATGGAACCGACGGCTCCATTCGAAACGATCTTGCGCTAGGATTGCGAGCCATGGCGCTCGAGGAATATCGCAGGAAACGCCGCTTCGAGAAGACCGCCGAGCCCAAGGGCGCGACGCCCCGTGCGCGCAAGAAATCCTTGTCCTTCGTCGTCCAGAAGCACGACGCCTCGCGGCTGCACTATGATTTCCGCCTCGAATATGACGGCGTCTTGAAGAGCTGGGCCGTCCCGAAAGGTCCTTCGCTCGATCCTGCCGACAAGCGCCTTGCCGTCCAGGTCGAGGATCACCCGGTCGAATATGGCGGCTTCGAGGGAACGATCCCCGAAGGCGAATATGGCGGCGGCACGGTCATGCTGTGGGATCGCGGCACGTGGGAGCCGGTGAACGATCCCGCCGAAGGCCTCGCCAAAGGGAGCCTCAAATTCGTGCTCGCGGGCGCGCGCATGAAGGGGCATTGGGCGCTCGTCCAGATGAAGGGGCCGCGCGGCGGCAACGGCAAGAACTGGCTCCTCATCAAGGAGCGCGACGCGATGGCGCGGCCGGGCCACGGCGACGATCTCGTCGAGCGCTATGACCGCAGCGTCGAAAGCCGCCGCACGATGGACGGCATCGCCAAGAACGACGGCAAGGTATGGCGCTCGAAGCCGCGCCGCACCGCGCTGCAGACGCGCGGCGAGCGCTTGTTGGAGCGCGTCGCCGCGACACGCGTGGCGCGGCTCGATCCGGCCGACATCCCTGGCGCCAGGCGCGCGCGCCTGCCGGCATCGCCGCGGCCCGAGCTTGCGACGTTGGCCGACGCGGCGCCCGAAGGCGACGGCTGGCTGCACGAGATCAAGTTCGACGGCTACCGCATGGTCGCTCGCGTCGCATCCGGCAAGGTCCGCATGCTGAGCCGCAACGGCATCGACTGGACCGGGCGCTTTCCGCGCATCGAGGCGGCGCTCGCGGCCTTGCCGCTCGAGGACGCCGTCATCGATGGCGAGGTCGTGCATCTCGAGCCCAACGGCGTCTCGTCCTTCTCGGGCCTGAAAGACGATCTCTCCGCCAAGCGCACCGACCACCTCGTCTATTACGTGTTCGACCTTCCTTATCTCGACGGTCATTCGCTCGAGGGCGCGGCCCTCGAGGCGCGCAAGGAGGCGCTCCAGGCGATCGTGCCGCCCGGCGGGACCGGGCCGGTGCGCTTGAGCGAGCATGTCACCGGGAACGGCGCGCGCTTTTACCAGGAAGCGGGCCGCCACGGTCTCGAAGGGATCGTGTCGAAGCGGAGCGGTTCGCTTTATCGCAGCGAGCGCACGCACGACTGGCTCAAGATCAAGTGCGTGAAGCGCGAGGAATTCATCGTCCTCGGCTGGACCGATCCCGAGGGCAAGCGCAAAGGCCTCGGCGCGCTGCTGCTGGGATATTACGACCGCGCGAAGAACCTTTGTTTTGCCGGCGCGGTCGGCACCGGCTTCACTGCGCGCACGCTCGCCGAGCTCAGGGCGCGGCTCGATCCGCTCGCGCGGGAAAAGCCGCCATCAGCCGAGATCGCGCGCGACGCGCCCAAAGGCGCGCATTGGGTGGCACCCAAGCTCGTCGCCGAAGTGCAGTACAGCGAATGGACCGAAGACGGCCGGCTCCGCCATCCGTCATATCAGGGCCTGCGCGAAGACAAGGAGCCGGACGACGTGATCCCCGATCGCCTGCGTGCCGCGTCCTCATCGCGCCCGTCATCGGCGCGCGCATCTTCCGCACCGCGCGCCACGCCCTCCGCACGCAACGGCAACGAAATTGCCGGCGTGCGGCTCACGCATCCCGAGAAAATCCTCTACCCCGAGGCCGGCATCACGAAGCTCGATCTCGCGCAGTATTACGTCGCGGTCGCGGACGCGATGCTGCCGCATGTGAAGGGCCGGCCGCTGACGCTCCTGCGCTCGCCCGACGGCGTCGGCGGCAAGCATTTCTACCAGAAACATCCGGGCGACAGCGCGCCCGATGCGTTGGGCCGCATCGAGATCGACGAGAAGGAAGGGCGCACGATCTACCTCCTTGCCGACGACGTCGCAGGGCTTGTCGCGCTGGTGCAGATGGGCGTCCTCGAAATCCATCTCTGGGGCTCGACGAAGCGCGCGATCGAGAAGCCCGACCGCATCATCTTCGATCTCGATCCCGACGAGGGGCTGGCGTGGGACCATGTCGTCGAAGGCGCCATCCGTGTCCGCGATCTCCTTGCCGAGATGGGGCTCGAGACCTGGCCCAAGACGACGGGCGGCAAGGGGCTTCACGTCGTGCTGCCGGTGCGGCCGCACTTCGAGTGGGACGCGATCAAGGCATTCTCGCATGCCGTCGCCGACGAACTCGTGCGCCGTCATCCGGATGCTTACACCGGCACGCTCTCGAAGCGCGCGCGGCACGGCCGGATCTTCATCGATTATCTGCGCAACCAGCGCGGCGCCACCGCGATCGCGCCGTTCTCGGCGCGCGCGAAGCCGCAGGCGCCGGTGGCGATGCCGCTCACGTGGCGCGAGGTCGAGGCCGGCGTGCGGGCCGATGCCTTCACCGTCCGCACCGCGCCGGAGCGCCTCAAGAAATTAAGGCGCGACCCGTGGGAGGGCCTCCTCGAGTGCCGCCAGTCTCTTCCGGCCGCGGTCATGCGCAAATTCCGCTAGCGAGTCCTCCGATTGGCTGTGGTCGCGCGATTTCTTCAAGTTCGTCATGGCCGGGCTTGTCCCTGCCATCCACGTGTTGTGTTCGTGGCTAAAAACACGTGGATGCCCGGCACGGAGGCCGGGCATGACGAAAGCTAACAATCTCGTCGGCAACCACTCCCGCGCGGTATGATGCGTATTACTTTCTCCGGGGAAGAGCCATGCCGCGCTACCGCAAACTCGGCTATGTCGCGCTCAACGTGTCGGATCTCGCCCGCTCGCGCGCCTTCTATGAGCAGCAGCTTGGGCTCGAGCCGAGCGGCGAGGGCGCGGGCGCCGCATTCTTCCGCTGCGGCTTCGAGCATCACGCGATCGCGCTCTATGAAGGCGCGCCAGGGCTGAAGCGCGTCGGCTTCGAGCTCGAGGATGGCTCGTTCGATGCGGCGCGGGGCGAGCTTGAGGGGCATGGGCTCGAGATCACGCAAGTTCCCCGCGAGACTTGCGCCGCGCTCCACATCGACCGCGCGTTCCGCGTCGTCGAGCCCTTCACCGGCGCGACATTCGAGTTCTACGGCGCGATGCGCGAGCTTTCCGCGCCCTACGCGCCGCGGCTCGCGAAGATCCAACGCATCGGCCATGTCGTGCTCAAGGTGCCGGACTTCGCCGCCGCGTGCGATTTCTACACGCGCGTGCTGGGCTTCCGCGTCTCCGATCTCATCGATGGCCAGGCTTGTTTCATGCGCTGCCATCCGAGCCCGTATCATCATGGCGTCGCGCTCATCAATTCGGGCGCGGCCCAGCTCCACCACGTCAATTTCATGGTGACCGAGGTCGACGATATCGGCCGCGCCATCTCGCGTTTCAACAAAAATGGCGTGCGCGTCGTCTACGGGCCGGGGCGCCACCCGCCCTCGGGCAGCATGTTCCTCTATTTCCTCGATCCCGACGGGCTCACGCTCGAATACAGTTTCGGCATGGAGGAATTTCCCGAGCTCGACGCGCGCCGCCCGCGCCTCTTCGAGCCCGTGCGCGAGAGCTACGACTATTGGGCGAGCTTTCGTGATCCCGAGAACTATGCGGCGAAGGGCGCGATCGAACGCACGCTTTCGAATTCCCGTCGTGCGGCCGCGAGCTGACGCTTGATCGCGGCGGGCTAGCCGTTGGAAGATGGTGCCCTGCGGGTCGGCCGGGGGAAGGGATGCCAATTCGCATCGAATACAGTGACGCTGGGCGCGGGGTTACGCTGATCGGCGAAGGCGTCGTGACCGCGGACGATCTCTTGAATGCGAATAAGGAAATCTACTCACGCGACCTTGCGGCGGAGCCCTACGACTACGGATTGTTCGACTCCTCCGGCATCACGGCAATGCCCGTCTCGACCGACGGCATGGAAGCGCTGGCGAACCGGGTCATGGCGGTGTCGGGCAAAATGCATGATTTCACCATCGCGATCTTCGCAAATTCCGACGCCGTCTCCACCTACGGTCAGATCTGGCAATTTCTGACGGGCAAGAGCGGTTGGCGCTCGCAGATATTTCGCAGTCGCGCCGACGCAATCGCGTGGCTGAAGGACGAGGTCACGAAAAAAGGCCGCCCGTTCAGCTTGAAATGATCACGCTCTCGAAGTCGCGAGGCCCCGCCGACGGGATAAGCCCGGCCATGACGAGGGTCACCGCGTTCTAGATTAGCGCCGGCCCTTCTTCGCGGCCGCCTTCTTCGGCGCGGCGGCGCGAGAGGCGGGCGCGGCCGCGCGAGAGGCGGGCGCGGCGGCCGGCGTCGGCGTGGCGCGGGGCGGTGCGCCCAGCATGTCGGAGCAGCCCGCGCGCGCCGCCCAATATTCCCAGGCGCGGAAGAACTCGGAGCCGTCGGGCCGCATCTCGAGCCGATTGTCGATCTCGCCCGGCTGCAGGCCCTTGACCGGGCCGCCGAGCCGGATCGCGTCGAGGAGCACGCGCGCGTTCCGCGGCATGTTGACGGCAAGCCGCACCACCTCGCGCACCGAGCGGCCGGCCGCGGCGAAGCCGTGCCCGCGCATGAGGACGGCGCGGTCGCCGGCCAGGCGCTCGGCCAGGTCGCGCCCTTGCGCCATGTTGGAGACCAGAAGATTGGTGTCGCCGAACCGCTCGGCGATGTCCCAGACCGGGATGCGGTGGCCGAGCTGCCCGGCCGAGTGGATCACCGGGCGCAGCGGCGTCGGGCTGATGCTGAACGGCAGCACGTCGAGCGCGTGACTGTGCACGACGCCCATCACCTCGGGCCGCGACTCGTAGATGGCGCCGTGGATGTGCCGCTCGATATAGAGCGAGCGCTTCTCGTCCTTGATCGGCCGGCCGTCGAGCGTGCACTCGATGATGTCGTCGAGCGTCACGAGCTCGGGGCTGCGCGAGACCGAGATGAAGTAATGCTTGGGATCGCGCGGGCTGCGCACGCTGATATGGCCGTAAGCGTCGCAGATGCCCTCGTGCCCGAGGATGCGGTTGGCGATGACGAGGTCGCGCAGTACGTCGTCGAGTTCGCTCATGTGCTTGGCGTCCCCCTTTGGTGCAGATAATTTCAGCAAAGTTACGCCCCGATCAAGCGCTTCCGCCGTGGATGCGACGGCGGGGCCTGCCGCACCGACGCAGGGCGGGCGTAGAGGGAGGACAATAAATGCCATTCAAATCAATGGGATGGGTCGGCCGGTTGGGCCTTTTAGTGGGGCTTGCCGCCGGCCTTGCCGGGCCGGCTGCGGCGCAGCAGAAGCTCCAGGACGTGAGCCTTGCCGTGCCCGCCTTCAGCCTCAGCTTCTCGCTTCAGTATCTCGCCGATGATCTCGGCCTCTGGCAGAAGCATGGGCTCAACGTGAAGAGCACGCTCATCGCCGGCGTCGGCGCTGCCAACGCGGTGATCGCCGGGAGTGCCGATGCCGCCGACGCTTCGCCGCCAACCGTGACACGGGCGGCCGCGCACGGGCAGCACCTGCTCGCGATCGTCGCCATGCAGGACCGGCTTTTCGTCGAGACTTCGCTGCGCAAGGACCTGGCCGATGCCGCCGGCTTCGATCCCAAGGCGCCGCTCGAGAAGCGCGTGCAAGTGCTGAAAGGGCGCACGATCTCGGTCGACTCGATCAACTCGATCATTCACGCCTATCTTCGGCTTCTGGCGCATGTCGGCGGCTTCGATCCCGAATCGATCCGCGTCGCGCCGATGCAGCCGCCCAACATGGTGGCGGCCTTCGAGGCGCATCAGATCGACGGCATCACCATGTCGCTGCCCTGGCCCGAGGCGCCGGTGCTGAAGGGCGAAGCGGTCATCGTCGCGAGCGGCTTGAAGGGCGATCCGCCCGACATGGTGCCGTTCGCGAACACGCTTCTCGTGGTGCAGCCCGAGACGTGCGAGAAGCGGAAATGGCTGTGCCAGGGCATGGGTGGCGCGCTGGCCGATGCCGCGGCCTACGTGAAGGATCATCCGGGCGACGCGCTCGCGCTCTTGCAGAAGCGCTTTCCAACGCTCGACCCGAAGCTCGTCGCTGCCTCGTTCGAGGCGATGCGAGAGGTGACGCCGTCGCCGCCCGTGCCGCTCGCGTCGGAGCTTCCGAACGCCGAGACGCTCAACATCGAGGCGGGCCTGATGAAGCCGGAGGAGCGCTTGCCGAGCTACGCCGGGCTCTTCAGCGACGCTTACGCGCGGTAGGCCGGATTAAAGTGCGTCCTTCGACCACGGCCCTGCGGGCCTACGCTCAGGATGAGGAATTTCCCTTGAGTTTCACCAAAGCTCCTCATCTTGAGCGGAGCGCGAAGCGCGTAGTCGAAGGACGCACCGCGTTTCCGCTCTAAATCGCCGTGACTGTCGCGCCCGGCGATTCTTACCAATAGAGCAGCCAGACGCCGTCCCTGCGGATGCCGTGGCCTTGCAGGCAGATGCGCTCGTCGCCCTCGGCGACGTGCTCGATCGGAGCGATCTGATGCATCTCGTGGCCGGTGTGCAGCACCAATGAGCCGAGCGAATAATTGACGCGCGATGGTTGCTTGAACGGCCACACCTCGGGCCCGCTTTGCTCCGGATGGAGCAGGTCCCACACATTGAGGGCGCCGCCCTCCCGCGGCAGCCGCACCGGCAGGGTAAAGGAAAGGAGGTCGCCGGTCCTCGGCCAGTCGCCTTCCTGAAAGCCGAGCTGCAGATACTGCAGATCGAAATGCACCGAGGCGACATTGAAGCCGCGGTGGGGGATGCCGCGGTCGATCCAGATATGAAAGCCGGGAATGGCTTGCGGCTCGATCAGCGCGCAGCGCGCGCCGAGCGCCGCTTCCAGCGTCGCAACCACCCGGTCGTAGAGCGGCTCGAAATTGCTCAGCAGAATCTCGTTCAGCGGTGGCGCCTTCTCCTGGTATTGCACGGCCCCCGCCAGGGTCGTGCAATCCAAGTAGGTGGCGCGCCCGAGAGTGAAGAATCCGGGCTGGCGGAAGACCCAGTGGCTCCGCAGCTCGTGCACCTGCCGGGCGGCGGCCTCGCATTCGGCGGCACTGAGCGTCGGCAGCTGCTGCAATGTGTCGATCTGCCGGTGCCGCCGCCCGGTCCTGTGCGCGGGCGAGCCGTCCGGCGGCCTGCGCCGGAGAGCGCGCACTACGCGGCCGGCCAGCCAGGCGAGCAAGGCGACCGGATAGAGCCCCAAGAGCCCGGCATAGTCATCGGCGAGCGGGCCACTGTCGTGGGGGCTCGGCGCGATCGGCCGCGGCATGTCGCGTGCGCCGGCGCGGATCCAATAGGCGGCGGCGCGCCGGGCCGACCGGTACCCCGCGCGCGCGGCCGCCAAGATGCGTTTCATGGATCGATTATACGCGACAGCGTCAGAGCACCGCTCGTAGCAACGCCATCGTCCGGGGCGTGACCCGAGACAACCGTCCGGGCGCCCTTTGTCCTAGCGGCTAGATCTCCATCTCGCGGTCGACCGGGCGCCAGGCGAGCGCGCGCCGTTCGAGCGAGTTGACGAGCGCGTTGATGACGAGCACGAGCGTCGTCGCGACGACGATGCCGGCGAAGACGCCGACCGTGTCGGAAAGCTCGCGCGCATGCTCGATGTAGTGCCCCACGCCCTCGGTCGAGACCAGGAACTCGCCGACGATGCAGGCCGAGACGGCGCGCGGGAAGGAGACTTTGAGTGAGGTGAAGACGAACGGCAGCAGCGAGTTCCACACCACCTCGCGCGAGATCCTGGTCTCGCTCGCTCCCATGATGCGCGCCATGCGCACGAGACGCTGGTCGACGCCACGGATGCCGGCGAAGACATTGACGAAGGGGATGTAGAACACCATGAGCGTGACGATGACGAGCTTCGGCGTGTCGCCGATGCCGAACCACAGGATGAGCCACGGCGCGAGCGCGTATTTCGGGATGCCTTGCGAGCCGAGGATGTAGGGCTCGATCGCCTCGGTCCAGCGCTTCGAGCGCCGCAGCGCGAACGGCAGCAGCGCGCCGGAGACACCGCCGAGGACAAAGCCGATGCACGAGACGCGCATCGTCGCGCCGATGTCGACGAACATCTCGCCGCTCGCCGCGAGCTCCCAGAGCCGCTTCACCACGTCGACGGGATAGGCGAAGAAGATCGAGCCGAAGGCGACCGCGCCCCACTGCCAGGCGAGCAGCAGGAGCACGGCGAGCAGGATGCGCCCGACCGTGACGAGCGTTTTCTTCGAGACGAGCGGCTCGCGCTCGACGAAGTCCGATACGCGTTCGACAGTGGTCATAGCACCTCCGACCGGATGCGCTCGTAGAGCTCGGCGAAGCCGGGCAGCGTCAGGAAACTCTTGACGCTGCGCGGCCGTGGAATGGGGATCGCGTGTTCGGACTGGATGCGCGCGGGCTGGCGCGAGAGAACGAGCGTGCGGTCGCCCAAAAGAATGGCCTCGGTGATGTCGTGCGTCACGAAGACGATGGTCTTGCGCCCGAGGCTCCAGAGCCGCAGCAGATCCTCCTGCAGCTGCATGCGCGTCTGCGCATCGACCGCGCCGAAGGGCTCGTCCATCAGGATGATGGGCGGGTCGTAGACCAGCGTGCGGATCAGCGTGGTGCGCTTGCGCATGCCGCCCGATAGCTCGTGCGGATAGTATTTCTCGTAGCCCTTCAACCCGACCGCGGCGATCAGCGTCTCGGCATGCGCGCGCGATTTGTCGTCGAGCCGCCCCTGCACCTCGAGCGGGAAAAGCACATTGTCGATCGTCGTACGCCAGGGGAGCAGGTTGTCGTCCTGCGTCACATAGCCGATGCGGCGGTTGAGCCCCGGCCGCATCTCCTTGGGATCGGCGCAGCCGATCTTGTTGCCCTCGAACAGGATCTCGCCCGAGGAGGCGACGTCGATCTGCGCGATCATGTTGAGGAGCGTCGATTTTCCCGCGCCCGACGGACCGATGATGGTGAGGAATTCGCCCTCGCGCACGGAAAAGCTCAGATCCTGGATCACCCAGGGCGGCGGCTCGCGCCCCTGCCGCGCGGGAAAGCGCTTGGCGAGCTTGCGGATTTCGAGAAGCGGCACGTTCATATCAGTTGCCGCCCGTCGCCGCCGTCTCGGGCGGCCGCCACCTGAGGAGGATTGCCTCGAACGCGTCAACGCTATAGCCGACCGCGTGGATGATGAGGGTGGCGGCGAGGATCGCGACGAAGCATTGCGTCGTGTCGAAATTCATCGCGCCCACCTGGACGAGATAGCCCAAGCCCCGGTTCGAGGAGATGAGCTCGGCGATGACGGCAGCGCCGATCGCGTAAGGCAGGCCGATGCGGAAGCCCGCGAAGATGTGCGGCACGGCAAGCGGGAACACGATCTTGCGCGCGACCTGCTGCTCCGAGGCGCCCATGAGCTTCGCCATCTGCACGAGCTTCGTGTCGAGCGAGCGCACGCCCGAGAGCGTGCTGAAATAGACGATGAAGAAAAGCACGCTCGCGACGAGGGCGATCTTCGATTCGGTGCCGATGCCGAACCACAGGATGAAGAGCGGCGCGAGCGCGAGCTTGGGCGCGCCATAGCCGCCGACCATGAAGGGGTCGAGGATCGCCACCATCACCGGGCTGCGCCGCAGCACGAACGGCAGAACGACGGCGGGAACGCCGCCGATCACGGCGCCGAGGAACGCTTCCTCGACCGTGTAGCTCGACTGGCGGATCAGCTCGCCATTGAACAGCGTCACGAAGAAGCGCGAGATGGTGAGCCACGGCGTACTCACCCAATAGACGCCGAGCGTCATCCCCGCCACCTGCCATATCGCCAGGATGACGATCGCGACCATCGCCCGGTCGAGATGCGTGCGCCAGCGCGCCATAGCCCCGCCTCCCTTGCTCAGTGCGTCTGGCCGTGGATCGGCACGAACACGTCCTCGAGCGGAAGCTTTCGCGCGGTCAGGTTCTGCTCATAGAGATATGTGACAAGCGCGTCGAGCGTCGGCCGGTTGGCGTCGATGCCATAGGGCCACGGATCGCCCTTGAACAGTTCCTCGATCTCCTCGAGCTCGGTGCTGAGCCACGGCAGCATGTAGCGTGTGGCGCCCTCGGCCTTCATCTTCTCGAGCTGCTTGTTCTTCGACTGGTTGAAGGCGTTGAAGAGGCTCGTCGCCACGAACGGATGCTGCTCATAGACCGAGCGTTTCAGCGCCACGAGGTGCATGATCGGGAAAATGCCGGTGCGCTGGAAATAGTCGCGCTCGACCTCGCGGAAATTGGGGAAGAGGCGCTGGACGTCGGGATTGCGGCGATAGGATGCCGGCATCGAGGTGGCGGTGATGGCGTCGATCTTGCCTTCCGACAGGAGGTCGGAGAGCGACTTGTCGGCGGGCGCGGTCTCGATGTCGGCGGGCTTCAAGAGCGGCAGAACGGTCGGGCTGCCGTGCGAGCCCCTGTGGTTCAAGGCGCCCTGCACCCAATGGATCTTCGAGCAGTCGACGTCGTATTCGTGCGCAAGGAAGCCGCGGATGAAGATGGCGGCGGTCTGGGTGTAGAGCGGCACGCCGACGCGGCGGCCCTCAAGGTCCTTGGGCTTCTTGATGCCCGACTTGCGGTTGATCGAGACGTGGCCGTGGCGGAAGACGCGCGACGGGAACACGGGCAGCGCCACGAACGGGCTCTGGTTCGCGGCGATGCGCTGGATCGTCTCCGAGCTCGACATCTCCGAGAGGTCGAACTCCTGGCCGCCGGCCATGCGGTCGAAGATGTCGCGCGGGTTGTCGATCGCGATGAAGTTGAGATCGATGCCCTCGGGCCGCACCTCGCCGGTATAGAGCGGCAGCATGCGGTCATAGAGGCCGCACGCGAACGTGAGCGGCAGACTGGCCATTGTTCCTCCCTAGGGCGCGCGCCTCATTGGTCTTCGCTGCGCAAAAATCCCAACCGGTCGAGCACCGGCTCGTCGGTGACGCGGAACAGCACGGCGCCTTTCTTCGTGCTGTGGAATTGCGTGTGCCACGACGGCGCCACCACCACGTCGCCGCGCGCCCATTCGAAATGGTGACCCTCGACCGTGGTCGAGCCCTCGCCCTCGGCCACGGCGTAGAGCGTGTTGGCGGTGCTGCGGTAGGCGCGCGTCGTCTCGCCCGGCTCGAGCCGCATCATCGCGAGCGCCATCGTGTCGAGCGCCGGATTGCCGAGTGCCACCGACGTGCCGTGCCGGCCCATCGGATCGGGCGCAGCCTCGTCGAGCCGGCGCGTGGTGTCGTGCCAGGGGAAGAGGAGCGGGGAGTCCGGCGCCTCGGGCGCGTTGTCCTCGAACTCGTCGGGATGCGGCTCGAAGAACATCGGGTCGAGCAGATGGACGAGCGGCACGTCGAGGAAATCGAGCCAATAGGCGCGGGCTTCGCCGTCGTTGCCGTGTCCGTGCCAGCTCCAGTTCGGCGTCAGCACCACGTCGTTGCGGCCCATCGGCAGCTTCTTGCCGTTGACGGTGGTATAGGCGCCGACATCGGCGTCGAGCACGAGGCGAAGCGCGTTGGGCGTGTGGCGATGCGAGCGCGCCGTCTCATGCGGCATGATCATCTGGTAGGCGGCGACGAGCGTACGCGCGGTCGCGTAGGAATTGCCCTCGAGCGGATTGACCAGGATGAGATTGCGCCGCTCGGCAAGCTCGGTGTTGATGAGCCGCCCGGCCGCGTCGAGCGCCGCCTTGGCCTGGATATAGCGCCAGTGATAAGGCGGAAAGGTGTGGTGCGGCAGCGGCCACAATGACGGCGTCGGCTTCGCCCATCCGGCGCCGAGCCCGATCGTGGCAAGCTGCGGGTAAAGCGCATCGAGCGAACCGGCCCCCGCTAGCGCGTCCGGGCTGGGTGAAACCATGGCGGGCCTCCCGCCGCTCTTGGTACCGGGGACCCGCCGCTCTGTAAAGCCCGCCGTCCGCCGCTGCTCATCCGACGGAACCCGCTCTCGCACCCGCTGTTTTGCCGGGCATACGAGAAGCGGTGGCAAGGGAGCATGCATGATCCGGTGTCTAGGTTTGGCCGCCGCGGGTCTCGCCGCGAGCGTCGTCGCTGCCGCGGCGCAGGGCGCGCCGACGGTCTACGATCCCAACAACAGTCTACGGCGGCCGTGCGGAATCGGGCTCGGCCTTCCCGGTGCGCGGCGACTATTCCGCGCATGAGGTCGTGGGCGGCTTGCGCTGGGTTTCTAGGGCACGCTCGCGATGAGCGGCAGCGCGTCGCCTTGCCGCTCAGCTCTCTTACTCAGGAACGCCGGCGCCGGCGCGCAAGGCCAAGTCCGAAGAGCGCCGTACCAAGGAGCGCGAGCGACGGGGGCTCCGGCACCGAAGTCGAGGCCGGGCCGACATCCCACGTGACCGGATCCTTGTTGCTGTTCACGGGAAGGCAGCCGTTGCCGTTGTCGTCCGTGAAGAAGCTGCCCGTCGACTTTTTGTCGTTGACCTCGTCCGGCAAAGTCGAACCTTCGACGCAGCCGGAATGGATGTTGAGGTTGAAGGTCCCGGTCGGGCTCGTGATGAACGCGGGATCGTCGATCGTCAACAGCGTCGCGACATCGAAGGTCAGCGACGACAGGTCATCCTTGCCGGACGGAAGGGTCAGACTGAGATCGTTCAATCCGGTCGTCCCCGAGCCGCTCGCAATGAGATCGTAAGTCGCGCTCTTGTCTTTGCCGATTCCGAACGCGGCCAAATTGGTAAGGTCAGTCGTGCCGGTTGCGGTCGGCTCGCCGAAGCTGGTCTTCTTTCCAGAGGCGGCCCAGAGATCGAGACTGATGGTTGGCGCCGACGTCGCCTGGAAACTCCCGCCGGGTCCGGACCAGTCGCCCAGACCAGAGATCGACGCGGTGATGAACAATTGCCAGTTTCCGCCGCCGCAACCGCCGCTGCTGGTCGAGCCCTTGAGGTCGGCGCACACCAGCGGGAGACCGAGGGTTGGACCAAGAAGGTCATTGATCTGGACGGCGGCTTGCATCTGGAAGGCTTCGGGCGTCGATGCATCCGACATCGACGGCGTCTGAAGCCCGAAATAGCCGATCGCGTAGCCACCGCCGATTTTGAAGCTGCCGCCGAAACCCGGATCGATACCGCTGGCGCCCGGGACGATCGTGATCGCGGTCGCGGATGCCGCCGCGGCAAACCCGACGCTGACCATCGCCGCCGCAATCGGCATCAATAATCTGTTGAAATACATCACATATCCTTCCAGAAATCCGGTCGATAACAAACTTCCTATTGGGCTAATACGAATGGTCGCAGTTGTTGGTGCTGCGCTGCGGCGTTGCGCCGCGCCCGGCGAATTTGCTCCGGGCACCTCGCTCGGGAATCCGGCGAATCGTTGATGGTCACAACCAAATGTCCGCCACGATCGCGTGAGCGGTGGCGCGCCGCATTTCACTAAAATTCGCAATACTCAAAGCCCGGCAATACTTCACATGTGATTCATGGGCGAGGCGCAGTCTCTTCCGCGGACCAACCATGGGAGCGTCCAATGTCTCGTTTGATTCGCTATTTGCTGCGGGACGAGAGCGGCGCGACGGCGATCGAGTATGGTTTGATCGCGGCGCTCATCTCGGTTGCCATCATTTCGGCCGTCACGTCGGTCGGTGGCAGCTTGACCTCGACGTTCAACAGCGTCGCCAGCGCGCTCTAAGACGCGTTCGTTCTTACTTGGTGATGGATCAGGGCGCGCCGCCCCTCGGCTGGGGCGGCGGCTTTGATTCTGGGCGCCGCGTTAGCGCGCGCTCGCGACGAGCGGCAGCGCGTAGCGCCCGTCGATCAACGCGTCGGCCTTGACCTCGCCTTTCAACAGGTTCTGCGACTTGTACCAGTCGATCTGGCGCTCGACGTCGGCGGTCGAGATGCGGCCCTCGCCATCGACATAGGGAATGGCCTTCGTCAGTTGCTCGGGCGGGAGGCCGGTGAAATCCGACATGATCTTCAGCACCGCCGGCGCTTCGGGCCCTTGCGTCTCTGTGCCGTCCTTCGCCACGAAGGCGTTGTGGAAATCGCGCAGGCCATGCCGATAGGCGACGAGGAAGCGCTTCACGAGATCGCCCTTGCCGTTCGCGATCTCGGTGCGGGTGAAGAGCGCGCTGCCGGTGCTGAAATCGGGCGCCACGTCGCTGACCCAGCCGGCGAGCTTGGCGCTGCCCTTCGCCAGCGCCGCGAGCGAGGGCGAGCCCGGCATCACCGCGGCATCGACCGTGCTGCCGCCAAGCGCGGCGATGACGTTGGTGTTCGATTGCAGCGGCCGCACGGTCACGGCGCTCAGCGGATAGCCGAACTTCTCCGCGGCGCGCGCGATCGAATAGTGAAGGCTCGTGCCGAGCTGAGTGATCGCGACCGTGTGACCGGCGAAATCCTTGGGTGAGGTGACCCCCGCCTCGTATGCCTTGGGCGAGACGAGATAGGCGAGATTGTGGAAGCCCGCGTGCTCGCCGCCCGATGAGGCGATGAGGCGCAGCTCGCCGTGGCTCGCGAGCGTGTAGAAGCTCGCCGACAATCCGGCGACGCCGAAATCCGTGGCGCCTGAGGCGACGCCCACAGCGATCGGCTGCGCCGAATCGAAATAGTCCATCTCGACGTCGATGCCCTCGGCCTTGAAATAGCCGCGCGCGACGCCGATCGGCACGCCGGGATAGCCCAGAAGCTTGCTGATCCCGACCTTGACGCTCTCCGCATGGGCCGGCGCGGCGAGTGCCACGAGCGCCGTGGCGAGGAGAATAGCGAGCTTGCGATGCATTCTATGGGTCCCTCTCGTAATCGTCATGGCCGAACGCGTCCCGGCCATCCACGTTTTGTCATTGCGAGCGGAACGAAGCGATCTCCCGGGGGATTGCTTCGTCGCTCACGCTCCTCGCAATGACGGCGAATTGATCCTCACAGTTCGACGATCGTGCGCGGCGTCTGGTGCAGGCGCTCGACGCCCGTCTCGCCGACAAGGAAATTGTCGCATACGGTGATGAAGTAGCGCTGCGTCGCCCAGCTCGGATGAATGCCGATATTCATGCCGGCGGCGATCGTCATCGTCTCGTCGTCGCGGATGAGCGGGCGCTCGACCACGTCGTAGCCCTGGCCGTGGCAATGGAGCCGCGTCTCCCCGGGAAGCTTGCGCGCCGCGAGATAGGACTGGTACTCAGCGAAGATCTCGCGGCACGAGGCGCCGGGCTTCAGGAGCCTCACCGTGAAGTCCTGCGCCTCGACCGCCTGGCCCCAGGCATCGACCAGCTCCTGCGGCGCCTTGCCCAAGGTCACGAGCCGGCCGATATGGACGAAGAAGCCGCCCGGCCCCGTGTTCTCCGCCTGCCAGAACATGACGTCGCCGCGCGCGAGCTTGCGCCCTTGCTGGTTGCGCGGGCGGATGAAGGCGGGCCGCCCTTCCGGCGCGGACGAGCCGAGGAAATATCCCGTCTCGCTGCCGAGGAGCTGGCCCTGATATTGCGAATAGGCCATCACCTCGAAGTCGCTCAGGCCGGGCTCGATATGCGCCATGGCGCGGCGCAGCACCTCGTCCTGCATCGCGGCCGTGCTGCGGATGAAGCCGAGCTCGACCTCGCTCTTCTGCGCGCGGAGCGGGTCGATGATCGCCGTCGCGTCGGCGAGCGCCGTGCCCAATTCCTTCTCGATCGCGGTCCCCGAGCCGAACGCCATCTGGTTGAGGCCGACGACCCCGACCTTGCGTTGGCCGCCACGCTTCAGCTCGGCGGCGATAAGCGCGGCATCGTACGGGACGCAATAGCCGATCGCGGGAAAGGCCGGTGTCGTCAAGCGCCGGCCGATCCCGGGGAGCGTCGGGTCGACGCCCTGCAGGTCGCTGTCGCCATGGAGCGGCCCGTGACAGACAAGCGTCATCAGCCCGTCCTGCGGGAAGATCACCGTCTGCGGATATGACCCTTGCGCCGACACGCCGGTGAACCAGCGGAAATACCCGCCGGTGCCGGCAAGATTGTTGGCGCCCTGGATGACGAGCGCGTCGAACCCGTTCTCGCGCATCGCCGCGCGCGCAGCGCGCCAGCGCCGCTCGAGCTCGCCGAGCGGGACGGGGTTGCAGATGCGCGGATCGGGATAGGGCATGGCGCGCTCCTTCGATGGGGCTTTACCACGCGGGGGCGTACGGTTGAAGGGCGCGCGCCGATGCGGCAGAGTTAGCGAAAAGGCGCTCGCGCCCATCGATTTAGGAGGATCGCGCCATGACGCTCGCGACCGTGAAATTTTCGGCCGTGCTCACGGGGCTTGCAGCAACGCTCAAGGCGTGGCGCGCGCTTTATCCGGCCTTCGCCGAGCGCCTCAAGGAGCGCAACCTCGTGGCGCAGGTCTGGGCCAAGGACGAGGAGATCGGGCGCTGGTTCCAGTTCGCCGATGGCCGCGTGCGCTCGCGCGCGGGGCGGCACGAGCGGCCCGACATCACGCTCTTCTTCAAGAACGCGACGATTGCCGCCCAGCTTTTGACGCCGCCCATCAACTGGCTCGAGCAGATCAACGCGCAAAAAGACTTCAAGCTCGGCGTCGACGGATCGGAGGATCTCACCAACTGGTTCGCGCAGACGATCATGATGGTCCAGTCGGTGCGCTGGAAGATCGGCACGACGCTTGCCGACGGCACGATCCGCTATTGCAACATGACGAACGGCGGTCCGGTCTTCGTCTACGTCAAGGAAGGGAAAATCCTCCGCATCACGCCCATCGATTTCGATGAGACGGACGCGCAGCCTTGGACGATCGAGGCGCGCGGCCTCAAATTCACGCCGCCGCGCAAGACGACGCTCGCGCCGCATGGCCAGAACTACAAGTCGGTGGTCTATTCGCCCTCGCGGCTCCTTCATCCGATGAAGCGCGTCGATTTCGACCCGAACGGCGCGCGCAATCCGCAAAACCGCGGCAAATCAGGCTACGAGCCGATCTCCTGGGACGAGGCGCTGACCATCGTCTCGTCCGAGATCAAGCGCCTCAAGAGCACCTACGGCCCCGGCGTGATGGCGGTCTCGCACGGCTCGCACCATACCTGGGGCAATATCGGCTACTACCTCTCGGCGCTGCACCGCTTCAAGAACGCGGTCGGCCACACCGCCGTCCACCACAATCCCGACAGCTGGGAAGGCTGGTACTGGGGCGCGGTCCACCATTGGGGCTACACGCTCCGCGTCGGCCAGAGCGAGACCTACGGCACGGTCGAGGATTGCCTGCAGAACTGCGACATGATCGTGTTCTGGTCGGCCGATCCCGAGACGACGAGCGGCTCCTACGGCGCGCAGGAAGGCACCGTGCGGCGCCAGTGGCTCAAGAACAAGAAGCTCGGCATCGAGATCGTCCATGTCGATCCGTATTACAACGCCTCGGCGCAGTTCCTGCCGGGCAAGTGGTTCGCGCCGCGCCCCACCACGTCGGTCGCGATGGCGATGGCAGTCGCCTACGTCTGGATCAAGGAAGGGCTCTACGACAAGGAGTTCGTGAAGACGCACACGGTCGGGTTCGAGAAGTGGGAGGCATATCTCCTCGGCGAGGAGGACGGTATCGCCAAGACGCCCGAATGGCAGGAGGCGGAGACCGGGGTGCCGGCCAAGGACGTTCGCGCCTTGGCGCGCGTGTGGGGCAAGAAGCGCGTCTATCTTGCGCCCGGCGGCTGGGGCAACGGCCACGGCGGTGCCTGTCGCAACCAGACCGGCATCCAGTGGGCGCGCGTCATGGTGTGCCTTATCGCCATGCAAGGGCTCGGCAAGCCCGGCATCAACATGGGCAACCTGCAATGGGGCTGCCCGATCGACTTCAATTTCTACTTCCCGGGCTATGCCGACGGCGGCATGTCGGGCGATCTCGAAGGCACCTCGATGCCGGTCGAGCTTTATCAGCGCATGCCGCAGCTTCCGACCATGAACACGCCCTATCAGCGCATCCCGCGCATCTTCCTGCCCGAGGCGATCGCCGACGGCAAGGCCGAGGGCTGGCCCTGGGTCGGCAAGTCGATCGAGCATCAGTTCGCGCGCTTCCAATATCCCGCGCCCGGCCACGCGCCCGTGCGCATGCTCTACAAATACGGCGGCTCGATCCTCGCCACCATGAACAACACCAACCGCCACGTGCGGATGTACCAGTCGGAGAACCTCGAGTTCGTGGTGAACCAGTCGATCTGGTTCGAGGGCGAGGCGAAATTCGCCGACGTGATCCTGCCTGCCTGCACCAATTTCGAGCGGCCCGACATCAGCGAATGGGCGGGATTGGGCGGCTACGGCCATCACGGCCAGCAGCAGCTCAATCACCGCGTCATCGTGTTCCAGGCGCCGGCGATCAAGCCTTTGGGCGAATCGAAATCGGATTATTGGATCTTCAACGAGATTTCGAAGCGCCTCGGCCTTGCCAATTATTTCTCGGAGGGCGTCAACGAGATCGATTGGGTGAAGCGCATGTTCGACGGCTCGGACCTGCCGCGTCACATCTCGTGGAAGGAGTTTTTGCGCAAGGGCTATTACGTCGTGCCGTCGGAAAAGGAAAAGCTGCGCGCGCCCGTGTCGTTCCGGTGGTTCGCCGAGAACCGCAAGAAGGACGTGCCGGAGCCGCAACCGCTCCCGTCCGACTATGCGCAGGAATATCTGAAAGGCCTGCAGACGCAGTCGGGCAAGCTCGAGTTCGAGTGCAACAGCCTGAAGCGCTTCAAGGACCCGGAGCGGCCGCCGATCGTCAAATACGAGCCATCCTGGGAAGGCCCGCACAGCGGCGCTCTCTACGAGAAATATCCGCTGCAGCTCCTGACGCCGCACTCGAAATACAGCTTCCACACCCAAGGCGACGGCAAGGACAGCTTCCTCCTCAACATCCCCGACCACCGCGTGCTCGTCGATGGGTACTACTACTGGATCGTGCGCCTCAACGCGGAAGACGCGGCTGCGCGCGGGATCAAGAAGCACGATCTCGTCAAGGTGTGGAACGATCGCGGCGCCGTGATCTGCGCCGCGCTGCCGACCCAGCGCCTGCCCCGCGGCGTGTGCCACGGCTACGAATCCTCGGCCGTCTACGACCCGATGGGCGAGCCCGGCCGCTCGGTCGAGCGCGGCGGCTGCTTGAACCAGCTCACGCCCGAGCGCACGCAGACCCGCACCACTCACTCGCTCGCGGGCTCGCAGTCGCTCGTCCAGGTCGAGAAATGGGACGGCCGCACCGAGCATGTCTCCGCGACCTTCGCCGGCGAGCGCCGCGCCGAGCCCGCGCGCGCCCCCGAGCTCGTGCCGGCGCAGTGATGAATGATGCCTCTCCCCGCCGGGGAGAGGCCGACGCGTAGCGCCGGGTGAGGGGGCAGGCGGTAGTGCGCATGGCCCCCTCACCCCAACCCTCTCCCCGAGGGGAGAGGGAGAAGTGGATGGGGTGCCATGGACAAATGGAACATGATCATCGACGTGGCGGAGTGCACCAACTGCAACAACTGCACGCTCGCCGCGATGGATGAATATGTCGGCAACGCCTGGCCCGGCTACACGGCGCCGATGCCGCGCCACGGCCATCGCTGGATCGACATCCTGCAGAAGGAGCGCGGCCAGGTGCCGGCGATCGACATCGCCTACGTGCCGACCATGTGCAACCACTGCGATGACGCGCCCTGCATCAAGGCGGCGCAAGACGGCGCCATCAAGAAGCGCGAGGACGGCATCGTGCTGATCGACCCGGTGAAAGCGAAGGGTCAGCGTCAGCTCGTCAGCGCATGCCCCTACGGCCACATCTGGTGGAACGAGGAACAGGATCTGCCGCAGGCCTGGCCGTTCGATGCGCATCTCCTGGATCAAGGCTGGAAGGAGACGCGCGGCAGCCAGTCGTGCCCGACAGGCGCGATGAAGTCGGTGAAGCTCGCCGACGAGGCGATGGCGCGCATGGCGGCCGAGGAAGGGCTCGAGACCATGCGGCCGGAGCTCGGCACGAAGCCGCGCGTCTGGTATCGCAACCTGTGGCGCTACACGACCTGCTTCATCGCGGGCTCGGTCTCGGCCGAGGCGGCGGGCGTCGTCGACTGCGTCGCGGGCGCGCGCGTGCGCCTCAAAAAGGAGGGCGCGCTCGTCGCCGAGGCCACGACCGATGCCTACGGCGACTTCAAGTTCGACCGTTTGCGCGAAGGCTCGGGCGATTATGTCGTCGAGGTCGAGGCGGCCGGCCGCGCCGGCAAGAGCGTGACGGCGACGCTCGGCCAAAGCCTCTCGCTCGGCGAGATCAGGCTCTAGTGCCGGATTCCCCAATCCATCGGTTCTGAATCAAAATCCCTCTCCCCTCCGGGGAGAGGGCAGGGTGAGGGGGCGAGCGGCACGGCTTTCGCCGACAGTCCCCCTCACCCGGCGCTGCGCGCCGACCTCTCTCCGGAGGGGAGAGGTTTGGTCAATCGTCGTCGCGCTTTAGCTATTCCGCCGGCGCGTCGGCGGCCATGCGCCCGACCGGGTGCGCGCGCACCGCGAAGCGATAGGGCCCAAGCCCGAGCAGCAGCAGGCACATCACGACGATGAGCCCGATATTCACCATCATCATCGGCACATAGGTGCCGAACTTGTCGTGGCTGAGGCCGAGCAGGAACGGCCCAAGCCCGACGCCTACGCTGAAGAAGGCGAACATCGTGGCGTAGATTGCGCCGAACGCGCGCAGCCCGAAATAGCGGCTGACGAGGAAGGCCATGATATCGACTTCTGCGCCGATGCCGGCGCCGCAGAGGATCGTGCCGATGAACGGCTGGTAGCCGGCGGCCAGCATGGCGATGCCGACGGCGGACGCGAGGAAGAAGAACGAGGCGACATAGGGGCCGTGGATCTTGTCGAGGCAGAAGCCCGAGACGATCCGCCCTGCCGTCAGCGCGATGCCCGAGGCTGAAAGCGCGCCCACAGCCACGGCAAGAGGAATGCCGCGATCGGTGAGCATCGCCACGACCTGCGTCACCACGCCGTTGATCGCGATCGGCGCGAGGAAGAACACCACCGTCATCGCGGCGAAGCGCCAATCCTTCAGCACCGCCTCGGTCCAGAAATAGCCGGGGATCGAGGTGTCGTTCTTCGGGCGCTCCCGCTCCGGCGCGATCGGCGGCTCGCGCTCGAACAGGAAAACCGGGATGAGCGCGAGCACTATGATGGCGATGGCCATGCCGACGAAGCCCGCGCGCCAGCCGTAATTCGCGATGAGGTAGGCGTCATAGGGCGGAATGATGGCGACGCCCAAACCCACGCCCGCGATCGCTATGCCGAGCGCCAGGCCTCGGTCCTTGTCGAACCAGGCGGCGATCGCCTTGGTATAGGCGATCGGCGATTGCGCGGCGCCGAAGATGTGCTGGAAGCAGAACAACAGAACGAGGATGTAATAGGGAGTCTTCATGAAGCCGAGGCAGGCCGTGCCGATGGCATAGCCGACGATCATCGCCATGTGGACGAAGCGCAGCCCGTAGCGGTCGAGCGCCTTGCCGAAGAACGGCGTGATGGCGAGGAACATGAACGAGCCGATGACCGGCGCCGACAGCAGCTCGCCGCGCGTGATGCCGAGATCCTTGGTGATCGGCACGATGAACACGGCGAATGAGAAACTTTGGATGACGCCGCTGTTGGTGGTGAGCGCGATGAGCGCCGCCGCCACCATCCACCATTTGCTGCGGAATATGCCGCTCTTCAGCATCGCTCGTCCTCCCATCGCGCCGGCCGCGCCGCTCGGGCGCGATCTTTGTTGCCTCCAGTCTAATGCAGGGTGCATCCCCTCCTAAAGCACAATTCTCTCGTTAATGGCCGCTTTCGAAGCGGGCGACCTCGCGCCCGTCGAGCCAGGCGAGGAGCGCGTCGGCCGCGGCCGCGGCGAAATCGGCATAGGCCTGGTCGGTGGGCCAGCCGAGATGCGGCGTCAGGATCACGTTCGGAAGCTTCGTCAGCGCATGGCCCCGGGGCAGCGGCTCCTCGGTGAAGACATCGAGCCCGGCGCCGGCGATGCGCCCCGCGGCCAGCGCTTGCACGAGCGCCGCCTCGTCGACGATGGCGCCGCGCGCCGTGTTGATAAGAAAGGCCGAGGGCTTCATGAGGCTCAAGCGCCGCGCATCGATGAGCCCGCGCGATTGCGGCGTGAGCGTCGCGTGGATCGAGACGATGTCGGATGCGGCCAACAGCTCGTCGAGAGCCGCGGGTTCCGCGCCGGCCGTGGCCGCGCGCGTCGGGTCGAGATGCGGGCTCCAGGCGAGCGTGCGCATGCCGATCGTGCCCGCGATTTTCGCGACGTGGCCGCCGACATGGCCCAAGCCGACGATGCCGAGCGTCTTGCCGTTCAAGACGGGCGTTGTCGGCGTGCGCCAGACGCCGTCCTTCACCGCGCGGTCGGAGGCGGGAATCTGCCGCATCAGCGCGATCATCAGCCCGATCGCGAGTTCCCCCGCGCCGCGCGAGAAGCGCCCGGTCGCCTTCGCCACGATGATGCCCCGCGCCTCGGCCTCGGCGAGGTCGATGTGATAGGCGTGGTTGCCGGTCTGCGCGATGATGCGCAGATCGGGCAGCGCCGCCAGCAGCGCGCGGTCGAAGCGTGTGCGCTCGCGGTTGGCGATCACCGCATTGAAGCCCGCGAGCGCTTGCGGCGGGCCGAACGGCCCCGTGAAGATGTGGAGCCGCTCGGCGCGCTCCTTGAGCCGCTTGACGCCTGCCGTCGCCGCGTAGGCGTTATGGATGTCGTCGAGGATCGCGAGCCGGAGCGCGCGGGGCGCCTCCGTCATCCTGCGGCCTCCTGCTTCCAGAGCGCCCAGGCGCGGTCGAGCGCCTTGTCGTTGGTGGCCTCGGCCTGCTCGGCCTCCTCGCGCGCGAGATAGATGGGCTCGCCAAGCCGCAGCGCCTCCATCTGCAGGGCCGCATTGAGCGCGGCATAGATCGAGCGATAGACCACCTGCTGGATCGAGTTGCCGACCATCGTCGCGCCGTGCCCGCGCATCAGCACCATCGGATGCGCGGCGAGCGACTTCGCGAGCGCAACGCCCAGGGCCGAGCTGCGGATCAGCATGTCGGTCATGCCGCCCGTCTCGCGGATCTCGAAGATCGGCACGCCGCGGCCGAGGAAGCCGCTCATGTGGTAAAGCGGCTTCAGGCTCGAGCGTGTGGCGCAGAACGGGATGAGCTGCGGCGCGTGGCAGTGCACCACCGCGACGACATCGGGCCGCGCGCGATAGATCTCGCCGTGGATGAAGCGCTCGCCATAGAGCCGCGCCCCGGCCTCCGACCCTTCGGGGTTGCCGTCGAAATCGTGGACGAGGATGTCGGACGGCTGGACCAGGCCGGGGGCGCGGTGGCGCGAGAGCAGGAATTTGCTCGGGTCTTTGTCGTGGCGGACGCTGATATGGCCGAAGGCGTCCACCACCTTCTCATGGAACAAAATGTGATTTCCGGTGACCAGCTCGTCGACGAGCGCGGCTGAGGCCGGCGGCGTGCCCGGCATGGCTCTCTCCCTTCGTTGCGTTCCCGCAACTGCGAGGATGCCCGATTCAAAAGGCTCACGCCATTTGCGCAAGCGCATGCGCCCCGAAAGGGCTGGAACCCATAGGCTTTTGGGCGCTGGATGGCGCGCGGACGCCCCGTGCTATGATCGCGGAGCATGGCAGGCCCGAACTTCAAGAGCGCCGTTGAGCGGTCCCACGTAGTTGGCCTAATGTGCTGACAGGGCAATAACTTAGAAGAGTAATAAAATGGGAAGCGCCTGGTATCACAACGAAGCGACTCGTCTTGCGCGCCTCGCCGAGCAGGCGACGACGGAGCAGGTCCGCCAGACGCTCCTGCGTCAGGCGCGGCAATACGAGACCGCGGCGATGGAGCTCGAAATTCTCGCCCAGCGCGAGGAAGCCGAGTACTTCATCCGCTAGGACGCCTCGTAGGCCGAGGGGGAGGGGGAGCCGGGATGCCTCGCGCGCCCGATCTCGATATCGCCAAGCTCGACGCCGAGCAGAAGCGTGTCTTCGACGCCATCCAAAAGCGTCTGCGCAGCAATTCGGTGCGCGGGCCGTTCGCCGTGCTGCTCAACGCGCCCAAGGTCGCCGAGGGCGCCATTACCGCTTACGGCGCCTTTCGCGACGGCAAGATCGAGAAGCGTCTCTTCGAGCTCATGATCCTCGTCGTCGCGCGCACCATGTCGGCGCAGTTCGAATGGTTCGCGCATGCGCCGCGCGCGGTCGAGGCCGGCGTCTCGGCCGAGACGGTGGCGGCGATCCGCGAGCGCCGCACGCCCGATCTGTCCCGCGACGACGAGAAGATGGTCTATGACGTGGTGAGCGAGATGTGTGCGACGCACACGCTGAGCCAGGCGAGCTATGACCGCGCGCTTGGCGTACTGGGTCTCGAGCAGCTCGTCGAGCTCATCGCCGGCACCGGCTTCTATGTGATGATCGCTCTGACGCTCAACGCCTTCGACGTCGCCGTCCCTGGCGGCGAGAAGCCGCTTCCGGCTTAGCTATTTCCGAAGCGACTGCCCCCTCGCCCCAACCCTCTCCCCGGAGGGGAGAGGGAGCAAACAGCGCAGAGATGAACCCTCTCTCCACTGGGGAGAGGGCAGGGTGAGGGGGACTACACGTAGAGGCGCTAGCTCTCCGCGACCGACAGCAGCACGCCGTCGACATCGGCAAGGTGGTGCTGGCACATCGGGCAGCTGCGCTGCTGCAGCGCAAGCCGCGCCTTGCCCTCGGGGCCGCCATCGATGCGCATCGGCGCCAAGTCGGGATTGACGCCGCCGATGCGCTCGACATCGGCCTTGAACGTCGCAACGCTCTCGACCGCGAAGCCCATGTGGTCGAGCGAGGCGGGCGAGATCCCGGTGCCGTCGAAGTCGGTGATGTGCCACGGCATGATGACCATCGTCACCTTGCCGTCGGTGAGATAATGGTTGCGGTCACCCGCGGTCTTGTTGCGCGGCTCGAGCTCCAGGACATCGCGATAGAATTCCGCCATGGCGTCGGGGTTCATGGTGCGCACGCCGAAATGGTCGATGTGGCGCGGATGGCGCTCGCCGCCTTCGACATAGACGTCGGCGCGGTTCGCCATGTTGCGCTGTGACAGGTCGAACACATTGCCGTCCGGGTCATGCGTCGTGATGCCGGCAAACGGGCGGTTCGCCGGCCGCTTCAGCCATTCGATCTTCGGATATTTCTGGCGCATGCGCTCGAACACCGTTTCGACATCCTCGACCTCGACGCCGAAATGCTCGAGCCGTGCGCCCCTGCCGGCGCGGCGCGGGTTGATGTTGAGCCCGACATAGCCGTCGGTCACGGCGACGGCGTTCTCGACGCGCCCGCGCGAGGCGCTGCGCATGCCGAACATCGCTTCGTAGAAGCGGGCGTTGAGCGTGTAGTTCTCGCTGATGATGGCGAGATGGTTGAGCTTCGCGAACATCGCCGTCTCCCGGAAGAGCCCCCATCTCCCATACCACCCGCGCCCGCGATGCACAATCCGCGCGCTGGACGCCCCGCGCCAATCTCTTTAAAACTCTGGCGCACCGGAAGTATGTGGGGGGAAACGATGAAACCAGTTCTGTTGGCGACGGCCTGCGCGTTCGCGCTTTTGAGTGCCCGTGCGCAAGCGGCCGACCACATCAAGCTCGGCTTCGAGGCCGGCATGAGCGGCAGCCTCGGCATCATCGGCGAGGAGATGAAGAAGGGGCTCGATCTCGCGCTGGAGCTCCTGAACAACAAGCTCGGCGGCGTGCCGATCACGCTCTACACGGTCGACGACCAGACCGTGCCGGCGACGGCCGTGCAGCAGGCCTCGAAGCTCGTCGACGAGGACAAGATCGATATCGTCACCGGCATCATGTCGTCCAACACCAACCAGGCCGTGCGCGACATCTATCTCGACGGCGGCGTGACGCTTGTCGGCGCGCTCTCGGGCCTGCAGCAGTTCGCCGGCAAGGATTGCCGCGCCGGCGCCTTCTACACCTCGTTCGAGAACGAGGATTGGGACGACGCGGTCGGCCGTCTGATGAACGACAAGGGCATCAAGTCCGCCTATTTCCTTGGCGCCGACTATCAGGCCGGCTGGGAAAAGATCGACGGCGCCATTCACACGTATAAGGGCAAGGTCGCGGGCAAGGTCTATACGCCGCTGACGCAGCTCGACTTCGCGGCCGAGATCGCGCAGGTGCGGAGCGCCAACCCCGACGCGCTCTTCATCTTCTATCCCGGCGGGCTCGGCATCGCCTTCCTGAAGCAGTGGCAGCAGGCGGGGCTCCAAGGCAAGATTCCGATCTATACCGAGGACGCGACCGCCAACGACATGACGTTTCCCGCGCTGGGCGATGCGGCGCTCAACATCACGCAGATCGGCAACTGGTCCTACGAGCTCGACAATCCCGAGAACAAGGCCTTCGTCGCCGCGTTCATGAAGAAATACGGGCGCCGGCCGACCGTGTTCTCGGCGCTGCAGTTCGACGCCGTCAACCTCATCAACGCCGCGGTCGGCGACGTGCATGGCAAGATCGAGGACAAGAAGGCGCTATGGGCGGCGCTGCACGAGGCCAAGGGATTCCACTCGGTGCGTGGCTCCTTCAAGTTCAACAACAACAACTATCCGATCAACAACATCTACACGACGGTCGTGGAGAAGGACGCGAACGGCAAGCTCTACCAGAAGCTCGTCGGCACCGCCGCCGAGAACTGGGTCGATCTCTATCACCAGGATTGCCAGCTCAAGGGCTGAGGGAGAGGCCCGCCCTCACTGCCGATCCTTCGTCATGGCCGGGCCGGCCTCTGGCCGAGTCCCGGCCATCCACGGGTTTTCATACGGGCTGTGACACGTGGATGCCGGCACAAGGCCGGGCATGACGGGGAGTGGAAACCGGGCGGCCGACAAACTAGCCGTTCGGCTCCGAGCGCAGGATCTCGCGCGCGGCGCCGGCGACCCAGAGCCATTCCTCCATGCGCGTCTGCTCGCCCTTGAGGCGCGCCTTCAGCGCCTGATGCGTCGCGTGGCAAGGCGCCTGCTCGCCGAGCCGCGCGATGAGCAGTTCGGCGATGGCGTATGCCTTCCCGTATTCCGGCGCGCTACGCTCGCGCCTCGATCTCCGCATTCTCGGCCAAACGCTCGTAGATGTCGGCAAGGCGGAGCAGCTCGTGATGGACGACGGGATCGCCCGCCGTGCCAGCCTGGCGACGGAACGTACGGGCGCGGCCGCGAAAATAGGCCGCACCCGTGACTTTGCCGTTAACGGCGAATTCGGTCCCGTCGCGCATCGCGCCGCCCCCATCGAAGGTGCTTCGACCCGGCGCAGTCTCGCGCGCCAGGCTTTCCGCTTTCTTGCCAGCGCAGCGGGCGGCGTTCAATCCTTGCCGAGAAATAAATTTGCGGTAGCGCGGCGCGGGCGTCTGTGCGCCCGCAGATGTCAGAGCGGCAGCTCGACGAGACTCGGGCCGCCCGAGGCGAGTCCGGCCGAGACGAGTCGCGCCAGGTCCTCGAGCGTCTCGGCGCGCGCCGCCGGAACGCCCATGCCGCGCGCCAGGGACACCCAGTCGAGGTCGGGACGGCCGATCTCGAGCATGTCGAGCGCGCGGCGGCCGGGATTGCCGGCGCCCACGTTCGCAAGCTCGCCCTTGAGGATGTTGTAGGTGCGGTTGGCGAAGACGACGCTCGTCACCTTGAGATTCTCGCGCGCCATGGTCCACAGCGCCTGGAGCGTGTACATGCCGCTGCCGTCGCCTTCGAGCGCCAGCACCTTGCGCTCGGGGCACGCCGTCGCCGCGCCCACCGCGAGCGGCAGCGCCATGCCGATCGAGCCGCCGGGATTGGCGAGCCAGTCGTGCGGCGGCGTCGCCTTCGTCATGGCGAGGAGCGCGCGGCCCGAGGTGATCGATTCGTCGACGACGATGCCGTTCTCCGGCAAAAGCGCCGCGACGACTCCGCCGATGCCGGCGAAGCTCACCGCGCCCGCGGGTAGCGCCGTCGTCTCGCGCGGCTGCAGCTTCGGCTCCGCGCGGCGCGCGTCGAGCGCGCCGGCAAGCGCGTCGAGCGCGCCGACGAGATCCTCCTCAGGCCGCGCCAACACACTCACCTCGCAGCCGGGCGGCGTCACCACGCTCGGCTTCTCAGGGTACGCGAAAAACGCAACGGGCGGCGTCGCGCCGACGAGGATCACGTGCGCGAGATGCTTCAGCCGTTCCAGCGCCTGATCGACCGGGTAAGGGATGCGCTCGACCGGCACGAGCCCGGCGCCGCGCTCGATGCGGCCGATCGAGTAGGGTGCCAGGAGCTGCGCGCCCGTCGCGGCGGCGATGCGCCCGGCAAGCTCGAGTCCCTTCCGCCTGAGCGCTGCACCCGCGAGCACCACCGCCGCGGGTTTTCCGGAGCGAAGGATCCTCGCCGCGCGCTCGATCGCATCGGCCGGCGGTAGCGCCGGCGGCGGCACGGCAACGGGCGCGGCCGGGCCGGTTCCCTCGTTCCATGCCGTGTCGGCGGGCAGGATAAGCGTCGCGATCTGGCCCGGCGCCTTCTTCGCCGCCGCCACCGCCTCGGCGCCGTCCGCGGCCACGGCCTTGGCGCTCGGCGAGGTGCGCAGCCATTTGGAATAGGGCCGCGCCACGCCCTCGATGTCGGCATTGAGCGGCGCGTCGTATTGCTTGTGGTATGTCGCATGGTCGCCGACCACGTTGACGATCGGCGAGCGCGCGCGGCTTGCGTTGTGGAGATTGGCGAGGCCGTTGCCGAGGCCCGGCGCCAGATGGAGGAGGGTCGCGGCCGGCTTCTCCGCCATGCGGCCATAGCCGTCGGCGGCGCCGGTGACGACGCCCTCGAACAGCGCGAGCACGCACCTTATCTCGGGCACGCGGTCGAGCGCCGCCACGAAATGCATCTCCGACGTGCCGGGATTGGTGAAGCAGGTATCGACTCCGCTTGCGACGAGCGTGCGCGCGAGGCTTTCGGCTCCGTTCACGTGCTCTCTCCCCTTGGACTGCCGGCGATGTTATGAGACGCGGGGGAAGGAGAGAAGCCATGATCATCAACGTGACCGAGGCCGGCGCCGCCGAGCTTCTGGAGCGCGACGACTTCAAGAACTTCAAGATCGCGGTCGCGCCGTCCGCGGCAGCGCCCGCGGCCCTCGCCCGTGCGCTTCAAGGTATCGCGACGCTCGAGCCCGACGGCAAGACGGCGTGGGTGAAGGCGGACGCGCTCCGCACCTGGCAGGGCCGCGCGCAGCCGACGGAGTGGGTCACATCCTTCGACAAGATGGTCGAGAGCGTGCGCCGCTTCGGCTGGGTGCGCGAGGATGGCACCGTGCGCGCGCATATCGAGGTGAAGGGGTAGGGCAAGAGTAAGAATGAACCAAAGTTCCTCATCCTGAGCGAAGCGCCCCCGAGCGTTAGCTCGGGACGCGCAGTCGAAGGACGCACGTTTGCCCGCCTACGTCTACATGCTCCGCTGCGCCGATGGCTCCTATTACGTCGGCAGCACGCGCGCATCGCTTGAGGTGCGCGTGGCTGAGCACAATGCGGGCACTTATGGCGGTTACACGGCGCGCCGCCGGCCTATGACCCTCGTCTACCACGAGGAGTTCGCGCACATCACTGACGCAATCGCCGCCGAACGGCAACTCAAAGGATGGACCCGCTTAAAGAAAGAAGCCCTCATTCGCGGCGACTTCGTCGAGTTGCATGCTCTCGCGCGGAGATCCTCTCGGAAGGCGTAAATCGTGCGTCCTTCGACTTCGCCGCGCCGCTCTGCGGCGGGGCTTCGCTCAGGATGAGGAATTTTTTCCTTGAGCTTCACAAAAGCTCCTCATCCCGTGCGAAGCGCCCCGAGCATTCGCGCGGGACGCGCAATCGAAGGACGCAACTCGTTTCAGCTGTCATTGCGAGCGGAGCGGAGCAAGCCCCTGCCGGATCGGGATTGCTTCGTCGCGCTCGCTCCTCGCAATGACAGCGCGACCGGGCGTAAAGCGCCCCTATACCGGCTCCGCGTCGATGAGCACGAAGGCGACGGTCGCGGGCTCGTCGGTGCGCACGCTCCAGGCGTGGCTCGTGCCGCGCTGGATGAGCACGTCGCCCTGCTTCAACAGCACCTCGCCCTCGTCCATGAGCGCCCAGATCTCGCCTTTGAGCACGATCGCATAGTCGATCGTGTCGGTCTTGTGGAAGCCCGGATGGCGCGTGTTGGCGAGGTCGCGATGGAAGCCCTCGCGCGCCGCGTCGTGGCTTGTCTGCTGAGGATTGCGCAGCGCCGCGACGCGGACCTTGTCGGGCGGATATTCGATGATGCGGAAGACCGTGCCGTTCTTGGGCGGCGGCAGGCGATAGGGATGCGCGGTCGGGTCGTCGCGTCCCGCGTTGCTCG
>Ga0335078_10000412_pt1 | contig 67453 bp, 60 predicted proteins | sample Lox_Sample_32_FD_206711 | JGI IMG/M metagenome (GOLD analysis project Ga0335078, IMG submission 206711) | Soil microbial communities from Loxahatchee National Wildlife Refuge, Florida, United States - Lox_Sample_3.2 | ecosystem: Environmental > Terrestrial > Soil > Wetlands | place: USA...
CCCGTGTCCGGGCGGATCGAGCACGACGGTGCGCGCGATCGCGCCGAGCGCGCGCACTTGTCCGTCCCACATTCCGCCGTCCGTGAGAAACGACGGGAACAAAACGATCGCGTCGTCGCGCGTTCGAGACCCGTGCTCTTCGTAGTACCAGCGGCCGAGCCGCGTCGGGACGTACACGTTGGTCAGGGGAAGATTTCGCGCTCTTTGTACACGGACTCGATGCGCTGGAGCGCGAGCGCGTAGGCCGCGATTCGGCGGTCGACCTTCTTCTGGCGCGAGAACGTGTCGACTGCGCGGTACACGCGCTTCATCGCGGTCTCGAGCTTCTCGTCGACCTCTTCGAGCGTCCAGCTCTCGGAGCGTTTGTTCTGCACCCACTCGTAGTAGCTCACGGTGACGCCGCCCGAGTTCGCGAGCACGTCGGGCAGGATGTCGATGCCTCGATCGAGCAGCACCTTCTCGCCCGCCGGGTGCGTCGGTCCGTTGGCGCCTTCGACGACGACGCGCGCTTGGATCGCCGCCGCCTCTTCTTCGCCGATTTGATTCTCGAGCGCGCACGGCGCGCAGATGTCGACCTTCTGCGCCCAGAACTCTTCGCGCGTGATCGATTTGCCCGCGGGGTAGCCCGCGATCGATCCGTGCTTCTCGACGTGGTCTTGCAGCTTGTGTGGATTGAAGCCTTCGGGGTTGAACAAGTAACCCGAGTGATCGCCGACACAAATCGTCGACACGCCGAGCTTCGAGAGGAGCACCGCGAAGTGCGAGCCGACGTTGCCGAAGCCTTGGACGCTCATCGTCGAGCCTTCGAGATCGAACCCGCGATCCTTGGCCCACTCCGTCAAGCAGTGGACCATCCCCTGGCCCGTCGCCTTCGTGCGTCCGAGCGTTCCGCCCGACGCGACCGGCTTGCCGGTGACGACGCCCTTCACGCTCTGCTTTTGCGCGGCGCCGACCATGTTCGAGTACGTGTCCATCATCCACGCCATCGTCTGCGAGTTCGTTCCCATGTCCGGCGCGGGGATGTCGTACTCCGGTCCGATGTTCTCGCCGAGCGCGTGCGTGAAGCGGCGCGTGATGCGCTGGAGCTCGCCGTGCGAAACGCTGCGCGGATCGAATTTGATTCCGCCTTTGCCGCCGCCGTACGGGATGCCCATCAGCGAGCCCTTCCACGTCATCATCGTGGCGAGCGCCTTCACTTCGTCGAGCGTGACCATCGGCGCGTAGCGCATTCCGCCTTTGAACGGACCGAGGATGTTGTTGTGTTGGACGCGGTACCCCTTGAAGAGACGAACCTCGCCGCTGTCCATCTTCACGGGGAAGTTGACGATGATCTCGTTCTTCGGTTGCGACAAGATGCTCGCGACGTACGGCGCGAGGTTGATCACCTTCGCAGCGCCGTCGAGGTACCCCTGCACGACGCGAAAAAAATCGTACTCGTTGCCGATGGCGCGCGCCGACGCGGGCGCAGCGGGAATGCTTTGCGAGCTCGAGGTCTTCATCATGTTGGTTTGGTCCAGAGCGTGTAGAGATAGACGACCGTGCTCGTCAAGATGAGCGCGTCGATGCGGTCGAGAATACCGCCGTGACCCGGAACGATAGCACCTGAATCTTTGACGCCCGTGGATCGTTTGATCAGCGACTCGCCCAAATCGCCCGCTTGACCGAGCGCGCCAGCGACGAGCGCGAGCGGGATCGCGTGCGCGAGCGGGATCGACTGCAAGAACCAGAAATGCGCGAGCAGCGCGCCGATGACGCTCCCCGTCAAACCGCCGAACGCGCCTTCGACCGTCTTCTTCGGGCTCACCGCTTCGTAAAGTTTCCTTTTGCCGAAGAAGCGTCCTGCGAAGTAACCGCCGGTGTCGCTGAACCACGCGAACATGAGCGTCATCACGACGTAGCTCGCGCCGTTTGGCACGTCGCGTCGAACGATCGCGAGCCACGCGAGCGGAACCGAGACGAAGAGCGGCGCGACGCTCATCGTGATCGCGCGGAGCGCCGCGGTTCGGATGTCGCCGAGTCGAACGAGCGTGAGCACGGGGCCGAGCACGGGAACGATCGCGATGATCGTGAGCGGCGCGCGCGGATCGCTCGTCCAATAGAGCGCGGCGGACACGGCCGCGCTCAGCGCGAGCGCGATGCCCTGCGAGACGCGATCGTTCGGGTGCGTCATCGCGACGAGCTCGTACGTTCCGATGAGCGACGCCGGGAGGACGAGGAGATAAAGACCCCACGCCGGCCCGCGATAAAGCAAGAGCAAGAGCAGCGGGACGACCACCGCCGCCGTGAGGAGCCGCACCGCGAGGTTCGACATCGCTTCTTCTTACGCCGCGTTCGTGTTCGCCGCGACGCCTTTGCCGACGAGCCCGAAGCGTCGCTCGCGCGTCTGGTAGCTCGCGATCGCCTCGTAGAGGTGCGTCGCGTCGAAGTCCGGCCAGAGCACGTCGGCGAAGTGGAGCTCGGCGTACGCGAGGCCGTACAAAAGAAAATTCGAGATGCGACGCTCGCCGCCGGTGCGGATGATCAAATCCGGATCGCCGACGGTGAGGCTCGGCATGAGACCGTGGAGCGCCGCTTCGTCGATTTGCGAAGACTTCATCTCGCCGATCTCGACGCGACGCGCGAGCTCGCGCGCGGCGTCGACGATTTCCTCGCGACCGCCGTAGCTGAGCGCGAGCGTGAGCGTCATCTGCTCGTTGGGCTCGCTCTCTTTGCGCAGCGGGTCGAGGACGGCGCGCACGATCGCGGGCAAGCGACCCACGTTGCCGACGGCGTTCAATCGAATCCCGTTGCCCAAAATCTCGCCGCGCTCGGACAAGAGAAACTCGCGCAAAAGCTCCATCAGCGCGTCGACTTCGTCTTCGGGGCGCGCCCAGTTCTGCTCGCTGAACGCGTAGAGCGTGAGCGCGTGGAGCCCGAGGCGGCGCGCCGCGCGCACGACGCGCCGAACCGCCTGCGAGCCTTCACGGTGACCGCGCGCGCGCGGCTCGCCGCGAAGCTGCGCCCAGCGCCCGTTGCCGTCCATGATGATGCCCACGTGCTTGGGCAGGTTCCGCGCTTCGACCAAAGTCATTGAAACGTGGCGCTGAGCTACCATTTTCTGCGCCACGAGGAAACGTCCCGTCGCACGCGAAGATATCGTGTGCCAGAGTGTAACGCGTGCGTCGTTCGATGATCGTCGGCATGGCTGGGGCGCTCGTCGTGTTCGCGTGCGGCGCGGCGATGACCGCGGTCGGCGCGATGCGCTTCGTCGAGAAGCGATCGCGCGCGCCGATCGTCTACGAGCCCACCGCGCACCCGAAGGCGACGTGGCGCGGAACGAGCTCGACGGGCGCGGCTCCCGTCGACGAAGACACCGACGACGACGAGACCACCGCGCCCACGAAGAAGCTCCCGAACGTCGCGCGCGACGTCCCCGTCTTTCAGCTGCGCGTGCTCGACGGTTGCAGCAAGCACGATCTCGACTTGGTCGAGAGCTCGATCGACGACGCGATCTCCGTCGGCGCGCCGCTCTACAACGACGGCGACTTCGACGGTTGCTACGCGACCTACGAATCGGCGGCGCGAACGATCGAGCGCGACGTCGGCAAGACGTGCAAAGGTCCGGCGAACGCGCTCAAGAGCGGACGCGAGCGCGCGAAGAAACGCGCGACCGCGGCGGAGAGCGCGTGGGCGATGCGCGACGCGTTCGACGGAATTCTCGACGTGATGGACCGCCGCGGTCCCGAGCTGTGAACGCGGGTCTTGATTTCGCGCCGTCGGGCGTGTTCGCTAGTCCGTCGTGCCAGCTCCGCAGCGCTCCAAGGGTCAGGTCGTCGCCAACCGGTTTCGGTTGATCGATCAGATTGGACGCGGCGGAATGGGAAGCGTGTGGGTCGCGAATCACCTCGCGCTCAAGGTCGACGTCGCGGTGAAGTTCATGGACGGCGCGTTCCACGCGGGCGACGAGACGATGCTCGCGCGCTTCCAAAAAGAAGCGACCGCCGCCGCGTCGATCGAGAGCCCGAACGTCGTGAAGATCCTCGACTTCGGAAAAGACGAATCGGGTCGGCCGTACCTCGCGATGGAGCTCTTGAAGGGCGAAGAGCTCGAGCAACGACTCGAGCGCGACGGTCCGCTGCCGCTCGGGCTCATGAAGAAGGTGATCGTCGAGACGTGCAAGGGGCTCTCCGCGGCGCACGCCGCGGGCGTCATTCATCGCGATCTCAAGCCGGAGAACGTCTTCTTGTGCCGCGATGCGCACGCGCGCGCCGACGACAGCGGAGCGTTCGCCGACGTGCACGTGAAGCTCCTCGACTTCGGCATCGCGCGCGCCGACCGCGAGCTGTCCGGAACGGGAAACCTCACCATCACCGGGCAGCTCCTCGGCACGCCGATGTTCATGTCGCCGGAGCAAGCGCTTGGACGCCGCGATCTCGACGCGCGCAGCGATCTCTATTCGCTCGGCGTCGTGGCGTACAAGTGCCTCACGGGGAAACCGCCGTACGAAGAGAGCGAGACGGTCGGAGAGATCATCGTGTCGATCACGACGAAGGAGCCGCGCGAGCCGACGGAGCTGCGCGCGGATCTTCCGCCCGCCGTCATCGCGTGGCTCAAGAAGTCGCTCGACAAAGATCGCGACAAACGATTTCAGACCGCGAAGGAGATGGCCGAAGCGTTCGTCGCGGCGTGCGACGTGCGCAAGATGGCCGCGAGCTTCTCGGGGCTCGACATCGACGACACGAGCAAACCGCGCGTCGACTTCGACAAAGTCGAAACCCCTCAGACGCGATCCCACTCGTCGCCCGGATCGGCGAACGCGGCGCGCACGCAACCGAAGGCCGCGCGGAGCGAAGGGATGCGCGTCGTCGTCGCGCTCTGCGTGATCGTCGCGGCGTTCGGCGTCGCGTACGCGTTCTTTCATCACTGAGAAGCGGGCGGGAGCGGCGCGATTCTTCCGCGTGGTACAACGAACGCATGAAGGTCACTTTGCGCCTTCGCATGTCGTCGCACGACGCGCACTACGCGGGCGAGCTCGTCGACGGCGCGCGCATGCTCGGCTTGTTCGGCGATCTCGCGACGGAGCTCTTGATCCGGCTCGACGGCGACGAAGGTTTGTTCCGCGCCTACGAATCGGTCGAATTCCTCGCGCCGGTGTACGCGGGCGATTACATCGAGGCGACCGCGGAGCTCTTGAGCGTCGGCGCGTCGAGTCGGAAGATGGCGTTCGAGGCGCGCAAGGTGATCGCGAACGCGCGCGACGGGAAGCTCGCCGCGAGCGCAGCCGACGTGCTCGCGGAGCCCGTCGTCGTGTGTCGCGCGATCGGGACGTGCGTCACGCCGAAACCCCTCCAGCGCAAGACGCGCGATCACGAGTTGATCCTCACCGCGGCGATCGTCGGCGCCGAGATCACGCGCGCGCAGACGCCGCACCTTCCGATCACGGCGCGCGAGATCGCGGACGAGGCCGCGCGATGCCGCGACGCGGGCGCCGCGGTGATTCACCTCCACGTGCGCAACGACGACGGCACGCCGACGCAGAGCGCGGAGCGCTTCGCCGAAGCCATCGCCGCGATCCGCGCGAAGACCGACTGCATCGTGCAGACGTCGACGGGCGGCGCCGTCGGCATGAGCATCGACGAGCGCGCGCAACCGCTCCAATGCAAACCGGAGATGGCGACGCTCAACTGCGGCACGCTCAACTTCGGCGACGAGGTCTTCACCAACACGCGCGCGCAAATCCGCGATCTCGCCGCGCGCATCGCGAAGGCGGGAAGCGTCTGCGAGCTCGAGTGCTACGAGATCGGTCACGTCGACGAAGCGATGAAGCTCTTCGAAGAGAAAGCGATCGGCGCGCCGCTGCACTTTCAGTTCGTGATGGGCGTGCCGGGCGGCATCGCGGCGCGCGAGGATCATCTTCGGTATTTGTCGACGCTCGTTCCGTCCGACGGCGCGACGTGGGGCGTCGCGGCGGTCGGTCGATTCCAGAAGCCGCTCACAGAGCTCGCGATGCGACTCGGCGGACACGCGCGCGTCGGGCTCGAGGACAACATTTACTTCGAGAAGGGCGTGCTCGCCGAAGGGAGCGCGCCGCTCGTGAAGCGCGCCGCGGAGTTCGCGAGATCGATCGGGAGGACCCCGGTCGAACCGAATCGCGCGCGCGTCATGCTCGGCATCGGGAAGTAGCGATGACGACGACCGTGACGTTCGCCGCGGACACGCTCACGCCCGTGCGCGCGTACGCGGGCTTGCGTCACGCGGCGGCGCGCGACGGCGGCGCGTCGTTTCTGCTCGAGAGCGTCGTCGGCGGCGCGCGTTGGGCGCGCTACAGCATCCTCGGCTACCGCCCGCGTTACGAAGCGATCCTCTTCGAGGATGGTCCGTGGGAAGTGCGCGGCGACGCGCCGGCGAACGCGAGCGCGCTCGTCGGCGACGACGGCTCCGCTCCCGCGCGCGATCCCCTCGCGCGCGCCGCGGCGCTCGTCGACTCCGACTTTCCTCCGCCGAGCGCGCACCTCGCCGAGCGCATCGCGCGATCGCACGTCGGGTTCTTCGCGTGGGACATCGCGTATCGCATCGCGAAGGTCGAAGGGTTTCCGCGCGGCGCGCGGCGTCGCGCGATCGCGCGACTGCTCGGGCGTCCCGTCGTGTGCGTGTTCGATTCGCTCGCGCAGACGGTGACCATCGCGGCCGACGACGAGTCCGCCGCGCTGCGCGCGCGGCGCGATCTCGAGAGCGCGCCGGATCTCCGATCGCTCGCGCTCCCGAGTCGCGACAAGCTCCCCTCGCCCATCGAGACGAGCATCGACGACTTCGCGTACGAGCGAAACGTGCGGCGCGCGCAGGAGTACATCGCCGCGGGCGACGCGTTTCAAATCGTGCTCGCGCGGACGTTCTCCGTCGCGCGCCGCGGTCGCGATCCGTTCGACGCGTACCGCGCGCTCCGCATGATCAATCCGTCGCCGTACATGTACTTCTTGGATCTGCCGCCCGCCGAGGCGCGCGAGGGCGCGACGCGCACGCAGATCCTCGGCGCGAGCCCGGAGACGCTCGTGCACCTCGCGCGACGAAGCCAAGCGCGCGACGCGCTCGCCGACGTCACGTTGCGACCGATCGCGGGCACGCGCCGGCGCGGCAGCTCCCCGGAGGAAGACGCCGCGCTCGAAGCCGAGCTCATCGCCGACGACAAAGAGCGCGCCGAGCACGTCATGCTGGTCGATCTCGGGCGGAACGACGTCGGTCGCGTCGCGAGCGTCGGCAGCGTGCGCGTCGTGCGCAACATGGAAGTCGATCGCTACTCGCACGTGATGCACATCGTGAGCGAGGTGACGGGCGCGGTGCCCGCGAACGTGTCGCCCGTCGACGTGCTGCGCGCCGCGTTCCCCGCGGGGACCCTCTCCGGCGCTCCGAAGCTCCGCGCGATGCAGATCATCCGCGAGCTCGAGGGACGCCCGCGCGGGATCTACGGCGGCGCCGTCGGCTACCTCGGACGCGATCTCGATTTCGCGATCGCGATCCGCACGGCGGTGTGCGAAGACGATCGCTTCGACGTCACGGCGGGCGCGGGAATCGTGGAGGCGAGCTCTCCGAGCGCGGAAGCGGAGGAGACGCGCACGAAGGCGCGCGGCGTGCTCTGCGCGATCGAATCCGCGTCGCGCTGATCCTCCTCACATCTCCGGCGGCGCGCTCATGCGCGCGGTGGACGTCGCCGCGATGCTCGGGACGTTCGCGAGCAGACGCAGCGGCTCGCTGGCCGACGCGGTGACCGCGAGCGAGCCGCCGTGCGCCTCGAGGATCGCGCGCGCGATCGTGATGCCGAGCGCGAGGCTCATCGGACGGCGTCCCGCGAGGCGCACGCTCACGGTCGTGTCGGCCTCCGCGATTTGCGCGCTCTCTTCGGGCGAGAGCATCGGCGCTTCGGCGTCGACGAACACGCGGAGGGATCCGCCGGGCCCGCGCTCGGCGCGCACGCGGATCGGACCTTTGTCCGCCATGCGCGACGCCGCGTGGACGAGCGAGACGATCGCTTGCACGACGCGCCCCGAGTCCACTTCGAGCACCGGCAGGTCCGGCGCCGTCTCGACTTGGACCTCGCGTCCGCTTCCTTGGAGGAGATCCTGCGCGTCGAGCGCGGCGGCCATCACGATGTCCGCGCTCGGCGCTTGCTGCGTCGCGAGCTCGAGGGGACCGGCTTCGATGCGCGCGGCGTCGAGCACCGTTTGGATCAAATAGAGAAGCTCGCGGCCGCGCTGATGAATGATCGAGACGCTCTCGCGCTGTCCCTCGGTGAGGTTGCCTCGCTCGAGCAGCGCGGCAAAGCCCAAGATCGCGTTGAGCGGGCCTTTGAGATCGTGGCTCATCGTCGCGAGGAGGAGCGCGCGCATGCGTTCGGCGGCCGCGCGCGCGACGATCGCGCGCTCCTGCGCCGCGGCGAACTCGCGGAACACGTTCGCGAGCTCGTCGACCGCGGACGTGAGCCGGCGGACCGATTGAAAATACGCTTCGCGGTAGACGCGCGACCCGCGGAGCACGTCGACGACGCCGGTCGCTTCGATCTCGCGCGTCGCGAGCATCACGTCGCGCGAGAGGAACCCTCCGATGCGCGCGCCCGCGAGCGCCGCGAGCACCACCGCGATGAGCGACGCGAAGGTCCACACGGCGGACGCGAGCCCCGGACCCGACGGCTCGAATCGAACGCGCGCGCGACCGTCCTCGAGCGAAACGACGGCTTCGTCGTCGATGCTCGTCGGCGCCGCGCTCTCGACGTCCGCGGAGAAACCGAGCTCGCGTCCCTTGGCGAGCGCCGCGATGCGCCCGTCGTCGCGCCCGTCGACGAGATCCAGCGTGCCCGACGCGAAGCTCGTCGCGTCCACGAGGCGCGCGGCGCGGTCGGCGGCGCGCGCGTGCGCGTACACGAGGAGCGACGCGCCGACCGCGACGAGCGCGACGGGCGCGGCGAGCGCGACGAGGAAGCGGCGCCGAACGCGCGTCGCGCGATTCACGCGCACGAGGAGCGCGACGGCTTCGCGCGCGGCGGTGTTCGGCGCGAGCTCGAGCGCGTGCGCGACGGCCGCGCGCGACGCGACGTAGAGCGGAAGCGTCGCGGTCGTGACGAGCGTGAGGTGGAGCACGACGAGCGCGCCTTGCGTGTACGAGTCGACGCCCGCGGGCCGCGCGAGGAGCGTCGCTCCGCCGAACACGACGGCGAGCGCGACGCGCGCGTACGCGATGCGCGAGGGCACGGCGAAGATGCGGAGCAAGTCCGAGGGCTGCACCTCGTCGACGTTGGGTCGCGCGTCGCTCGGCGCGGCGAGCGACGCGAGCACGCGGCGGTTTCCGAGCGCGAGCCCGAGGAGCACGAGGAGCTCGCCCGCGGTCAGCGAGAACGCAACGACGATCGCCGACGTCGAGACCGCCGACACCGCGCGCTCGTCCAGCAGGAGCCAGCGCGGCGCGAACGTCCAGAATACGACCGCGGTCGACGCGTCGACGACGAGCAGCGCGCCGACGACGCGCACGACGAGCCGCGCGAACGGATTCATCTTCACGCGGGACCTGCCGTGCGCGGGAGCAAGACGGTGAACGTCGATCCGTGACCGAGCTCGCTGTCGAGCTCGATCGATCCACCTTGCATCGTCGCGAGCCTTCGCGCGATCGCCAAGCCGAGACCCGTTCCGCGGTGGCGCGAGCGCTCCGAGCCCGCTTGCCGGTACTCCTCGAACACGATCTGTCGCTCCGACTCGCGAATGCCGGGGCCCGTGTCGCGCACCTCGACGACGCCGAACGCGCCGCGGACGCCGACGCGCACGACGACCTCGCCGACTTGCGTGAACTTCACCGCGTTGCCGACGACGTTGCTCACGATCTGCCAGACGCGCTTCTTGTCCGCCCACACCGTCGCGGGAGGACCCTCCTCGAGGCGCAGCGCGAGGTGAGACTTCGCCGCGATGATCGAGAGCTCGCGCGCGACGTCTTGTGCGACCGCGCGCAGATCCACTTGCGCGGGATGCAGCTTGAGCTGACCGCTCTCGATCGCGCTCAAGTCGAGGATGTCCTCGATGAGATCGTTCAAGTGCGCGCCGCTGTCGCGGATCTGTTGCACCTCTTCGCGCTGCTCGTCGTCGAGCGGGCCGTCGACGCCTTTGATGAGCACGTCCGCGAACCCGAGGATCGCGTTGAGCGGCGTGCGGAGCTCGTGGCTCACGGCCGCGAGGAACTGCGCGCGATCGCGATCGGCGGTGGCCGCGCGGCGGAGATCGCGGTGGTAGGCGCGCTCGGCGTCGGCGAAGCGCGCGACGAGATCGTTGAACGCGCCCGTGAGCACGCCGACTTCGTCCATCGATCGAATCGCGACGGGCTCGCCGGCGGGCTCGGTGCGCACCTTCGCCATCGCGAGCACGCGCTGACCGACGTAGACGACGTCCTTCTCCGCGTCGCGCGCGACCGCGTACGCCACGATCGCCGCGACCGCGATGAGCAGCGTCGTGAGCGCGAGCAGCGCGCTGAAGAGCGCGGGCGCACCCTCCGCGGGTGGAACGCGAACGAACACGACGAGCGAATCGCCGCCGTCGAGCGCGCGCGTCGCGAAGCGCACGTCGCCCATGCGCGTCGTCGCTTCGCCCGCCGTCTGCCCCACGAACGTCGCGAGCGCCTCCGGGGCGGGAGGGCCGAGCGTCGCGTCGAGCTTGGGACGTCCTTGCGCATCGGCGACGAGCACTTCGGCGCCGGTGCGTTTCGCTGCGAGGCGAATCGTGGCGAGACGCTCGGCTTGCGGCGTGAACGACAGCCGCGCGCCGAGCGTCTCCGCGAGAAGATGCGCGCGCGACGCAGCATCGTCGTGGCTCGCGCGTGACAAGTACGTCATTCCGAGCGCGCCGATCACGGCGGCCACGAGCGCAGCGACGACGATCACGACGAGCGGTGCGAGCGGAACGAGCGGAAGACCGAGCGCAGTGAAGCGCGTCGGCGCTCGCGAGCGACTCGCTGCGTTCATGCGAGCGATGGTACGACGCACAGCGTCGCGATCGACACGAATGATGTCAGCGCCTCTTGCACCGGATTAAGAAGGATTCAATGATGGGGTCGAAAGCGGCATCATGGCGAAGCGTCCTCTGGGAATGCAAAACCTGAAGCGTCGGTTCTCATCGCGAAGAGCGGAGATGCCGATGACCACGACGACGCCGAATCTCATCGAGCACGAATCGGGAACCTACCCTGTCGCGGACGCGGAGAAGGTCGCCGGCGAGGTGACGCTCGTCGTGTACGGATGGCACAACGTCTCGCCGGGCACGCTCTCGTGGGTCTTCCCGAGCTTCGAGGCCGCGATGAAGGCGGCGCGCGCGCTTCGCAACGCGACCCAGTGGGCGATCATGGGCGGGCGCGACGCGTCCGGCTCGGTGCTCGCCGAGCGCAGCGCCTAACGCGCAGCGTATTTTTCTTCTTCGATGCGCGCGTCGCGGTGCACCGCGCGAAAACCGAGCCCGTGATCGGAGCTCGACGCGTCCCATGGGAGCGCCGCGCGCTTCGGCGCGCTCCCCGGCGCGGGCATCGGAAAGATCAACGAGCGCGACGCGTGGTGCGCGATGCGCCCGGTGACGTGGTGATGCTCTTGGTGAATGTGTCCGTAGAAGACCGTGACCGGATCATGCCGCGAGAGGATCTCGATCGCGCGCGCGCCGTCCTGCGTCGTCCAATCCCAAGTCGGAAACAAATCGAAGAGCGGTCGGTGCGCGAAGACGACGAGCGGCGCGTTCGGCGGGAGCTCGCGGACGCGCGCGTCGAGCCACGCGAGCTGCGCGTCGCCGAGCGCGCCCTCGGGATCGGAGACGTTGTCGAGCCCGACGAAGTGGATCCCCTCGTGCTCGAACGACCAGTGCGCGTCGCCGAAGACTTCGCGGAACGCGTCGCCGTGATCGAGCGACGCGTCGTGCTCGCCGGGCAAGGTTCGAATGGACGGCACGGAGAGGGTCGACGCGATCTCCTTGAAGCGCCGCATGCGCGCGCGTCGCTCGGCGGGATCGTCGACCGTGTGCGTGAGATCGCCGGTGAAGACGACGAAGTCCGGGCGCGCCTTCGACGCGTTCACGATCTCGACGGCGCGCGGCAGCGTGATCTTCGCCTCGGGATTCGCGGCGCCTTCGTAACCCCAGTGCGTGTCGCTCATCTGCAAGAAGAAGAAGTCGCGCGCCGCGGCGGGCTCGGCGCGCTTCGCGGGGACCTGCGCGGTGCAACGCACGAGCCCCGACGCGAACACGACTCCGCCCACGCTCATCAGCCCCAAGAACTCACGACGATCGCGCTTCATCTCGCCACCTCCGAGACCCGCAACGCGCGCGTTCGCGATCGGTTCCAAGAATTCTTCGCGGGAACCTTTCGGCGCGTCCCGCGTTTTGTTATCGGACGATCATGACGCTCGCGACGGACGCGCTCGCGCACATCGACGCGCTGTTCCACGTCGCGCGCTACCTCACGGGGGACGACGCGAGCGCGGAGGATCTCGTGCAAGAGACCTACTCGCGCGCGCTCGGCGCCGAGGCGCGCTTCGCGCGCGGAACGAACTTGCGCGCGTGGCTCATGCGGATCCTCCGCAACGCGCACATCGATCAAACGCGCCGCGACAAGCGCGACGTGCGCGCCGAGGTCGAAGCCGACGAGCTCCCCGACGAGCGCGACGAGATCCTCGGCGAGCTCGCCCGGGGCGACGTGGAGCGCGCGATGCTCGACCTCTCGGAGGACGCGCGCCTCGTCGTGCTCCTCGATCTCGAAGGCTTCAGCGAAGCGGAGCTCGCCGACGCGATGGACTGCGCGCCGGGCACGATCAAATCGCGCTTGTCGCGCGCGCGCTCCGCGCTCCGCAAGCGTCTCGCGGCTTACGCAAGGAGGGAACCGTGAAGGACGAGGAACTCGACGCGCTCCTGCGGGAGCGCCTCCCGCGTTACACCGCGCCCGCTGCGCTCCGCGCGCGCGTCGCGCAGCGCCACGCGTCGCGTCACGACGCGCGCCGATCGCGCGCGAGCAACGTCGGGCTCGCGCTCGTCGTCGTCGCGTTCGTCGCGCTGGTGCTCCTCTTCGGTCGTCGCGTCGGCGTCGATCGCGACACGCAGTCGCCGCTCGTCACCGAAGCCGTCAACGATCACATGCGCGTCCTCTACGCGGAGCGTCCGCTCGAAATCGAGAGCGGCGGGATCCACCAAGTGAAGCCGTGGTTCGAAGGACGCGTCGACTTCGCGCCCATCGTGCCCTTCGACGGCGACGCGGATTTCCCGCTGCAAGGCGGATCGGTTGCATACTACATCGATCGAAAAGCCGCCGCGTTCGTCTACAAGCGGAGCCTGCACGTCATCACGCTGCTCGTGTTCCCGTCGCGCGGGCTCCCGTGGGCGAGCGACCGCGTGACCGCGGAGTCGCGCGGGTTCCACGCGATCGTGTGGCGCGCGGGCGACCTCGGTTACGCGCTCGTGTCCGACGTCGCGATGGGCGAGCTCGAGTCGCTCGAGCGAAAGCTCAAGCCGACGCGATGACGATCGCGAGCCCCTGTCCGCCGCCGATGCACGCCGATCCGACCGCGTACTTCCCTTTGCGACGCGCGAGCTCGTAGACGAGGTGCGTCGTGATGCGCGCGCCGCTCGCTCCGAGCGGGTGACCGAGCGCGATCGCGCCGCCGTCGACGTTGGTCTTGCTTCGATCGAGCCCGAGCTCCTTCTCGACGGCGAGGTACTGCGGCGCGAACGCCTCGTTCACCTCGACGAGATCCATGTCGCTCAGCGCGAGCTCGGCGCGCGCGAGCGCGTTCTTGATCGCGGGCGCGGGACCGATGCCCATGATCGACGGATCGACCCCCGCGACGCCCCACGAAACCACGCGCGCGAGCGGCTTGAGACCCTTGCTCTTCGCGAAGTCTTCCGTGGTGAGCACGAGCGCGGCTGCGCCGTCGCAGATCCCCGACGCGTTGCCCGCGGTGACGACGCCGTCCTTCTTGAAGACGGGCGGGAGCTTCGCGAGGATCTCCATCGTCGTTTGCGGACGCGGGTGCTCGTCGATCTGAAACTGCGTCGTTCCCTTCTTCGTCACGATGTCGACCGGCGCGATCTCGTCCTTGAACCCGCCGCGCTCGTTGCACGCCGCCCAGCGCTGCTGGCTCGCGAGCGCGTACGCGTCGCAGTCTTGGCGCGTGATGCCGTATTTCTGCGCGAGGTTCTCGGCGGTCACCGCCATCGGCGTGTTGACGTACGAGTCGGTGAGGGCGCTCCACAAAGAGTCTTCGACGCTCGGCGACTTTCCGAACGCCCACCCGTCGCGTCCGCCGCGAAGGACGTGCGGCGCTTGCGTCATGTTCTCGGTGCCGCCCGTGAGGACCGCGTCGTGCTCGCCGAGAAGGAGCTGCTCGATGCCGTTGATGATCGCCTGAAACCCGGAGCCGCAGAGACGATTCACGGTGAGCGCGGGCGTCGTGATCGGAAGACCCGCCTTGAGCCCGACGTGGCGCGCGCAGTAGATCGCGTCCGCGCTCGTCTGCATCACGTTGCCCACGATCACGTGACCGATCGCGTCGGGCGAGACGTTCGACTGCGCGAGCGCGGCCTTCGACGCGACGACGGCGAGATCCGTCGCGGTCGTGTTCTTGAGCGTGCCTTGCATGGCGCCGAACGCGGTGCGCTTCGCGCCGACGATGACGATGTTCTTCGAGAGCTTCATGCGCCGGACTCTACACGAACGTCGCCGAGGCCGCGCTGATCACGACCTCGTCGCGCTCCTTCACCGACACGCTCAGCGCGATCTTTCCCGGCGCGACGTTCCAACCCTCCGTGACGATCGTGTCGCCCGGCCAAACCGGTTTGCTGAAGCGTCCGTCGAACCCACGCAGACGCGCGGCGTCCCCGCCGCACGCGCCCTTCGCCGCGTGGCGCACCATGAACCCGTACGTGCAGAGCCCGTGCAAGATCGGTTTGTCGAACCCGACGGACTTCGCGAACGCGGGATCGGCGTGGAGCGGGTTCGGGTCGCCGCTCAAGCGATAGAGCAGCGCTTGCTCGTCGGAGGTCTTCTCTTCGACGCGAAAGTCCGCGGCCCGATCCTTCGGCACGGTGATCTCGTTGGGCTCCTTCGGCGGAGGGTCGCCGCCGAACCCTCCGTGGTCGCGGTACACGATGGTCCACGCGCCCTCCGCGACGAGCTCGCCGCTCTCGTTCTTCGTGTGCGTGTCGACGACGACGCTCGCGAAGCGCTTCAAGTCGTAGATGCCGCGCACCGTCGCCGTGGAGAAGAGCTCGCCGCTCGGCGCGAACGGCTTGTGCACGCGGAACTTCTGCGACCCGTGCACCACCTTCGCGAGATCGCCGCCCGACTTCGACAAGTGCGAGAGCATCACCGGGAACGTCGGCACGACCGCGAACGATGGGATCACCTTCGGGCGCGGCGCGTCGGTCTTGCGCTCCACGTTTCCGAACGAAGCGCCCTCGTACAAGAAGTCGAGCTCGTCGTGCTTCGCGCCCACGCCGAGCGCGTAGAGCACCGCGTCCTTCCACGAATACGCGAAGCGCGTGACCTCGGACGGCTTGCCCACGATCGACATGTCGAAACCCATGGGCGGCGTTCTTATCACAGGGCGTGGTACGACTCGTCGCGATGCCGGGGCTCTTGAACGTCGTCGCCGAGAGCTTTCGCGACGCGGGCGTGGATCTCGCCGCGCTCGGGCTCGCGTGGGCGCGCGTCACGCCGACCATCGTGCTCGTCCCCGCGTTCGGCCTGCGTGCCCTCCCCGCTGCGGCGCGCGGCGTGCTCGGGGTGATGCTTGCATTGTGCATCTATCCCGCGGTGCAGCCCGCGCACCTCGCGGACGCGCCGTGGAGCGTGCTGCTCGTGTCGGAAGTGATGACGGGGTTGCCCGTTGCGATCGCGACCGCGACCGTGCTGTGGGCGGTGACCATGGTCGGCGGGATGCTCGACAACTTGCGCGGCGCGCAGGACGCCGTGCAGGTCCCCGTGATCGACGGACGCACGACGCCGATGAGCGTTCCGTTCGCGCTCCTCGCGTCGGTCGTGTTCCTCTCGACGGGAGGACCCGCGCGCGTCGCCCACGCGCTCGCCACGGCGCCCATCCCCGATCATCCGATCTTGTCGGCGGTCGGCGCGCTGACGAGCGCCATCGCGCTCGCGGTGTCCATCGGCGCGCCGCTGCTCGTCGCGTCGCTCGTCATCGAGGTGACCGCGGCGGTCATCGCGCGCGCGGCGTCGCCCGCGCAGGTTCACGCGCTCCTCGCGCCGATGCGCACGATGGGGTTGCTCGTCGTGTGCGGCGTGGTGCTCGATCGCATCGCGCAGCTCGTCGCGTTCGCCGTGCGATCGACTCCGTGAGCCCAAGGCCGGGTGAACCGTGCAACGAATTGCACGGTGTGCCGTGCAGTCGTCGCACGGTCGGCGCCGTTCCACGGAGAAACATGCATGGAACGATCGCTGCACCCTCGGGCGCACCATGATGAGCCCCGACGACGTTCCGACGTGGCGCCCTCCGCCGCCGCCCGTTCCCCCTCCGACGAATCCTCCGCCCGCGCCGAGCGCGGACTGAACGCGCTACTGAACGCGCTCGATCGTGAGTCCCTTCTTCTTCAGTTGCGCGACGACGCCGTCGTCGCCGAGGAGGTGGGCCGCGCCGATCGCGAAGAAGTACGCCTTGTTCGGTGACGCCTTCACCTTGGCCGCGATGCGATCGGTCATGATTTTGTTGCGATCGGTGATGAGGCGCTTGAGAAGTTTCTGATCGAGCGGCTTCGTCTTGTCGAAGCCCGCGTTGAGCTCCGTGAGGAGCGGGATCTCGTCGCCGACGACGTAGAGGTTCATGAGCTTCGCGACCGGATCGTTGCCTTCGCGGAGATCCTGGTCGCGTTGATCGAGCGTCTGCTCGAGCATGCGCGCCTGTTCGTCCTTCGTGAGGCCGTCGAAGACTTGCAGCTGCTCGGCTTCGGTCTCGACGCCGCTCGTCGGCTTGCCGGCGGCTTTGGCTTTGTCGTGGATGTTGATGTCGATCGCTTTGCCGCCCGACACGATGTCCATCAGGTGATCGATCAGCGCGACCTGCGCGGCCACCGCCCACACCTTCATGTGCTCCATCATCGGCAGCGCCATGCCGAGGTTCTTGCTGACGAACGCGGCCTTGAGGCGATCGTAGAGCGGCTTCGGGAGCTCGGTCGCGAGCGTCTTGCCGTTCGGCATCTGGAACGACGACATCATCGCCATCGGGTTGCTCGCCTTGTCGAGCGGCATCTCGTTGACGATCTCGTCGGACGCGGCGATGGCTTGGTCGAGCGACGCGGGAAAGGTCGCGATGCGCGCGTCGGGGATGTGGATGGTGCCGAACAAGTACGACGCCTTCGTGCCCGCGATCTTGTAGAGCAGAGGCTTCCACACTTGCGGCGGGTTGAGCGGAGTCGGCGGCGCTTGCGACGCGCTCGCGACGGGCGTCGCGGACTCGGCCGCGCTCGGCTGCGGCGGAGCGACCGACGCGGACGACGCGGACGGCGGCGGCGTGTCGACGTGTTGATCCTTCGAGCTCCCGCACCCGAGGAGCAGGACGACGAACACGAGCCACCGGAAGAATCTCTGCTGCATGCGAACCATCCTAATCGTTCAGAGGCTGATGCGATAACCGAGCGTGAAGCCGAAATCGAACGAGTCGACGTTTCCCGTGAGCGTGGTGCAGTCGAGGATCGGCGAGCACTTCGTCGAGTCCGGCAAGAGCCAGTGGTTGTAGCGGGTGATGAGGCCCGCAACGATTCGGTCCGTGATGTACCAATCGAACCCGAGCTGCGCTCCGAGGAAGAAACCCTCGCTCGAGAGGCTCACTTCGGTCTCGCCGAAAATCGCGGGCAACGCGGGGCCCGCGTTCGTCGTGAAACGATCGGCGACGATGACGACACCCGTCTGCGCGCCGACGAACACCTCGAACGACCGAGCGTGCAGCGGAATGTAGCGCCCTTCGCCGCCGATGAAGAAGTACGCGCGCTCGTGCGTTCGCGAGAGCCCGCTGAGCCCGCCGTACTCGCTGTCCGCCGACGGCTGTGGATCGAAGAGGAAGTTCGCGCCGAACTCCCAGTCGCGGAAGGGTCGATACAAGATGTGGATGCCGAGCTGAATCGTCGCGTCGCCGTGCGACACGATCGGCACGTTGAAGATCTCGCCCTTCTGACTCGGCGAGATCGGCGCGAACGGGAGCATGATGACGCCGGCTTCGACGAGCGCGATGGTGTGCGGGCGCGCGATGTAGCGAAGCCAAGCCTCCGTCGACTGCGCGTCGTCGTCGTCGGCCTTCGCCGGCTTTGCGTCGTCGGCGCGGGCGGCGGACGCAGCGAGGAGGGTGATGCAGACGACACACGCGCGCGTGGACGTCAAAGCCATTTGCCTGCGTCCGCGGCGTTTTGCGGGTTCTGCGGTGCGCCCGGCGCGTCGATGACGACGACCCGCGTCGCCTTGACGGCCGCACCGTCCACCTTCGCAGTGAACACGAGCTCGAATTTGCCGGGCACCATGAACGAGAGCGCCCCGCGCACGGTGGACGGATTGTCCGCGACGATCGGAATCATCGTGCCCGGCGGAACCTCGGGCCCGCTGACGACGAGCGCGATCGAGTCGGGCAGCGTCTTCGGCGCCGCGCCGTTCGCGACGAGGTGAATCGTGATCGTGACCGGCGCGAGGACGCTCGGCTTCGCGGGCGCGAGATCGATGGTGGCGCGCGTTCCGCTTTGCGGCGCGGCGGTCGAGCCCGCCGTGTTCGGCGTGATGGGCGCGTGGGTGCTCGCCGCGCTCGCGTCACGCGCGACGCCCGCGTCGGCGATCGCGTTCGGCGTCTCGCCATACTCCGCCGCGAGGTGCTCGGCGGCGACGTCCGTGGGGTCGAGCTGGTGGGCGAGCTTCGCGAGGTGCGCCGCTTGATCGAGGTGACCGAGGTACTTCTCCGCCACCGCGTCCTTCACGAGCTCGTCGGTCGACTCGGCGCGAATCTCGAGCAAGCGCGTGTCGTGCGGATATTTGGCGAGACCCTCGTTGGTGAGATCCTGCACGTTGTCGCCGGCCGGCGAGTCCCAGTGCTGCGCTTCGAACGCCGCCTTCGCGCGCTTTCGATACGACTCGAGCGAGCCCGCGTCTGCTTCGCGCGGTCCGACGTACCCCATTCGGTACGCGAGCGCCGCCGCGCCGATCACGCCGACCAAGAAACACGCGACGAACAGGAACACCGTGCGCGATCGACTTCGCCTTCGCGCCTGCTCCGGCGTCTCCGGCGGGAGCGGCTCGGGCGGCGCGTCGAACATCGCGGGATCGTCCATCGAAGGCATCGACCCGCGGATGGGCGGTTGCGACGGCTCGCGTTTTGGGATCGCGGCCTCGTCGAGCGGTTGCACTTGTTGCGTGCGCTCGTGCGGGTGCTTGAGCGCGGCGGGGAGCTCGATGTCGTCGAGCGTCGTGTCGACCGCGGCGGGCTCGTCGGGCGGCGCCTTCGGCGGCGCGGGCGTCGGAGTCGCCGCGGCGACGGGCAGCGGCGAGAGATTCGGCGAGCTCACGCGCTCGATCGGGAGCGGAGACGCGTCGGCGAGATGCAGCTTGTCGGTGCGGTGTTGCGGCGGGAGCTGCAACGCGGCGGGCGGACGACCCGATTGAAGGAGCTGACGCGCGACGAGATCCTCCGCAGAGAGCCCGCTGAGCTTCGCCGCGTCGATGAGCGCGCGGCCGAGCGCGCGACCATCCGGCTCACGCTGCAGCGGATCCTTCGACAGGTTCTTCATCACGACCTGCGCGATCGGTTCCGGCACGTACGAGGCGCGCGAGATCGATCGCAGCGGAGGCGGAGGGTCGTGAATCTGCTGCACGAGGAGCGCGACGGCCTGCTCGCCTTCGAACGGCGTTCGCCCCGAGAGCATCTGGAACACGAGCGTCGCGATCGCGTACACGTCGCCCGTCGGTCCGACGGCTTCGCCTTGCGCGCCCTCGGGTGAGATGTAGCGCGCGGTGCCGAAGATGAGCCCCGCCGCGGTCGCCATCGACTGCTCGCCCCAGTTGAGACGCGCGATGCCGAAGTCGAGCACCTTCACGAAGTCGACGTCGGCCGCGCGCCGCACGAGCATCACGTTCTCGGGCTTGAGATCGCGGTGCACGACGCCTTCTTGGTGCGCTTCGCCCGTCGCGTCGCACAGTTGAAGCGCGACGTGCAGCGCGCGTTGCAAGTCGAACGCGCCGCCCGCCGCGGCGAGCGCGCTCTGAAGCGAGAGCCCGTCGAGGTACTCCATCACGATGTACATCGCGCCGTCCGTCAGTTGCCCGACGAGGTGCACGCCGACGACGTTCGGGTGGACGAGCCGCGACGCGACCTTCGCCTCGCGGTGAAAGCGCGTGACGAGCTGCTGATTGGCGGACAGCTCGCGGTGGAGGATCTTCACCGCGACGTCGCGGTCGATCCCTTTCTGGAACGCGCGGTACACGCGCCCCATCGCGCCCACTCCCACGAGCTGACGAATCTCGATGTGCCCGGAGAGCTCGCGACCCAAGTAGGGATCGGGTTGTTGCGCGATGGGCCCGACGTCACCGGGCTGTCCGATCGCGAGCGGCGAGCCGTCGTTCGGGCAGAAGAGCGCGTCCATGCCGAAGCGTTCGCCGCACGTCGGGCAAATCTTCGGAGTGGGTGACGGCTTCTCGGCCGACCCGGACGCGCTTTTCACGGGTGACATGGTAGCAGAGCGCTGTCGCGCGTACCGCGCGCGGTTCGCCTCTCCACTTTTGGATGAGCTTGGGCGATCTGCCGAGGGTCGCTACGGCTTCCACTTCGACGATCGACGTTCCTTCGCTTTCCAATTCTTGTCCGCCGACGACTTGCCCTTGCGCGATCCCGTCTTTCGCTTCGAAGCGTACGGGTTGTAACCGTCCGAGGTGCTCGGCGCGCCGTCCCCGTTCGTCGCCTTGCCGTCCGCCTCGAGCGCGCGGAGCTCGTCGCGCATGCGCGCGGCCTTCTCGAACTCGAGGTTCTCGGCCGCGGCGAACATCGCCGCGCGAAGCTCGGAGATGCGGTCGGCGAGCGTCTCTTCCTCGCTCTTTCCGCGGGAGGACCCGGCGGATCCGCCGCGCGAGCGCGGAACGTCGTAGTAGTCCGTCGTGCCCGCCGCGGGGTTCACGTTGAGGATGGCGCGGATGACCGTCTGCGGGACGATGCCGTGCTCGGTGTTGTACTTCTCTTGGAGCGTTCGTCGTCGGCTCGTCTCCTCGATCGCTTGCTTCATCGCGGCGGTGACGTGGTCGGCGTACATGATGACGCGCCCGTTGACGTTGCGCGCGGCGCGCCCGATGGTCTGAATGAGCGAGCGCGGCGAACGGAGGAACCCCTCTTTGTCCGCGTCGAAGATCGCGACGAGCGACACCTCGGGCAAGTCGAGCCCTTCGCGCAAGAGGTTGATGCCGACGAGCACGTCGAACTCTCCGAGGCGCAAGTCGCGCAGGATGTCGATGCGCTCGAGCGTGTCGATGTCCGAGTGCAGGTAGCGCACGCGCACGGAGAGCTCGCGGTAGTAGTCGGTGAGGTCCTCCGCCATGCGCTTGGTGAGCGTCGTCACGAGGACGCGCTCGTTCTTCTTCGCGCGGTCGCGGATCTCCTTGAGGAGATCGTCGACTTGTCCGGAGACCGGCCGCACCTCGGTCACGGGATCCATCAAGCCCGTCGGGCGGATCACTTGCTCGACGAAGACGCCCTTCGTGCGTTCGAGCTCGTACTCGCCGGGCGTCGCGGAGACGTGAATCACCTGCTTCACGCGCTCCTGCCACTCTTCGAACTTCAGCGGGCGGTTGTCGAGCGCGCTCGGCAGGCGGAACCCGTACTCGACGAGCGTCTCTTTTCGCGCGCGGTCGCCGCGGTACATCGCCGAGAGCTGCGGCACCGTCTGGTGCGACTCGTCGACCACGCACAAGAAGTCCTTCGGGAAATAATCGAGCAGCGTGGGCGGAGGGTCCCCCGCTTTGCGCCCCGAGAGGTGGCGCGAGTAGTTCTCGATCCCGTTGCAGAAGCCCATCTGCTCCATCATCTCGAGATCGTAGAGCGTGCGCTGCTCGAGCCTTTGCTTCTCGAGGAAGCGGCCCTCCTTGTCGAAGAAGTCGAGCCGCTCGCGGAGCTCTTCGCGGATGGTCCCGATCGCGCGACGCATCTGCTCTTGCGGCGTGACGTAGTGCGAGCTCGGGTAGATCGCGATGCGCTCGAGCGAGCCCTTCACCCGGCCGCGGAGCGGGTCGACCTCTTTGATCGCCTCCACGGTGTCGCCGAAGAACTCGATGCGCACCGCGACCTCTTGCTCGTACGCCGGGAACACCTCGACGACGTCGCCGCGCACGCGGAACGTCCCGCGGTGGAAGTCGACGTCGTTGCGCTCGTACTGCACGTCGACGAGCATGCGGAGGAGCCGATCGCGCGGGAACTCCTCGCCGACCTTCAGATCGATGAGAAGCCCGTAGTAGCTCTCCGCCGATCCGATGCCGTAAATGCACGACACGCTCGCCACGATGATGACGTCGCGCCTCGAGAGCAGCGCGTGCGTCGCCGCGTGGCGCATGCGATCGATGGCGTCGTTGATGATGGCGTCCTTGTCGATGTACGTGTCCGACGACGGGATGTACGCCTCGGGCTGGTAGTAGTCGTAGTAGCTGACGAAGTACTCGACCGCGTTCTCGCCGAAGAGCTCCTTCATCTCGCCGTAGAGCTGCGCGGCGAGCGTCTTGTTCGGCGCGAGGATGAGCGTCGGGCGCTGCGACTTCTCGATGACGTTCGCGATCGTGAACGTCTTGCCCGACCCCGTGATGCCGAGCAGGACTTGATCGCGCTCGCCGCGCTCGACGCCTTGCATCAGCTCCGCGATGGCCTGCGGCTGATCGCCTTTCGGCGTGAACTGGGTCGTCAGCTTGAACGGCATGGCGCGGGCGCTCTGGGCGAAGGTCTACGTTCCGACGCCTCGGTGCGCAACGCAAGGGGGATGAGGCTCGCTCAGTGCGAGGTCCCGCCGACGGCTGGGTCCGGCGCGGGTGATCCCATCGTGTGGCGAGCCGCTCGCGTCGCGAGCTGCTTCTCGACGCTCTCGTGTTTCTCGGCCACGCTCTTCTGAGCGACCTTGCGCGGCGAGTACCCGAAGTCGGCGATCGCCGGATTCGTGTCCCCGAAGTGAGCGAGCACGTACTGCTTGAGCGCCGACTCGAGCGTCTTCGCGTTCGCGCGCGCCGACTTCGCGGCCTTCACGGCTTCGGAGTCATCGACGTCTCCCCGCTCGGTCTGGGTCATTTCCCACTCAGGCGAAGCGCGTTCACCTCGAGGTCATGAGGCTCACCCCTCCGCTGAAGACGATCGCATCGAGGAGGTTTCCGGGTTCCACCAAGGCGAGCGTCGGATGCCCTGGGTCGATCTCGATCATCGGCGAGGAGCTCTCGTCGAACCCGCACGCGGTCGCGCCGTGAGTGGAGCCTTCGCGCCAGAGTTGCTCGGCGGGTGTCGCGTTTTTCGGCGCGAAGGTGACGCGCGTGCGCGTGCGGAGGCGCTCGTGGGTCTCGAGGGCGCGCATGTCGTCGAACGGATCGGTGACGACGTGGCTGTCGATGCCGGTGCAGAGGCGCACGTTCGATGCGCGCAGCGCGCCGAGATCGGGCAAGCCGTCGCCGAGATCGCGCTCGGTGGTCGCGCACACGCACGCGAACGCGCGCGCTTCGCCGAGCAGCCGCGCTTCGTGCGGAAGGATGTTCGTGCAGTGCACGCCGCAGAAGCGCTCGGAGAGCACGCCGAGATCCGCGAGGAGCTCGACGGGACGCTTCTTCGTCTCCGCGAGACACTCGTCGATTTCCCGCGCGACCTCGGCGACGTGCATGTGAAACGGAAGCCCGTGCGTGCGCGCGTACTCGGCGAGCGGCGGGATCCACGACGGCGGCACCGCGCGCACCGAGTGTGGCGCGACGCCTACGCGCACGTCAGGGTCGTTCTCGTACTTCGCGCGCAGCGCGTCCACGTCGCCGAGCACGGTGTCGACGTCGGGATCGCAGAAACGCTTTTGGCCGGGCTCGGCTTCCCGACCAGGTCCCGCGCGATGGTACGCGACGCGCAAGAGCGACACGCGAAGGCCCGCGGCGCGCGCCGCGGAGACGACGACGTCGCTCATCAGCGTGCGGTCGGCGTACGGCGTTCCGTCCGCTTGGTGGTGGATGTAGTGGAACTCACCGACGGTGCGCACGCCGGCTGCGTGGAGCTCCGCGAACGCGACCCGCGAGATTCGATCGATCGACTCGGGCGTGAGCGACGTCGCGACGCGGTACATCTGCGCGCGCCATGAAAAGAAGTCCTGAGGTCCTGGCCGCTGCGCCGTGCCGCGCATCGCGCGTTGAAACGCGTGCGAGTGCGCAGTCGCCAGACCGGGGAGGATCATTGGCGCATTTGCGCGGCTGCGGCTTTGGTCACGTAGAAGTAGCGCGGCCAGTGGCGGTAGTACGTGACGCGCATGATCGGGGCGCCGTCGTTCGTGTCGACGTCTTGGCTGAAGGTGCCGACGAGCCGGAGCAGCGAGCCGATGCCGACGGAGTGCTCGCCGAGATCGTCGTCGCCGTGGAAGACGACCATCGCGTGGACGACGCCGAAGTCCGCGTCGCTCACCGTCGTGCGGCACGTGTCTTCGTCCGCGTTGCTGTCGCAGAGGTTTCGCGGCTCGAGCCGTCGCACGCTGAGCGTGACGTACGCGGTGCCGCCGGTTCCCGCGCCGCGATTCGTCACGACGCCGAAGAGCGCGACGGGTTTCGCGCGCCACTCGTCCGGCCTCCGCTGGAACATCACGGGGTCGTATTCCTTCGAGCCCTTCGTCGCCTTCTCTTCGTCGCCGAGGGGCGCGTAGTTCACGGAGTGACCGTATTGTCCGCCGCCGCCGCAGCCGAGAGCCATCGCGAGCGAGAGCGTGAAGACGAGCCTGCGCATCGAGCGCAATGTCCGCAAAAGCGCGACACCGCGCAAGGGGTTTCCGTCGGTTTCAAGCGGCGCGGGCGTGACGCGCGGCGCGAACGCGGAGGATCATCTCGACGAAGAGGAGCAGGAGCAGGAGGACGGCGACGTGCGCCGAGGCGTCGACGCGCGCTTCGGTCGCACCGAGCTTCGCCGCGGCTTCGGGCGCGCGGACGCGCCGCGGGCGCACGTCGATTTCCTTCGCGGAGGGCGCGGCGACGCGGAGCTCCTGCTTTCCGTCGATCGTGAGGCGATACGCTCCGACGAGCGCGGGCGTGAGCTTGGCTCGGCCTCCCTCGCGCGCGATCTCGACGGGACCGTCCGGCCCGACCGCGGCGGTCACGCCGCTCGGAAGCGACCACGTCGCGCCCACCTCCGCGCGCCGCTGAGACGCGTGCGATCGAGCGCTCGCCACGAACGCGTCGAGCAGCGCGATGAACGCGGGTCGCACCGGGAGATCGCTCGCGCCGAGCGCGAACGGGAGCGTCACGACGATGCCCTCGCCGCGCGATACGTTCTTCTCGGCGACGAGCGGCGCGCCGTCGCTCCACGGGAGCACGACGTCGAGCGAGGCGAGGTCGCCGGGCGCGATGGTGGTGCGCTTCTTGGCGTCGAGATCGACGGCGCTGCGCGTGGCTTCGCCGAGAAAGCTCGCGGGTGCGTCCTTGGCGACGCCGGTCGTCTTCGCGTCGAGCGGCGTCCACGTCGTCGCGTGGTCGAGGATGGGGTCGAGCGTCGCGCCGAGCGGAGCGGACGCCGCGCGCCCGCCGAGCGCGAGCAGCACGACGCCGCCGTTGTCGAAGAACGCGCCGAGCGCGCGCCGCTGCTCGGGCGTGAACCCTGGCGGGTCGTCGATGATCATCCCCGCGATCCCGGAGAAGTCCGACGACTGATCCGGCACCGCCGGCATGGGGCGCGTCGCGAGATCCGTTCGCAGCGCGTCGAGCGCTTGCTCGACGACGGGCGGTCCCCCGGTCACGGCGGTTTCGTCCGCGGCCTCCACGACGACACCGATCGACGCGCTCGACGCGACGAGCACGGGTGCGGCGTCGTCGCTCGCGATCGCGTCGGTGCCGAGGAGGTACGCGACGCGATCGCCGCCCTCGGCGTCCTTCGGGATGTCGACGTTCACGTCCGATCCCTGCGCGGTGGCGCTTCCGATGACCTTCTTGCCGACGCGAACCTCGACGATGCGGCCCGCGGCGCTCGCGCTCTTTCCGCACGCGATCCGGACTCTCACGCGCGCGCCGACGTCGTCCGCCGCGAGGATCCCGCAGTCGCTCGCGTCGCGCGCGATGTCCTCGAGCGGAGCCCACAGCGGCAGCGGCGAGCCTTCGCCGACGGGCGGTGCGTCGGGTTGTCCGTCAGCGAGGTCGCTGAGCAACACGACGCGCTTGTCGACTTGGGGGAGCGACGCGAGCGCCGTGCTCGCCATGCGGACCGCGCCGTCGAGGTCCGTCGCGCGGTCCGACTCGCGGAGCGACGCGATCACCGACGAGACCGCATCGAGCTCGGTGGTCGGCGCGAGCGCGACGCGCGCGGGAGCACCCGCGAGCACGACGCCGATCGCGTCGCCTTCTCGCGCGCCCGCGAGGAGCTCGACGGCGGCGGACTTCGCGCGATCGAAGCGGGACCTGCCGGCTTGCACGACGCGCATGCTCATCGAGTCGTCGATCACGATCGCGACGGCCATCGACGCTCCCGACGAGCGGGACAGCGACAAGCGCGAGCAGCGCACGAGAGGCGAGGCGCCGAGCACCGCGAGCGCGACGATCGCGGCGGCGCGCACGCCGAAGAGCGCACGGTCTTCGAGCTTGGCGCGTCGCCGTGCGCGCGGTGGCGCGGGTGGAACGAGCTTGGCCGGCGCGAACGGTCGCTCGTCGGCGCGGACGCGCCGAAGTCTGTGCGCGGCGAGCGGCGCCACCACGAGCAGCGCGATGCCGAGCGCGAGCGCAGTGACGAAGCTCACCGCCCACTGATAGCGCATGCGCTAGCGCAACGGCACCACCTAGCGCACGGTCGCGATGATCGCGCGCACGACGTTCGCGGGATCGTCGCCGGTCGACGCGCGAACGAAGCGCGCGCCGCGCGCGACGAGCGTGCCTTCGTAGCGCGACGCGAGCTCGTCGAGCGCCGTGCGGTACGCGGCGCGCGCGTCCTCGGCGTTCGTCTCGACGAGCGCGTCGCCTTCGATCGCGCGCAATCGAACGGTGCCTTCGAAGGGAAGGTCGAGCTCGTCGGGATCGAGGATCTGCACGACGACGACGCTGCGCCCGCGTGACGCGAGCGCCGCGAAGCGCTCCGGTGCGTCCTCCGGCATGTCGAACAAGTCGCTCATCACGACGACCACCGAGCCGCGGCGCGCGGCGCGCGACAAGATCCCGAGCGCGCGATCGAGGAGCGCGGGATCGCGCACGGCGTCGCCGCCCGCGCGCACAGCCTCGAGAGAGCCGAGGACGCGTTCGAACCCTTCGCGTCCGCCGGCGACCGCGACGGGCCTCGCGTGCTCGCCGCCGAAGTACGTGAGCCCGACGGGATCACCGCTCGCGACGGCGATGCGCGCGAGCACCGCGGACAAGAGCGACGCGGTGCCGAGCTTCGAGTCGTGCGCGCGCTTCTCGCCGCGGTAACCCATCGACGCGCTCGCGTCGACGACGAGGCGAAGCGCGCGATCGGTCTCGGTCTCGAACTGTCGGACGAGGAGTCGTCCGTGTCGAAGGAGCGCGCGTCGATCGAGCCAGCGCAAATCGTCGCCCGCGACGTACTCGCGGTGCCCGCCGAACTCGATGCCGCTGCCGCGGCGCGCGCTGCGGTGCGCGCCCGCGTAGACACCCTCCGCCACGAGGCGCGAGCGGATGCGGAGCGACGCGACCTCGCTCCAGTCGAAGGACTCGGCGGCCTCGCGCGCGACGCTCACGGCGCGAGCGCGACGACCGATTGCGGAGGCTTGAGCGGCGACGGCGGCACGAGGAGCTTCTGCGCGAGATCGGACTCGATCAAATCGACGCCCGCGCCCGCGACGACCTGCCTGAGCGCTTCCTCCGCGCCCGCGCGATCGCCGCGGCTGCGCTTGTCGAGCGCGACGTAGAACGTCGCCTCGACCTTCTTCGACGGGCTCGTCGCGACGGCGATGAGATCCTCGCCGCGCAGCTTTCCGGTTCCGAACGCGGCGAGCTTCGACGCCCAGCTCCCGTCGTCCGAGATCGACGCGAGCACGCGATCACCGACTCCATCCGTCTGCACGTGGAGCTGCCGCTCGACGGCGTGCTCCCAGAGCGCGAAGTAGACGAGGTCTTCGTCCGCGAGATCCGCGGCGACGGCGCGCGAGAGCGCGTCGCGCGCCGCGCGCACGTCGCCGCGCACCACCGCGCGCGCCCCTGCGAGCGCGAGGGTCGACGCGAGCTGCACTTTGTCGCGCGGGGTCGCTTCGAGCGCGCGTTGCATCGCTTCGTCCGCTTGTTTCACGAGACCGAATCGATCGTAGATGCGCGCGATGGCGCGCTCGACGCGCGCGCGCGTCGCCGCGTCGTGCACGTTGCGGTTCCCGACGAGCGCCTTGAGCGCCTCGCCGAGCGTGTTGCGCGCGGCGTCCGCGTCGCCTTGCGCGATCATCACGTCCGCTTGAACGAGCGCGATCTCGCCGCGCATCGTGGCTTCGCTCGACGCGTCGATCGCCGTCTTCAAGTGCGCCGCGGCGCCCGAGAGGTCACCGTCGTGCTTCTCGATGCGCGCGAGATCGAGGAGCAACGTGGGCGACGGCTCGCTGGACGTCGCGCTCTTCAACAAATCGCGCGCGACGTCGAGGTGACCTTCGCGAAGCTCGATCTCGCCCATCGTGCCGCGAACGCGCGCGGGGCTCGTCTTGAGCTGGAGCTTCGCGTGCTCCGCGATCGAGAGGATGGGCTCGGCGGCGTGGTAGGTGCGGCGCGCGGCGTCGGGATCGTCGACGTCGATCGCGCCCTCGAGCGCGTGCTGGGTGATGCTGAGAGATTGCTCGAGCGAGACCAAATCGGGGTGCGCCTTGCACGCGTCGACGAGGATCGCCGGGCTCGCCTCGCCCATCCCGAACGATTGAAGGAGCTCTGCGAGCGCGAGCGCTGGTTTGAGCGTCGTCGGATCCGCGCGGTACGCCTCGGTCGCGACGGTGATCACGGCGGCGGCGAGCAGATCGCGATCGATGACGGGCTCGTCCTCGCTGTCGTCGTTCGGCAGCAGCGCGTCGAGCATCTCGCGCCAACGCTCTCCGTCCTCTTTGTCCGCGAGCGCGGCGACCGCGTTGAAGAGGTGACGCGGCGCGGTTTGCCTGAGCTTGTCGTCGAGCGCGTCCATCGCGCCGCGCGGATCGCCGTCGCGCAAGTGGAGCGCGATGATCGTCGACGCCGCCGATTGCATCGCGCGCACGCGCTCGACTTTGTCGAGCCGCGTCCACGACGGGAGCGGGTGAAGCGCGGCTTGGAACCACGCGATCGTCGCCCTCGTCGCTTCGTCGAGCGCCTCGCGGCTCGGCTCGAGGAGCGCGCGCTCGAGCGCGATGCGCTGCGTCTCCGACGGCGTCTCCATCCCCGTCGCTTCGCCTGCCTCGACGTTGAGCGCGTCCCCGTCCTTCTTCCACGTCGCGAGCGCGTCGAGGTGACCCTGCACGTCGGCGCGCTGCGCGGGAGGCGCGATGCGCAGCAGCACTTCGTAGAGCGCGCGCGAACGACCTTCGTCTCCGTGTTGCGCGAGCTCGCGCACCGCCGCGCCGACCGCGTCGACGCCGTGCGGACCGAGCGTCGTCGCCTTGAGATCGCCGACGCGCACGAGGTAGAGCCCGCCTTTCACCGACGCGAGCCCGCGCTCCGAAGACTTCCGGCGGAACAAACCGTGCGCGCGATCCATCTGTCGCGCGAGCACGCCTTCGAGGCGCGCGTTGCGCTCTTGCGATTGCGACGACGAGCTCAGGAGATCGCGCACGGCGTTCGCGAACGCTTCGTCGGTGACCTCCGCGGTCGGAACGGTTCGTCCTTCCGTCGGCACGTGCGTCTGCGGACCTTGAGGGCCGCCACCGCACGCGAGCGGGGAGACCGCGAGCAAGATCGAAAAGAAAATGCCGGCACGACTCAACATGTGCGTTCGCAGTCTATACGATGAACCCGAACCGCGCCCATCGCGTTGGGTCGCTCGGCGCGATGGCTCAGCTCTTTCACCTTATGCTCCTACGCGGAGATCGAGCCTCACCTTCCCATCGATCCAACATTCGCCCGCGCATCGGATAGAGTTCGCACATGGCTCGCGCGCATTTGCTCGTGGTCGACGACGAACCGTCGATCCTCACGACGCTCCAAAAGGCGCTCACGCTCGAGGGCTACGCGGTGGACGTCGCGGGCGGCGTGAAGATCGCCGAGGAGCGGTTGAAGAAGCGCTCGTACGATCTTGCTCTGTTCGACGTCGCGCTCCCCGACGGCGACGGTCTGCAGCTGCTCAAGTGGATGCGCGACGCGAAGATCGACTCGCCCGTCATCATGATGAGCGGGCACGCGACGATCGACATCGCGGTGCAAGCGACGCGGCTCGGCGCGCTGAACTTCCTCGAGAAGCCGCTCAACACCGACGCGCTCCTCATCAGCGTCGAGACTGCGCTCCGCCTCGATCGCGCGGAGGCGGAAGCCAAAGAGCTCCGCGCGCGCGCGGGATCCGGCGAGCTCGTCGGCGAGAGCGTCGCGCTGAAGAAGCTCTTGGAGCAAATCGCGCGCGCCGCGAAGACGCAAGCCACCGTGCTCGTCACGGGCGAGCGCGGTACGGGCAAAGAGCTCGTCGCGCGCGCGATCCACGAGATGTCGCCGCGCGCGAAGGGTCCGCTCGAAAAACTGAACTGCGCCGCGCTCCCGAGCGAGCTCATCGAGAGCGAGCTCTTCGGGCACGAGGCCGGCGCGTTCACCGGCGCGACGAAGCAGCGACGCGGGAAGTTCGAGCGCGCGAGCGGCGGTACGTTGTTTCTCGACGAGGTCGGCGACATGCCGCTCGCCGCGCAAGCGAAGCTCCTCCGCGTGCTGCAAGAGCGCGAGATCGAGCGCGTCGGCGGAAGCGAGACGTTCAAAGTGGACGCGCGCGTCGTCGCCGCGACCAACAAGGATCTCGTCGCCGCGTGCGACAAGAGCGAGTTCCGTCCCGACCTCTACGATCGACTCAACGTGATCCCGCTCGCGATTCCTCCGCTCCGCGCGCGCCGCGAGGACATCCCGCTCCTCGCGCGTCACTTCTTGGACGTCGCGGCGAAGGCCAACGACCGGCGCGGCATGCGCATCGACGACGCAGCGATCGCCGTGCTCTCCGCGTACAGCTTCCCCGGCAACGTGCGCGAGCTCCGCAACCTGATCGAGCGCCTCGTCATCCTCACGCCCGACGACGTGATCTCCGCCGACGACGTGCGCACGTGTTTGCCGGGGGCCTCCAGCGCGAAGGCCACCGGGCTGTTCCGCGCAGGCGTTCCGTTTCGCGTGCTCGTCGACGAAGCGGAGCGAACGATCCTCCAAGAAGCGATGGCGCATCACGGGGGACAAATGGCGGCGACCGCGCGCGCGCTGGATCTCGAGCGAAGCCATTTGTACAAGAAGGCGCGCGCTCTCGGCCTTCGCGACAAAGAAGACAAAGAAGACGAATGAGCGCGCGCGCGTACCCGAGCGATCTCGCCGCGCGCGTTCGTGAGGTGTGGCCGGAGAGCGGCGCGCCGCTTCCGCGCGGGCTCGAGCGCGTGCTCGACACGGCGTACCACGCGTCGTTTCTCCGCGACGAAGAGCGCCCGGTGACGTTCCGTTTGCTCGTCGCGCCCAAGCGCGCGCTGCCCGACGACGCGGGTCCTCCTGACGCGCTCTTGCCGCTCGTCTTCGAGACGCCGCGCGCGTTCGACGAAGACGAGCTCCGGCGGCTCTCGCCCGCGGCGAAGTATCACCGCGCGTTCATCGCCGCGGACGAAGACGGCGACACGCTCTTCACCTGGGGTCTCGTCCAGAGCGGGCCGCGCTGGCTCCAGCCGACGAAAGGCGGGCGACTCCTCGAGCCGAGCGTTCCTCGGCACCTCGTCGTGCGCGTGGTGCGCCCGGGTCACCTCGCGGTGTGCTGCGGCGAGCAGCTCGTCGCGGAGATGCGCAACGGAAAGCTCTCCGACTTCGGCATCGACGTCTTCAAGGCGCGCTGGCTCTCCGATTTGTTCGCGAAGGATCGGGTCGATCTCGCGACCGAGCACCGCAACATCGGCGGCACCGTCGAAGAAGCCGTCGCGAGCAAACGCACGCGCCAGTTCGCGCAGCAGATGATCAAGCGCGTCATCTCGACGATGCGCTCCGCGCACCACGGCGGCACCGTGATCAACCTGCCGAGCGAGTGCGCCGCGTACGATTTTCTCACGACGAAGTACGCGCTCGACGACACGCCCGCGCGAAAGCACTTTCGACGCGTCGTGCTCGCGATGCTCGCGTCGCCGAACGCGGAGGTCGCCGCCGATCTCGACGAGTCGCTCTTCGAGCTCGCGCACTTGATCGCCGCGCTCGCGGACGTGGACGGCGCGGTCGTGCTCACCAAGCGCTTCGAGATGCTCGGGTTCGGCGCCGAGATCGTCGGCAACCTCCCGCAGGTCGACGAGGTGCGGCGCGCGCTCGATCAAGAAGGCGACCGGTACCTGATCGAGCGCACCGACGGCGTCGGCACCCGCCATCGCTCCGCGTATCGATTGTGCGAAGCGGTCGACGGCGCGATCGCCATCGTCGTGTCGCACGACGGCGACGTCCGTTTCGTCACGCGTCACCGCGGCGCGGTCACGTACTGGGATCACACCGCGTCGAACGACTGAGCGCGCGTCACGCGCGACCGCGGCTCGCGCCGGTCGTCACGCCGCCCGCGACGAGGTGCGCGACGCGGAGAGGCTCGGGGAGATTTCCGTGGAGGGTCGTCGCGGCGAGCACCTCGCGCGCGTGATCGAGCGTGATGCCGACGCGCTGAACGAGCACGCCGCGCACGGCGTCGAGCGGGCCCGCCGCTCGGATCAATTTCCACTTTCGATCCGCGCCGCGGACGCGCGCGTCGAGCGCGCGGCGCATCGCCGCGAAGTCCGGGGTCCTCCGCGTGATCGCGATGACCGGCACGTCGAGCGCGTCGTGGAGCGCGTGCACGTCGACGACGTTGAACCCCGCGACGGCGATCCCTTGGAGGAGCACGCACTGCACGTGCTCGACGAACTGCGAGCGGCGGATCACCTCGATCATTCGGCTCGTCGAGTTGCGGCCGTCGCGGCGCACGCGCGTGGACACGATGCCGTCGATGCGCGTGCGCGAGCACACGACGCCCACGAGGAGCACGTCGCCGCGGTGGTCGCGATCGAACGGCGCGTCGTCGAAGCCGATGACGTTGGTCCTCAGCTTGCCCACTCAGCGGCCGATCTCGTGCGTCTCTTCGAGCGCGTCGACGAGCTCTTCGTCGTTCGTCGCGTCGGCGACGCGGACCATGCGCTCGCGCAGCTCGGGTAGGACGCATCGATCCGCCGCGACGCGCACGCGCGGCTTTTCGTCTTCCGTGAGCCCGTCGTGGAGCGCGACGAGCGCGGCGAGGCGCTCCTTCGCGCGCGCCGTCGTGCTCTCGACGATCGCGAGGAGTTGATCGCGCGTGAGGCCCGCGTTTCGAAACGTCGCGGTCGCGCCTTCGCCGATGCGGCGGAGCTGATCGAGCCACTCGCGCGCCGAGCGCGCGCCTCGATCGAGCGCGGCCGCCGCGTCCGGCGCGTTTCCTGCGAGCGCGTCGTACGCCTCGCGCGCCTTGCGAATGCGCCACACGATCGACTGCGCTTGCATCTCGCTCTCCGCGCGGCGCCGCTCCTCGTTGCGTTCGCTGACGCCCACGTTGTAGTCGAGCACGGTGCCGTTCTTCAGCGTGAGCCTGAGGACTTGCGCGCGCGACGTCGCGCTCTCGATCTCGTCGTGCGCAATGAATCGCTGCTTCGAGAGACCCTCCTTCACGACGATGCCGTCCGCGCCGACGACGAGCTTCGCGCGGTGTTGCATGACGAGCAGCGGCACGCCGAGCACGCCGATCGCCGCAACGAGCCCGAGCGCGACCGGAACGAGCATCGCGCTCGCTTTGATCAAGAAGAACGCAGCCGCCAACGCCGCGACCATCACGAAGACGGCCGACCTGCGCATCGCCACCGCGCCGCGGTGCAAGCTGAACTCGGCCGTGGCGTGCTTCGCGTCGAGCCCGAGCGCGTCGCACAGCGCGTCGGCCTCGGCGTCGTCCTTCACGCGCACGTCGACGGTCGCAGCGGGTCCTTTGCCGCGAAGCAGCACGAACGTCTTGTCCGCTTCGCGACGCAAGAGCGCGGTGTTGAGGCGCTCGCGCGGGATCGTCTTCGCGCCGAATCGGATGCCGGCGCGATCCGCGGTCACCTCGAACGTGTCGATCTTCGGTCGAGCTCGGATCGCCGCGAAAATCGGCCCGGCCACCCACCACCAGAGGTTCCCGAACACGGCGACGGGTCCGGCGTGATTCATCCGCGCGACGAACGAGAGAACGACGAACGCGGCGAGCCCCGCGATCGCCGCCCACATCAAAAGAACGCGCGGCTGACGCACGGTCGTCCGCGTCGAGAAGCGTTCGTTCACGCCCTCGAGCATAGGGTATAGTCGGCGCGAGTGAATCTCGGCGAAGCCATTCGGTTCTACGCGGCGACGGACGTCGGGAAGGTGCGCGAGCACAACGAGGACAATTTCCTCGTCGACAAAAAGCTCGCGCTCTTCGTCGTGGCCGATGGCATGGGCGGGCACGCGGCGGGTGAAGTGGCGAGCGCGATCGCCGTGCGCACCGTGCACGAGGAAATCAAAAAAGAGCGCGAGGCCATCCTCGGGTACGCCGCGACGCCGCGCACGACGACGCCCCGCCAGGTGATCGCCGTGCTCGAGCAGGCCGTCCAAAAAGCGTGCGCGCGCATCCACGAAGAAGCGCAGAACGATCCCGCGAAGCGCGGCATGGGCACGACGCTCTCCGCGCTCATCGTGATCGGACAACAAGGCTTCATCGCGCACGTCGGAGACAGCCGCATCTATTTGATGCGCGGCGGACGCGTCCAACAAGTCACAGAAGATCACACCGTCTACAACGAGCTCATCAAGCGCGGGAAATTGTCGCGCGAGCAAATCGAGAAGGTCGCGCAGAAGAACGCGATCACGCGCGCCGTCGGCGTGTACGAGCGCGTCGAGGTCGACACGCTCGTCGTCGAGGTGCTCCCCGGCGATTGCTTCTGTTTGTGCAGCGACGGTCTCGCCGGTTACCTCGAAGGCCCGCAAGAGCTCGCGCCGATGCTCGCGCTCGAAGGCAACGCGGCGCCGAAGGCGCTCATCGATCTCGCGCTCGAGCGCGGCGGCAAAGACAACATCACCGCGATCCTCGTGAAGCTCGGCGAAGAAGGCGCGGTCGACGAGAGCCGCGCGCGCCTGCTCAACCTGAAGCGCGAGGTCCTCGCGAAGATGCCGATCTTCGCGCGCCTCACCGAACGCGAGCTCTTGCGCGTGATGCAGGCCGTCGAGGTGCGCGCGTACAACGACAAAGACGTCATCATCCAAGAAGGAAGCAAAGGCGACGAGCTCTTCATCGTGCTCACCGGCAAGGTGCGCGTCTCGCGCGGCGATCAAACGCTCACGTTCCTCGGGCCCGGCGAGCACGTCGGCGAGATGGCGCTCATTCGGAGCGTGCCGCGCTCGGCGACGGTCACGTCGGAAGGCGCCGCGGAGCTCATCGCGATCCGCCGCGCCGACTTCTTCGAGATCCTCCGCAAGGAGCACGAGCTCGCCGTGAAGATGCTCTGGCAGTTCCTCGGCGTCCTCGCCGATCGACTCGACGCGACCTCGAGCGAGCTCCGCCACGCGAAGCAAGAGCTCACCGCCGAAGACGTCAGCGCCGAAATTTTTCCGGACATGGGCGACACCGGTTCCGTGCCCGCGGCGGGCGGACGACACTCGCTCGATCCCGCAGCGCAGTCCGCGCTCATCGACATCAACTCGCTCGATCTGGGCGGAGAAGGCAACGATGGCTCGTCGTAGCGCGTTCGTGTTTCCCCTGGTCGCCATGGCGCTCGTCGCGTGTCACGACGGCGGCGCGAACGGCGACGGCGCCGCGCCCAACGTGAGCCTCGCGCACGTCACGTTCAGCGCCGCGCCGAACACGTCGCTCAGCGTCACGCCGCCGCATCACGCGCCCGTCGTGTGCCGCGCGATCGGCGCGAGCGGTCCGCTCCACCGCGACGCGGACGGCGGCGCGCTCCTTCCGGGCGACGTCATCGGCGACGACTTCACGCTCCTCGGCGCCGGCGGAAAGCTCAGCGTGAAGAACGGCGTCACGACGCGCGAGACGATTTTCGAAGGTCCCGGCGACGTCCGCGTGTGCGTGAACGGCGACGAAGAAATGTGGATGACGTCGGGCGTCTTCACGAGCGTGATCGGCGCGGGCGAAACGCCGGGAGCGGAAGTGTGGATCGTCACGCCGCACGTCATCGTGCGCTACGGCTCCGGCACGCACGTGAAGGTCTCCGCGTCGACCACGAAGGCCGACGTCGATTTGAAAGCGGGCGAGGCGTGGGCGTATCCGCTCGGCGCGTTCACCGTGGCCGACGCCGGACCGCCGAAGGAGTCGGAGGGTTGGGTCGACATACCGGGCAACGGCGTCGTCACGTTCAAGTCGTCGCGCGCGCCGTCGCAGGTCGTGGGGGACTGCGAGCAGGCCGCGAAGGCCGCGCACGATCTCGCGGTGCAAATCGACACGCACGACGCGTCGCTCGCGGACGCCGCGCCGAAGCACGTCGTGCTCCGCCGCAAAGCGCACGCGCTCTGCGCCGCCGCGGAGCTCGTCTCCGCGCGCTCGATGGACCTCGTCGAACGCGCGCGACTCCTGCCGCGCGCGCGCGCCGGAAGCGCCAAGTGGCGAGACGCCTCCGCGAACCCGTAGCGCCCGAGATGTGGTAGCGTCGCCACGACGATGCGGCTTGGCGCTTTCTCAAATCGGACGCTCCGCTTCGCTCCGCCGTCCTCGGCAATCTCGCTCGGCGTGATCGCGGCGATCGCGTGGACGACGCGCGCGCGCGCCGACGAACCCTACGCCGCCACCGAGCCGCACTTGCTCGACGAGACCGCCGAGGTCACGAGCGTGGTCGACGCGTTCGATCGCGACGATCCCTTCGACCTCCACATCTACGCGGGGTTCATGCAGCGGTGGAAGCGCGCGGACATCCACCGCGAGACCGCGCTCAATCAACCGGGGCTCTCCACCGGCGGCTTCGTGGCGAACACGGAGAACGTCGCGCGCTTCAGCGAAGACACGAGCATCCTCAACGTCGGCGCCGAAATCGGTTTGTTTCGCGATCTCGCGCTCACGTTCCGCTTGCCGATCATCTTGTCCGACTCGCGGTCGCTCGGCGATCTCGACGGGTCGAGCGCGAACCCGCAGCGCCTGCAGGACCCCGCGGGCGGCACGCTCTTCACCGTTCCGTTCACGTCGCCCACGCGCAGCGGCATCGATTACTTCTCCGTCGGTCTCGATTGGGCCGCGACGAACCAACAGCGCGACGCGACGAAACCGACTTGGCTCATCGGGCTCGAAGGTCGCTTCGGCGTCGGCGATCCGCTGCACGCGTGCAACGCGACGAGCGGCACCAACTTCTGCCCCGACCCCGCGACGCTCGCGAACACGCGCTCGCCCGGCGTGAGCCGCGCGATGTACGGCCTCGACGCGCGCACGTTGATCTCGAAGCGCTTCGGTTACGTCGAGCCGTACACGGGCATCGAGGCGCTCTTCGAGTTCCCGCGCAGCGACAGCGACATGGGCACGGCGGTGAACCCGGGCAACATCTCCGGCGCGCTCGTCTCGCTCCCGCCCGTCGTCGGAACGTTCACCCTCGGCGTCGAGGTGATTCCGTGGGAGCGGCGCGAAGCGTTCCAGCGCTTCGTGATCAACCTGCACGTTCAAGGCATCTACAGCTCGCCCGGCCGCGACTACACCGAGCTCTTCGACGCGCTCGGCTCGTCGACCGCCGCGTCGCTGCGCACGCCGAACCCCGGCGCGTACACGATGGGCCCGAACGGCACGAGCATCGCGGACACGAGCGCGCAGAAGGTCTACTTCACCGGCATCACCGATCAGGCCGCGTACGGCGCGATCAACCTGCAAGGCAGCGCGACGATGATGGCCGGCGAGTACGTCAAGTTCACCGTCGGAGGCGGCGCGCGCTTCAACCAGTCGCACATCATCACCGCCGCGGAGCCGTGCAATCCGAACGTCACGTCGACCACCGCGACCGCCGGACCGTGCATCGTGGGCGGTCAAACGACCGGCATCCCCGACGCGAACTACCGCGCGATCATCGACACGCCCGGCCACCGCTTCAGCGTCGACAACACGGTGATCGGAAATTTCAACGTCACCGCGACGCTGATGTTTTGATCACGGTCAGTGCGGCGTCGGCGTGATGACGACGGTGTTGATCGGCTGCACGCTCGCGCCCGCGGGGTACGCGTAGCTGCACGCCTCCGAGAACGTCGTCGACGCGTTCGTACCCCAGCCCCAAATCGTGAGCGCGAACGGCACGTCGCTGTGCGCGGAGTTTCGACCGTTGTCGCAGCTTCCGACTTTCTGGAAGTTCCCCGTCTGCACGTCGGCGCGCGTGTATTGGTACTCGCCCGCGCTGTCGACCGCCTGCCACCCCGTGAGCGTCCCCGCGCAGTCGAGCGTGACGTCGTGGAACTGGTTGTCGTTCCCTTTCTTGCGAACGAACACCAAATTCGTCTCGGGGTACGTCGGATCGGTGAAGAAGATGTAGTTGCTCAAGTATTGATCCGGCGGGACGACGTCGACGAACTCGGGATCGCCCGCGCAACCGACGGGCGAGCTGTACCCGCCGGGGAGCTCCTCGCATCCCGTCATGTGCGCGCCGAAGAAGAACGGGTGCTGCGCGTCTTGGCTTCGCACGACGAACGGACCGGACGCGTCCCACTCGACGAGCTGACCTTCGTTCAGCGCCGTCGGCGCGCCGGACTGCGGCGGATCGTACGTGAGCGTCGTCCCGGCGACCGCGCCGACGAAGCGCCACGGCGGCGACTCGTTGTACGTCGAGAGACGATTGCGATAGCGCACGGCGACGTACTCGTGGCCGAGCGCCTTCACCGGCGGAATTTGTTGGTGCATGCCGTCGCACGCGGGCTGCTCGAGATCGGTGCACCCGTGTCCGCCCCAGCTCCCGATGGGATTGTTCGACTGCACGACGCTCCCGGTGAGATCCGTCGGCTGTTGAATGCGCAGGAGCTGTCCCGCGCTCAAGTTGTACGTCGCGAGCGTGTTCGCGTTGTCCGCGGTGACGCCCGTGCCCGCGGCGATCGCCGCGGTCGGCACGATGCTGATCTGCGTGTTGTTCTCCATCGCGACGAACGCGATCCACGGATTGCCGTAACCCGTCTCGCTCCATCCGGACGTCGCGACGTAGTTCGTGTCCCACGCGCTCGTCGGAAGGAGCAGCGTCGCCGAAGTCACCGCGCTCGACCCTCCGCCGTACGGGAAGATGTCGTAGAGCACGACGGGCGCGCTCGCCGTGATGTGGAACGCGTTCGTGACTTGCGTGCCGGGCGCGCTCACGTCGGTCGAGATCGCGGTCGGCTCCGGACAATCTTGGCCCGAGAGGAACATGATGCCGACGCTGCCGACGGGGACCTGGCCGTTCGCCGCCGCGGTGTACGTGAGGCTCTGACCCGATCCCTGCGGGATGAACGTGAACGTCGAGAGGTTCGTGAAATTCTGCGCGCCCCACGACGCGGTGAGCGTGACGGGAGAGCCCCAGGTGTTCGCGACGTACACCGCGAAGCACGTCTCGCCGACGAAGTCCGTCGCGGGCACGGCGTAGTAATCGCAGCCCACGCTGCTCTTCGTGTCGTTCGCCGCTTGGCACGCGGGCTCGCACGCGCCGTTCGCGCATCCCTGATCTTGCGGGCACTGCGTGATGACGTTGTTGTTGCAGTCGACGACGTCGTGCATGTCGCCGGAGCACGTGAGGCCGCATCCTCCGTCGCTCGTGCCGGTGTCGCCGAAGCCGATGAGGCCGTCGCCGCCGAACGGCGCGTCGAGCAACTGCGTCGCGTCGTTGTTGTTGCTCGCGTCACCACCGCAAAACGTTCCCGTGCACGCGCCGTTGTTGCCACACGCCGCGAGCATGGTGGCGATCGACGCGATGCAGGCACCCACGAAAGGAAGCCAAGCGCGCATGCGTCGAATGTTATCGCGCGCGCCTTCGAAGCGCGAGGAGCGCGAGGAAAAACAGCGGAAGCGCGACGTCGCCCGACTTCGTCTTCGTCACGCTGCACCCACCTTGTGCGAACGGCGCGTAGCCCGCGGTCCACGGATCGAGCGCGACGGGAATCGTCGCAGACTGCACGATTGGATTTCCGTCGAACGTCGCGCCGAGCGTGAGCGCTTGATTCCCGCTGCCCGCGGGCACGATCACGCTGAACGTGAAGAGACCTGGCGCCGCGCCACGCGCGAGGGTCGCGGGCAGAGGCGAATCGCCCAAGAGCGCGACGGGTTCCAAGCGCGACGCGTCGAACATCGAAGCGCGCAGGTCGGGCGTCGATCGAAGCTCGAGGGTCACGGTGAGCGGCGTGGATCCGTCGGCCACTGCGAAGTCGGAGCTCAGCGCGAGCCAACTTTGATTCGGATCGGGGAGCACTTCGCTCGGCGGCGAAGTCGTCATCTCGTCGTAGGCCTCGAGCGCTCCCAGCGCGTCGACCTCGCCGGGCCCCGACTGATCGAAAAACGGCGCAGGTCCCCGCACGCGGTGCGCGCCGGCTTGGAGGAGCGCGCGAATCACGTCTTGCGTCAGCGTCGGATCGCGTTGAAGAAGAAGCGCGGCGATCCCCGCGACCATCGGCGACGACATCGACGTGCCTTGCGCGACGGCGTGCGTCGCGTCGACTTGAAAGCAGTCTTTCTCGAGCTGACCCGTTTGCTTGTCGGTCGGGCAATAGCCGTCGTAAAAAATGCTGAGCGGCGAGCTCGCATCGGCCTCCGAGCTCATCGACGCGACGACCACCGCGCCCGGCGCGAGGATCTCCGGCTTCGGAACGCCCGCGATGTTGGGACCTGCGCTCGAGAAGTAACAAACCTCGCCGAACGTCGGCGGCTTCGTCAGCAGGTTTCCGTTCGAGTCGAGGAGCACGAGACCGCCATACGGATCGAGCTCGGGCTCTTCGAGCGTGATGGCGTTTCCGCTCGACGAGCGCCAGCCGGGTTGATCGATCGTGCAGCCGACGCTGATGAGCGACGCGCTCGTCGCGGGGAGCGCGACGGTGCTCTCGCGGACGCCCTGCGTGAAGAAGACCGCGCCTTCCGCGTTGCCCGTCGCGGACAAATACAGATCGACGTAGCCGCGTCCCTCGAGCGTGACCGCGTACGTCCCCGCAGGCCACGTCCCATTCCACACGACGATGCCGCCTTCGCTGTTCGACGGGATGGGCGAGTTTTGCGGCGTGCTCCCGACGATGACGCCGGAGTTGTAGTCGCTCGTGTCGTGCGCGCTCTCGCTTCCGTTCGATTGCGGCGACACCCACGTCCCGTCGGGTCCGTCGAGCCCGACGGAAATGTCCGCGCCCGCGCGAAACGCGGCCCAAATTTGCACCGTTCCGCTCGTGGCGCCGTTCGTCACGATGGGCACGCTCACGCGCGAGCCCGTGACCTCGACGGCTTGATGAATCGGCTCGTCGAGCCCCCCGCTGTTGCCGACCGCGGCGATCATCGCGCGACCCGGAAATTGCGATCCGACGTAGCTCGCGAGCGTCTGCTCCCACATCGAGTTGCCGTCGTGCGGACCGAAATCGCTCCCGAGCGAGAGGTTCGCGACGACGGGCACGCCCATCGCGGTCGCGCGATCGAAGACGAAGTCGGCACCTTGGAGAATGTCGCCGGTCTCGAAGGTGCCGGACGAATCGCGCGACACGCGCGCGACGATGATCTGCGCGTTCGGCGCCATCCCGATGTACGCCGTGCCGCCGCCGTTGCCCGCGGCGATCGACGCGACGTGCGTGCCGTGACCGTCGGTGTCCGTCGGCACCGGGTTCGCTTCGGCGATCGCCGTGTCGATGTCCGCGCCGGTGAGCACCGCGCCGAGCGGATTTCCGTTCGCGTCGGTCGTCCCGTATTTTTGCTCGAGATCAGGGTGAAGCCCGAGCGGCGCCATCGAGTAGTCGAGCATCCACGCGATGCGCGACGCCTGCGTCGTCGGATCACGGAAGTCGGGGCGCGTGGGATCGATCCCGGTGTCGATGATGCCGACGGCGACGCCCGTTCCGTCCGCGCCACGCGTGCTACGCGCGACGTCGTCGCGCGTGATGGCTTGCGCATATTGCAAGAGCGCGCGCGCGGGCGGCGGGACTTCGACGTGCACGCTCGGGTGCGCGGCGCCGAACGCGACGAGCTCCGCGGGCGTGCCGCGCAGCCGTCCGATCCCGGGCGCGATCTCGGTCACGCCGAGATCCACCGCGCGCGTTCCGCTCGGAATCGCGACGAGCGCGGTCGCGCGACCGGACTTGGGCGCGACGACGCTCGCCGCGCGTGCACCGAGCACGCGAAGCACGCCGAGCTCGTCGGGCGACGCGTGCGCGGTGCCGCAAAACAAAACGAGCGCGGCGAGCGTGCGACGCATCGCCAGCGACTATAGCTGCTCTTGCTCTAGTTCAGCGACGACCAAACTTGAGCGCACACCTGCGGATCGGTGTTCGGCGCGCAGAGCTTGTAGACGTTCGCTTGATCGAATCGCACGACGACGTGGACGTTGCCGTTGCACGTCGCCTTGAGCTCCGATTGCGTCGACGCTTCGACTTGGCAATTCGCGCGCGCCGCGACTTGCGCGAGGCGCTGGAACTCGCGATCGGGTGCTTGGACCGCGACGCGCCAGCCGCGCGTTCCGTCCGAGCCCGCAATCCCCTCGCCCATCATCGCGGGAGGCGGCTGCGGTTGCGGCTGACCAACCTGCACTTGCACTTGTGGCTGCGGTTGTCCCGCCTGAACGACCACCTGCTGCGGCGGAGGCTCCACGGGTTGCGGCGCGGGTTGCGTGCTGTAAACGACCGCACCGCCGCCGTAATAACCGTACGTGCCGTAATAGCCGTACCGACGGTGGTACCCGTAGCAACCCGTCGAAAGAAGCTCCAAGACCCCAAGACCGATGACAAGCATCCCACCGCGCATGTGAACCTCGTTTTACGGCACCTGCGAATTGCAGGGAAAAACTGCCGTATTCTCCTTCTGCCTCACGGATTGTGCAAGGACCAAGCCGCAACCGCCTCAAACTTCGAGGGTGAGGGTCGCGCTTCCCACACGAAGCCCCGTGGCCGTCACGCGCACGACACCTTGGCCTTCGCCGGCGAACGACACGATCGCGCGCGAGAGCGACCCGCGGCTTCGCGCGTGAAAAATCGAGGTGCTCGCGTCGTAGAGCCCGCGTCCCCACCCCGCGAGGTGATCGGCGCAAACGCGCGCGTCGCTCGTGAGCTTCGCGCCCTTCACGTCCGCTTCGCAGAAGATGCGAGCATCGAGCGCGAGCGCCTTCGCGGACGAGAGCACGTTCGTCGGGAGGTAGCCGCGGTTCTCGATCGCGACGTCGACGCGCCACGCGTCGGCTCCGATGCGCTCCGTCGTGACGTGCTCGACGTGAAGCGACGGGCTCATCGCGGCGACGCGCAGGAACATCTTCGCGTGCTGCACGCAAAGCGTCGCGATCATCTCGAGCGGCGGGTTCGACAGACCGACGCGCGTGTCCATTCCGCCGACCTCGACTTCACCGAGCTGCGGGTGCGTCGTCTTCTTCCACGGGACGAACAAGCGCGAGTGGTTCTTGTCTTTGTCCCACTGCGCGAGCTTCGCGAGGTTCTCCCGCGTGACGACGCGGTAATGATCGACGAACGGCTTGATGCGCGCGATGCCGAGCTGCGCGAACAAATCCCAGAGCTCGGTCGTGTACGCGAGGACGCCGCGCTGATGGTACGCGTAATCGACGACGTCGCCGCGGAGCGGCTTGTCGGGCTCGTAGAGAAATTCGTGGTACCCGCTCACCGTCGGGTAACCCGTGAGCTCCGTTCCCCACGCTTCGATCTGGTTGTAGACGCCGAGATCGCTCGGATCCATTTTCGAGTCCGGCGCGTTGCCGAGCGGGCGAATGTGGCAGCCGCCGAACGTGTGCAGGTTGAGCCACGTGAAGATGTTCGGATGCGCGCTCGTGAACTCGACGACCGCGCGCGCTTCGGGCTCGCTCAGCGCGAACTCGCCCGCGCCCATTTGTTCGTTCGCCGGCGCCCATCCGTACGGAAAATTCCGATTCATGTCGGCGTCGTTGTCGGAGAGGTAGCTCGGGTTCGGAACGTTCTTGCCGTCGAAGTTCTCGATGCGACCCTCCGGCCACACTTTGTAGAACGGTCCGTCGTCTTCGATGCGTCGCGGGAGCATGATGCCGGGCATTTCGCGCGACTCGACGTAGTCGCCGGTCTCGTCGCGCTTGCGCATCACGAGCGCGAGCCCGTCGCCGTCGACGTCGCTCACGATCCATCGCGCCGCCTTCGCGTGGTGACGCCGGTCACGCGCGTTCGAGCGCACGTAGCGCCCTTCGCGGAGCACCGCCTCCGCGCCGTCCGGACACATGCGCGGGAGCACGTAGAACAAAATCTCGCGCAGCCGATCGCACACGTGGAGCGGGAGATCGTGAATCGTCTTCTTCGTCGTGTGGAGCGCGATGACGTCTTCGGCGATCGCGAGCGCGACGCTCGATCCGCAGAGCTCGGTCGCGTGCATGTTGCCGTCGACCCACGCGGCCGGCCGCGCGCGATCGCGATCGCGCCCGATGACGAGGAGGAGCATTTCGCGGCCCTCCGGCGTCTCTCCGATTGTTGCAAGATGCACGCATTCCGGATGAGCGCTCGCCCACGCGCGCATCGTTTTTTCCATTTCGTCGTAGCGGACGTACGCGTCGCGAAATCCCATGCGCCCTCTTTACCCGATTCGATCGGGCAGCGCGACGCGCGGCAAATCCTCCGGCACGAGGGGCGCGTCGAGGCGCGCGGCGAGCGCTTCGTCGAGATCGAGCTCGCGCGGCAAGACCACGCCGCGCGCGATCATCGCGGGGACCTCCAGCACGAACCCTTCGTAGAGCGCGTGACCGAAGACGACGCGCGGCGCGTCCGGCGCGTCGCCGCCGACGAGCACGCCGCCTTCGTCGACGAGCGCGAGCGCGTCGAGCTCGCGCGTTCGCGCGTTCGGCAGGCGCGCGACGCGGTCGCCGTCGAGCGTCGCGCTCGCGCGCGCCCACGCTTGCAGCGCGTGGTGCTGTCGCGCGTGGAGGGCGCGCTTCGATTTCGGAAACGTGGCCCACACGAGCGCGTTCAAGAAATCGTGCCAGTTGCGCGCGCGTGTCGGCACTTCGCCGCGCGTGATCCGCGCGTCGTACAAATCGCGAAGCGCGATCGGACCGCGTTGTCTCCGCGGACGCCGCGCGGCAGGCACGAAGCGCACGCGCGCGCGCTCCGCGAGCGCGCGATCGATCGCGGCGACCTCCGGCCAATCCGTGCATTCTGCAAACAATCGCGCGGCGCCCGCGATCGGGGCGAATCTCGCGTCGCGCTCGAAGAAGCGCGCGTCGAACGCGCTCGCCGCCTCGCGCGCTTTTCGAAGCGGTCCGAGCCGCGCCGGAGGGTCCACGTCCGTGTGTTACCTTGAGAGCGTGCGTTTGGGGAATGTCGCGGTGCTGGTCGTGGTCGTCGCGTGCGGATCGAGCGCGACCGCGCCGGACGCGAGCGCGCCGAGCGACGCGTCGACGGCGGACACGTCGTCGAGCGACGGCGCGCCCACGAAGACCGACGCGTCGAGCGACGCGACGTCGTCGAGCGACGCGCCCGTCGGAAAATCGTGCAACGGCTGTCCGCCACCCGTCGCGTGCGCGAGCTGCTTCGTTCCAACGCCCGAGATGCGATGGCAGTACCAACTGCAAGGCGATCCGGACACGACGATTTCGTCGGCGCCTTACACCGGCGGAAGCGCCGTCACGCCCGACGTGTTCGACGTCGATCTCTACGCGTCCGACGGCACGACGCCCGACGCGACCGGCGTGACCGCGCTCCACCAGCTCGGGCGCCACGCGATCTGTTACGTCGACGCGGGCACGTACGAAAACTTCCGCCCCGACGCGAGCGACTACACGACGTTCGATTCGTCGTGCGGCGGGTGCTTGCTCGGCCAGAACAACGGTTGGCCCGGCGAGCAGTGGCTGAACGTGAACGACGACAAAGGTCAGCGCACGTTCATCTTGCAGGAGCTCGGAAAGCGCCTCGACAAGTGCGTCGCCGCCGGATTCGACGGCGTCGAGTTCGACAACGTCGACGGCTACGCGAACACCACCGGGTTCACCATCAGCGCCGCCACGCAGGAGTACTTCGACGCGTCCATCGCGAACCTGGCGCACCAAAAGAATCTCTCCGTCGCGCTCAAGAACGACGTCGATCAAGCCGCGGATCTCGAGCCGTACTTCGACTTCACCGTGAACGAGCAGTGCTGGGAGTACCAAGAGTGCGACTCGCTCGCGTCGTTTCAGAGCGCGAGCAAGGCGGTCTTCAACGTCGAATACAATTTGCAGACGTCCCAGTTTTGTCCGCAAGCGAACACCGCGGGCGTCGTGTCGATCCTGAAGACGCTCGATCTCGACCCGACGCCGTGGACGCCATGCCGTTGAAGCGCGTCTGAGCTATCCTCCGCGCGTGCGTTTCGGGACTCTCTTCGCATCGTGCGTCGCGATCGCGTGCGCCGCGTGCTCGCTCGACGAGTCGGGCAACCTGGTCTCGTTCGACGGGGCGATCGAAGCGAGCGCGCCGGACGCATTCGCGCCCGACGTGGTGGAAGAGCCGGGGCCTCCCGCGCCGTGCAGCGTAGCGCCCGGCGCGTGCATCGGCGCGCTCCCGACGGGATGGAACGTCGTCGCGTTCGATCCGAACGCAGAGGCCGCGTGTCCGAGCAACTTCATCGAAGCGACGGAGATCTACGACGCGACCCCGGACCCGAACGACTGCTCGTGCTCCTGCAACGTGACGAGCGATCCGATCTGCAACGTGGGCGCGATGCAGCGCTACGTCTCGAGCGATGCGAGCTGCAACATGTCCGGTGTGATCCTGACGATGACGGGAAGCGGGTGCACGAGCTGGCCGCCGTCGACGTCGCTCGACGCGTACAGCAAGTCGTCGCCGCTCGCGCCGCTCGGTGGATCGTGCGCGCCGAGCACGATCACGAGCTCGAACGCGGTCGCGAGCAAGGTCGGACGCATGTGCACTCCGCCGTCCGCGTGCGCGGAGCAATTGTGCGAAGGCTCGGTGCCGAGCGGCCTCTCGCTCTGCGTCGTCGCGGACGGCGTGCAGAACCTTTGTCCTGGCGGCTTCGGTCCGACACCCCTCGTCGTCGGCGACTCGGCGACCGTATCGTGCTCGGGTTGCGCGTGCGACATGAGCGCATCGACGTGCACGAACGCGTCGCTCCAGATCTTCGGCGACCTGCTCTGCAAGACGTCGCTCGGAACGATCACCGTCGACGGAAACTGCGACGCCGATCCCCTCGCCGGCGACACCGCCGTCGCGTTCGAATACTCAGCGACCGTCAACGCGCAGTGCGCATCGACGTCGAGCGGCGTGACGAGCTCCGCCTCTCTGCAAAATCCGAAGACGATCTGCTGCAAGCCCTAGTCGTCCGCGGGCCGCGTCAGACGGGTGGGACGAGGTGTTTGCGTTTGGGCCGCGGTTCGACTTTCGACGCGTAGCGCTGAAGGCGTGTCGCGAGCTCGTCGCGTAGGCGGTCGCCGGGTATGACGGCGTCGATGACGAGCTCGCTCGCGAGCTTCATGATGTCGATGTCCTCGCGGTACTCCCGCTGGAGCTTCGCGACGAACGCGTCGCGCTCGGGCCCCTCGGGTACTTCTTGGATCTTGTTGAAGTAGACCGCGTTCACCGCAGCGTCGGGCCCCATCACCGCGATCGACGCGCTCGGAAGCGCGATGGTCGCGTCAGGCTCGAACGCGGGGCCGCACATCGCGTAGAGGCCCGCGCCGTACGCCTTGCGCACGACGACGCAGATCTTTGCGACGGTTGCTTCGCTCACCGCGGCGATCATCTTTGCGCCGGCGCGGATGATCCCTTGACGCTCGACCTTCGTGCCGATCATGAAACCGGGAACGTCCGCGAGGTAGACGAGCGGGACGTTGAAAGCGTCGCAGAGCCAGATGAAGCGCGCGGCCTTGTCCGCCGAGTCGACGAAGAGCGTTCCGCCGAGGTGCTTCGGTTGGTTCGCGACGATGCCGACGGCGCGCCCGTCGATGCGCGCGAAGCCCGTGAGGATCTCCTTCGCGAAGAGCGCTTTGATCTCGAGCCACGATCCTTCGTCGATGATTTCGCGGATGACGTCGTTCATGTCGAAGAACTTCCGCTCTTCGACGGGGACGATTTGCTCGATCGACTTTCCGGATTTCTTCGGCGCGCGCGGCGGCGCGAGCGGCGGATTTTCGGCCTCGTTTTGCGGCAAATACGACAAATAATGCTTGCAGAATGCAATCGCTTCGTCTTCGGTCTTCGCGAGCACGTCGCCGCATCCGGAGATCGAGCAGTGCATCTTCGCGCCGCCCATTTCTTCGAGCGTGACCTTCTCGCCGATCACCTTCTCCGCCATGCGTGGTGAGCCGAGGTACATCGACGCGTTGCCGTCCACCATGACGACGACGTCGCAGAACGCGGGGATGTACGCGCCCCCCGCGGCGCTCGGCCCGAAGAGGAGACACACCTGCGGCACTTGTCCGCTGAGCTGCACCTGATTGTAAAAAATTCGTCCCGCGCCGCGACGGCCGGGGAACATTTCGATTTGATCCGTGATGCGCGCGCCCGCGGAGTCGACGAGGTAGAGCATCGGCACGCGGAGATCGCGCGCGCATTCTTGGATGCGGAGAATTTTTTCGACGGTGCGACGACCCCACGAGCCCGCTTTCACCGTCGAGTCGTTCGCCATGATCGCGACGGCGCGACCCGCGACGAGCGCCGTGCCCGTGACCACGCCGTCCGCGGGGAGCTCCGGATCGAGCACGTTCGCGAGCTCGGCGTCCTCGCGAAACGTTCCAGCGTCGACGAGGCGCGCGATGCGCTCGCGCGCGAAGAGCTTGCCGGTCTCGGCATTTTTCTGGTGGTACTTCTGCGCGCCGCCGCGTTCGACGCGAGAGAGCGTTTCTTCGAGTTTCTCTTTCATGGGCGTTGGGCGAAACGACCATACACCGCAGGCGCACCTTGTCGCAGGGATCTCCATCGACGCGAGACGATGTGCTTGCGATCACGGCCTGCGATCTTGGATGCTGATCGAACCCCCATGGGCGATGGAAAGCGGCCGGTCACATCCCCACAACCGGGGAACCCTCCTGCCGCGCCCATTCAACCGCAGCCCATTCTGATCTCGCGCGTGCTCGAAGTGGGTCCTCCGCTCGTTCCGCGTCAGAAGCCGCCGGAGCCTGCGCAGAATCCACAGCCGAAATCCGCGGCCGCGGGGTTGAACGCGATCCCGCCGATCGAACCGCCGCCGCCGCGCGCGGCGCGACCGCAAGCGCCGGTCGTGACGGTCACGGAGACGACGTCGAACGAGAGCTTGTGGGACAGCGTCGAGGCGCTCCTCGACGACGTCGACGCGGGGTTCGGCGCGATCATCGACGCGCCGGGAAACGCGCCGGGCGCGGCGGGCGTGACGACGCGTGAAGAAGAGGGCCCGCGCACGCGACGCGACAGCGGAGGCCTCTCGAGCGCGCGCGAATTGTTTCTCCAGCTCGCCACGGCGCACTTGCGCCACGTGCGGGACTTCATGATCGACGTGAAGAGCGGACAAGCGACTTCCGAGTGGTTGCAGCTCTGCGATCCCGCGATTCAGTCCGTCAAGCAGATGGCGGATCAACTCGAGCTTCAAGATCTCGTCGCGTCGCTCGGCGCGTACTCGGATGCGTTGAAGTTCGCGGGCGAGAACGCGGGCATGACGATCGATCCGGAGTCGGCGTCGCGCCTCCTCGCGGCGTACGATCCGCTCGTCGCGCTCATCCCGAGCGCGTTCTCGCTCGACGCGGTCAAATCGCGACGCGACGGCGTCATCGTGCACGCGCTCTTGCTGCAGATCCCCGCCGTGCGCAAAGTCACCATCGACAAATTGTTCGCCGCGGGTTTGACGACGCTCGACGCGTTCTACGTCGCGCGCGCCGAAGAGATCGCGGTGGCGACGGGGATCGACGCGGACCTCGCGAAGAAAATCGCGGAGCGCTTCGCGGCGTACAAAAAGGAAAATCAAAGTCAGAGCGTCGACGAGGAGCGCTCCGTCGAGCGCAAGCGCCTCGCCGTGCTCGTCGACGAGCTCGGCAAAGCGCACGAGGCGTTCGAGCGCGCCGAGAAAGACGACGACAACAAGAAAAAGCGCGACGCGCGCAAGGCGCGCGAGAACGCGCTGCTCGAAATCAAGGTGCTGCTCGCGCGACTCGGTGAAGAAGAGCGCGCGACGGCGATCGACAAGGTGCCCTTTTCGCAAAAGGTCGCCGAGCTGCGCAAACTGGTCGCGGGGTGACAATGCCTGCCGAAACGAAAGAGCAAATCGAAAAAAGAATCGCGGCGGGCGAGAAGCTCGATCGCGCCGACTTGCGCGCCGCGCAGCTCCAAGGCGCGAAGCTCGCCGGCGCGAGCATGCGAAGGTGCGATCTCGAAGGCGCGAACCTCGAAGGCGCGCTCCTCTCGAAGGCGATGCTGAAGAACGCGTCGCTCCGCGAGGCGTACCTCGCGGGCGCCGATCTTCGCGAAGCGAACCTCGACGGCGCCGATCTCGAAGGCGCGAACTTGCAAAAAGCGAATTTGGCCGGCGCGAACTTGGGGCGCGCGAACCTCGAGGGCGCGGATTTGACGGGCGCGAATTTGCGCGGCGCGAAGGCGTCGCACGCGCAGCTCGACTCGGCGAATCTGGGCGGCGCGGACCTCGCGGGCGCGGACATGTCGCGCTGCGAGCTCGTCGAGGCGTACCTCGGCGGCGTGAAGGCGACGAAGGCGAACCTCGAAGGCGCGAACCTCGAAGAGGCGAACCTCGAAGAAGCGGACTTCACCGAGGCGAGCTTCGACGACGCGCAGCTCCCGAGCATCGGCGCGACCGCCGCGAACTTCACGCGCGCCGTGTTCACGAAAGCCGACCTCTCGAACGCGAACCTCGTCCGCGCGAACTTCACGAGCGCCGATTTGCGCAAAGCGAATTTCGAGCGCGCGAAATTCGAGCAGACCGTGCTCACCGGCGCGCGCATCGCGGGCGTCGTGATGCGCGACGCGGCGATCGGATCGATCACGATGGACTGGGCCGACATCTCGCCCGACGAGCTCTCCAAGCGCGCGCAAGGGGAAGCGGCGATGGCCGCGCTCACCGGAAAAGAGCCGGTCGGCGGAACACGCGCGAAGAACGTCCGCTACTTCGGCGCCGGCGACGTGCTGCGCTTCGCGGCGCTCGAGTTCGATTCGGGCGCGAGCGTCGAAATCGAGAGCCGCTTCGAGCAGTGCTCGATCGCGCTCGGCGAGGGCACCGAGCTCGTCGTCGGGAGCGAGGGCGTGCTCGCGGGCTGCAGCATCAAAGGGAGCGGCCACATCACGATCCACGGACAATTCTTCGAAGGCGACAAGGGTCCCGGCATCGTCGGACCGCGCCGTCTCGTCGTGACCACCGGCGGCGTGCTCGTCGGATCGGTCCAGCAGTCAGAGGAGCCCACGCTGTTCGGCTTCGAGCCCGGCAGCAGACTCCGCATGAAGATCACGCGCAGCCAGAACGGACGGAGCAAATGAACATGGATGAGAAGAAGACGTTGGTGGAAGAAGGCACGGAGTTCCGCGGCTCGCTCACGTCGAAATGTCCCGTCGAGGTGCGCGGCAAGATCGACGGCGATCTCAACGCACCGTCGCTGCACGTGAGCACCTCGGGCGCGGTGAGCGGCAAGGTGCACGTCGGGTCGCTCGTCTCGCAGGGCGAGATCGCGGGCGAGTTCGACGCCGACTCGATTCAACTCTCGGGCACGGTGAAGGACAACACCGTGATCCGCGCGAAGACGCTCGAAGTGAAGCTCGCGCCGCCGAGCGGAAACAAGATGCAGGTCATCTTCGGCGAGGTCGCGATCGACGTCGGCGAAGCGCCGCGCGACGCGTCGCAACCGGGCAAGAAGGACAAAAAGAAGGCCGACGAAAAGCAGAGCGTCCCGCCGCCCGGGGAGTGACCCCGGCTCACTCGCCGCCGTCGAGCGCGCTCTGTCGACGCGGCGTGCTCGCCATCTGAACCAAGAGCGACTCCGCCTGCTCGAGGAGCTGCTGATCCGTCGAGAAGACGACACCGCTCGCGGTGACGATCGTGCTTCCGGGGTTCGGCAAGGTGCACGCCGTGAGGCCGGCGTCGGCTCCCGCGTCGTTCTGCTGATCGACGAAGTTCGTCGACGTGCATCCTTCCATTCCCTGCGCAAAGAAGATGTCGGGCGCGTAGAGCTGGAAGAAATTCAGATGTGCGGTGTCGAGCGTCATTCCGAACGCGTCGCCATAAGGCGTGCGATCGAAATAAGCCTGAAGCATGTTGTAGAGTGTTTGTTCGGCGGAAGGCGCGGCGCCCGAGTCGGGTTGCGTGCAGTCGAGCGTCACGGGGCAGCTCGACGCCGAACACGGCTCGACGCATCGCTCGGACGGCGCTTCGGCGTCCGGACATTCCGCCGTCTTCAAACACCCCATGGCCATCTCGCGCACCGAGAACGACGTGCCTTCCTCGAGCCCGCCGAGCACCGGCGAAACCGGAGCGCCACCGAGCGTGGGATTCGCTCCGCCGGTCGCCTTCGCGAGCCACTTCACGACCGCGCCATCGAAGTCGATGTCGACGTACGCATCCATGGCGCCGAATCCTTCTTCCTCGACTGCCTTGGCGTCGTTCACATCGACTGTGGGATCCAAAAAGTGCGCGAGGATGGTCGCTTGCGCGGCGCAGTCCATGTCGGGATCCGTGCACGCCGGTTGAAGCGCCGAGGGAATGGTCGACGAAGACGCCGAGAAATCCGGCAGGCCATCGCCCGTCGTGGCGACGAGCGTCACGTCATCGAAGACCGCGCCGTACATGTCGACCGCTGCGATCCAGCCGTCGATGAAAGCCTGATCACTGTTCTGATAGTCAGGATTCTGAGCATCATGCGTGGCGAACAGATAGTTCCAATGAACGAGATCGCTCTGCCATTGCGTTGCATACGGCGCCTTCATCGTCGATGGATCGATGTTCGCGTCGTGGGGCATGATCATCTCCGTCGAGCTTGCTGTCGGGCCTCCGATTGCGATCGAGACGAAGGTCGGATTTTTCCCATAGCGCGCCGCGACGGCGCCGAGAAATCCGCGCCAATAGGCGACGTAGGTGGGTGACCACGGCATCGGAAGTGGACGCGACGCGTAAGGTGGCGCCACACCCTCCGTCTCGAGGAAATAAGAATAGTCGCAAGGCTGCGCACCTGACGGAGACGCGGGTCCGGGTGGAACGAAAGGCGTCGTCGGTACGACCGGCGGATCGCACGACGTCATGTGATCGAACAACCAAGCGGGCGACTCGAACCCCGGGATGAGGTTGAGGTGAATGTTCTTCGGGCGCGCCGTCGGGTTGTCCGCATTCCACTGCGCGACGGCGGCGAACGCGAGATCGAGCGAATCCCACGCATAAGGCGACGAGGTCGCCGGATCCTCCGGATTGAGCGTCGCCCAATGCACGCGCATGTCCAATCCGGCGACGGCCGGGTTCGCGAGAAGGCTCGCGTAGATACCCGAGAGGTACGCGTCGACGTTGCTTTGACTCTGATCTGCGGGGCGCGCCATGTAGTCTTCGACGACGACGTACGCGTAGATGCCAGCGGGTCCGCGCGCCGACGGGAGCGTGCCAGCGTCGGCGTCCGGTTGCGTGTGCGTCGACGAGCAAGCGGCCATGCACGCGATCACCGCAGCTGCCAGATTCCGCGCGAGCCGCATCGCGCGAGCATAGCGCACGGTGACGCATCGAACATGTGGCGCTCCATGGTCGGATCGTCGGATACTTGGGCATGGCCGACATTCGTGACGCGCTCTTCGCCGACGGGTCGCTCTCGTCGTGGGTGACCGAGGCTCGACCCCAAAGCGAGCCGTGGGCGACGTTCGCGCGTGCGCGCGATGCTCAAGCCGGAGGTCGCGTGAAGGACGCCGTCGACGCGCTGAGCACCATCGCCGCCACACCCGGGCTCGAGTCTCGTCATTACATCGCGGCGTGGAACGCGCTCCGTGCGCTCGGCGTGCAGGCGCCGGATGCGATCGCGAAGCGCGTCGACGGTGTCGTCGTCGAGGTGGCGATGGACGGAGGGCTCGATGTGCTCGCGGCTTACGCCGATCGACGCGCGCGCTACATCAATTACAGCGGCGCGGCGGTCATCTGGGAAGCGCCCGATTCGCGGTTCGATGCGATCCTCAACGCTCTCCTCGCCGCGGGCTCGGTCATCGCGCAGCGCATCGGCCCGTGGGAAGGTGCGCGGCGCCTGACGCTCGCTCCCGACAACGTCCGCTTGAGCCTCCTCACGCCGAGCGGGTTGCATTTCGGCGAGGGCCCCATGAACGTCCTCATGAACGACGCGATGGCATCGCCGTTTCTCCGCGCGGCGATCGCGCTGCTCGAAGGCCTGACGTCACTGCAGCGATGACCGAGCACGTCGCGCGCGGGCCGCTCGAGCAAATCATCTAGGACATGCGGCGAGCACGCGCGCGACGACGTCGGCATCACCGTGGATGGTCGTGCCTTCGTACGTCTCCTGCTCGATGACGATGCGGCGCTCGCCGATTGCGACGCCACCGCTCGGCGAAACGCATCGCCGCGAGCGTCTTCAAGCTCAGTGACGCGACCATCCCGCAAGCTCGCGCGCTTAGCACCCGCTGCAGGTCTCGCCGCTCCAGTATTCGAAATCCTGGATGCACGTCGCGTCCCACGTCGTCGAGCAGCAGTACGAGTAGTCCTCGCAGACGTCGATGACGCTGAAGTCCTGCGTGATGTCGCAGAACTCACCGAGCGCGCTTCCGGTCACGCACGGCGAGTGCGCGCACGTGCCGAGGTCGACGGTGCACGTCGACTGCTGCTGGCACTGACCGTTGTTGCACGTGCCGTTGCACACGACGCCGCAACCGCCGCAGTTGTTCACGTCGCTGCCCATCGTGTTCGTGCACGAGCTCGAGCAGCACTGGTCGCCGCCGCTGCACGTGAGGCCGCAGCCGTTGCAGTTGCCGTTGTCGCTCGTGATGTCGACGCACGTGTTGCTGCAGCACGTGTTGTCGAGGCCGGAGCACTGACCGCCGCAGTTCTGCGTCGTGCCGCTGTCCTTGTTCGTGACGGTGCCGGAGTCGTTGCCGGTCGTGCCCGAATCCTTGTTCGTCGAGCCCGAGTCTTTGGTGGTGGACGACGAGTCGGGCGCGGCGCCCGAGTCCGTCGGGCTCGAGTCGTCGCTCGCGGCGGTTCCCGTCGCGCACCCCGTCGCAAAAACCCACGCCGCCACGCAAGCAAACACCACCGGCCCAACGAAGCGCATCGGAACCTCGCCAGAGGCAAGGATAGCTCAGTCGGGCTAGTCGGTCACATCACGGGCAGGAATAGGGTTGGCAGTACTCGTTGACCTCGTCGATGCACTGCTTGTCCCACGACTTGTCGCAGCAATAATCATCGCCGAGGTACGCGGCGTCGCAGATGACGACGCTGCACTCGGCGGGATCGCAGCCCTCCTCGAGCGCGTCGCCTGAGGTGCAGAGCGAGTGCGAGCATTGACCTTGCGGCGGCGTCCCCGACGCTTGCTGCTGCTGCGTGGCCGGAACGCACGTCCCTTGCGAGCACGTCGAGCTCGCGTCGCACGCGTTGCCGCACGCGCCGCAGTTGTTCGGATCGTTTTGCAGGTCGGCGTTGCACGAAGGCGTCGGCGTTTGCGTTCCGCCGTCGCCTTCGCCGTTCGAGCTCGCGGGCGCCGTGTGCGCACCGTTCGACGTGTTGCCGTCCTCCGTCGCGACGGTTCCCGTCGCGCACGCGAAGACGAAACAGCACGAAACGATGACGGCGAGCTTCATGGCGTTTGGCGGCCTACCGCGAGACGGCGCGCGATTCAACCCACTACCGTGAGAGCGTGAAGTTACACGCGCCCTGCGCGGCCACCATCGACATCGGCGGGACGCGTTGTACGCTCGCGCTCATGAACGTGCGGCGATGGGTCGTGGCTTTTGCGCTCTTCGTCGTGAGCGCGTTCGCGTGCGGCGAGCGATCTCCGCTGACGGACGATTTGGACGGCGGCGGCAACTGCGGAAGCGGCGCGCAGACGTGCAACGGCACGTGCACGGTGACGCAGTTCGATCCGAACAACTGCGGCGCGTGCGGAAACAAGTGCGCGAGCGGACAATCGTGCGTGTCGGGGACCTGCACGTCGAGCGAGTGCAACGGCGGCAGCACGCAGTGCGGCGACGAGTGCGTCGACGTGCAAAACGATCCTGCGAACTGCGGCGGCTGTGGCGACGCGTGTCCGATCGGACAAGTGTGCTCGGGCGGCGCGTGCGCGCTCGATTGCAACGGCGGCACGACGAAGTGCTCGAACTTGTGCGTCGACACGCAGAGCGATCCGCAAAACTGCGGCTTCTGCGGCAACGTGTGCCCGTCGAACCTCGTGTGCACGCAGGGCGGATGCAACACGACGTGCCTCGGCGGAACGACGCAGTGCGGACAGGCGTGCGTCGATCTCAACGTCGATCCCTCGAACTGCGGCAAGTGCGGCAACGCGTGCCCCGGCGGACAAGTGTGCTCGAGCGGACAGTGCGCGCTCACGTGCGGATCGGGTCTCACGAAGTGCGGGAACTTCTGCGTCGACACGTCGGACGATCAGACGAACTGCGGCAAGTGCGGCTTCGTCTGCCAAGGAACGGACAAGTGCATCTCGGGCACGTGCACGCCGTGCGACTCGAGCACGACCGACTGCGACGGCGATGGTTGGAAGGTCTCGGACGGCGACTGCTGCGACAAACCCGGTCCGTGCGGCGCCGAGCCGGAGCTCGTGAACCCGGGCGCCGTCGAAGTCGTCGGCAACGGCGTCGACGACAACTGCAACGGGCTCGTCGACCTCTTCGACACGGTCGACACGCAACCCTGCGACGCGAACCTCCAGTCGAACTCGACCAACGCGACCGACTACGCGAACGCGCTCGGGATCTGCCGCACGACGACCGCGAACCCGCCGCTCCCGCAGAAGACGTGGGGCTTGATCAGCGCGTCGATCGTGCGCGCCGACGGGACGCCCGTCACCGACGACAGCGGACACGCGATCCGCGTGAAATACGGCGACAACATCTTGCCGCTCAACGGGCAGTCGATGGTCGTGCTCTCGAACGGGCGCGCGGCGGACGCGACGCAGACGAACCCCGGACCGAACGGCGGCGCGCCGAACGGCGACAACGTGAGCTACTCCGACACGCCGACGAACGCCGTCGACATCTCGACCTGCACGAGCTCGCTCTGCATCAAGGACTGGCTCGCGACGGCGAACCCTCCGCTCAAAATCGCGAACGAGCTCCCGCAAGCGCCGAACTGCGGCAACATCACCGATCCGCAAACGGCCAACGATTCGGTGATGCTCGTGCTCTCGATTCGTGCGCCGACGAACGCGCGCGCGTTCTCGTTCAACTCGTATTTTTTCTCGGCGGAATTTCCGGAGTACGTGTGCACCGCGTACAACGATCAGTTCATCGCGCTCGTCGACACGCCGAACGGCACGCCGTCACCCATCGCGAACCCCGTCGACAAGAACTTGATGACGCTCACGCAGAACAACCAGAAGTGGCCCATCGCGATCAACATCGCGTCCGGCACGAGCGTGTTCTCGGTGTGTGACGCGGCGTCGAAATCCGCGCAGTGCATGGGGACGAACGTGTCGAGCATCTCGTGCGCGCTCGGCGCGACGCAGCTCACGGGCACCGGGTTCGAAGCGCCGACGAACCAGACGTGCCTCATCGGCGGCGGAACGTATTGGCTCACGACCGCGGGCAACGTGATCCCCGGCGACCTCGTCCAACTGCGCATCGCGATTTGGGACGTGAGCGACTCGATCTTCGATTCGACCGCGCTCATCGACGGCTTTCAATGGCTCGCGAACGCGACGCTTCCGGGGACGTCGAATTGATGCGCGCGGCGGCGGCGACCCTCGCGTTCTCGTTCGTGCTCGTCCTCGGCGCGTGCAAACCGCCGGACAGCGCGGCGGGCACGAGCGACGATCCCGACAAGTGCGAGAGCGAAAGCGATTGTCACCTCGGCGCGTGCGGGCCGTGCACGTCGGGCACGCCGATCACGCAAGCCGAGGTGATGAAGGAGTGCGTCGTGAACCCGTGTCCGAGCGCGCAAGCGGCGTGCGCGAACCACGTGTGCGTCGTGAAGTGACGCGCGTCACGAGGAGACGAACGAGATCGGCACGCGGATTTTCGTGCCGCTCCCGCCGCCGATCGGATCGAACGACGCGCTGCGCGCGCGGCGCACGATGCACGACTCCACGTCCGAGCTGAGGCCGACCCCGCCGACCTTCGTCACGCTCGCCACGTCTCCGCTCGCCGTGATTTCGATCTCGAGCACGATGTTGCCGCTCATCGTCGGATCGCTCGCGAGGCCGCGGTTGTAACACGCGCGAAACGCCGGCCGAAGGCGCGCGATCGTGCTTGCGGCGCTCGGCGGCGTGCCCGGCCCGAGGACGCTGGCCGTCGGCGCGAGGAGCGTCGGCGTCGGCGGCGGTATCGGAGTCGGCGTGGGAATCGGTCCGGGGGGCGTCGGCGGGATGGTCGGCGTCGCGCTCGCGCTCTCGGGCTCGAGAAGGTGCAACTTGCGAACGACGAAGAACCCGCCGGCCATCGCGCCGATCATGAAGAGCGCGATGACGACGAGCGGCAGCGCGACGCTCGACGCCAGATCACGCTCCCCGCGAGGCTCGTCCTTCATCGATCCAACCTTATCGCGATGACGTATGCTCCGCTCGGTCATGGATCGGCGCACGTTTCTCAAGCGCGGGCTCGCGGGCGCGGCGGTGCTCGCCCTCGGCGGCGGAACGCTCGCGCTCCTTCCGACGAAAGAGATCGCCGCGCCGACGCGCGCGCTCGCCGTGATCAGCGCGCGCAATTTCCAAGTGCTCGTCGCGGTCGCGAAGCGCGTCGTGCCGGACACGTCGGATCCGGTCGCGGTCGCGCACGGCGTCGACGACATGCTCCGGCGCACGCCGCGCGAGGTGCAATCGGACTTCGACAAGCTCCTCGGACTCTTCGAGAACGCCCTCCCCGGTTTGATCTTCGACGGGCGCCCCCTCCCCTTCACGCGGTCGTCGCCAGAATCGCAGGACGCGACCCTCCGCAGCTGGCGCGACAGCAGGTTCGCGCTGCGACGCACCGGGTACCACGCGCTCCGCAGAATTTGTCTCGCGGTCGCGTACGGCGACGAGTCGTCGTGGGCCGCGATCGGCTACCCGACGCCGCCCGCGGGGCTCAACGCGATCGCGTACGACGATTCGAAAGCGGGTGCGACGTGAAGCTCGCGCTCGCGCGATCGAGCCCGAACGTGATCGATGGATCGGCCGCGTCGGGCGATCTCACGCTCTCGTGCGACGTGTGCATCGTCGGGACCGGCGCGGGCGGCGCGGTGACCGCGGCGATCCTCGCGCAAGCAGGCTTCGACGTGCTGCTCGTCGAAGAAGGCGGCTACTACACGTCGAACGATTTCACGATGCGCGAGAAGGACGTGACGCCGCGTCTCTATCAAGAAGGCGGCGCGCGCACGACGAAGGATCTCGCGATCTCGATCCTGCAAGGCAAAGCCGTCGGCGGCACGACGGTCGTGAATTGGACGACGAGCTTTCGAACACCCGAAGACGTCGTCGCGCACTGGCACGACAAGCACGACGTGAAGGGCTTCGCCTACGCGGATCTCGTTCCGCATTGGGACGCGATCGAGAAGCGCCTCGCGATCGCGAAGGTCCCCGTCGAATCGCTCAACGCGAACAACAAGAAGCTCTACGACGGATGCAAGGCGCTCGGTTGGGAAGCCGACACGCTCAAGCGCAACGTCTACCTCTGCATGCAAACGGGCTTCTGCGGTCTCGGATGTCCTGTGAACGCGAAGCGCTCGATGCTCGTCACGATGATCCCCGACGCGATCGAAGCGAACGCGAAGCTCGTGTTCCGAGCGCGCGCCGAGCGCTTCGAGACGAAGGGCAACACGATCGAGTCGCTCACCGCGACGCTCCTCGACGCCGAAGGCATCGCGCCGACCGGAAAGAAGCTCACCGTGAAGGCGAAGCGATTCGTCGCGAGCGCGGGCGCGATCGGATCACCCGCGCTGCTCTTGCGGTCGGGGCTCGACGACGGCGTCGTCGGAACGCGCACGTTCCTCCATCCCGTCATCGGGAGCGGCGGAATCTACGACGACGAGATCGACGCATTTCACGGTGCGCCGCAGAGCGCCGCGTCGCACCACTTCGCGCACCGCGACGCGGAGGTCGGATTTTTCCTCGAGGTCGTTCCGTATTACCCGTCGCTCACCGCGGGCGCGTTCCCCGGGTTCGGCGCGGAGCACCTCGAGAACGAAAAGCGCTCGAAGAACGTCGCGACGCACATCGCGCTCGCGATCGACGGATTCCACGACGACGTCCCCGGCGGCCGCGTGACGCTGCGCCCATCGGGCGCGCCGATCCTCGATTACCCGATCCCGCAGAAGCTGTGGTCGGCGTTTCGCTTCGCGCAGAAGCGACTCGCGGAAATGCAATTCGCGAGCGGCGCGAAGGAAGTGATGACCCTCCACGATCCGATCTCTCGCATGAAGTCGAAGGACGAAATCGATCGCGTCGTCGACGCGGCGCCTTACGACGTCGGACGCGTGCCCGTGTTCACCGCGCACCAAATGGGCGGCTGCGCGATGGGCGACGATCCGAAGCGCGCCGTCGTCCGCTCCGAGGATCTGCGCCACCACCGCGTCGAGAATCTCTTCGTGATCGACGGCTCGGTTTTCCCGACGAGCCTGGGCGTGAATCCGCAAGAGTCGATCTACGGACTGTCGCGCTTGATGGCGACGCGTCTCGCCGCTCGGAAATGAAGTTGCCGATCTCGCTGCGCGCGTTCGCGGCGCTCTTCGCGTTCGGCGCGATCTTCCTCACGGCGCTCGACGCGATTCACGTGCACACGCACACGCTCGCGTACGTTCGTCCGTTCGCGCTCGATCAAGCGTGGTGGGTCCCGCTACTCATGGGAAGCGCCGCGTCGATCGGCGGCGCGCTCTACGTGTGGGGATGGTCGCGCTTGGGAGGGTCGACTGCGCTCCCGAGGTCGTCGCGCGTCGCGCTCGCGGTGATGGCGTTCGCCGTCATGTACGCAGCCAGCGGGCTCTTGCCCGCGACCGCCGTGACGAAGCTCGTCGTCATCGCGGTCGCGGCCGTCGTGATTTTTCGCGAGGTCGACGGTTCGCGCGCGGGTTCGATCCTGCTCGTCGTCGGGGCGATCGGCGGGACGCTCGCCGAAGCGGCGAACCATGGCTTCTTTTATCTCGAGCCGGATTTCTTTCGCGTGCCGATGTGGCTCCCCGCGCTCTACGCGTGCGCGACGCCCGCGATGGGTCAGCTCGCGCGGCGCGTCGCCGCGCGATTTCCGACGCGATCCGCGTGATCGCGTCGCGCACGAAGCGCGCCGCTGGATCAATCCCCGTTCGAGCGTACTTTCCATCGCATGAACAACATCGGACTCGGTTGCATGGGCATGTCGGGCGTGTACGGCGAAGCGATCGATTCGGAGAGCGAGGCGACGATTCGTCTCGCGGTCGATCGCGGGATCACCTTCCTCGACACGGGCGATTTCTACGGCATGGGTCACAACGAGATGCTCCTCGGTCGCGCGATCAAAGGACTGCGCGACAAGGTGACGATCTCGGTGAAGTTCGGCGCGCAGCGTGGACCGGACGGCGCGTGGTACGGATTCGACGCGCGGCCCGCCGCGGTGAAGACATCGTGCGCGTACAGCTTGAAGCGCCTCGGCGTCGACGTGATCGACGTGTATCGCCCGGGACGGCTCGATCCCAGCGTGCCCATCGAGGACACGATGGGCGCCATCGCCGATCTCATCAAGGCCGGTTACGTGAAACGCGCGGGGCTCTCCGAGGTCGGCGTCGAGACGATCGAGCGCGCGAACAAGGTCACGCCCGTCGCCGATCTTCAGATCGAATACTCGATCGCGTCGCGCAATCCGGAGCAGAAAATCTTTCCGTTCCTCGAGAAGGCGCACATCGGCGCGACGCTCTACGGAATCTTTTCGCGCGGGCTTCTCACCGGGAGCAAGATCGGCGGACGCGGCGATTTTCGCGCGCACTTGCCGCGATTCGCGGGCGGGAAGAACGCGAGCCTCGTCGAGAAATTCCACGGCTTCGCGGGCGATCACAAGATGACGCCGGCGCAGTTGTGCGTCGCGTGGGTCGTCGCGAAGCAACCGCGGCTCATGGCGCTCGTCGGCGCGCGGACGCGCGCGCAGCTCGAGGACTCGCTCGGCGCGCTTCAAAAGCCGCTCTCGCAAAACGATCTCGCGGAGCTCGAGAAGCTCTTCCCGAAAGACGCGATCCAAGGAACGCGCTACGCCGAGGAGCAGATGAAGCACCTCGACAGCGAACGCTGATCGCGGATCACTTCTCCGGCGCGACGACGCGCAGCTCGGGCGGCGTGATCGCGACGCGCGTCCCGCTCGGCACGCTCTCGGTCAAAAACACCGAGCCGCCGACGACGCTCTTTTCGCCGAGCACCGTCTCGCCGCCGAGCACCGTGGCGTTCGCGTACACCGTCACGCCGTCTTGCACCGTCGGATGGCGCTTGGTGTTGCGGATCACGCGGCCGCGCTCGTCGCGCGGATGCGACACCGCGCCGAGCGTGACGCCTTGATAGAGCTTCACGTTCGATCCGATGTGCGTGGTCTCGCCGATGACGACGCCCGTCGCGTGATCGATGAAGAAGCTCTTGCCGATGTGCGCGCCGGGATGGATGTCGGCGCCCGTCCGCGCGTGCGCCCACTCGGTCATGATGCGCGGCATGAGCGGCACGCCCATCTCGAACAGCTCGTGCGCGATGCGATACACGGTGACCGCGAGCATGCCGGGGTAGGCGAGGATGACTTCGTCGAGGCTCGTCGCGGCGGGATCGCCGTCGAACGCGGCTTGCACGTCGTCGAGGAGCGTCGCGCGCAAATCGGGGAGCTTCGCGAGGAACATGCCGGCGATCTTCTTCGCGTGCGGCGCGCACGACTCCGCGCTCGCCGTCTCGCGCTGCGTCTCCGCTTCATGACAGAGACACTGCTCGATTTGTTGCGCGAGCTTGTCGCGCAGCGTCGAGAGGAGCACGCCGACGTGATAGCCGACGTCCTCGTCCGTGAGCCCCTGCCGCCCGACGTAACCGGGATAGAGCACTTGAAACAGCAGGTGGAGGATCTCGACGATCTCCGCGCGCGAAGGAAGGTACCTGCGATCGATGTGGTGCCCGCGCGCGTCGGCGCGATAGCTCGCGAGCAGCGATTGAACGAGCCCGTCGAGCTCGTGGTCGTTCTTCGTCATGACGTGCGCACTGTAGCTCAATGGAGCGACAAGAGCGGCGCGCGCGCGAGGTTGATCGGACCGAGCGGCGGCGGATTCAGATAGATCACGAGCCGCGCTTGGACGAGGTACGAGTCGAGTCGCGTGGGCTCTTCGATCGGGCCAGTGTCGTAGCGGTAGTAGTACCCCGCGACGGTGAGCGCGAACATCGCGTTCAAGTAGGCGTTCGCGGCGAGCGACGCGCCCGTCGCGCCTCCGGGCGCGTAGTCGCGCATGCCGCGTCCGAGATCGACGCGATCGACGCGCGCGGCGATCTCGATCGCGGGATGGTCGAACGAAAATGGGCTCTTCGCCGCGCGCACCGGCCACACCGAAGGCACGCGGTGCTCGCCGGTGATCATCCACGCGATCTCACCGGAGATGCCGCGCGAGCTCGACGGATCGAGCGCGACGCGCGGCGCGCCGAGCGACGCGCCGGGCACGCTGCGATCTTCCATCGCCTCTCCGAATTCGACGAGCGCGCGCATCGGACCCGCGTACGCGAGCGCGTGACCTTCGACGACGCGGCGCGCACCGGACACGGTCGGCGGTCTGTAGAACTGGAAGCCCGCCGCGGTCGTTCCACCGATCCCCGCCTCGTCGTACGTGTTCTGATCGACGAACGCCGACGCGCCGACGCGAAGGCCGAACGTCTCCGCGCCGGTCGCGTCGATCCTTCCGCGACCCATCGTCGCGTCGACGCGACCGGTGAACGCGAACGCGTTGTTCAAGTCGTTCATCGCCGGCGACGTGTTTCCGTTTCCGAAGCGCGCGAAGGCTTCGATCGGCAGACGATCGGGCGCGTAGTGGAGCTCGAGCGCGAGATCACGCCCGGGCCAGAGCGCCTTCGCGGGGAGCGACAGCTCGGGAAACGGCGTCATCCCATCGAGCTCGTTGCGCGCGGAGACGAAGAGCGGGCTGCGAAAATATCCGGCGGTGACCCGAAATCCCTTCCACGGACCGAGGCGCGCGTACGCGTCGAGCACGCTCGGCCCATCCGCGCTCGAATCGAACTGGATTTGTGCGAGCGCCAAGATCCAATCGACGGGCTGCGAGTACGCGCCGAGACGAAACCGCTGCAGCGAGAAGCCGGTATCGGCTTCCTCCTGCGGCAGTGCTTGGAAATCGAGCTGCATCAACGCGGTCGGCGCGACGTACACGTGCGTGTCGTCGGCGCGCGCGACGGACGAGCACGTGACGACCGCAAGCGCGACGAGCGAGACTTTCTTCACGGAACCGGTCGGACTTCGATCGTGTTCGGCCCGGACGCGCCGACGTGATTCGCGATGAAGAGTCGTTTGTTCGCGTCGTCGTACGCGACGCCGCGCGCCTCGGCGAAGCCCGTCGCGAACACGGTCACGTTTCCGCCCGAGTCGATCTGACGAACGTTGCCGTCCGATCCTCCGCTGAAGATCGTGCCGCTCGGACCGACGCAGAGAAGATCTGCGTCGGGGAGCTCGGCGAATTGCGTGAGCGTGCCCGGGCTCGCGGTGGGCGTCGTGTAGAGCTCGTTCGTGTCTTGATCGTCGATGAAGAACGTCGGACCGTTCACGAGCACGCCGACGGGCTTCTCGAGCCCCGTCACGACGTCCGTCTCGCTTCCGGCGAGCGTGAGCGTCGCCACCGCGCCGACGTAACCGGTTCCTTGCGTCGTGAAGTACGTGTCGAAGAGCGTTCCGTCGCCGGCGCGCGCGAGACCGATGCGCCGCCGCGTCGGATCGAGGTTCGGGATGATCGTGCTCGTCGCGTCGGACATGACTTGAACCACGTCGCCCGTCGTGCCGTAACCGAAACGCGTGACGAGGAGCGAGCCGTCGGGCAGCGGAATCAATTGTCCGAGGCCCGGTCCGTTCGCGGGCGCGGCGGGAAGATTCGCGAACTGCACGAGCCCGGCGGAGTCGGTGTACGTGAGGACGCGGTTGTTGCCGTCGTCGGCGACGTAGAGCGTGCTCGTCGTCGCGTCCCAATAGAGGCCGTTGGGATCGCCGTCGATCGCGATGCTCGTGTTCGTGGGAACGGCGACGTCGCTCGACGCGTCAGCCGACGCGTCGGGCGCGCCAGCGTCGTTCTGTGAATTCGCCTCGCTGCTGCTGCACGCGCACACCGACGACAAGACCACGATTGCGATGCGATGACTCACGCGACCCTCGATGCGGCGCGGACACTACATCGCGACGCGCGCGGTTGTCACCTCTCACTCATCGCCAGCCGCCCGGATCGAGCCGCAGCTGCGCGCCGTCGACGACCCACGCGCTCGCGCGCCACGTCGCGCCCGCGCGTGGCGGCATCGCCCAGTGACCCGCGATCCAAACCCAGCGACCGTTCGCGTAGTGCCAATACCCGTCGGCCCACACGGCGCTCGCGACGGGTTGGGACGGGCGCGCTTCGACCGGCGCCGGTGGCGGCGCAGTGGGCGCCGTGGCGGTCAGGTGCTGCGCGCGATCCTGATCCGGCACGCGCCACCCTCCGCCGATCCAAACCCAGTCGCTCCCGTTCCACTCGTAGCTCCCCGCGATCCACTCGGCGTGCTCGCTTGGCTTCGGTGGTTGCGTTTCGATTTGCGGCGCGGGCGGTGGGCGCGTCGGTGAAGGGAGCGCGGAGCCTCCGTGCATGGCGCGCAGCAACGCGATCGTTTGCGCTTCATCGGGGCGCTCGTTGTCGTTGCGCCATCCGTCGTCGCGACACGCGGAGCTCGCGGCGTTCTTGCGCGCGAGATCCTCGCACTGCGCTTGGAACGCGGCGTACGCCTCGCGCTCGCTCGCCGTGCGAATGCCTTCATCGTGACACTTCTTGTCGGAGCCGCGGAGCGCGCTGCAGCGCGCGACCTCGGCGAGCCGCGCCGTCTCCTCCTCTTGTTTCTTCTTCGCTTCCTTCTGCGCGGCGGTGCGCGCTTCGTCGAGGTGCGCCGCCCATTTCTTGTCGTCGCCGCCGGGCGCGGTCATCTCGCTGTGCGTGACCACGAAGACCGTACCTTCGAGATCGAGCGGGTGCTCGGACCAAATCACGAATTTCAGATCCTGCCCACGCTTGAGCACGCCGTCCGCTTTCGACCAATCGTCGACTTCATGGTGGTAACGCGCGATGTCGGTGCGAAGTGGAAACGTGTACGGGAGCGCGGCAGCCACGAGCGCGACAGGCGCGCTCTGCGTGTCTGGTGTGCTCGACGCGCTCGATGCGTTCGATGCGCTCGATGCGTTCGCGGCAGTCGCGTTCGCGCTCGTCGCGCTGGCCGCGCGATCCGACGCGGACAGCGTGCAGGCGTTCGACGCGCTCGTCGCGCTCGCGAACTCGCCGCGATCGATCTCGCGTCCGTCGACGTAGACCGACTCGTGCCCCTGAACGCCGTTGCCGCGCGCTTCGACGGTCACGTCCTCTCCCCAGCGCGATCCGAAGGCGGGCACGTGGATCTCGAACGGACCCTGCGAGCAGCGTTGCGTCGCGCCGAATGCTTGCGTCGTGCGGACGGTCGTCGCGAGCGAAGGCCCGCAGCCCGCGAGCAAGGCCGCGACGGAAACATAAGTGCAAAAGCGCGTCATGATCGTTTTACGACCGGCGCGCGAAAATATTCTTTCGCGGCTTATTTTCCGCGGAACGACGGCTTGCGCTTCTCGGCGAACGCAGCGAGCGCCTCGCGACGATCTTCGCTGACGAGCACCTTGTCGTAGCTCACCTTCTCGAGCTCGAGCCCCATCTCGAGCGGCGCGTCGAACGAGCGATCGATCGCTTCGAGCGCGGCCGCTTGCGCGATCGGCGCGCCGTGCGCGATCG
>Ga0335078_10000413_pt1 | contig 67396 bp, 46 predicted proteins | sample Lox_Sample_32_FD_206711 | JGI IMG/M metagenome (GOLD analysis project Ga0335078, IMG submission 206711) | Soil microbial communities from Loxahatchee National Wildlife Refuge, Florida, United States - Lox_Sample_3.2 | ecosystem: Environmental > Terrestrial > Soil > Wetlands | place: USA...
TCCACCCGCTCGGCCCCGTAGCGATCGTCCAGGTAGCGTCGCACCGCGTCCGCGTACCAGGCGCCGTAGGGCTCCGAAGGGCGGCGGAGCCTGAGCGGCTTCGCGGCCTCGGCCTCGGCCACCCCCTGGGAGAGGAAGCCCTCCTCCACCATGCGCCGGAGCACGTAGCGCTGCCGGGCCCGGGCCGCCTCCGGGTGCTTGTAGGGGGAGAGCCGCTCCGGGGACTGCACCAGCCCGGCGATGAGGGCGGCCTCGCCCACGCTGAGGTCCTTCACCGACTTGCCGTAGTAGAAGCGGGCCGCCTCCTCCACCCCGTAGCGACGGTGGCCGAGGTAGATCTGGTTCAGGTACAGGTAGAGGATCTCGTCCTTGGAGAGGTTCTTCTCGAGGCGCGGGGCGAGGACGAGCTCCTTCACCTTGCGCTTCACGCGCCAGTCCGTGGAGAGGAGGAAGGTCTTCACCACCTGCTGGGTGATGGTGGATCCGCCGCAGGCCACTCCGCCGCGGAGCACGCCCTTCAGGGCGCAGCGGGCGATGGCGAGGTAGTTCACGCCCTCGTGCTGGTAGAACTTCGCGTCCTCGGCGGCGAGCACCGCCTGCTTCATCACCTCCGGGATCTCGGCGAAGGCGACGACGGTGCGACGCTCGCGGGCGAAGGCGAAGGCCTCGCTGCCGTCGGCGGCGTTCACCCGGGTGGCGACGAGCGGTCGGTAGTCCCGCAGCCCCGAGAACTCCGGCAGGTCCCAGGTCCAGGCGATCGCCATCCCGGCGAGTGCGAGGGCGCCGGCCAGGCCGACCCCGAGCGCCGCCAGGCCGAGGCGCTTCGCGCCCATCCCCCGGAGCGTCTCCCGGGCAGAAACGAGGGCCGAGAGGACGCGCCCGGGGGGCCGGGGGGCGGCTCCGCCGCCGTGGCGCATCGGGTCTTTGGGGTCGAGGTCCAAGGGTCGGGGGGCCGAACGATAGTCCCGCAGCGGTCCTTTCGCCAAGTGGCGAGCCGGCGGGCGCCCGGTACGGGAGGGAGGGGAAGAACCGGGCGACCCGCTGGCCGCCAAGTTGCAAACGGATGCCCCCGATGGAAATTCCCGGGCCATGCCGCGGGGCGCGTCCCCGCGGACACAGGGAGGTGTGGGCGAGCGCCCACGCCCGCCGCCCGTCAGTCTCCCCGCTTGATGCCGAGGGCGCGGAGCTTCTTGTAGAGGTGGCTCCGCTCGAGCCCGAGCGCCCGGGCGGTCTCCGCCATGTTGTCCCCGTGCCGCTCCAGGGCCGCGAGCACGATCTCCCGCTCCGACTCCTCGAGGAGGTCCTTGAGGGGCGTGCCCTCCCGGTAGCGGTCGCCGCGCGGGCGGCGGGCCGCGGGGAGGACGGCGGCGACGTCGTCGGCGCCGATCTCGGGGCCGTCGCAGAGGATGGCGATCCGCTCCACCAGGTTGCGCAGCTCGCGCACGTTCCCCGGCCAGTCGTGGCTCTGCAGGGCGGCGAGGGCTTCCCGGTCGAGCCGCATGGTGCGCCGTCCGTTCTTCTCGCAGGCCTCGGCCAGGAAGGCAGCGGCGAGCTCGGGGATGTCCTCCTTGCGCTCCCGGAGGGGGGGCACGGCGATGGGGACGACCGCCAGCCGGTAGTAGAGGTCCTCCCGGAAGCGGCCGGCGCTCACCTCGGCCAGCAGGTCCTTGTTCGTGGCGGCGATGACGCGCACGTCGCAGCGGAGCGGCGCCCCGCCGCCGCCCACGCGCTCGAACTCCCCCTCCTGCAGGACCCGGAGCACCTTGGCCTGCATGGTCGGGGGCATGTCCCCCACCTCGTCGAGGAAGAGGGTGCCGCGGTCCGCGACCTCGAACTTCCCCTTGCGCGCCGTGACCGCGCCCGTGAAGGCGCCCTTCTCGTGGCCGAAGAGCTCGCTCTCGATGAGCTCGGCCGGGACGGCGGCGCAGTTGAGCTTCACGAAGGGCCCTTCCCTGCGCCGGGACCCGGCGTGGAGGGCCCGGGCCACGAGCTCCTTGCCCGTGCCGTTCTCGCCGACGACGAGGACGCGCCCCTCGCTGGCCGCGGCCCGCTGCACGATCTCGCGGAGCCGGCGCATCCCCGCCCCCTCCCCGAGCATCTCGCCGGAGCCCGCCTCCCGGCGGAGCGCGGCGTTCTCCTCGGTGAGGCTCCGCAGCCGCAGGGCGTTGCGCACCACCGCCACGAGCTTGTCCTTCTCCGTGATGGGCTTCTCCAGGTAGTCGAAGGCGCCGAGCTTGAAGGCCTGGCGAACGGTCTCGAGCGAGCCGTGGCCGCTCATCACCACCACCGGCAACCCGGGCCGGGCCTCGCGGGCCTGGCGGAGCACGGTGAGTCCGTCCACGTCGGGCATCTTCACGTCCATCACCACCACGTCCACCGGGAGGGCGGCGATCTTCTCGAGCGCCTCCTTCCCGCCCGCGGCCGTCTCGGTGGCGTAGCCCTCGAGGGCCAGGGCCCGGCTCAGGGTGAGGACGATGTTGCGCTCGTCGTCGACGATGAGGACGGTGTCGGGCACGATACCGGGATGGTAACCGAGATGGCCCCGGACGGGTCTTTTCGTTTGACACCCCGGCTTTGAAAGAGCGACAAGCTGTGGATCTCCAGGTGACCAGGCTTTGAAAGGGAGGCGTTCTATGCGGATTCGTCGGGTTCTGTCGGTGGCCGTACCGGTGGTGGCTCTCGCCTTCGCGGGCTGCGCTTCGAAGCCCAAGAACGGAGAGTGCACGAAGAGCGAGGACTGCGCCGACCAGCAGGGGTTCGGGAAGGTCTGCGTGGACGGCCACTGCCAGGAGTGCGGCGGAGACGCCGACTGCAAGGCAGGCTTCGTCTGCCGGTCCCTGCGCTGCGTGCCGCGCCCGGAATGCGAGCGCGCGGAGGATTGCGGTCAGGGCAAGACCTGCGAGGGCGGGCGCTGCGTCGCGATGGCGGCCGCGGCAGTCTCCAAGCCCGAGTGCGTCTCCGACGCCGAGTGCGGGTCGGGGAAGAGCTGCGAGGCCGGCAAGTGCGTCGCCAAGGCCTCGGAGTGCCCGGAGGGCGGGGGCGCGCTCACCGCCGTCTACTTCGCCTTCGACCAGGCCGTGCTCACCCCGGAGGCCCGCGCCAACCTGGAGAAGGACGCCCAGTGCATCAAGCAGCGCGGCTTCACGAAGCTCGTCATCGAGGGCAACTGCGACGAGCGCGGGACCACGGAGTACAACATCCAGCTCGGCCAGCGCCGCGCCGAGGCCGCGAAGAAGTTCCTCCTCAACCTGGGCGTGTCGGCGAGGGCCATCAAGACGGTGAGCTACGGCAAGGAGCGCCCCATCTGTCCGGAGCAGACCGAGGACTGCTGGTCCCGCTGCCGACGCGACGACGTCGTCGCCCACTAGGCGAGAATGCGCCGGATCGCGGCCGCGCTGCTCCTCGTCGCCTCCGCCTGCTGGGTCCCCGTGGAGAAGGGGCGGCAGATGGAGGAGCGCATCCAGAAGCTCGAGGACGAGAGCGCCGTCACCGCCCACGAGCTCGAGGAGCAGCGGGCCGTGATCCGGGATCGCATCGCCCAGGTCGACCAGAAGATCGTCGAGGTGCAGAAGAAGCTCGACGAGCTCAACACCGCCTCCCACCGCACCGGCGCCGACGTGGTGGCGAACCAGGACCGGCTCCAGGTGGGGCTCACCCAGCTGAAGGGCCAGCTGGAGGAGGAGCAGCACCGGCTGCAGCAGGTCGATCAGTCCCTCGCCTCCCTGCAGGCGGACACGGACGCCCGCTTCGCCGCCCTCAAGGGGGCGGGGGCCCTCGACGAGTACGAGGCGAGGAAGAAGGCGGAGGCGCTCAAGCGCCCCTCCGACAAGGCCGCCTTCTTCGCGCTCGCCCAGAAGCAGGAGGAGGCGGGCGAGCGGGCGGTGGCGAAGCAGCTCTACGAGGAGTACGCGAAGAAGTGGCCCAGCGACCCGCGCGCCGCCGACGCCTGGTTCCGGCTGGGCGAGATCTCCTACGGGGAGAAGCGCTACCGGGAGGCGGTCATCGCCTACGGGAAGGTGGCCCAGGACTTTCCCCGCTCCGACAAGGCCCCCGACGCCCTCTACCGGACCGGCGAGGCCATGCTCGCCCTCGGCCTCGCCGACGACGCCCGCGCCATCCTCGAGGACGTGGTGGCGCGCTACCCGAAGACCTCGGCCTCCAAGAAGGCGGCGGCGCGCCTCTCCGAGCTTCGCGGCGGGAAGAAGAAGAAGAGCTCCGCGCGGTAGCGCTGCCCCCGGACCATGGTCCCCGCGATCATGGTTCGCGCCGGGGGCGGCGGATCCGTTGCGGCCGACGGATGCGCCCGACAGAGTAGCTCCGCACGGCGCCGGCAGGGGGTCGCACTGCGGCCCGGTCCCGGCGCCCCGGAGGGCGCGTGGGGCGAAGGACCCTCATCGGCGAGAGCCTGGTGGACGAGGGCTCGATCACGCTCCTCCAGCTTCGCGCCGGGCTCGCCTGGCAGAAGCTCCGCGGCGGGAAGCTCGGCCAGGCGCTCCTCGACCTCGGCTACCTGGAGGAGCGCGCCCTCCTCTGCGTCCTCGGCCGCCAGCTCGGCCTGCCGGTGGTGGAGGTGGACGCTCGCGCCGTCCCCGCCGAGCTCGTCCACCTCGTCCCCGAGCGCCTCCTGCGAGAGCGCCGGGTGCTCCCCCTGGCGCTCGCGGGCGAGACGCTCGTCGTCGCCACCTCCGACCCGCTCGACGAGGGCGGCCTCGAGGAGGTGGCCCGCGCCAGCGGCCGCGGCGTCCGGCCCGTGCTCGCCGCGGAGCGGGACATCGAGCGGGCCCTCTCCAGCGCGCTCGACCCGCCGGCTCGCGCGGAGGGGGAGCGCCTCGCGCCCTCGCTCGCCTGGCCCGGCTAGCGGCTAGCCCCCCGCCTCGTCCCCCTCGAGCTCCTCGCCGTCGCCCGCCTCCTCGTCCTGGCCACACCCGCCGTCGCGCCCCTCGTCCCGGAGGTTCCACTGGGCGATGCGCTTCATCACCGTGCTCTTGGCGATGCGGAGCTCTCGCACCACGCTGGCCCGCTTCCCCCGGTGGCGCCGCAGGGAGAGGCGGATCGCCTCCCGCTCCACCTCCTCGAGGGAGAGGCCGGGCAGGTACAGGGTGGTGTCGTCCCCGCCGGGCCCCGACGAGGGGCGCACGTCCTCGAAGGTGACCGCCGAGGCGGGCAGGACCTGCCCCTCCCCCCGCAGCAGCAGCGCCCGGAGCACCGCGTTCTTGAGCTGCCGGACGTTCCCGGGCCAGTCGTAGCCCTCGAGCTTCTTCAGGGCCTCCTCGCTCCAGCGCATGGGGAGTCCGCGGGGCGCGGCCGCGTCGAGGAACCGCTGGGAGAGGGCGCGCACGTCCCCCTGGCGGCGGCGGAGCGGCGGGACGGCGATGGGGACGACGCAGAGGCGGTAGTAGAGGTCCTCGCGGAAGCGCTGGGCCCGCACCTGGGCCCCGAGGTCGCGATGGGTGGCGGAGACGACCCGCACCGAGACCTCGATGGGGCGCGAGGAGCCCACCCGCTTCACCTCCCCGCTCTCCAGGGCCCGGAGGAGCTTCGCCTGCAGCTCGAGCGGCATCTCCCCGATCTCGTCGAGGAAGAGCGTCCCCCGGTCGGCCTCCTCGAAGGCGCCCTTGCGCTGCCGGTCGGCTCCGGAGAAGGCGCCCTTCTCGTGGCCGAAGATCTCGCTCTCCATGAGCGCCTCGGGGATGGCGGCGCAGTTCACCGGGATGAAGGGGCCCTCCCGCCTGGGCGAGCGCGCGTGCAGGGCGCGGGCGACGAGCTCCTTGCCCGTCCCGGTCTCGCCCAGGATGGCCACCGCCACGTCGGCCGGCGCGAGGCGGTCCACGAGGTCGAAGACCTGGCGCATGGAGGGGTCGAGCGAGAACATGCCCTCGTAGCTCCCGGGCGGCCGCCCCTCGCGCGGCGCCCCCACCTCGAGGAGGAGCTCGCAGTCGCCGATGGCGAGGGGGAGCCCGGGCGGGAGCTCGGACCGCCACACCCGCAGGCCGCCGAGCCAGGTCCCGTTCGTCGACCCGAGGTCGACGACCTGCCAGCGTCCGGCCCGGGGTTCGATGGAGAGGTGGCGCGCCGAGACGAAGGGGTCCTCGAGGGCGAGGCCGTTCTCCGGATCGGAGCCCACCGAGAGCCCCTCGGCGGGCAAGGGGGCGACGCGCTCCCGCCCTCCCTGGCGGATGCGGAGCCGGGCCGCGGCCGGCGCCGAGCTCGGCACGGCCCGGACCCCCGTCCCCCCACCCGCCGCCGTGGCCTCGGGGAGCGCGCCCGCCGAGGTGCGGAAGAGGGCTCGCCACGTTCCGAAGGCGAGCTCCGCCCCGTTCGAGAGCGGTGCCGTCGAGACCTCCAGGCCCCCCACGCGGGTGCCCTTTCCCGAGCGGTCGACGAGGGCGAAGCCGTCTCCGCGCCTCTCGATGAGTGCCTGCACCCGGGAGAGTGTCGGGTCCGGAAGGGAGACGTCACAGTCCGCGGATCGGCCGATGGTGGTGCGCTCCCCGAGCGCGACCCGCAGTAACTCCTCGCCGTGTCGAAAGAAGGCCAGCTCGGACATAGGGCAGGAGCTAGCCTATGCGAGGACCGCGCCGTCCGTGAACGGGGCAGCTCGGACCGGGTCTGCATCGCTCCGGTCCGGTTCGCGGCGGGTGCGAGGCGCCCCGGGGCCGGGGTGCCGGGGAGGGATGACCTGCGCCCTCAGCCGGGGACGGGGCCCCGCAGGACCTCCTCGAAGGCCTCGTCTCGCCTCGCGGCGTCGAAGACGTGGTCGGAGGCGATCCAGGAGTGCACCTTCCTCGCGTCCGCCTGGAGCGCTCGCCGAAGCGGGGCAAGCGCCTCCTCGAGGCGCCCCCAGAGCGCGTAGAGGGCGGCGAGGTTGTAGTTGAGGAGGAGGTCGTCGGGCTTCAGCTCGGCCGCCCGGCGGTAGGCGCGCTCCGCCTCCTCGTAGAAGCCCTTCTGCCCGTAGCAGATGCCGAGGTCCAGGTGGGCGTGGAACTCGTCCGGCTCGAGGTGGGTGGCCTCCTTGAGGTGGGTGATGGCGGCGCGGTAGTCCCCCTCGTCCATGAGGAGGGAGGCGAGCTCGTGGCGGGCGAGGGCGTCCCCCGGCGCCACCCGCACGGCGGTCTCGAGCTCGCGGAGCGCCTCCTCCACCTTCCCCTGGTCGGCGTAGGAGATCCCCAGGTTCAGGTGGGCGTCGGGGTAGTCCGGGTCGATGGCGAGCGCCTCCCGGTACTCGGCAGCGGCGATCTCCTGGCCGTGGGCGGCGAGGAAGGAGGCCAGGTTGAAGTGGGAGGCCGGGTCCTCGGGCTCGAGCTCGAGCACGCGCAGGTAGAGGCGCATGGCCTCCCGCCACTGCTTCTTCTCGGCCCGGACCGCCGCCAGGTTGTCGTGGGCGTGCGCCGAGTCCGGGTCGAGCTCGATGGCCTTCTCGAACTCCCGCGCCGCCTCGTCGAACCAGCCGCGGTCGGCGAGCTCGATGCCCCGATCGTTGTGCTCGTCCGACTGCGAGTTGCGGTCGCGTTCCCGGGCCAAGGTGCGAAGAGTCTACCCCAATCCCCCGGGCGTGCTCGGGCCGCGGCGGGCGGGACCTTCCGGGGTTATCACCTCCCCGTGCGCCGCGCCGCCGCCCTCGCCGTCCTCGCCCTGGCGGGCCTCCTCGCGGCGCTGGGCTCGCACCTCTTCCGCGCGCGCCCCTCCGACGAGGAGCAGGTCCGGCAGGTCTTCCTCGACGCCGCCCGGGCGGCGGAGGAGGGGCGGGTGGGCGACGCGCTGGCGGCGGTTTCGGAGCGCTTCCAGGGCGAGGGGCTCGATCGCCAGGGGGTGAAGCAGCTGCTCGCCTGGCACGCGATCGCGGGCGACCTCGGCGCGGTCGCGGTGCTCGGCACCGCGGTGCGGCTCTCCGGAGAGGCGGCGGAGGCGACGGTCGATGTGGCCTTCGTCCGCGGCGTCCGCGGCGCCCGGGCCAACCTCGGGGCGCTCTCGGACGCGAGCGCGCAGCGCGTCGAGGCGGTGCTGGCTCGCGAGGGAGGCGCCTGGCGCGTGGTCTCCGCCCGCTGGCGCCCCATCGGCGCCGCCGACGCGATCGCGGGCCCTCCGCCCTGAGGGAGGCCGCCTTCCTCGTTGACGCGCCGTGGCCGGCGTAGGCATCCTTTTGGAGAGAGCGGGTCGCCGGGAGTTCCCGCCGAGAACGAAGCCTTGGCCCTCTACACCCCCCTGAGCCCCGAGGAGCTGCTCTCCGTGGTCCTCCGCTTCGGCCTGCCGCCGCCGGAGCGCTTCGTCCCGGAGCCGAAGGGGAGCGTCAACACGAGTTACCACGTCTGGACCGCGGGCCGGCGGTGGTTCCTCCGCCTGAACGAGGGCAAGAGCGACGCGGACGTGGACTTCGAGGCGAGCGTCCTCCGCTTCCTCGAGGCGGCCGGCTACCCGGCCGCGCGGCTCCTCCTCACCCCGGACGGATCGAGCCACGTGCGGGTGCGCGACCGACAGGCCATGGTCTTCGCCTACGTCCCCGGCGAGCAGTTGGCGCGGGAGGCGGTGGGGTTCGGGCACGTCCGCAAGGTGGGCGAGCAGCTCGGACAGCTGCGCCAGGTGGCGCCGGGGTTCGCCGGGTCGCGCCCCAACCCGTACGGACCGGCGCGGGTGGGCCCCTGGATCGACGAGCTCGGGCCGGACGGCGGCGGAGACGAGGCGGTGCGCGCGGCGCTCCCCATGCTTCACGACGAGTTCGAGCGGGCGGCGGCCCTGCCGGCCTCGCCCCGCGGGCTCGTCCACGGCGACGTCTTCGTCGACAACGTGCTCTGGAGCGGCGGCGAGGTGAGCGCCGTGCTCGACTGGGAGATGAGCTGCGTCGACGCCTTCGCCTACGACCTGGCGGTGGCCATCAACGCCTGGTGCTACACGGATCGGTTCCAGCCTGGGCTGTGCCGCGCCCTCTTCGAGGGCTACCGCAGCCGGGCGGAGCTGGACGGGGAGACGCTCGCGGCCCTCTACGCCTACGCGCGCTACACGGCGCTGCGCTACACCGCGTCCCGCATCCACGCCTTCCACCTCGCCTCGCTCGGCGAGGACCGGCTCGCCTGGAAGGACTGGTCCCGCTACCGGGACCGGCTGCGGGCCCTGCGGGACATGGGCGAGGAAGGGTTCGGGAAGCTCCTCGCCGGCGAGGGGTGAGGTCGCCTTGCGCCCCCCGGGCCCCGGCCTACAGCCCGGAGATGATCTTCCACTGCTCGCCCTCCCGCTTGAGGACGAGGCGCTGCACGTCCGAGTCGCGCTTCGGGACCTCGCGGCGGGGCGTCGCCACCCGGTACCTCGCGTCGTAGAACATGTCGACGGAAGCCTTGTCGCCCGTCACCCGGATCTCCGTCACCCCGATGTCGAGCTTCACGTCCGGGAGCTTCCCGAAGGTCTCGGCGAGGACCTGGGGGAGGAGGCGGTAGTCCACGTCGTCGGAGGTGTCGCTCGTGCCGGCGTCGTCGAAGTAGTCCCGGGAGACGAGGGCCATGATCCCCTGGACGTTCCGGTTCACGAAGGCCTTGCGGTACTCGTCGACGACGGCGATGAGGCTTCGGTTCTCTCGCGTGTCGTCGATGTCGGTGTTCGGGATCTTCCGCGCGCAGCCGGCGAGCGCCAGGCCGGCGAGGAGTGCGGCGGCGGAGAATCGCATGGCGGAGGTCAAAGCACGGGCGCCCGGGACAGTCAATTGGAAGCGCCGCCGCGAAAAAGTCGCGGGCCGGACGCGACGCCGCCTTGCCGCGCGCGCCCCGCGCGCTACACTCGGGGCATGCCCGGACCGAGCTTCGAGGCGTTGAAGCGATTCTTCGAGACCTCCCCTGCCGCCCGGAAGGCCACGGGCCCGCTCCACCGGGACGCGCGCGTGGGGCTCGAGCTCGCCTCCGGCCCGGCCCACTTCTCCATGCGGAGCGGCACGCCGGAGGTGGTGGAAGGGCCCGCCGAGAGCCCGGACTTCACCTTGATCCTTCCCGACGGGGCCGTGAAGCACGTGACCGCCCTGGCGAGCGAGGACGTCGGCGAGTTCGGCGTGGAGTTCTTCAAGCTCGTCCTCTCGCGGGAGCCGGACACCAAGGTCCGCATCCACATCCAGGCGCCCACCATGCGGCTGCTCGCGAACGGGTACCTCGGCGTCCTCGCCGTCGGCGGCGCCAAGGTGGGCTGGTGGCTCCTCAAGAACGGCGTGCGAAATCCCAAGGCGGCCATCGACCGGCTCCGGGGAAAGTAGGCGAGAGGGGTCGGCCCGCTACCGGGGCCAGCCGGAGGGGGAGCGCGGCGGGGCCCCGAAGGCCTCGCGGAGCTCGGCACAGCGCCGCGCCCCGGCCCGGGCGAGCTCCCGGTCCGCCTCGCGCTCCGCCGTGGCCGCGAGCTCGGCAAAGGCCGCGGCCGCGAGCTCGTCGTCGCCCGCCGCGCAGCGGGCCTCCCCGAGGACGCGGAGCGCCTCGGTGCGGAAGGAGCTCGAGGGGAGGGCTCCGCCCAGGGCCCGGGAGAGGAGGTCGGCGGCGAGCCGCGGAGCCCCCCGGGAGTAGACCGCCCGGCCGAGGAGGTACTCGGCGAGCGGGTGGCGGGAAGCGGCCAGGCGGGCGAGCGCCACGCTCGGGTCTCCGAGGCCGAGGAGCCAGGGGGCGGCGGCGGACCCGAGCGGCCGATCGGCCGCCGCGGCGAGCTTCGCCTCGAGGAGACGCGCCTTCGGCCGGTCCGGGCGCTCGGCGAGCGCCTGGCGGTAGAGGGATTGGGCCCGCCCCTCCTCTCCCCCGAGCCAGGCCAGGTCGCCCCGTCCCTCGAGGAGCGACGCCCGCAGGGCCGGGCCCGCTCCCGGGGCAGAGAAGGCCCGGGCGAGGATCCGGTCCGCCTCGGGGGGGCGCGCGAGCCGCAGGGCCTCGCCGGCGGCGGCGAGGTCCACCGGATCCGAGGAGAGCGCGGCGGCCCGCTCCCACGCGGCCGCGGCCGCGGCGGGTCGCCCCGCCCGCTCCTCCTCGATGGCCTCCCCCTCGAGCCCGGCCACCTCCCGGGCGCAGCGGCGGCCGAAGAGGCCCGGCGGCCGGAACCTGGCCTCGGCGGCGGCGGCGAGCTCGGCGGGCACCGGGATGCCGTCGAGGAAGAGGAGCCACTCCGCCTCGAGCGCCTCGAGGGGCTTTCCGAAGGCCGCGCCGAAGCTCGCGCCCCCGTAGGCGCGGCACACCGGGGCCGGTCCGTAGCGCTCGAGGAGGAAGCGCAGCAGGCTGCCCGAGGCCGCGTAGGCGCGCGCCGGCGGGGAGCCGAAGAAGCCGGAGGGCTGGACGAGCCGGGCCGCCGGGGGCAGGAGGCCGAGGTCGCGCATGGCCTTCGCCCATTCGTGGGCCGTCCACTCGCCGTGCGGGAGGTCGAGCGCCACGGCGAGCCCCTCCACCAGGCCGACGTTCACCCAGGCGCCGTAGCTCGCCGGGACGCGGAGCGGGCCCGAGGCGACCGCCGAGGCCACCGCGTGAACCACCTCGTGGCGCAGGGCGGGGGGCCCGCCGGGGACGTCGAGGAGCTGGATCTCCGCGAGCCAGGGCTTCGTGAAGTCGGTGCGCCCGGCGCCCACGAGGCGCCGCCTCTCGGCCTCGGAGCGGTAGAGCCAGACCGAGACCCGCGGAGGGTGCGCGACGGCAAGGGCGGAGGCCACGTCCGCGGCGTCCAGCTCGCAGTCCCGCCAGAGCCGCTCCGCCTCCTCCGGCGGCTTCTCCCGCGGGTAGTGGAGGTCGCAGCGGGCGCCCGGGTGGCGGCCGCCGAGGAGGCGGTCGATGGTGGCCCGCGAGGCGATGTCACCGCTGCGGTCCGCGACGAGGCGGACCAAGACGGCGAGGGCGATGCCCGCCAGGGCCACGGCCGCGGGGCGAGAGAGCGGCCGGCGGGTCCGCCAGGCGACGAGGAGCGCGGCCCCCCCGACGAGGGAGAGGGTGAGGGCGAGGGTGCCGGACCGGAAGAGGAGGAGGCGGCGGTCCACGGCGAGCGCCTCGTCGTAGAGCGGCCCCGGCCAGGCCCCGAAGAGGTCGGCGAGGACGTAGGCGGCGGGGCCCCGGTAGGCCTGCCACAGGGCGGCGGCGAGCGAGGCCGCGGCCGCGGCGGCGTAGAGGAGGAGGGCGGCCGCGCGCCGCCCCCGGGCCACCAGCCCGGAGAGGAGACCCAGGGCGGCGGCGAGGAGAGCGGAGGGGAGCGCGAGGACGGGGAGGAAGGCCAGGCCGGCCGTGGAGCTGCAGGGCGAGAAGAGGAGGGAGCGGGCGACGGCGCCGGTGGCGAAGAGGGTCTGGCCGGCCGCGATGAGAAGGGACGCCCGGGCGAAGGCGGCGAGGGCACGGGGGATCGGGCGGGCCAGCTCGCGCCGCGCCGCGGCGAGCCCGACGGGGGCTCCGGCGAGCGCTGCCCCGACGGCGGCGGCCAGGGCGAGCTCGAAACCGGGGGCCTCGAGGAGGGGCAGGCCGGCCGCGGCGAACCCCAGGGCGAGGAGAGAGACACCGACAACGGCGCACACCGCCAGTCTGACCCTATCCGCCACCGGATCCTTTCGCTACCATGGGCCGAGCATGATCGAGCGGCGCGGTCACCCCAGGGCTCCCATCGAGCTGCAGGTAGACTACAAGAAGCTCAACAGCTTCTTCGCGGACTACACGAAGAACATCTCCAAAGGCGGCACCTTCATCAAGACGACGAAGCCGCTGGCGGTGGGGACGCGCTTCCTGTTCCGGCTCGTCGTCCCCGGGCGGGCCGAGGCCTTCGAGCTCTCCGGCGTCGTCGTCCACGCCGGCGGGGACGGCGAGGACAACGGCATGGGGATCCGCTTCATCTGGAGCGACGAGGAGCAGCGGCGCGAGTTCGAGGGCTCGGTGGAGGCGCTCATGACGACGAGCCTCGGACCGGTGGTGGCGAAGAAGCTCTTCCACGGCGAGGGCTAGGCTCTGGGCTAGGCGGCCGGGCCCCGAGTCGTTCAGGGGCGAGGGCGGTGCGGCAGCCCGTCGATGCGGACCCGGTCGCCCGGCCGGACGCCGCGGCGCATCGCCCAGCCCCCCGGGACCTCGAGGACGTAGCGGCTCACGCCCCCGATCCTCGGCTCCAGGGAGAGGGGCTGGGCGCGGGCCACGATGCCGCTCACGCGCAGCTGCTCGTCGATGAAGATCATGTCGAGGGGGATGAGGGTGTCCTTCATCCAGAAGGCGTGCGCGGCCTCGTCGTCGAAGACGAAGATCATGCCGCGGTCGTCGGCGAGCTCGTGGCGGAACATGAGCCCGCGCTGCCGCTTGGCGTCGTCGTCCGCCACCTCCACCTCGACGGCGTGGGACTGGCCGCCGCTCTCCACCACCACCCGTGCGCCGGCGGGGGGCGAGGTGCGGGGGCAGGCGCAGGCGAAAAGCGCCGCCGCGGCGAGGAGCGGGAGGCGGGGGGAGAAGCCCTTCGGGGCCGTCATTGGATGAGCGGGGGAGCGCAGTAGCTCGACTGCAGCGTCGCCGGGAGGTAGGGGGCTCCGCCGTCCGGGAGGCTCGCAACGAAGCTCGGGTCGAGGAGCACGAGCCGGCAGACGAGCCCGGTCTGGGAGGTGAAGCAGTCCGCGTTGGAGACGCAGGCCTTGCTGCAGAAGGAGTTCACCTGGTAGGGCGTGGCGCTCTGCCCGTTGCAGGTGCCGACCGCGGACTGCATGCACACGAGGCCGTCGCACTCGAGCGCGCCGGTGCGGAGGAAGTCCGCGCTCTGCGCCGAGCAGAGGACGCCGCCGTCGCTCACCGGCACGGCGATGGGGCCGCCGTCGGCGAAGTCGAGGTTCATCTGGCAGGGCTGGCCCACGTCGACGGACTGGCAGGCGGCCGCGGCCAGAAACGCCGCGAAGGGCCAGGCGAGGGATCGGCGGGAAGACGACATCTCGTCCATCGTTAACACCGAGCCGTCGCCCCTTCAAGAAGCGGTCCGGAAGCGGTGCGGGCGGGTGCGCGCGCGTGTGCGGCGCTCTCACCCCATGAGTTTGCTGGACTTGCATTCCGTGAGTACGATGCCCACGACCCATGCAGCCGGCGATCCGATCGATCACGTGGTGGCTCGTGGCCTTGCCACTGCTAGTGAATGCGCAAGAGATGCCCGGGATCGATCTGTCCGCCCCGGCGAAGGAGAAGCCCAAGGCAGCCGCGCCCCAGGCGCCGCAGCCGGCGGGCGCCGCCGAGCCGGGGACGCCGCTCGAGAAGGCGGTGGGCGTGCCCGGGGAGGCGGACGCCGCGCTCGAGGACCGGGTGAAGGCGGTGCAGCGCAAGGGCTTCATCAAGCAGGGTCGCCTGCAGCTCGAGGCCTTCGTGGCCCCGAGCGTGAACGACGCCTTCTACGAGAAGCTCGGGGTGGGCGGGATGCTCGGCTACAACCTCCGCGACAACTTCGCGCTCGCGCTCCGCGGCACCTACTACTTCCCGTTCACCACCCAGTACGTCCGGCAGGGCGAGATCGCCTTCGAGAGCCAGGTGCTCTCGAGCGAGCTCTACGGCACCCTCACGCTCGACGCCATCTGGTCCCCGGTCTACGGGAAGTTCGCCTGGCTGGAGCGGAGCATCGTCCACTTCGATGCCTACCTCCTCCTCGGCGGCGGGGTGGCCTGGAGCGCCACCAGCGAGGCGCCGCGCAACGAGGGGCCGCACCCGGCCGCCGACCTGGGCGCCGGGATCCGCTTCTACCCGAACTGGTGGATGTGCCTGGACCTCGGGGCCGTCGCCACCTTCTACGCGGACCAGGCGAGCCTGGTGGCGCCCTCCACCATCCAGCGGGTGGTGGCGATCACCCTGGGCTTCTCCTTCTTCGTGCCCACGACCTTCGAGTACTACTACCCATGAGCGCGCGCGCGGACATCCGGGCCCTGCTCGCGGCGGCCGCCCTGGCCGCCCTCCCGGCGGCGGCGCGCGGGAGCGAGGCCGACGCCTTCGAGAACAAGATCGAGCCCATCTCCGGCCAGCTCTACCAGAAGTCCGGGCGCCTGGAGCTCGAGCCCCTCTTCGCCCTCTCGCTCAACGACCCCTTCTACGTGAAGTACTTCGGCGGCCTCCGGCTCGCCTACCACCTCTCCGAGTTCTGGAGCCTGGCGCTCACCGGCCAGGCGGGCGCCACGCAGGCGACCTCCTCCACCACGCTCTGCACCCCGAGCCAGGGGTGCACGAACGCCTCCGCGCAGCAGCTGTGGCAGGTGCCGGGGGACCTCAAGTGGATCGCCGGGGCGGAGGTGCTCTTCTCGCCGGTCTACGGCAAGGTGAACATCCTCGGGAGCGCGGTCATCCACCTCGACTTCTCCCTCCTCGGCGGCCTCGACTGGATCGAGTCCCAGACCGTGCTCACCCCCGACCAGGCGCAGGCGGCGACCGCCGCCGGCACCGGCCCGGGGAACTCCGGGGCCCCCGGGGTCCACCTGGGCCTCGGCACCCACGTCTTCTTCGCGAGCTTCGCCGCGGCGGCGCTCGAGCTCAAGGATTACGTCTACTTCGCGGACGTGAACACCGGCTCGAGCACCCAGTCCAGGAAAGCCCAGAACCAGATCTTCCTCGAGCTCGGCGTCTCCTTCTTCCTCGGAGGACCGGGCCGCTAGGCCGGAACGGACCATGTCGCGAGCGACGAAGACCCTGTGCGCCCTGCTCCTCGCTGCCCCGGGGCTCGCCCGGGCCCAGGGGCTCGGCCTCGACATCGGCGGCCCCCCGCGGCCGCCGGAGAAGAAGGCGGAGCCGCCGTCCAGGCCGGCCCAGCCCACGCCCCTCGACCTGAGCGCGGCGGGGCGGAGCGCCGGCGTGGCGCAGATGGAGATGGCGAAGAAGCTCTACGGGGAGAAGGCCTGGGAGTCCGCGGCGCTCGCCTTCGACGAGATCCTCCGGGACAAGAGCTTCGCCGCCGAGCACGACGAGGCCCGCTACCGCCTGGCGCAGTCGCTCGAGAAGCTCGGGCTCTACTACTCGGCCTTCTCCCGCTACGAGGAGCTCCTGGCGAAGGGGCAGCAGGGCTCCCGCTACTACTTCAACGCCGTGGACGGCCTCTTCTCCTCCGCGCGCCACATGGCGAACGACCGCGTGGTCCTCGCCGGGACGGTGCGCTTCGCCAACGAGAAGATGCCGCCGGAGTACCAGGACCGCCTGAACCTCCTCCTCGCCCGCTACCACTACGAGCGGGGCCGGGCGCTGCTCGAGGCCGGGCAGCAGGCGGAGGCAAAGCGCGAGATCAAGGAGGCGCGGCGGCTCGCCGAGCTGGTGCGCCCCGGGGCCACCTCGCCGTCGCTGGGCCCCGAGGCCGCCAACCCCACCGAGAACCTGGCGGCCCGGGCCCGCTTCGTCGACGGCAGCGCCCTCTACGCGCTGGGGGAGGAGCAGCAGGCGCTCGAGGCCTTCAAGGAGGTGGTGCGCCTCACGAACCCGCGCAAGACCGCCCAGACCGACAGCCGGGTCCGGGAGCTCGCCTTCCTGCAGCTCGCCCGCATCCACTACGAGCACAAGCAGAACCGCTACGCCATCTGGTACTTCGGCAAGATGCCCTGGGGCGAGCAGCTCTGGCTCGAGGGGCTGTGGGAGTCCTCCTACGCCCACTACCGCATCGGCGACTACGAGAAGGCGCTCGGGAACCTGCTCACCCTTCACTCCCCCTTCTTCGTGGACGAGTACTTCCCCGAGTCCTACATCCTCAAGGCCGTCATCTACTTCGAGAACTGCCGCTACCCCGAGGCGCGCTCCATCCTGGAGGACTTCTCCCACCGCTACGAGCCGGTCTACCAGGAGCTCGTGCGACTGGCCGGCCGCCGGGTCCCCGCCTCCACCTTCTACGAGGACATCGAGCGGGGCGAGAAGGTGACGGAGGTGGACCGGGGGTCGCTCGTCCGCAAGGTGCTCAAGATCGCGCTCACGGACGACGCCATCTACCGGCTCAACGACTCCATCCTCCAGATCGAGAAGGAGATGGACGAGGGCGTGGGCGGGCGGGGCCGCTTCGCCCGCACCGGCCTCGGGGAGGACCTCGTGGCGCGGCTCAAGGCCGACCGCGCCCGGCTGGTGGAGGAGGCCGGGGCGAGGGCCCGCCAGAAGCTCGAGGCGGAGCGGGACGACCTGAAGCGGCTTCTGGAGCAGGGCCTGCGCATCAAGATCGAGGTGTCCCGCAAGGAGCGCGAGGCGCTCGAGGCCTCGCTGGCGAGAGGCGGGGCGGTGAACGTGCTCAGGCCCTACCGGTTCAGCACCGCCGTCTCGGACGAGCACGAGTACTGGCCCTACGAGGGGGAGTCGTGGCGAGACGAGCTCGGCACGTACTCCTACACCCTCACCAGGGGTTGCCGGGAAGGGCCGGGGAGATCGGCCTCCCCGTAACGCCGGCGCCACCGAGGAGTCGCAGGAGTGCGGACCGTCATGAAGCTCTCGGCCGGCGCCATGGCGCTGGCCCTCGTCTCGGGGGCGGGGCTCGCGGAGGATCGCCGGCCCCCGCCCGAGGCCGCGCTGGGGAAGAAGAAGTCCGTGGCCCCCGACGCCTCCCTCGCCGGCTCCCTGGAGTCGGCCAAGGGGGTGAAGGGGGAGGCGGGCGGCCCGGCCCTCGGCTACGAGACCTTCCGCTACCAGGTCGAGGTGGCGGTCTCCGGAAAGCGCCGGGAGGAGATCGCCGACCTGAAGAAGCTCATTTCGCTCGGCGGGGCTCCCGCCGAGATGCCCTCCTGGCTGTTCCGGCTGGCGGAGCTCTACTGGGAGGAGTCGCAGCACTACTTCTTCGAGGCGAACCGAAGGGACGACGAGCTCCTCGCCCTGCCGCGGCCGGCCCCGGCCGGCGAGGTGGCGCGCCTCACCGCCGCCAAGAAGGAGCTCGAGGCCCGCTCCCGCGGCTACCAGGACGAGGCCGTCGCCCAGTACAAGGAGATCGTGGAGCGCTACCCGCGCTACGCGCGCATGGACGAGGTGCTCTTCTTCCTCGGCGAGAACCTCTGGCGGGAGCACCAGGAGAAGGAGGCGCTCGTCGCCTACAAGCTCCTCGTCACGAAGTACCCGCGCTCCCGCTACGTCCCCGACGCCTGGATGGCCTTCGGGGAGCACTACTTCAACTCCGCCGAGCACGGGGAGCGCCGGCAGAACCTGGAGAACTCGCTCAAGGCCTACCAGCGCGCCGCCTCCTTCACGGAGAGCTCCGTCTACGGCTACGCCCTCTACAAGCAGGCCTGGGTCCACTACAACCTGGCGCAGTGGAACGAGTCCCTCGACCTCTTCCGGGCCGTGGTCCTCTTCGGGGAGCTCCCCACCACCACGCTCGCCGCCGACAAGCGGCTCGCGCTCGTGCGCGAGGCCCGCAAGGACTACGTGCGCACCTACAGCCACGTGGGCTCGCCGGAGGCCGCTCTCGCCGAGTTCAAGAAGGTGGGCGGCGAGTCCGGCTGGTGGGACATGCTGAAGAGCTTGGCCGAGCTCTACTACCAGGAGGGGAAGGACCGGGACGCCATCTTCGTCTACCACCAGCTCATCAAGGAGCGCCCGCTCCTCGCCGAGGCCCCGCTCTTCCAGGCGCGCATCGTCACCTGCGCCGGACGGCTCGGCCGCAAGGACCTGGCCGTACAGCAGGCGCGGGTCTTCCTCCAGATCCTGAAGGAGGTGGAGGAGAGCGGCACGGTGACCGACGAGAAGGGGAAGAAGCAGCTCGAGGAGGCTCGCGCCGCCGCGGAGAACACGCTGCGCACGCTCGCCGTCCTCTACCACACGGAGTGGAAGAAGACGCGCGACGACCCGGTGGCGCTCCTCGCCGCCGAGGTGTACCAGGACTACCTGCAGGTCTTCCCCACGAGCGCGCAGGCCTACGGGATGCGCTTCTTCTTCGCCGAGCTCCTCTTCGCGCTCGACCGCTACGAGCGGGCCGGCGAGCAGTACGGGCAGGTGGCGCTGGCCGACGCGAAGCTCGTCGACTCCGGCCAGAAGCCGGGGAAGCACATGCAGGACGCGCTCGAGTTCAGCGTCCACGCCTACGACCTGGTGGCGAAGAAGTTCGAGGAGACGGAGAAGCGGAGCGCCTCCGACCCGAAGACGCCGCTCTCCATCCCCGGCCCCAAGCAGGCGCTGCTGGAGGTGAGCCTGCGCTACCGGAAGTACGCTCCCCGCGGAGAGAAGTACGTGGAGGTGACGTACCGCGCCGCCAACATCTACTACCGCTACAACCACCTGGCGGAGGCGGCGAGCCTGTTCACCGAGATCGCGCTCGCCCACCCGTCCCACGAGCTCGCCGGCTACTCGGCGAACCTGGCCCTCGACACCTACAACCTCCTCGGCGACTGGAAGAGCGTCTCCGCGTGGGCGAAGCGGTTCTACGGGAGCGCCGAGCTCTTGCGGGCGCACCCGGGACTCCAGGAGGACCTCGCCCGGGTCATCGAGCAGAGCGCCTTCAAGGTCATCGAGGAGCAGGAGAAGGGGCGGCGCTACCAGGAGGCGGCGGAGGCCTACCTCGCCTTCGCGCACGAGTGGCCGAAGTCGCGGCTCGCTTCCGCGGCCCTCTACAACGCCTCGGTGGACCTCTCCCAGGCGCGCCAGCTGGACCGGGCCGCGCGCGTCCGCGAGGACCTCATCGCCCTCTACCCCGACGACGCCGTGGTCCCGAAGGTCCTCTGGTCGAGCGGCGCGGACAGCGAGGCGGTGGCCGACTTCGACAAGGCGGCGGGCTACTACGAGCGCTACTACCAGGGCTTCACCCGGGAGCGCGAGGCGGCGCGACCGGCGAAGCCCGCCCGCAAGCGGGGCCGGGCCGCCTCGCCTCCCCCCGCGGGCCCGAGCCGCTACGAGGAGGGGAAGGCCCGGGACGCCCTCTACAACGCCGGGGTCTTCCGGGAGGGGCTGCGCCAGCTCGATCGCGCCGAGGCGGACCGACGCGCCTGGGTGGAGAGCTGGCCGGAGGCCCCCGAGGCCGGCAAGGTCTTCCTCTCCATCGCCGACCTCTACGCGAAGGAGAGCGCCCCCGGCAAGGAGCTGCGGCTGCTCGAGGAGTACCAGCGCCGCTACGCCCAGGACCCGACCGACTGGATCGTGGTGCAGGGGAGGATCGCGCGCTCGCTGGAGAAGGGCGGGAACCCGGGCGGGGCTCGCCGCGCCTGGGCCCTGGCGCTCGAGCACCAGGCGAAGCACCGCTCCCAGGTCGGGGAGCGGGCGCTCCCGGTCGTCGCCTGGGCGAGCTACCTCGCGCTCGAGGGGGACTTCGAGCGCTACGACCGCATCACCCTCGACGTGAAGCCCCGCTACCTGAAGGCCCAGCTCGAGGTGAAGGCGAAGAAGCTCGCCGAGCTGCAGCGGCTCTACACGGAGGTCGTGAACCTGAAGCAGGCGGAGGCGGCGGTCTGCGCCCTCTACCGCATCGGGGACGGCTACCGCCGCTTCGCCCACACCCTGCAGAGCGCCCCGGTCCCGGCGGAGCTGCGGGCGCTGCGGCGCCAGGACGTGGTGGACGAGTACAAGGCACAGCTCTCCCAGCTCGCGGAGGCGCCGCAGAAGAAGGCCGCCGAAGGCTTCGCCTACGCGCTCGCCAAGGCGCGCGAGTACGGGATGTGGAACGAGTGCTCCCTGGAGGCGAGCGAGGCGCTCGCGAGGCTCGACCCGGACAAGCACGCCCCGCCCCTCGAGGTCATCCCCCCGCTCGTCGCGCCGGCGGCTCCGCCCGCTCCCGGACACGGCCAGCTCCTCGCCGTGAAGCCCCCGCCGGCGGCGGCGCCGGAGGAGGCGGCCGAGGCGCTCCCGCCGCTCCGCGGGGAGCCCCCCGCCCGGCCGGGCCCCAAGGGGCCTCGCGCCGCCCAGGCCGTCGCGGGCCGGCCCGCCCCCGCCGGCGACTCGAAGGACGACGAGGACCTCCTCCCATGACGGCCCCGACGCGGCTCCTTCCCCTCGCCTCCCTCCTCGCGCTGGCGGCGGCCTGCGCCTCCGAGAAGGCGGCCTCGCGCCCGGCGAGCGAGTCCCCGGCGGCTGTGGCCGCCCAGGGGGCCCCGGCCGCGGCGCCGGGCCCCGGGCCGGCGGCGCTCTCCCCCCGCGCCCAGCGCCTCTTCGACGAGGCCGCGACCGCCTTCGACGAGCAGAAGAAGCTCAAGATCCCCACCGACTGGGTGCTCCTGGAGCGGAAGTGGCGCGCCGCGGCGGTGGAGGGCGTGCCCGAGGCCTGGTTCAACGTGGGCGTGTCGCTCGAGGGGCAGGAGAAGCCCGCCGAGGCCCGGGCCGCCTACCAGACCGCGCTCTCCCTGCGCCCGGGGATGCGGGAGGCGGCCGTGAACCTCGCCTTCCTGGACTCGGCCTCGGCCCCGCCCCGGGAGGCGGCGCACGTCTACGCCGACCTCCTCGCCCGCTACCCGGAGGACGCGCTCGTGCGCCTCCGGCTGGCGGAGATCTACCGCCAGGCCGGCCAGCTCGACGAGGCCTCGGGCCTCGCCCGCGAGGCCCTGCGGCGCGACCCGGAGGCGCTCGCCGCCTACCCGCTCATGATGCGGGTGGCGCTGGAGCGCGGCAACCTGGACCTCGTCGAGCTCATCGGAGTGCGGGCGAGAAAGCTCGGGGCCCCGGAGGCGGAGGTGTCCTACCTCCTCGCCATCACCGCGGAACGGCGCCGGGATGAGCCCCAGGCCCTCTCCCTCTACCGCAAGGCCGCGGCCGCGGCCCCCGACTTCCTGGCCCCGCGCTACCGGCTGCTCGAGCTGGCGCTCGTGGCGCGGAGCTGGGAGGGCGCGGCCGACCAGGCGCGCTCCATCCTGAAGCTCAACCCCTCCGACGCCCGCGTCCACCTGGCGCTCGGGGTGGCGCTCCGCAACGGCGGAAAGCCGGAGGAGGCGCTCGCCGAGTACGAGCGCGCCCTCTCGCTCGCCGGCGGAAAGCTGCCCGAGGCCTACCTGGCGCGCGGCGTCGCCTACGCGAAGGGACTCTCCCGCTGCGAGCCCGCCCTGGTCGAGCTCGATCGCTACGAGCAGGCGGTGGGGCCGACCGCGGCCGTGGAGTCCCCGGCTCCGGCCCTGCGCCGGGAGTGCGTGCAGATCATCGCCTCGGCGAAGCAGGCCGAGGAGGCCGCCCGCCAGATGCAGGTGGAGGCGGAGCGGGCCGCGGCCGCGAAGGCGCCGCCGCCTCCCCCGCCCTCCAAGGAGGGGACCGCACCCGCGGAGCCCCGGTAGGACAGTGTGGGAGAGCGCGCCGCGTCGAAGTTTCGAGGCCCGGCGACGCGGTGATAAGCTCGCATTCACGGAGCAGAAAAACATGCGTGCCTTTGCGATCGTACTCGTCCTCTGGCTTCCGCTCTCGGTGCGGGCCGAGGACCCCAAGGACCAGGGCCAGCAGCCCAAGGTGCAGTACGAGAAGAAGACCGTCATCGACTTCGAGGACGACACCATCCAGGGGGACCTGACCCGCCCCGACGGCGAGTACGTGGAGGCGCGCAAGCGCGTCAGCCACTCGAACCTCATCCAGGTCCGCGAGAACTGGCGCGAGAAGGTGCTCCTCGCCCCCGACGACCTCTGACCGATGCCCGTCCCGCTCATGCTCAAGGTGTACCGCGGGGAGGACCTCCTCCGGACGGAGCAGTTCGCCCGCGACATCATCAAGATCGGGCGGCTCTCGTCGGCACACCTCTGCCTCGAGGACGACCGCATCTCGCGCATCCACGCGGTCATCGAGGTGGCGCACGGGGCCATGTCCATCATCGACATGGGGAGCGCCGAGGGCACCTTCGTGAACGGCAAGCGGGTGAGCCGAGGCCCGCTCCGCTCCGGGGACGAGATCGCGCTCGGCGGGCTGCGCATCCTCGTCGAGGAGCCGGAGGCCGCGCGCCCCGCGAACGGGGCCGTTAACGGGAGCGCGAACGGAGCGGCCGTGCCGGCGGCGGCCTCCGCGGCGGAGGAGCCGGTCCTGCTCGCGTCCTCCGAGGCCGCCCCGGCCCCGCAGCGGGACGTGGTCCTCACCCCGGTCGGCTCGGAGCCGGCGGCGAAGGCGCCGGCTCCGCCCGAGCCCGTCCCGTCCCCGAAGGAAGTGGTCCTGACGCCGGTCGGGCCCGACCAGCCGAAGGCCCGGGCGGCCGCCGAGGCGCCGCCCACCTCGGGCTCCCCGGCTCCTCCGGCCGCGGCGTCCGGGCGGGACCCCGCCCCTGCCGCCGCCCGGACCCGGGCGAGGAAGGGGCCCGCGCCGCAGGCTTCCCCCTCCGCCGCCCCGGCCAGGCCCCGGGCGGCCCCCCGCCGCGCCGAGGCCCGGGCCGTGGACGAGCCGGACCGGGGGGTCGAGGTCCGGGTCCTCTGGGGCGAGACGCTCCTCGACGCCGGCGTCTACCTCCGGCCGCGCCGGCCGGTCACGGTGGGGAGCGGCGACAAGGTGGACTTCCTCCTCGGCGGCGCGACCCTTCCCTCCGAGCGCTTTCCCATCCTCTCCTTCCAGGAGGGCGAGTACCGCTTCCGCTTTGCGAAGGGGATGTCGGGAGCTCGGGAGGCGGGGGGCGAGGCGGCCCCGTTCGCGGAGCTCGTGAAGGACCGCGAGGCGGCACCCGACCCGGACGGCGCCGGGACCTACTCCGTGCCGGTCCCGGAGGACGGGCTCGTCTGGGCGGGCTTCGCCTCGGGCCTCCGCGTCGAGGCCTTCCGGGTGCGCCCGGAGAGGATGACGCCCGCCCCCTGGTGGGACCGCATCAACTACCAGTTCCTGAACCTCTTCCTCGTCCTCCTCTTCCTGCAGAGCGCCTTCGTGGTGGGAGCGAGCAACTTCTCGCACGAGGTGGACACCGTCGCGGACGACCTCTTCAAGAACCCCCAGCGGATGGCGAAGTTCATCATCAAGCCGCCCTCCGAGCAGCCCAAGTCCAATCCGTACCTGGAGAAGCTGCAGCGCGAGCTCAAGAAGGAGCAGTCCGGGGAGATGGCGGCGCGCCACCGGGGCGAGGAAGGGCAGATGGGCAAGAAGGACGCCCCCCGCACGAACGGGCGGAGCGCCCCCCGCGCCATCGACCCGAACGCCAAGGACATCGTCAAGAACTCCGGGCTGGTGGGGCTCATCGGCCGCGGCAAGGGCGGCGGCCTCTCCACCATCTTCGGACAAGGCGGCCTGGGCGGGGACCTGAAGGGGGCCGTCGGCAACATGTTCGGCCCGGTGGTGGGCGATAGCTACGGGGTGGGCGGACTGGGGCTCAAGGGCACGGGGACTGGCGGCGGCGGCCAGGGAGAGACCATCGGCATCGGCGGGGTGGGCACGAAGGGCCGAGGCGGAGGCCTCGGCGGCTACGGGACCGGGGTGGGAGGGCTGGGCCGGAAGGCGGAGCGCGACGTCTCCATCCAGACCGGCCAGGTGGCGGTGCTCGGGGCCATCGACAAGGAGCTCATCCGCCGCGTCATCCAGGAGCACGCGAGCCAGATCCGCTACTGCTACGAGCAGGAGCTGCAGCGGGACCCGCGGCTCGAGGGCAAGGTGGTCATCCGCTGGATCATCAACGGGGACGGCCACGTCTCCAGCCCGCAGGTGGACGGCGGCGCCACCACGCTCGCGAGCGACGTGGTGCACCGCTGCATGATGGACCGCATCCAGAGCTGGGAGTTCCCGAAGCCGAAGGGCGGCGGAATCGCGGTCATCACCTACCCGTGGATCCTGCGCGCCTCCGGCGGGGCAGGGGGGTAGGCTTGCACAAGGTCCTCGCCGTCTGCGCGCTCGCCGCGCTCTTCCCCGGGTGGGCGCTGGCCCAGGAGGCCGCCCCCCAGCTCGAGGAGAACCCTCGCGCCCCCCGCTTCAACGAGGTGGAGCGCGGCCTCTTCGCCGACGCCGAGGTGGGCTTCCTCGGGGTGACGAAGACGCCGGTCGCCGACCAGGCGGCCCACTCCTACGCCTGCGTGGGGGTGGCTCCGGGCGCCTCCTGCAGCGGGGGGTTCGCGAGCGGCCTCGCCCTCTCCGTCGACCTCGGCTACGACTTCACGCGCCGCTTCGCCGGGGCCCTCTTCCTCCTCCAGGCCTTCGAGAGCGCCTCCCAGTCGTACGGCTCGTTCCAGCTCACCGCCACCGGCGCCGAGCTCCGCTGGGCCTTCGCCTCCTCCGCGGACGCGAACGGGGTGGACCGCTTCTTCGCCTACCTGCGCGGGCGGGGAGCCTACGTCTGGACCTACCCGAAGGGCCTCTTCGGAACTACCGACGTACTCGCCGGCGGCGGCGTCGGCATCGATTACTACACCCGGCTGCGCCACTTTTCGGTGGGGCTGGCCGTCGACGGCCTCTACTTCTTCCAGGCGAAGGTGCCTGCCTTCGACGTGCTCGCGACCCTCCGCTACACGTTCTAGCGGTGACGAACCGACTCGACGACCTGATCCGGCCGCAGCTCGACGCGCTCGAGGCGGCCCCCGGCGACCACGCCGTCCTGGAGGTCCTCTCGGGCCTGTACCGGGAGGGCGCTCGCCTGCCGGACCTCCTGGCCCTGCTCGAGCGACAGGCCCGCCTCGTCTCCGAGCCGGCCGCGGCGGCGGCGCTGCTCCGCCGCGCGGCCCTGCTCGCCCGCAACGACCTCGGCGAGCCGGCTCGCGCCGAAGAGCTCCTGCTCCGCGCCCTCGCCCTCGAGCCCCGCGACGCCGGCGCCCTCCGGGCGCTCGCCGAGGTGCGGGAGGCGAGGGGAGACCTCCCGGGCTTCGCCGCCGCGCTGGAGCAGGAGGCGGACCGGACCGCGGACGGGGAGAAGGCCGCGGCCCGCTACCTGTCGCTGGGCCACATCTGGGAGGAGCGGCTCGGGCGGCGGGACCGGGCCGCCCTCTTCTACGGCCGGGCGGTGCGGCTCGACCCCTCCCTCGCCGAGGCCCGGCGGCGGGCCATCGCCTGCGTCACCGAGCTCGGCCGCTACAGCCACGCGAAGAGGCAGCTCGACGCCTGGCGGGACGCCGGCGGCGATCGCCCGGAGCTCGCCCGCGCCTACGCCGAGCTGGGGGCGCTGCTCGCCGAGGAGCCGCTGGAGCACGGCCTGGCCGTGGAGGCGCTCGTCGACGCGCTCGTCCTCGACCGGAACGCCCCCGGGGCGGCGGACGCGCTCGCGAAGATCAAGGCCGCGCCCCGGAGCTGGAGGGAGCAGGCGCAGGCCCTCTCCGCCCGGGCCACCGCCGAGCGGGAGCGGCGGCTGGCGGCCCGCCTCTGGCTCCGCCTCGGCGGGCTCCACGCCGCCTACGACCCGGACGCGGCGCCCCGGGTCCGGGAGGCCTTCGACCGGTCCTGGGCGGCGGCCCCCGGCACCCTCCAGTCCCTCGACTTCCTGGACCGCTATCACGCGGAGCGGGAGGACTGGGAAGGGCTCCGCCACGAGCTCGAGCGGCTCGGCGCCGAGACCCGGGACCTCGCCGCCGCGGTGGCGGTGAGCCTGCGGCGGGCCCAGGTCGAGCTCGTCCGCTTCGGGGACGCCACCGCCGCGCTCGCCTCCCTCGAGCGGGCGCTCTCCCTCGACCCCTCCTCCGAGACCGCCGCCCTGCAGGCCTTCGAGATGCACGTGGACGCGGGCCGGGCGGAGGAGGCGCTTTCCGTGCTCGAGCGCCACCTCGCCGCCTCCCCCCACAAGCCCCAGCACGCGGCGCTCCGGCTTCGCGTCGCCGAGATGGCGAGCGCCGCCGGCGAGGGGGAGCGGGCGCGGCGCCACCTCGAGGCCGCGCTCCGGGAGGAGCCGGGCTTCGCCGCGGCCGCCCGGGCCCTCGCCCCCATGCTGGAGGCGGCGAGCGACTGGCCGCGCCTCGTCGAGGTGCTCCTCGTCTCGGCGGCCACGGCGCGCGCCCCCTCCGAGCGCGCGACGCTCCTCGAGCAAGCGGCCCAGGTCCAGTCGGAGAGGATGGGGGAGCCTCGGGAGGCGGTGCGGACGCTCTCCCGCGCCCTGCTGGCCGAGCCCTCCCGGCCCTCCACCCGCAAGGCCCTCGAGGCGGCGGCGGCGCGCGCCGGAGCCTTCCTGGAGCTGGCTCGCGCGTTCCGCGCGGCGGCCCGCGAGGCCGGCGACGACTTGAAGACCCGCAAGGCGCTCCTCCGCCGGGTGGCCGAGATCCACGAGCGCGACCTCTCCCAGCCCGAGGAGGCGGTCCGGGTGTGGACGCAGGTGGCGGAGCTCGACCCGGCCGACCGCGGCGCCGCCGCCGCTCTCGAGGCCTCGATGGCCCGGGCCGGCCAGCACGCCGAGCTCGCCGCCGAGCTCTCCCGGCGCCTCACCGCCGCGCACGGGGCGGAGCGCCGGGAGCTCGCCGGGAAGCTGGCGCGGCTCCACCTCGAGGCCGGGGAGGCGGGGAAGGCCGCCGCCGCCTGGCGCGAGGTCCTCGCCGAGGCGGGGAGCGACCCGGAGGCCCTCCGCGGGCTCGCCGATTCGCTGCGCCTCCAGGGGGGCCGCCGCGCGGCGGAGGAGCTGGCGCAGGTGCTGGCGCGCCTCGCCGCCCAGGGGGTCCCGGACCGCGTGGAGCTCGAGTCGGAGCGAGCCACCCTGCTCCTCGACCCCCTCGAGCGCCTGGGGGACGCCGCCGAGGCCTGGCTGAGCCTCCTCGAGTCCGGCGGGCTGGCCCCGGCCCAGGCCGTGCTCGCGCTCCGCGCCCTGGACAAGCTCCTGGAGCGCGGGGTCGACCCAGTGCGCATCGCCGGCGCGCTCGCGCCCCTCCACGCCGCGGCCGGGGACGCAGTGCGCCACGTGGCCATGCTCGAGCTTCTGGCCGGGGATGGCCCCGCGGCCCCGGAGGAGCGGGCCCGCCTCTGGCTCGAGGCCTCGGCCGTACGCCTGGAGAGGCTCGGCGATCTGCGCGGCGCCCTGGACGACGCCGCCGCGGCGCTGCGGCTCGCCCCGGGCGACCCCGGCGCCCGCCGCGCGGTCGAGGACCTCGCCACCCGGGCCCGGGCCTACAGCGAGCTCTACGGGCTCCTCGTCGAGGCGGCCTCGCGCCTCGAGGACCGCCCCGCCGAGGAGCGCGCCGTGCGCCTGCGGGCCGCACGCCTCGCCGAGGAGGAGCTCGGATCGAACGAGCAGGCGGCCGCGCAGCTCCGCCTGGCCCGGCGCCTCGCCCCGGAGGACCCGGACACGCTCGCCTCCCTCACCCGCCTCGCGCTCGCGGCCGAGCGCTGGGAGGAGGCGACCGACCTCCTCTCCGAGCGGGCGCGGCTCGCCGATCCCCCGGAGCGGCTCGCCCTCTTCACCCAGCTCGGGGACCTCCTGCTCGAGCGGCTCCACGCCGCGCCGCCCGCCGCCGACGTCTACCGCCAGGCCCTGGAGCTCTCCCCGGCCGACCACCGCCCCCGCCTGCTCGCGCGCCTGGCCCGCGCGCTGGAGGCGGCCGGCGACCGGGAGGGGCAGGGGAACGTGCTCGCCGAGCTCGCCTCCCTCCCTCGCCCCGGATCCGACGGCCCGGGAGCGCCCGTCGCCCCTCCCCTCGACCCGGTGACGGCGCTCCTGCGCGCCCGGGCCGCGCTGGAGCGGAACCCGGCCGACGCCCAGGCGCAGGCGGAGGTGGAGCGGCTCGCCACCGCCCTCGACCGGCCCGCCGACCTCGCCTGGGCCCTCGAGCGGCACCGGTCCGCGAACGGCACGCTCGACCCGGAGGTGGCGCTCCGCCTCGCCGAGCTGAAGCGCACCCGGCTCGGGGACCCGGCCGGAGCGCTGCGGCTCCACGCCGGCATCCTCCGCTCCGACCCGGCCCACGCCGCCTCCCGCGCCGCGCTCCTGGATCTGGCGCGCGTCCCCGGCCCCATCGGCCGGGAGGCGCTCGCCATGGCCGACGCCCTGTTGCAGGCCCTCGGGGACGGGCCGGCCCGGGTGTCCGTGCGCGAGGCGCGCCTCGGCAACGTGGACGAGCCCGGAGAGCGCGCCCGTTTGCACGGCGAGATCCGCGCCATCCTGGAGGTGGACCTGGCCGAGCCCGGCAAGGCGCTCGACTCGGCCCGCAGCGCCTTCTCCGAGGGCGGCAAGGCACGCGAGGAGGCTCTCGCCGACGTGCCGCGGCTCGCGGAGAAGACGAAGCGCTACGAGGTGCTCGCCGAGCTCTGCGAGCTCGCCGCCGCGGAGACCGGAGGGGGCAAGACGGTGGAGCTTTTGCGCCGGGCCGCCCGCGTCCGCGACGAGTGGCTGGACGACTCCGCCGGCGCTGTGGGCGCCTGGCGGCGGCTCCTCGCCGTCGCCCCGGCCGATCCGGAGGCGCTCGAGGCGCTCGACCGCATCCTCTCCGGGGAGCGGCGGGTGGAGGAGCTCTTCCCCGTCCTCGAGTCGCTCGCGGAAGCCCGCCGCCCGGAGCCGGCCCGCCGCCTCGAGGTGCTCCTGCGACGCGCGGTGCTCCTCGAAGGGGCCGAGGACCCGCGCGCCGCCGTGCAGGCCTACTCGGAGATCCTGGAGGAGTACCCGCGGGACGCCGCCGCCCTCGCCGGGCTCGCCCGGGTCCTGAACCGCCCCGGAGCGCGAGACGCCGCGGCCCAGCTCCTCGAGCGCATCCACCGCGCCTCCGGGGACGCGGCCGCGCTCCTCGAGGTATTGGAGCTGCGGCTCGAGCACGCCCGGCCCCAGGAGCGCGCCGGGATCCTCTCCGAGGTCGCCTCCCTGCGGGAGCGCCTCCACCAGCCGGAGGGGGCCTTCGAGGCGAAGGCCCTCCAGTACCGGGAGCTCTCCCCGGGCGCCGGCGAGGAGCCGGCGGTGCGGGTGGAGCTCGACCGGCTCGCCACGCAGGCCGGCGCCTTCGCCGGACTGGCCGCCGCCCTGGAGCACGCCCTGGGAGGAGGGCTCCCGGCTGCGGCCGCGACCGAGGTGAGGCGCCGGCTCGCCGCCCTCTACGCCGAGAAGCTCTCCGACCCGGGCCGGGCCGCCCTCCACCTCGAGGAGCTGGCGCGGGAGGCCCCGCGCGGCGAGGTGCTCTCCGCCCTGGCGCGGCTCTACCGCCGCACCGAGTCCTGGCTCGAGCTGGCCCGGGTGCTCGAGCGGCAGGCGGCGCGGACCGACGACCCCCAGCAGCGCCGAGACCTCCTCTACGAGGCCGCCGCCGTCTTCGAGGAGCGGCTTTCCGATCGCGAGGGCGCCATGGAAGCGTACCGCCAGATCCTGGCCGTGGACGCAGAGGACCCCACCGCCCTGCACCGGCTCGGGCGGCTGCTCGGCGTGGCCGAGCGCTGGGAGGCGGTGGCCGAGGTGCTGGAGCGCGAGGCCGACGCCGTGGAGAAGCGGCCCGGCATGGGCGCCGAGGGGGCGGAGATCCGCTACCGCCTGGGGCGGGTGCGCCAGCAGCGGCTCGGGGACGCCGCGGGCGCCCTCCAGGCCTACCGCTTTGTGCTCGAGCGGGTGCCCCGCCATCCGGCCACGCTCGCGGCGCTGGAGGAGATGGCGCGCGGCTCCGGCCCTCCGGCGGCGGAGGCGGCCCGCATCCTCGAGCCCATCTACGAGCACGAGGGGGAGCACCGGCGGCTCGTGGAGTCGCTCGAGGCCAGGCTCCCGGGGCTCTCCGAGCCGGCGGCGCGCGCCGCGATCCTCCGGCGGGTCGCCGACCTCTACTCCGGGCCGCTGCGGAGCCCGGAGATGGCCTTCGTGTCCGCGAGCCGGGCGCTGCGGGAGGACCCGGGGTCGCGGGAGGTCATGGATTTCGCCGAGAAGCTCGCCCGGGCCTCGGACGCGCTCGAGGAGCTCGCGGCCCTCTACTCGGAGAACGCGGAGCGGGTGCTCGACCCGGGGGCCCGCGCCGAGTACTACCGCCGGCTCGGGAGGCTCACCGCGGACGACCCGGCGCGCTCGGCCGAGGCCTGGCAGAAGCTCCTCGAAATCGCCCCGGACGACGCCGAGGCCCTCGAGGGGCTCACCGCTCTCCAGCGGGAGGGCGGGGACGCGAGCTCGCTCGTCCGCGTGCTCCGCAAGCGCCTCGCCATCGAGGAGGACGAGGGGCGGCGCGCCACCCTCCTCTCCGAGCTCGCCGAGGCGCTCGAGCGCGCCGGGGACGCGAGCGGGGCCGCCACCACCCTGCGCCGGCTTCTCGAGGCCCAGCCCAAGGACCGGGCCGTGCTCGCCCGCCTCGACGCCCTGTGCCTCCGCGGCGACCGCTTCGCCGAGCTCGCCGAGGTCCTCTTCCGCGAGGTCGCTCTCGCCGACCAGGCCGGCGACGAGGCCGCCTCCGTGGAGCTGCGGGAGCGGCTCGCCGCCCTGCGGGAGACGAAGCTCCTCGACCGGGACGGGGCCCTCGGCCTCTTCGAGGAGATCGTCGCTCGCCGCCCGGACCACGAGGGCGCGCTCGCGCGGCTCGAGGCCATGCTGGCGCGCGACCCCGGCAACGCCCGGGCCGCCCAGGCCTTGGAGCGGGCGCACGCCGCCACCGGCCGGTGGGACCGGCACGCCGCCGCCCTGGCGGTGCGGGCCAAGGAGCGGCCCGATCCACTCGAGCGCAAGGCGCTCTTCTCCGAGCTCGCCGAGGTGTGGGAGAAGAGGCTCGGGAACCCCGAGCAGGCGCTCCTCGCCCTCTCCCGGGCCTTCCGGGAGGACCCCGCGGACGGCGCCTTGCGGGCCGGGCTGGACCGGCTCGCGGACGGGACCGGGCAGCACGAGGAGCTCGCCGCCCTCTACCAGGGCGAGCTCGAGCGGCTCGGGCCGGCCGGCGGCCCGCTCGCGCTCCGCCTCGGGGCCCTGCACGAGGGGCCGCTCGGGCGGCCCGAGGAGGCCCCGCCCTTCTACGAGCGGGCCCGCAAGCTCGACCCCGGGGCGGCGCCCCAGGCCCTGGCGGCCCTGGAGCGGCTCTACCGGAAGCTCGAGAGGTGGCCGGAACTCGCCGAGGTGCTCTCGGCGCTCGCCACGCGCGAGACCCGCTCCGAGGAGCGGGTCGGGCTCCTCTTCCGGCTCGGGCAGGTCTGGGAGGAGAAGCTCGGCGGCCCGGAGCGCGCCGTGGCCGCCTACGAGGCCGTCCTGCAGACGAGCCCGGGCCATCTGCCCTCGCTCCGCGCGCTCACCCGCCTGCACGAGCAGGCCGGCCGCACGGACGCCCTCTACCGGGCGCTCGCCGCGGAGCGCAGCGCGGTCGAGCCGGCGCAGCGGGAGCGGGTGACCGCCCGCCTGGCGGAGGCGGCGGCCGCCCTGGGTCGCGACGCCGAGGCCGTGGACCTGTGGCGAGAGGTGGCGAAGGAGAAGCCCCGGGACGACCGGGCGCTCGCCGCCCTCGAAGGGCTCTTGGAGAAGCTGGAGCGCTGGCCGGAGCTCGCCGACGTCCTCCGGGCCCGGGTGCCGCTCGCCCAGGACCGTCGCGAGGTGGTGCGCCTGCAGGAGAAGCTCGGTCAGGTTCTCCGGGTCCGCCTGGCCGACGCGGGCCAGGCTGTCCGCTCCTTCCAGGCCGTGCTGGAGAGCGACCCCCGGAACAAGAAGGCCCTGGAGTCGCTCCGCGACCTCTACGCGGCGAGCGGAGACCGAGAGGCGCTCGTGCAGGTGAACCGGCGCCTCATCCCGCTGCAGGAGGACGCGGCCGGCGTGAAGCGGGTGCGCCTCGAGCTCGCACAGCTCCTCCTCGCCGGCGGCCAGCGCCAGGAGGCGGTGGAGCAGGGGAAGCGCGCCTTCGACCTCGAGCCCCATTCGGCGGAGGACCTCTCTCGCCTCGAGTCCTTCTTCCAGGAGGCGGGGGCCGTCGCCGAGGGGACGCGGGCCGCCGAGGCGCGCGCCGCGCTCCTCGCCAGCGAGGGGAAGACCGCCGAGGCGGTGGAGGCCTGGCAGTCGGCGGCCGGGATCTGGCAGTCGGCCGGCCGCGGCGACGCGGCCGCGGCGGCGCTCGAGAAGGCCCTCGCCCTGGACCGAGGGAACCGCGCCACCTTCGATCGCCTGCGCGCCCTGCACGCCGAGCTCGGCGACTGGCGCTCCCACGCCCGGGTGACCGACCTCTTTTTGCAGGAGGTGCAGGACAAGGGCGTCCGCGCCCGGCTCCTGGAGGAGCTCGGCGAGGTCCACGAGGCCCGCCTGGGCCAGAAGGAGATGGGCTTCCTCGCCTGGTGCCGCGCCTTCCAGGAGGACCCGGCGAGCGAGCGAGCCCGCTCCGCGGTGGAGCGGCTCGCCGCCGAGACCGAGGCCTTCGAGGAGCTGGCCGAGATCTACGAGCAGGTGGGGGAGGGGCTTCCCGGCCCGCAGCGGGCCCGGCTGCTCCTTCGCCTCGGGCAGATCCGGGACGAGAAGCTCGACGACCCGGACGGCGCCGAGTCCGCCTTCCGGCGAGCCCTGGAGAGCGACCCGGCGAGCCTGGAGGCGCTCGACGCGCTCTCCGCGCTCTTCACCCGGCGGGGCCGGGCGCCGGACCTCGTCATCTCCCTCGAGCAGAGGCTCGAGGCGGTGGCCGGGCTCGAGGACAAGAAGGCGACGCTCCTCGAGATCGCCCGCATCCAGGACGCGCAGCTCCACGACGTCGAGGAGGCGGTGGGCGCCCTGAAGCGGGTGCTCGAGCTCGACGGCGGGGACTCGCAGGCGCTCACCGCGCTCGCGGCCCTTCACCGGCGCGAGGGGCGCTTCGCCGAGCTCGCCCACGTGCTCGCCCGGGCGCGCGACCTCGCCCCCGACGCGGCCACCCGGGTGAGCTGGCAGCTCCAGCTCGCCGCCGTGCACGAGTCGGACCTCGCCGACGACGAGGCCGCGGTGGAGGCCTACCGGTCCGTGCTCGGCATGGACGACCGGGAGCCCCAGGCGCTCGCCGGCCTGGAGCGGCTCTACACGAAACTCGACCGCTTCGCGGAGCTCAACCGGGTCTACGAGAAGCAGGCGGAGAACGCCACCGACCCGGCCGAGAAGGTCCGCATCCTCGGGAAGAGCGCCGGCATCTGGGAGGAGAAGCTCGGAAACCCGCAGAAGGCCATCGAGCGCTACGAGCAGGTCCTGCGGCTCGACGGCCGCCACCTCGCCTCCATGAAGAGCCTGGAGCGGCTCTACCGGCAGGAGGGGCAGTGGGAGAAGCTCATCAGCGTCACCACCCATCACCTCTCCTTCGCCACCGACCGCAAGGAGCAGATCCTGCTCCTCGTCTCCATCGGCGAGGTCTTCTGGCGGGAGCTCCAGCGCGTGGACCGCGCCGAGGCGACCTTCCGGCAGGCGCTGGAGGTGGACCCGGAGTCGCGGGAGGCGGTGGCCGCGCTGGGGAGCCTCTACGAGCGCAGCGGCAACTGGAACCTCGCCCTGGAGATGCTTCGCAAGGAGGCGAGGCTCGCCGCGGCCAGCCCGGACGCGGTGGAGCTCCACTTCCGCATGGGGCGGATCCACGAGGAGATGCTCCTCGACCTCGCCGCCGCCAAGCTCGAGTACGAGCGGGCGCTCGACCTGGAGCCGGGGCACCTCTCCACCATCCGCTCCCTGAAGGGCATCCGGGAGCGGGAGGGGAACCGCGAGGAGTACCTCGCCCTGGTGCTCGCCGAGGCGCGCTACGCGGAGGACGCGGCCACCCAGGCGGCGCTCCTCACCGAGGCGGGCCGCATCCACCAGGAGGAGAGAAGCGACCCGGCGGGAGCCGCGCGGCACTACGAGGAGGCCCTGCGGCGCATCCCGGACCACCTCCAGGCGGCCCGGCCCCTCTCCGAGATCTACCAGGCGCGGGGCGCCTGGGCCGACGCGGCCCGGGTGCTCGAGGTGGTGGTGGCGCGGCTCGCGAGCGACGGGGACGGCCGGGAGCTCTGCCGCCAGTCCTACCGGCTCGGCTACGTCTGCGAGAAGCTCGGCGACCCGGAGCGGGCGCTCTCCGCCTACCGCCGGGCCTACGAGCTCGACGCCACCTACCTGCCGGCGCTGGAGGGGCTCGGGACGCTCCTCGTGCAGCGCCAGGCCTGGGAGGAGGCGCTCCGCATCTTCCAGTCCATCCTCATCCACCACCGGGACGGGCTCACCGACCTCGAGGTGGTCGAGACCTACTGGCAGATCGGGGAGATCCAGGAGAAGCAGGGCCAGCCCGACCGCGCCGCCAAGAGCTTCGAGAAGGCGCTCGAGATGGACCAGAACCACGAGCCCTCCCGGCGGAGCCTCACCCGGGTGCTCGAGGCCCAGGGGGACTTCGAGGCGGCGGTGGAGCAGAGGCAGCGCCTCGCGCTCCTCCTCGAGGGGCGGGCCCGCTTCGACCAGTACGTCGCCATCGGGGAGATCTGCCGGGACCGGCTCAGGGACCCGTACCAGGCCATCGACGCCTTCCTCGCCGCCTCCCGGGTGGACCCGGGAGACCTGAAGGTCACCGAAGCCCTCCTCGCCCTCTACCACGAGACGAAGCAGGCCCAGAAGGCGGGCGACGTGATGGCGCGGATGCTCGAGGCGCCGGAGGTGAAGGGAGACCCCGTCCGGGCCGCCCGGCTCCACGTGGCGCTCGGCGAGATCTGCCGGGACGAGCTCGAGGACAAGGGGAAGGCGCTCCGCCACATGGAGGAGGCGCTCGACGCGAACCCGAGGCACGTCCAGGCCTTCGCGGCCATCGAGGCCATGCTGGCGGAGGAGAAGCGCTGGCCGGAGCTCGAGCAAGCCTACGTCCGGATGATCCAGCGGCTTCCCAAGGCGCCGGAGTTCGCGGCGGCGCGGCTCGCCCTGTGGAAGGAGCTCGGCGAGCTCTACCGCCGGGTGCTCGCCAACCCGGAAGGAGCCCGCACCGCCTACGAGGTGGTGGTGAAGGCCGACCCGGACGACGCGGCGGCGGCGGAGGTCTTCGCCGAGCTCGCCGCCGGGCAGCCGGGCCACGAGGGCGAGGCGGTGGAGGCCTACCGCAGGCTCGTCGCCCTGGGCCACAAGCCGGGGCAGGCGGTGGCGAAGCTCGTCGCCCTCTTCGCGGCGCGCAAGGACTACGACCGCGCCTACAGCGCGGCCCAGGTCCTCGCCCACTTCATCGGGGAGGCGGGTCCGGACGAGCTCGAGGTGGTCTCGAAGCTCCGGCGCTTCGCCCGGGAGGCCGCCACGCACTCGCTCGACTCCGCGCTCTGGGCGCGGCTGCTCCACGAGCGGCTCCGGACCGGGCCGCTCGCCGCCATCATGACACTCGTCGCCCGGGAGGCCGCCTCCCTCTTCGTGCAGGCCCCGAAGGACCTGGGGCTCAACCCCAAGAAGGACGAGATCGACTTGAGCTCGTCCCTGCTCTTCCTCGCGAGCACGCTGAAGTACGTCACCCGGTCCCTGGGCGTCGACCAGGTCCGCCTCTTCCGGGGCCCGGAGAGCCCGGGCCGCCTCGGCTTCGCCAACACGGACCCGCCGGGAATCGTAGCCGGCGAGGAGATGTTCCGCGAGAGGCCGAAGAAGGAGCTCTGGTTCTCGGTGGGGAAGGTGGTGTCGTTCGCGCGGCCGGAACTCCGCCTGGGCCGGCTCATGCCGCACGACCAGCTCGACGCCGTGTTCCAGGCGGCCTGCAGCCTCGGGACCTCCCGCTTTGTGGTTACCGCGCCCCCCCATCTGGTGCAGAAGCTCAAGAACCAGCTAGAGAAGCTCTTGCCCGAGCGGACGCGCACGCAGACACTGAAGAAACTCGCCCGCGACTACTGCGCCGTGCAGCAGCCGGGGGACGTGCGGGCGTACATGGACGCGGTCGAGCTCACCTCGAACCGGGCGGGGGCCTTGCTCGCCGGCGACCTGGAGATCGCGAAGCGGATGGCGCTACAGGAGAAGGCGCAGGTGTCGAAGCTGAAGGAGGAAGCCAAGGTGCGCGACCTGGTCCTCTTCTGCGTGTCCGAGGACTGGATCGCGCTCCGGGAGGCCCTCGGCCTCTCGGTGGCCGTTCGGTGAGGAGGCGGTTCCATGCGGTTCAGCTGCGAGAGCTGCGGCGCTCACTACATGATCTCCGACGAGAAGGTCGGGCCGAACGGCGTCAAGGTGCGCTGCAAGAAGTGTAGCCACGTCATCGTGGTGCGTCGCCCGCCGCCGGAGCCGGAGGCGACCGCGTCTCCCCCGCCCGCCCCGGCCGGGGACGGCGCGCCCCGGAGCGACGGCCTCGACGAGGAGCTCGGCCAGGCGTTCGACAAGGTGATGTCGAGCGCTCCCGCCGCCCCGTCCGAGGAGCCGGCGGCGCCCCCGGCGGAAGCGGAGGCGCCCGCCGCCCCGGCGGCGGCCGCGGCCCCGCTCGCCGGGGAGTGGTACCTCGCCATCGACGACCAGCAGGTCGGCCCCATGCCCCCCGAGGGCGTCCGCACCCGGTGGGAGGCCGGGGAGATCGGGCCGGACACGCTCGTCTGGTGTGCCGGGCAGGCGGACTGGGGACCGCTCTCCTCCGTGCAGGCGCTCGCGCGCTACCTCGCGCCGGTGCCGCGAGGGGAGCGCCCGCTCCGGGCCCCGGAGCCCGCGCCGGCCGCCTCCCCGGCGCCCGCCCCGGAGCCGGCCAGGGCCGAGCCACAGGGCTGGAAGCCCGCCGCCGCGAGCGCGCTCGCCGCGCTGGCGAGCGAGGAGCTCCGGCCAGCGGCCGCTCCGGCGGCGGCGCCCGCCCCGCGACCGGGAGGGCCGAGCTCGCTCCTCGACTCGATGAACCTGCCGGACGCGGGCGGGGTGGACCCGACCGGCGTCTTGCCCCTCCCCATCAAGGCGCTCGAGACCACCGAGGAGAGGAACCTGAAGCGGCAGTCGAGCGTGGCGCGTACCACCGCCGAGGTGCGGCTCAAGCGGAGCACGAACCGGACCATCGCCCTCGCCGCCGTGGCGCTCGGCCTCATCGTCTGCGGGGCGGCCGGCGGCCTGTGGTGGTACTTCGAGCGCCGGCTCCAGGGGCAGCTCCGGGGGCGCGAGGTCCCCGTGGCCGCGCTGCCGGCTCCCCCGGCTCCGGCCCCGCCGCCCGCGGCTTCGGCTGCGCCGTCGCCCTCCGCCGTCGCCGTCCAGCCGCCTCCGGCCGCTCCTCCCGCTCCGCCTCCCCAGGTGGTGGAGGCTCCGCCGCCTGCGCCCCCCTCGCCGCCGGTTCCCGCCGCGGCGGCCCCGCCGCCGGAGCCGGCCCCGTCCCGCAGCGCGCTCGCGAAGCAGCCGCCCAAGCCGAAGAAGAAGGGGAAGGGCGAGCTCGCGACCCGGAAATCGGCCGAGCGGCTGGCCGCGGCCGAGACCGCCGCCGCGCCGCCGGCTCCCTCCTCCGCCTCCAGGAAGACGGGAGACCCGCTCCTCGACGCCTCCGACGTGGACGCGGACTTCGAGCGCGAGCTCTCCGGAGGCGCGAAGCCGAAGCGCTCCGTCTACGTGCCTCCGGCGGCGGGCTCGGACCTCCCCGACCGGCTCACCGAGGCCCAGATCAACGAGGGCGTGGCGAGCCGCATCGACGCCTTGAAGCAGTGCCTGGAGCAGCAGACCGCCGCCCAGCCCGACACGCACGGGACCCTCAAGATGCGCTGGCTCATCCAGGGGGACGGGAGCGTGAACGGCGTGAAGGCGCTCAGCCCGGAGTTCGGGGGCCAGCCCATCGCGAGCTGCATCGCCAGCGTGGTGAAGACGATTCGCTTCCCCCGCTCCCGCACCACCGGACAGGAAGTGGTCTTCCCCTTCCGGTTCTGACCCGAGGCCCACAGGCGCCGATCTCGTGGAACACCCACTTAAGAGCGAGCCTCACGACCTCGCCGGCTACCGGTCGGTGGCCGAGATGGACGTCGCGGACCTGGAGATCCTCCGCCTCATCCTGCGCGGGGGCTCGGTCATCGACTGGAGGCGCCTCCACTTCAAGGACGAGGGGGAGGTGGACCACTTCCTCCGCCTGAACCTCTTCGACCTCGCGAACCCGAGGGACGAGAGGCGCCTCCGGGCCATCCTCGTCCAGGCCGTCGCCTACCTCCGCTCCGCCTTCGGCTACCGGGTGGCCGAGAGCGTCTCCGACCCGGCCGACCTGCGCCATCTCTTCCTCCTCGCGAGCGGCGTCGCCGAGCCGAAGCGCTACCGCCGCATCGCCTGCGTGGTGCTGAAGTGCATGCACGTGGTCCACCACCTCGAGGCGCGGGAGCTCCTCTTCCGCACTCCCATCCGGGAGGCGGACCTGGCCGAGCGCGTCGATCGCCGCGTCATGGCGGTGGCCCGCCACATCCTCGAGTCCGGGTTCCCGGTGGTCGAGTTCCACGGGAACGTGAAGACGCGCGACTCCCTCATGACGAAGCTGCTCGTGAAGAGGGAGACGGTGGCCACCCAGGTCTTCGACCGGGTTCGCTACCGCATCGTCACCCGCACGAGGGAGGAGATCCCCTGCGTGCTGCGCCACCTCTGCGACGCCCTCTTCCCCTTCAACTTCGTGGTGCCGGGGCAGACCTCGAACTCGCTCGTGCGCTTCCGGCACGTCGTCGGCCAGCACCCGCGCGCCGAGGAGCTCGTGAGCCACCTCCAGGCTCCCCTCGACCTCGAGGCGAACGACCGCCAGCCCTCGAACGAGTTCTCCGGCAGCACCTACCGGGCCCTGAACTTCGTCGTCGACATCCCGGTTCGCATCGACGACCTCCTGCCGCCCGAGCCCCCGCAGGGGGCGGAGGACCTGGGCCGCGTGGTCTTCTCGCTCGTGGAGTTCCAGGTGGTGGACGAGGAGACGGCGAGGCACAACGAGCTCGGCCCGGCGCAGCACGAGCGCTACAAGAAGCGGCAGCTTGGAAGGGTGCTCCGGCGGCTCTCCCGTGGGCTCGTGGTACCGAAGAGGAAGCAGCGAAAGGTCTAGACTGGACCTGGTGGCGGGGAAGTGGGCGGCCGCCCGCACGAAAGGAGAAAGTGCATGCGCGAGTCCACGAAGGAGAGTCCCCTCGACAGGGGCCAGGTGCAGATGTCGGGCCGCTGCCAGATCTGCGGGGCCGAGGGCGAGACCCTCGCCGTCCCCGGAGCACCCGAGCCGAACATGTTCTGCCCGCGCTGCGCCATCGAGTACGGCCAGGAGCTCGCCGACGACGAGGTCGGCGAGTAGCCGGCCCCTCCCCCACCGTCACCCGGCCGCGGCGGCGAAGGTCACCGCGTCGGTCCCGTCGCTCCACTGCTCGTAGTGGATGAGCTTCGCCCCCACCCCCGCCATGCGCAGGGCCGCGTAGATGGGGGCGGTGCCGCAGAGGCGCCGCCGGGCGTCGTCCCGCAGCGCGTCCCGGTGGAACGCGGCCGGGTCGCCGGAGGCGACGAAGGAGAGCGTGGCTCGGTCCTCGGAGGCGAGGGCCGCGAGCTCGGCCCGCGAGCGCGGCCTCGGGTCGCCGAACTGCGGCCCCACGTGGGCGAGGTCGGCGCCGGCCACGTAGCACACCTGGCGACCCGCGACGGCGCGGCGGAGCGCTTCCAGGAAGCGGCGAGTCCCGCGGGCCGGGTCATCGAGGTGCGAGATGCTGGAGCAGAGCACCGGGAGCACCTCGAAGGGGCGGCCGCCGAGGAGGTGAGCGAGCCAGACCATGGGGAGCTCGCAGCTGTGCTCGCTCTTGTGGCAGAGCTCGTCGCCGAGCATCTCTTCCCGCCCGAGCTCCCGCGCCAGCCGGTCCACGAGCGTCCGGTCGGTGGGGAGGGTCCCGAGGGGCGTGGCGTAGGACTGGCGGGTGAGGGTGAAGAGGCGCCGCGGGGAGGCGTGGGCGGTGCCGAAGACGACGAAGAGGTCCGCTTCGCAGCCCTCGGCGGCGGCCCGCCAGGCGTGCGCATAGGTCTCCCCCCCGCGCGGGAAGTCGATGTGGGGGGAGACGACGAGCGAGACCGGGCGCGCCCGCCGGGGCGCGGCCGGGCGCGCCCGGCCCTTCGGGCTCGCCGAGGCGAGGTACCCGTCGAGCTCGGCTCGGAGCGCGGCCGGGTCCTCCGGGTAGGAGCTCCCGGCACAGGCGCTCGCCCGGAAGGGGGCCCTCCGGTAGTCGGCGACGGCGCGGTCCCGGAGACCCGCGTACGTGGGACCCTCCAGGATCCCCACCTCGAGCGCCTGGCGCAGAAGCCCCTCCACGAGGCCGTTCCTGCCGGTGGCGCCGAGCCGGTCCACGGCGCGCTTGATGTCCTCGAGGGTGTGGGCCCCGTCGCAGTGGGCGAGCACCACCCAGGCCGGGGCGGTCACCACCGGGTCGCGCGGGAGGACGCCGAGCGGATCGCGGAGCAGGATCCCCTGGCTTCCGTCGCCGAGGGTCACCGGCCGGGGGTCGAGCGGCGCGAGCCGCGGGCGTTCGAGCTCGGGAAGGGTCACCGCTTCTTGTTGCGCTTGCGCGCCTGCTTGCGGGCCTGCCGCTCCTGCTTCCGCTTCTTCTTGCGGGCCTCCCGCTCCTTGGCGCTCTCGCCGGAGATGGGCTCGGCCGCGTACCCCATGAGCCGGGCCCGGGCGAGCGCGCCGGCGGGCATGCGCGGCTGCATCCCCTTGGGAAGCCCGGCGAGCTGCCCGGCGAGCGCGGCCGGGTCGGGGGGGCGCCCCTCGAGGAGCTCCTCCACGGCCCCGGCGTCGTCCCCGAGAATGTCCTCGAGCCCCTGGCCCTTCGCCTTCCGCAAGGAGACGAGCTGCTTGATGCCGGGCAGCCGGGCGAGGAGGCCGGGGGCGGACCCCACCGCCCTCATGATGCCGCGCATGCCGTGGTAGTGCTTGAGGAGGTCCCGAACCTCCTTCTCGGAGCGGCCCGAGCCCCGGGCCACTCGCTTGATCCGCGACTCGCCGAGCGAGTCCGGGCGCGCCCGCTCCGCCGGCGTCATCGAGTCCACCATGGCGACGATGCGGACGAGCGAGGCGTCGTCGAACTGGAAGCCGTCCGGCATCTCCCCGAAGATGGGGAACTTCTCCATCAGGTCGCCGAGCGGGCCCATCTTGCGGATGGTGCGGACCTGCTTCACGAAGTCGTCGAGGGTGAAGTCCCCCGAGAGGATCTTCTGCGCCTCGGCCTCCGCCTGCTCCTCGTCGACGTGGGCCTCGAAGTCCTTCATGAGGCCGACCACGTCCCCGAACCCCAGGATGCGGCTGGCGAGCCCCTCCGGGCGGAACTCCTCGAGCCGGTCGAGCTGCTCTCCCATGCCGAGGAACTTGATGGGCTTGCCGGTGACCTCCTTGATGGAGAGGGCGGCGCCGCCCCGGGCGTCGCCGTCCAGCTTCGTGAGGATGAAGCCGTCGATGCCGATGCGCCGGTCGAACTCCGCCGCGGTGCGAACGGCGTCCTGGCCGATCATGGCGTCGCAGACGAGGAGCACGTTGTCGGGCGTCACCGCCGACTTCACCTCCTCGAGCTCGGTCATGAGCGCGTCGTCGATGGCGAGCCGGCCGGCGGTGTCGTAGATGACGAGGTCCGCGTTGGCGCGCGCCGCCGCCTCGGCGGCGCGACGGCAGAGCTCGGGGGGCTTGAGCCCCGCCTCGTGGAAGACGGCGACGCCGAGCTTCTCCCCGAGCTGCCGGAGCTGGTCCACGGCCGCCGGGCGCTGCACGTCGGCGGCGACGAGGAACGGCTTCTTCCCCTCCTTGAGGAAGCGGCTCGCGAGCTTGGCGGCGGTGGTGGTCTTGCCCGAGCCCTGCAGGCCCACCATCATCACTCCGGTGGGCCGGCTCTTCGCGAGGGCGAGCGTGGTGTCCACCGGCCCCATCAGGGCCTCGAGCTCGTCGTGGCAGATCTTCACGAAGTGGTCCTGGGGGGTCACTCGCAGCGTCCCCTTGCCGGTCTTCACCTTCGTGTCGACGACCTCGCCCACCGCCTTCTCGCGGACCCGCGCCACGAAGCGCTTCACCACGTCGAAGGCCACGTCGGCCTCGAGCAGGGCCACGCGGATGTCCCGCAACGCGTCGTCGACCACCTCGGCGGTGATCTCCGTGCGGCCCTTGAACTTGTTGCGGGCGGCCTTGAACCCTCTGGCGACGGTCTCGAGCATCGGCGGTGAACCTTCCGGAGGGGTGGCTTATAACACGACCATGGCCGCGCAACCCCCTTCGGACGGGCCCCAGTTGTTCACGGTGGAGGAGGCCAACGCACTCGTACCGACCCTGCAGCTCGAGTTCGGGCGCCTGGCGCGGCTCCGGGGCGAGGTGGCGGCCATGGTGCAGGAGCTCGGCGGGCCGGACGAGGCCATGGCCTTCCTCGAGGAGGGCTCCGTCCCGCGCCGGGGGCTCGAGGCCCACGTCCGGCAGTTCCGCGACCTCGTCGGGCAGATCAACGGGGTGGTGGAGCGGGTGAACGAGCTCGGCTGCCTGGTGAAGGACCTCGACATGGGCCTCGTCGACTTCTTCAGCATGCGGGAAGACGAGCCCATCTTCCTCTGCTGGCAGTTCGGGGAGCCGTTCGTCGCCCACTGGCATCCCGTGGACGAGGGCTACGCGGGCCGCCAGCCCCTCGAGGACGTCGAGACCGAACCCCCCCAGTTCCTGAACTGAGGAGGGGCTGGCGGGGCGTAAGCGCCCTCCTCGGGCCACCGCCTCGGGCGGGGCGACGCGGCCGGTCATCGAGGGGACGGGTCCACGGAAGGGCGCATCGCCCCGGGGGATCGACTCACCCGATTTCCCGCACCGCTTGTCACATCGGACCGCGGGCCAGCGGTCTACCCTCGCGCGGGGGGAAGTCCCGGAGGCCCTTGTGACCGTTCTCGTCACGTGGGGATCGAAGCGCGGTGGCACGGCGGGCATCGCCCGCCTGATCGGGGAGGGGCTGCGCGAGGCCGGCCTCGAGGTGGAGCTGCTCGGACCCGGGGAGGCGGCGAGGGCGACGGGCTTCGCAGCGGCCATCGTGGGCGGAGCCCTGTACGCGAACCGCTGGCACCGGGCGGCGCGCCGCTTCGTGAGCCGGCGGGCGAAGGACCTTCGCCGGGTCCCGGTGTGGTTCTTCTCGAGCGGGCCCCTCGACGACTCGAGCGAGAAGAGGGACATCCCGCCCACGGCGGAGGTCTCGGTGCTCATGGGGCGCGTCGGGGCACTCGGGCACGTCACCTTCGGCGGCCGGCTGGCGCCGGACGCGCGCGGCTTTCCGGCGAGCGCCATGGCAAAGAAGCACGCCGGCGACTGGCGAAACGAGGCGCTCGTCCGCGCCTGGGCCCGGGGGGTGGCCCGGGCGCTCCCGACGGCTCGACCCGGACCCGTGGTGGTCCCGCCTGGGGGGTCGCTCGTCCGGCTCCTCGCCCACGGCGCGTCGGGATGGGCGGCCTGCGCCTTGGTGACGGCCCTGCTCTGGGCCACGACGTCGCTCCGAGTGGCGCTCGCCGTCCACGCGGCCCTCGCCCCGATCTTCTTCTGGGTCGCGGCGCACCACTACTTCGCGGCCCGGGGGGCCCGCGGGGCGACGACGACGGCCCTGGCCTTCGTCGCCACCTCGGGGCTCCTCGACCTCGTGGCGGTGGCGGCCTCGGGGCACAACCTGGCCATCGCGGCCCGCGTGCTCGGCTTCCTCGTCCCCCTCACCCTCGTCTACGCGGTCACCTGGGTGACGGGAGAGCTCGTGTGGATGGTGCCCTCCCTGCTCGAGAAGCGGACTCCCGCGGGCGGGGAGAAAGGCGGGGGGTAACCGGTCCCGAGGGAGAGCGCAAAACCTCAGGCGCAAGGGTCGGCGACGAGCGCCTGCCACCGCTTCACCTCCCGCAGCGCCTCCCCCGGGCGCTCGCGCACCACCGGGAGCGCGCCGGCGAAGATCCTCCCCGAGTCCGCGTCGACGGAGAGGAATTCACCCTCGGCGATGGATGTCTCCCCCAGGCGGCAGCGGCGCGCCTCCGCGTCGACGTCGAGCGCGCGGCAGTCCACCACGCACGCCTTGCCGAGCTCGCGGGCCACCACCGCCGCATGCGAGGTGCGCCCTCCCCGGGCCGCGAGGACGCCGCCGGCGACCGCGATCCCCGGCAGGTCGTCCGTCGAGAGCTCCGGCCGGACGAGCACGACAGGAGATCCGGCCGCCGCCCGCTGGCGGGCCCGTTCGCAGTCGAAGGCCGCGGCGCCCACCGCCGCCCCCAGGCCGGCCGGGACGCCGGTGGCGAGCGGGGCCAGGCCGGGAGGGACCTCGAGGAGGATCCGCTCCAGGTGCTCGAGGTCGGTTCCCTCCAGTCGGTCGAGCGCCGTGGCCGGGTCGATGATCCCGTCGCGGACGAGCCCGACGGCCGCTTCCAGCGCCGCCCAGGGAGTCCGCTTGGCGCGCCGCGTCTGCAGGACCCAGAGCCTTCCCTCCTCGACCGTGAACTCGAACTCCTGGACGTCGGCGAAGGAGCGCTCCAGCTCGGCGGCGAGCCGCTTCACCTCGCGCATCACGCCGGGGAGGGCCGTCCCGAGCCTGCGGGCGTCGCGCGCGGCCACGCGTCCGGAGACGAGGTCCTCGCCCTGTGCCCCGAAGAGGAAGTCCACGTAGAGCTCCGGCTTCCCCGTGGCCGGGTCCCGGGTGAAGCCGACGCCGGTGCCCGAGGTCGGCCCGGCGTTCCCGAACACCATCGCCTGGACCAGCGCGGCGCTCCCCAGCGTCTCTCCGATGCCGTGAAGGGCCCGGTAGGCGCTCGCCCGCGGGGTGGCCCACGACCGGAACACGGCCTCCACCGAGGCCTCGAGCTGGATCATCGGATCCTCCGGGAACGGCTCTCCGGAGAGATCGCGGTAGAGGCGCAGGAGGGAGCGGTCCAGCTCTCGAAGTTCTGCCGCGTCCAGGTCCCGCTCCGAGTCGAGTCCCGCCTCCCGGACCCGGGCCCGGGTCACCTCCTCGAAGGGGCGCGGGTCGAGCCGGCGAACGGTGGTGGCGAAACCCTCGACCAGCCGCCGGCGGCAGTCCCAGGCGAGGCGGGGGTTGCCGGTCGCCCGGACCAGGCCGGAGACGGCTCGCTCGTTCATGCCCACGTCGACCACCGTGTCCATCATCCCGGGCATGGAGACCGGGGCTCCCGAGCGAACGGAGAGGAGCAGGGGACGCCGGTCGCTCCCGAGCCCCCGCCCCGTCGCCGCCTCCAGCTGGCGGACGCCGGCCGCGAGGAGCGGCCGGAGCTGATCGGGCGCCTGCCCTCGCGCCAGGGTCTCGCGCCCGAGCTCCGTCCCCAGGGCGAAGCCCGGAGGAACCGGGACGCCGAGGTGGTCGAGGCGCATGAGCCCGTGGGCCTTCGCGCCCACCACCTCGGGCGCGGCGACCGGGCTTCGCGGGTCGGTCCCGATGAGGTGCAGATCCCCGAGAGAGGTCACCCGGACATCACCTCCCCGAGCAGGTGGTCGCGGAGGGACATGCCGGACCGCGCGAGAGAGTCGGCCGTCTGCTCGAGGGTGGCAGCGATGGAGCCCACGAGTTGTAGCTCGCGCCAGTCGCTCGGCTCGCGGTAGATGGCGACGGTGACGAGCCTCTGGGCGCTGTCCGTCTCGTGCTCGAGCTCCACGAGCCGGTCCACCGCCTCGAGGAAGTCCTGGACGTCCTCGCGCTCCCCGCCGCGCCGGACGTGGGCGGCGCTCTCCAGGCCCTTCACCCACTCCCGCGAGCCGGCGACGACCAGGGCGGCGAGGCCCTGCAGGGCCTCCTCGAGCGGCCCGCGGCTGCCCCCGGAAGCGAGCAGGGTGAGGAGGAAGGCCGCCTCCTCCAGGTTGTCGGCGACGTCGTCGGCCTCCGCGAGGAGCCGACCGAAGAAGGGCCCGCCGCGCGCCTGCCGGGAGAGGGTGCGAACCCGGTCCACGATCTCGTCCGCGCGGCGTTCCCACTCGGCCGCCCTTCGGGCACCCGCCAGGGCGGTCTCCCTTCGCCGGTCCGGCGACTCCAGGAGACCCTGCTGGATCCCCGAGGCGAGCTCGGCGAGGAGCGCCGCGTGCTCCGCCGCGAGGCCCAGGAGCCCATGCTCGAAGGTCTCGAAGCGGCCGGCGAGCTCCGCCCGGATCTCGTCGCGGACGAACCGCTCGGAACGGCCCTGCCGGAGCGCCGTCGACGCAGCCCGGAGGACGAACTGCAGGAACTCCAGGGCCGCCTCCCGCCCCAGCATCTCGTCCAGGCGCTGCCCGTAGCGGACCGGCGCCGGCGCCGCGTGCTCGATGGCCTCGAAGACCAGGCGCTCGCCGCCGAGCTGGAGGAAGGCCCGGTGGCCGACCTCCTCCTCCGCGGCCCATCGCAGGAGCTCCACGCAGGACTCCCCGTCGACGAAGTTCCGCAGGCGCTTGCGGGCCCGGTTCCAGTCGATGAGAAACACGAGGCGCGACCCCAGGCCCTCGAGGAACCGCTCCAGCTCCGGCTCGCTCCCCACCGCCAGCGCGCCCGAGCACAGGTAGTACCCCTCCGCGTCCGGCAGCCACTCGGCCTGGCGGGAGCGCGTCTCCGACCAGCGGACGCCGTAGGGGGCGAGAAGCTTCTGGAAGAAGCGCACCCGCTGGACGTGGGGATCGCTGTGCGTGAGGGTGGCGGTCTGGCCCGCCACTCTCACCACCAGCACGTGCGAATCGGTGGTGCCGATGTCGTTCTGCAAAAGCAGCGCCTCGCCGCTCCGGGTCGCGGTGGTGGCGAGGCCCGGATGATCGAACTTGAGCGCGGAGGTGCGGTTCACCCCGCGCATGAAGGCGGAGACGAGAGGGCGATCGCTCTCGGCGAGGCCGTAGACGCTGGCGCCGCCGATGGACTCGCAGGCGAGCTGCGCCTGTACCTGATTGAGCGCCCGGTGAAGGTCCATGACCAGGTGGTGGAGGCTCGCCGCCCCTTCCGTGCCGCGGGTGAGCGCCGATACCCACCCGGCGGGCACCAGGTCGCCGTCGAGTGCCGGCAAGGCGCGCGTGAGCTCGGCGAGCCGCTCCCGGAACCGCGCCGCCTCGGCGGCGGCTCGCTCCCCCGCGCCATCGAGGGACAGGGGAAGGAGCATCTCCTCGATGCCTTCCTGGATCATTCGAAGGGCGGCGGCGGCCCGGGGCATCCGGAACCAGGAGCCCTCCTTCCGGCTCGCTGCGGTGGCGCCGTCCAGCTCGCGCTCGTCGATGCCGCAAGCCTCCCGCTCCTCGCGCAGGGAGGGGGCGTCGCTCTCGGGATGCAGGGCATGGCTCTCCGCCGCCTGGAAGAGCGCGAAGCAGTACTTCACGCGGTCGTTAGCCCGGAGCGCGTCGTTGACGGCCTTGGGCAACAGGAGCGCCTGCCCGCCGAGCTCCCGGACCATGCGGGGCTTCGACGTCATGGCTTTATGCTCCGCGCGCCCTCGCGCGATGTCACTTCGTCGTTTGGGGCGGCCCTTTTCTCGAGCCTTCTCCGCGTCGCCCGGCGACGTTCGGCTCTCGCCACGGCCACTTGGCGCCCTCCAGCGCTCGGCTCGGTCCGGCCGAGCGCGCGCCCAGAGCACGGCCGCATTACGCCCGACTCTCACCCGATGCCCTTCTCGCGCTCCCGCCTTGCCGGGGAGCTGCAACCCGCACGCGAGGGACGTCGGGTCAACGTGGCGGGCGCGGTGCCGGGCCGGCCGATCGATGCCAGGCGCCAGCTCGCGAACACCCGTCGAGACGCAGTCGGAGAACCGTGCGGTCACCTCGGCGAGACCTCCGCTCGGCCCGAGGCCAAGTCCTCTTCTCGATCCGCCGCGAGGGCGAGGGCAGCGTGCGGCACAAGCCCTTCGCCTCTCGTCCTGCCACGAGCGCGGAAGCTCGAGCCGGGAGGGGAGGGCCGCTGGCGCCGTCGATGCGTTCGGACGGGCGACGGGACGAGCGCAGGGTTGGAAACGGCTCCGCCAGGTCCTCGGCGACCTCGAACCCCCGCCGCCCTCGGCGCGGCTGGCGGAGGAGCGCACGCGGATGGTTACGGGCTCAACCGTGCGCCAGCGGCTTGAGGTTCACGACCGGCGTCCCCAAGCCTTCAGGGGGCGTACTCATCGCGCAGAAGGGCCTCACCAAGCGGAGCAGCGCGTCGCATCCGACAGGCTTCTCCAGCCAGGCGACGATGCCGCGGGGCGCCCGCGGAGGGGGCTTCCCCGACATGACCACGACGGGGATCATGGCGACCTTGGCGATGCGCTGCTTCCTCGACAGGAAGTTCCAGCCGTTCATCCCGGGCAGACCGATGTCGAGCAGGATGATGTTGGGGGAGTCCTCATTCTCCAGCGCCGCCAGGCCAGTGGGCCCGTCGGACGCCTGAACCACCTGGTACCCAGCGTCTTCGAGGACGGTGGCGAGCAACTCGCGGTACACCAAGTCGTCCTCGACAAGGAGGACCTTTCCTGCCCGGCGTCGTATCAGTGGTTCCATAGGTGTGGACCAGGCTGTATCGGCGCAGTGTAAGCACATGTGGGAACTGAGCCCAGTCACACGGTCTGGGGGCAAGGCGATCGGACCCGCAGACCAAGCGGTGGCTTCGTCCACTCCCCCCGGAGCCGGATCCCGTTCTGGTGAAGGCCTCCCGGGATTCCGGTAGCTTGGCGGTGGCAGGGCGGCTGCGGAAGCCCCTCCGCCCTCCGCCGGAGGCCCCCCCCGGCCAGCGCTGGGTGACGCTCGGTGATAGCGGCGGTCCCGCGCTTCGGCTGGCAGCGGCTGCGAGTTTCCCGGTGGTGGGATTCGGTGGAGGGAGGCTCCGGGAGGCGCTCGCAGCGCGATCCGACACCACCTGGCGTGGCGGGGTGGCGGTTTCTCGTGCCCTCGGGTGGGGCATCGGCGGTAGTGTGAAGGAAGTCCTTGAGGGGCCGTGGCGAAACTGGCAGACGCGGCGGACTTAAAATCCGCCTCCGCGCGAGCGGAGTCCCGGTTCGATTCCGGGCGGCCCTAACGATCATCCTCGCTCCCGCTGCGCCGCGCCCGCCCCGCGGGGACCCGGCCTCCGGTCTTCGCCCGCCCTCAGGGCGGGGACTCGAGGAAGCGCCTCAGCGCGTCCTTCACCGAGCGCTCGATCCGCGGAGGCACTGCTTCCTGGCCGGCCTGGCGACAGAGGCTCAGGCTCGCCCGAAGGGCGTCGCACCGCGCCGCGCAGCGTTCGCAGCTCCGGACATGGCTCTCGAGCTCAGCGCAGACGTCGGCGCTGATCTCGCCCTCCAGCCGCTGGGAGAGGAGGGCGAGGACGTCCGGGCAGGTCGACTCCTGGGCGCGGGGCCCTGGCTCGCCGATCTCCAGGAGGGGAGCCACCCGCTCTCGGACCATCGCCCTCGCCCGGTGGAGGCGGCTCTTCACCGCTTCCACCGTGACGCCGGTGACCTCGCCGACCTCGGCCGCGCTCAGCCCCTCGACGTCTCGGAGCACGAGTACCTCACGGTACATCGGTTCCAGGGTCTGGATGGCCGCGGTGAGCGCCTCCCTCACCTGTCGCCTCGCGACGTCGTCCTCGGGGCCGCCGCGGGCGTCGGACACGTTGGCCGCCTCGCCCGTCGGACCGTCGAGCGACTCCATGCGTTCCGGAGCGAACTTGCTGGCACGGTGGTGTTTGATGCAGAAGCTGCGCGCGATGGTGTAGAGCCAGGTGGGCACGGACGAGGCTCCGCGAAACGTCTGCAGGTTCCGGGCGGCCGCGAGCAGGGTCTCCTGGAGAACGTCCTTCGCGTCCTCCTCTCCGCCGCACATCTTGAGGCCGAAGCGGTAGACGCGCGCGCGGTGGCGCACCAGAAGCTCGTTGATCGCGTCCTTGTCCCCCGCCTGCGCCGCAGCGAGAAGTGCCGCATCGGTCCGCTCCATGGCAGGAGTCCTAGCGGAGCGCGCGTCCTCGCTCAAGCGCGTTCGAGTTTTCGGAGCCGCCGCGGCTCGAGCGAGCGAACCTCCGCGGGGCCCGGGCGGTCGCCCCGCCCGGTCAGCTTCCGGGGAGCCCCGCGCGCCGGAGGACGAGCGCGAGGGGACAGAAGCCGGTGAACGCGCTCTGGAGGAGGTTGGCTCCCACGAAGGCGGCAAGGGCCAGGAACCAGGAAGAGACGGCCCAGGACAGAACGAGGCTCAGGAGCACGAGCGACCCGGCCACGGCGCGGACGATTCGCTCCACCGTCACGTTCCGCTCCCGGCTGCCGGGTGCTGCGCGAGGGGGAGAGAGATCGCGTCCCCCCGGGCGAGGGCGCCCGCCCGCTGGAGCTCGGCCGCGCGACCGCGCCGGGCCACGAGAAAGTAGAGAACCGGCACGGCGAGGCGCGACAGGAGGGTGGCCACGAGCTGGCCCGCCATCAGGCTCAGGGCCAGCCCCTGAAAGATCGGATCGGCGAGCATGACGGCGCTGCCCACCATGACGGCCGCGGCGGTGAGCAGCATGGGGCGGAAGCGGACCACGCCCGCCTCCTCCACGGCCAGGGCGAGAGGCATGCCCTCCCGGAGCTTCAGCTCGATGAAGTCGACGAGGATGATGCTGTTGCGGAGGATGATGCCGGCGCCGGCGATGAAGCCGATCATGCTCGTCGCCGTGAAGAAGGTGCCGACCAGCCCGTGCGCGGGAAGGATGCCGATGAGCGACAGCGGGATGGGGACGAGGATCACGAGCGGGATGGCGAAGCTCTGAAACCAGCCCACCACGAGGACGTAGACGAGCACCAGGACGGCGGCGAAGGCGAGGCCCAGGTCGCGGAACACCTCCAGGGTGATGTGCCACTCGCCGTCCCACTTGATGACGGGCTGCTCGGTCTGCGACGGGTGCGAGAGTCCCAGTCGCGGGATCGGAGCACCGGAGGCGCTGCGAAGGGCGTCGAGCTTCGCATTCAGCGCGGCGAGCGCGTAGACCGGGCTCTCGATGGCGCCGGCCAGGTCTCCGAGGACGTAGGAGACGGGCATGAGGTTCTCGTGGAAGAGGGCAGGGTCCTCCCTCCCTTCCTCCGCGCGCACGAGCTCCGAAAGCGGCACGGGCCCTCCCGCGCCCGGGACCGTGAGCTCGAGGAGCTGGTCGGCGCGCGCGCGACGGGAGGCGGCGAGCTGCAGGACGACGGGTACCTGCTGGGCACCGCGGCCGGCGCGGAAGGTGCCGAGCTCGACTCCGTTCCCGGCGGCAGCGAGCGTCTCGACGACCGCAGCCGGCGGGACGCCGTGGAGGGAGGCCTTCTCCCGATCCACGAGCAAGAGGACCTTGGGCGAGGTCGGGTTGAGAGTCGAGTCCACGTCCACGACGCCCGGGGTGGTCTCGAACGCCTCCCGCACGCGCCCGGCCACGCGGTCGCGCTCGGCGGCCGAGGGGCCGTACACCTCCGCCACCACCGTGTCGAGCACCGGAGGCCCGGGAGGGATTTCCACGATCTTCAGGCGCGCACCCGCCGGGTGGGCGATGGCCTCGAGCACGGGGCGAAGCCGCATCGCCACCGCATGGCTCTGGGCCTTTCTCGCGCCCTTGGGAACGAGCCGCACCTCCAGGTCCACCTGCTCCGGACTCTCGCGCAGGAAGCTGTGGCGAACCATGCCCACGAAGGTGAAGGGGGCGGCGGCGCCCGAGTACACCTGCACGTCCATCACCTCGGGCTCCTGCAGCGCCCGGCGCGCGAGCCGCTGCCCGAGGGCGAGGGCGTTCTCCCGGGGCGTCCCCGCGGGCGCGTCCACCAGCACCTGGAGCTCGCTCTTGTTGTCGAAGGGAAGCATCTTCACCTTCACGGCCCGGAGGTAGACGAGGGCGCCGGAGGCGGCGAGGAGGGTGAGGAGAACCCCGAGGAAGGCCCACCGCGCGGCGGCCGAGCCGAGGAGGAGCCGCGTCACCCGGCGATGGGCGCGGGTGGCCCAGGTCTCGGCGAGCGCGTCGCTGTGCGCCGACACGTCGTCGGTCGTCGGCTCGGGCGCGTCTCGCGCCGGGTCCGCGGGATGGAGGCCGGTCGGGTCCGTCGCCGGGAGATGCGCCTCCTTGCGGAAGACCTTCATCGCCATCCACGGACTCACGATGAAGGCGATGGCGAGGGAGAAGATCATGGCGAGGCTCGCCCCCACGGGGATGGGGCGCATGTAGGGCCCCATGAGGCCGCGAACGAAGGCCATGGGGAGGATGGCGGCGATCACCGCGAAGGTCGCGAGAATGGTGGGGTTCCCGACCTCGTCCACTGCCTCCACGACGATGCGCGCGAAGGCGCGCCGGGGGCCGGGCAAGTACAAGTGGCGGTGCACGTTCTCGACCACCACGATGGCGTCGTCGACGAGGATGCCGATGGAGAAGATGAGCGCGAACAGGGTGACGCGGTTGAGCGTGTACCCGAACAGGTAGGTGAGGAGCAGGGTCAGGGCGAGCGTGACGGGCACCGCCACGGCGACCACCAAGGCCGAGCGCCACCCCATGGCGAGGAGGATGAGGGCGATCACGGAGAGGGTGGCGATGAAGAGATGCTCGATGAGCTCGTTCGACTTCTCGCCGGCCGTCTCTCCGTAGTTGCGGGTGGTGGTCACCTGGACTCCGGCGGGAAGGAGGGATCCCCGCAGGGCCGCCACCTTCTCCGCCACCCGCTCCGCCAGCTCGGTGGCGTTCGTGCCGGGACGCTTCGCGAGCGCGATGGAGACCGCTTGCTCGAAGTCGTCGCGGCCCCGCTCCATCGTCAGGACCACCGCCGGCTCCGGCTCGGGGCCATCGGTCACCCGGGCGACGTCTTCGAGGTAGATGGGGCGCGCTCCGCGCGACGCCACCACGGTGCGCCGGAGCTCCGTCGCGGCCAGCACCGTGCCGCGGGCCTCCACCGCGAAGCGGAGGTTGTTCTCCACCAGGCCACCGGCCGGAAGCCCGGCCTGTGCGCTCTTCAGCGCCGGCACGACCTCTGCCAGGGAGACGTTCAGCGCGCGCATCCTTTCGGGATCCGGCTCGATCCGCACCGTGCGGCGAGCTCCGCCGATGACCTTCACGTTCGCGGTATTGGGGATGTCCGCCAGCTCCCGGGCCAGCTCCTCCGCCAGCTTTCGCAGCTCTCCCGCCGGCGCGGGGGCGCCGTGGAGCGTCAGCGTCAGGAAGGGAACGTCGTCGATGGTGAGGAGGCGAACGAGGGGCGGCCGGGCGCCCGAGGGGAGCAGCTCGGGATGGGCCAGGAGCTCCTCGTGGACCTTCGCCAGGCTCGGCTCGAGCGGCTCTCCCACCCGGAAGCGCACCGTGATCATCGAGGCGCTGGGCAGGCTCGTGCTGTACAGGTACTCGACCCCCGGGATCCCCCACAGCCGTCGCTCCAGGGGAGTGGTGAGCTGCGCCTCCACCTCGCGCGGGCTCGCGCCTGGATAGGCCACGACGACGTCCACCATGGGGACGACGATCTGGGGCTCCTCCTCGCGAGGCGTGACCGCGACCGCGGCGAGCCCGAGGACCAGCGATGCGAAGACGATGAGGGGCGTCAGCTTCGAGCGGAGGAATCCCCGCGCGAGGCGTCCCGCCAGCCCCAGCCGGATGTCGTCTCCGGCGCTACCGCCCATCGCCCACCTCCACGCGCTGTCCGTCTCGCAGGGCGCCCGGCGCGTCGATGACGCGCTCCCCCTGCGCGAGGCCGGCGCGGACCGGGAACCGGTCCCCGAGCGGCTCGCCGAGCGCGACCCAGCGCAGGTAGGCCCGGCCATCGAGCGCCACGAAGACGCCGGTGAGGTCCCCGCGCTCCACGAGTGCGGTCCGCGGCAGCCAGGCCGCCGCCGCCGGAGAGGCCCCGGGAATTTCCACGCGAGCGAACACCCCGCTGCGCAGGTCGTCGCCGGCGCGGACGACGCGGGCCCGCAGGCTGCGCCGGTGAGAGAGGGGGTCGCCACCGGGAGCCAGCGCCGTCACCTCGGCCTCTCCTCTCCCGCCCCGCCAGGCGAAGGGGAGGCGCAAGCCCAGGCGAAGCCCTCGGGACTCCTCCTCGGACAGGGTCGCCTGCAACTCGAGGGGCGCACCCAGTAGGTCGAGGAGCGGCTGGCCGGGCCCGACGAGGTCCCCGACACTCACCCGGCGCGCCTGGATCGTCCCGGCGAAGGGCGCCCGGAGCTGCGAATAGGCCAGGGTCGCCTTGGCCGCGGCCACGCCGGCCTCGGCCTGCGCCCGCTGCGACTGCGCCTGCTCGAGTTCCACCGCGGTCGCGGCCCGCACGCCCACGAGCTCGGCGATGCGCCGCTCGTAGGCCGCTGCAGTGCGGAGCGCCGTCTCGGCGGCGGCGAGTTGTCGCTGCACGTCGTCGTCGGAGAGACGGACGAGGAGCTGCCCCGCCGCGACCTTCGCGCCCTCCTCCACGGGCACCTCGCGAACCGTGGCCGAAATCCTCGTGGAGATCACCGCTTCCCGCGACGCCGCCAGGCTGGCGGCGACCCACGTGCCGCCCCCTGGCGCCTCCACGGCGACGAGCTTCACCGGGACCGGCCGTTCCTCGGGGCCGGCCGCGGTGGCCGCCGGTGCCGCGAATGCGGCGACGAGGGCCAGGGCGAGGCGGCGCGAGAGCTCCTTCGCGATCATGACTCGACTCCTTCCACGGGCAGACCCAGCGCGAGGTCCAGCTGGGCCCTGGCGATGCGGGCCTCGAGCTGGCTCCTGAGGAGCAAGGACCGAGCGCCCGCCAGGGCGGCCTCGGCGTCGAGCACCTCTGTGAGAGGGAGGAGGCCCTGGCGGTAGCGAGCCAGGCGAAGCTCCCGTGCCGATTCCGAGGCGGCCACGGCCTCGAGGGCCGAGCGCACGCGCGCCTCGGCGCTCGCGCCTGCGCGACGGGCTTCCTCCACTTCCCGGCTGGCCTGGACCTCCTGCCAGCGGGCGGCCGCGCCGGCGGCCGCGGAGCGCGCCTCGGCCGCCTCGACGCTGCGAACGCTCGACAGGCCGAACTGCCAGCGGACGACGAGCGCGGCGGACCACCAGGTCGCCCCCTGGAACGAGGGCCCTCGCAAGGTGTCGACGCCCGCCTGGGCGAAGACCTCGGGAAGCAGGGAGGCGCGCGAGACGCCGACGCTCTCTTCCGCCGCTCGGGAACGAAAGCGAGCGGCCGCCACGTCGGGGCGAGCGGGAGGCGGGGCCTCGCCCGGGTTCCCCGGTGGGCTGGGCCGCGCGGTCGGGTCGGCGACCGCCACGGGCGTCACGAGCTGTGACTCCGAGGCGTCGATCCCCGCGAGCATCCGCAAGGCCGAGCGAGCGGCCCCGAGTTGCTGGAGCACCGCGGCCCGCTCCGCTTCCGCCTGGGCGCGGAAGGCCGTGCCGCGCGCCGCGTCGGCGTCGAGCGCCAGGCCCTTCTCGTTTCGCTCGCGGAGGAAGCGCTCCACTTCGCGGGCGTGCGCGAGCGCGTCGTCCGCGTACTGGAGCCCCTGGGCCGCGACCTTCACGGCGAAGTACGCCTGCACCACCGCGACCGCCATCTCCTGCCGGCGGCGCTCCTGGCTGCTCGCCTCGGCGCCGGCCTGCGCCTGGGCGGCTTGCTCGCCGGCGACGATTCGCCCGCCCATCCAGATCGGGAGCACCAGGGCCGCTCCCAGGCCGACCCCTCCCGCCGGTCCGGGGGAGTTGAGGGTCGCCGGGTTGAAGTCCGCCGTGGTGATGCGCTGCTCGTCGAGCTTGACGCCGAATACGCCGACCGGCTCGCTCGTCCCCACTCCCTTTGCCGTCAAGGCGAGGGTGGGCCAGTGGCCCTCTCGCGCGCTCTGGGCTTCGGCCCGGGCCGCCTCCACCTGGTGAGCTCCCGCGGCTAGCCCGGGGTTTCCAGACCAGGCCGCGCGGATGGCGTCCTCGATCCGTAACCCCTCGGCCCTTGCGGTCGAGGGTACGCCCAGCGCGGCGAAGAGGACGCACGATGCGAAAGTGGCGATGGGGGACACGCGTAGAGGAGCCAGAAGCTCCCAATTGGATTCGCGCCCCCCGGGGCGGCTCGGTCCACCCGCGGGAAAAACTCTAGTTGAGTCGGAGAGTTATGTCGTGGAGCCGAAAAGTCCAAGACGTGTCCCGGACGCTCGCCGACCGGGAGGGGGACGCCTTGGCTAGCGGACGAGGATTCCGGCCTTCCTGAGTTCACGGACGAGGGATGCCTCCAGCGAAGCGGCCGCCGACTGGGAGTTCGCGAACTCGAAGGTCGTGGAGCGGGCCGTCCAGATCGGCGCCTTCGATCCGGTTCGCACCGCGTAGACGCTCGTCTCCGCGAGCATCGTCGCGGTCTCCGAGTACTCGTCCGGCCCGCTCACCGCCGGGGCGCTCTCGCTCCAGAAGTAGTACCAGTCCCTGCCCTCGCTCTCGGGCTCGTAGGCCGCGCCCGGCGAATGCTGGAGAGCGGTCGACCGCGCGATGCGCTGCACCACGAGGAGATCCGCGCCCCGCTCCTTGAAGTGCGCGGCGAGCTGTTCCCGGGAGGGGGAGGGAAGGTCCGGGGGGAAGGCGCTCGAGGCCATTGCGGTCGGGAACCCCGCGTCGAGAAAGGCCTTCGCCAGCGCATCCTCGAAGACCTTCCGGTATCTCTGGCGCGTGGAGATGGCGACCACCACGACCTGCTTCACGGGCGAAGCGGCGTAACTCGGGTCGCGCCAGACCCCCGTCATCTCCGTCGAGACGCACGAGGCCAGGGAGCCGCAGGCGATCGCCACCGCGGACCAGCGCCGTGCCGTCGGCTTCGATCCCCTCGCGTCCCGGCGGCTTTCGCAGCGTGAGGAGCGGCCCATGCGAGCGAGTCCACGCACCGCCAGCGGCTTCGGCCTCGGTGCCAGTGGGTGCATACTCGACGGCCGGCCCCGATGCTCGTCCCCGACGCGGAGGGAGGGCCGGCAGGGAAACACGGCGAGGGTCGCCCCGAGCGCGAGCACCCGGCGGGGCCCGGGCGGGAATTCGCTCGCTCGCTTCCGGTCCTCTCGACGGCGCGGAGTGCCCAGATGGGGCGGCGGCGCGGGGGCGGGTCGCCCTCTCGGCCTACTCCTCCTCGGGACCGTCTTCGGCGAGGAGTCTCCCCAGCCGGCCGAAGTTCGGGGTCCCGAAGCCAGTCGTGGGATCCCAGCCTGCTCCGGCGCTGTAGCCAGGGACGCAGCCGGGCTGGCCCGTCGGATAGAGGTCGTAGCAGAACCCGTTGTTGCCCTGGGTGATGTCGTGAAACAGGCCGGTCGTCACGCCGAACTCGCCGAGCCGGTAGAGGCGGTGGTTCAGGAACCCGGACGGCCGCCGGCGGGCCCCGTTGAGGTCGGATGCGATGCCGGCCCACTGCGGCGGCCCGGTGCTCGTGCCGCCGAAGACGTAGAAGCCGCTCCCGACCCCCGGGAACCCGACGTAGGAGACGACGCCACCCACCACTCCGGCGCTGTAGGCGACGTCCGGGACGCCCCGGTGCCCTCCGAGCAAGCGCTGCGCGGTCCCGGGAAGGCCCTCCCGCTGATAATCCGGCTCGGGAAAGAGCGCGCTCACGCCGCCGCCGCCCGCCCCGGCGATCCCCTGCGCCTCGTCGTTCCACGCTGTCTCTCCGAGGTAGCGGCCGGACGGGTCCGCATGGCCGTCCTCCCCGAACTGGAGGTCCGTCCCACCGACGCCCGTCACCTGGGGGGAAGAGGCCGGGTAGGACACGTTCCGGAAGGCGTAGACGTAGGCGTGGCCGTCCTGCTGCTCCGTGACCGTGCTCCCCTCGTCGCCGGTGGAGGCGAAGAGGGTCACGTGCTTCCGTCGCGCCTTCGCGAAGGCCTTCTCCCAGGCGGCCACGCTCCCCGCGTCGGCGTCGTACTCGGACTCCCCGAAGCTCATCGACACCACCTGTCCCAGGGGTCGTTCGAGCGCCCGCTCGAGGGCAGCCACCAGGTCGGCGTCCTCGTCGCTCGCCGCGATGACGAGGACGAGGCGCGCCCCCGGAGCCATGGCGTGCGACCACTGGACGTCGAGGGACGTCTCGTAGGCCCAGGAGACCATGGTGGCGTCGGCGGGGTTGAAGGCGGGCGTGCCGGGCATGGTCACCACCTGGAAGTCCGGCGGGTCCGGCATGCCCCACGCCCTGTCGAAGACCTGCAGGTCCGCGAGCGCGGTCGGGCTGCCGTATGCCTCGAGGAGGACGATGGTCTCGCCCCCGCCGTCGAACCCGGCGCCGAGCAGGTCCGCTACGCCGTAGGCGAGCCGGATCGTGTCCGGTCCGTAGCAGGGGACGAGTCCCCCGTTCTTCGCGATGTCGAAGGAGCGAAGCTGGCAGGCGAAGAGGACCTGGCCGTCGCTCGCGAGGTCGGCGACCTCCCAGGGAATGGCACCCGGCGACTGGTGGCCGGCGCGAGCGGCGCCCGACCAAAAGAGGAGGGCGAGGCCGGCGGCGAGCCTGGACCGCAGGCGCGCCCGCATCTTTCCCAGGCAGGGTCTCGAGTCCTCGCGTGGATCCGCCGCACCCATCGGACGCCCTCCCTGAGGAGCAATCTCCCCTGCCTCGACGTCGCAAACCCAAAGACCGGGCTTCCCTCGTGCCGGTCGCCGAAGCGAGTGAATACTTTTCGTGAGGAAAGGTGAGAGCACCGCGAACGAGGGACATCCCCTTCCTGCGGGCGAACGACAAGTCTCGGGCCATGGGCCGTCAGGGTGCTCAGAACTCGCGGCGGGGTCGCGGGAGATCGACGCCTCAGGCGCCGCGGTCGCGACGGCCCTGTTTTCGGGGGGTTTGAAGGTTCCAGGAAGAGCCCAGCCTTCGAGGCCCGTCCCGCTTCTGCGGCCGCGCCGCTCACCAGGGGCGGTTCGCCCCTTTTGGGTGTCAGGACGAAAAGGGGCGGTCTGAGGAGCACGGCCCGCGCCGGACGCCGCTCTTCGCGACCTACCGCGATGGGCTCGGCCGCGGCAGGCGCCGCTCCTCTCCAGGCGAGGCGGGGGCGAGGGGCTCTCCCTCCTGGAGGAGGCGAAGGTTCACGCGGGCCCTCGCGAGGGTGGGGTCGACCTCGAGGGCGCGAAGGAATGCTCCCTCTGCCCGAGGGGCGTCGCCGCGCCGGGCGAGCGCGAAGCCGAGGTTGTTGTACGCCCGGGCGTTCTCCGGGGACTTCTCGACCACGTCCTCCCAGAAGCGAACCTCGTCCGAGTAGACGAGGCTCCGGGCCGCCGTCGCGCAGCCGAGCCACGCCACGAGCCCCGCGGCCGTCGCGACGCGGAGGCGAGGGGAGAGCGAGGCGATGGCGCGTCCCGCGAGCCACGCCGGGCCGAGGAGCGCGAGGTAGAGCTGCCGGTCGCTCGCCGCCTCCGCCCTCGGGAGGAGCCACCCGGACGCCGGCAGCCACAGGAGAAACCACGAGACGGCGAAGCCGAGGGGCCGGCGCCGGCCGAGAAGGCCCAGGCCGAGGGCCGAGAGGAGCGCTGCCCCCTCGATGGCGACCGTCGGAGTGAGGGTCCGGAGGACCGGGAGGGCCGGGTCCGCGTTCAGGAGGTCGAAGCGGAGGACCTGCTCCGAGAGCCAGGCGAGGCCGTGAACGTGGGTGAGGACGTTCGCCCCCGGCGGTCGCAGCCGGAGGCTCCTCTCGAACATCTGCTGGTAGGTGGGGGAGGCGAGGAAGGCTGCGAGCCAGAGGCCGAGGACGATCCAGTGAGCGGCCGTCGAGCGGAGGACGGCTCGCAGGCGAAGCGGTCGGGGGCCGAAGGCCGCCTCGAGGAGCACGAGGGAGAGGGGGAGGACGATGGCGCTCTCCTTCACGAGGAGGGACGCGAGGAGGAGGAGAGGGGAGACGGCTCGGGCGAGCCTGGGCCGCGGGCCGCCCCGCGCGAGCCAGGTGACGACGCTTGCGAGCGCGAAGGCGGCGGAGAGCGACGAGGAGCGTCCCGAGAGGTAGGTCACCGCTTCCGTCTGCGCGGGGTGGAGCGCGAAGAGCAGGGCGCCGAGGAGAGCCGCGCCGGGACGAGGGGGACCGAGGCGGCGGAAGAGGGAGTAGGCGAGGAAGGCGTTCGCGAGGTGGATGCCCACGTTCACGGCGTGGAATCCGCCGAGCCCGAGGCCGCTCGCCCAGTTCACGGCGTAGGAGGCCTTGAGGAGTGGCCGGATCCCCGGCATCGAGCCCCACCACGCGTGGATCGACTGGACCCGAGGCTCGTTCACGATCGCCCGCCAGTCGTCGAACTGGAAGGTGCCGAGGAAGGCGGTCGCGTAGGCCGCCGCCACCGCGGATGCGAGGAGCCAGTAGGCCCAGGACTCCCGCTCCGCCGGGGGTTGCGACCCGCCGTCGGCACGGGGCGACGCGGCCCCCGCCCCGGCGAGGGCCGGGCTAGCCACCCCGGCCAGCCTCGTCGAAGGCGGCCTCGAGCATCCGCGCCGCCGTCCACCAGCGGTCCGGGGCGCCGAGCAGGACCATCAGCACCTCGGTTCCCTCCCGCTCGGCGCGGACGACGAGGCACTTCCCCGCCGCCGGCGTGAACCCGGTCTTCACCCCGGTGGTCCCTCGGGCGCGGCCCAGGAGGGCGTTGCCGGTGACGACGCTCAGGCTCCGGCCCCCGCGCGTCTTCACTTCCGTGCGCTCCAGGGCCACGATGCGCCGGAACTCGGGGAAGGCGAGCGCGGCCTGGGCCAGGCGCCACAGGGCCCGAGCGGTGGAGTAGTGGTTCGGAGCGTCGTGGCCGCAGGGGTTCTCGAAGCGCGTGGACCCGAGGTCGAGCTCGCGGGCGCGGCGGTTCATGAGCGCCACGAAGGCGTCGGCCCGGCCGGCGAGGTGCTCGGCGAGCGCCAGGCAGGCGTCGTTCGAGGACGACACGAGCGCGGCGGTGAGGGCGTCCTGGACGCGGATCTCGTCCCCGGCGGCGAGCCCGACCCGGGTGCCGGTGGCCCGGGCCGCCTTCTCGCTCACCTTGATCCACTCGTCGAGCTTCCCGCTGCGCTCCAGTACCAGGAGCGCCGTCATGATCTTGGTGAGCGAGGCCGGCGGCCTCGCCCTGTCGGGCTCACGCGCCCAGAGGACGCGCCCGTTCACGGCCACGAGGTAGGAGCTCGCCGCGTCCGGGAAGCGGTCCACCGGGGCGGCGGGGAGCGCTGCGCCGGCGAGCGCCAGGAGAACGGCCGTGAGCGGGGCGGACACTTAGAAGCCGAAGAGCCCCTTCATGGCCTTCTTGGCGGCGTCCTGCGGGTTCTTCGTCGGATCCTGGGAAGGGGAGGCGGCCGGCTGATTCTTCGCCTGCGCCTTCTGGCCGTACTTCACGCAGAAGTCCCGCAGCGCCGGGTCCATCCCCTCGCCCGTGTAGCTCCGGCCGGCGCATTCCTGCTGGGCGACGGCGCGGGACTCGTCCGGGCACTGGGCGGCGAGGAACCTTAGGTCGCTCGACCGGGAGGCGTCGGAGGCCGCGCCGGGCGCCTCGAGCGCCTTCCCGGTCTCGGCGCAGAAGCGAGGTCGGAGCGTCGCCGGGTCCTTGCCGCAGAGCTTCCCGGCCTGCGCCTGGTCGGAGGGGGAGTTTCCCATGAGCACGGCGTAGCCGGCCCGCGTCTCCATGCGGGTGCAGAACTCCGCCGTGCGGGCCTTGCAGGACTCGAGCACCGTGAAGACCATCGGCGACATCCGCTGGATGGCGTCCGCGCACGCCTGCGCCTGCCCGGCGGCCAGGGCGAGCTGCGCCTGGTCCGCCTGTTTCTGGTACGCCTCGGCCGTCCGCTTCGTCTCGGAGGCGTCGCACGCCACGCCGAGGTTCCGCCCCGTCATCTTCATGAACATGTCGCCCCGGGAGGAGTGCATCTTCATCTGGCCCGTGTACCCGTCGGGCCGCTGCATGATCTCCCCCTCCCCCGTCATCGGCTCCTTGCCCTCGCACACCATCTTCCAGGTCATCCGGGGCCCCTCACGCTTCACCTCGGTGGCCTTGCACTTCGAGTCCTTCCGGTCGTCCGTTTTCGGCGGCTCCTTCCAGTTCCCCTTGGGCGCGCAGAACTGGGAGGTCCTCGGGGGCAGGGTCATCCCCGGCATCTGCATCTCCACGGTCTGTTCCCACTGGACGCCGGGCTCCGTCTTCTCCGGGGCCGCTGCGCGCGCCGGGGCGGCGAGGAAGGTAGCGCCGGAAAGAAGAGCCAGGGTGGTCTTTGCGAGCATCGGCGTCCGCCTCCTTGCGCGACCCGCGGTCGCGCTCGAGTGGGTCGATATTAAGCTGGACCCGGAGCGAAAGGAGGGGAGCCGTTAGGGTACAGCCGCGCCGAGGCCGGGCGACGGTCGGTCAGGCGGTGTCCCTCGACCTGGCGACGTCGGCGGGGCCGCTGGTTCTCTCGACGCGGCGCGTCCGGGCGGGCCGGGCCCGGCACGCACGGTCGCCGGTCGGCGGATTCGCCTTGGGAGCTCCCAAGTCTCCCCGGCGCGGCCCGTGGCGAGGTCCGTCCCGGAAGCCTAGCGCGCGTAGCGGAAGTCGAAGTGCGCCCGGAGTCTCCGGTCCCGCCGCAGGAGGTCGAGCGCCAGGTCCGCGTGGCCGGGGACGTAGCCGTTCCCGATGAGGAGGGTGGCGTCCTTGGCGACCCCCTCGGCGCCGAGCGCGGCCGAGGTGAAGCTCGTCGCCATGGAGAAGAAGATGACCGTCCCGCCGTCCCGCACGGCCAGGATGGAGGAGAGCTCCGTCGCCGGAGAGTTCGTGCAGTTCACGACGAGGTCGAAGAGGCCGCCGATGGCCTCGACCCTCTCGAGCGTCTCCACGCCGCGGGTGGCGTCGAGGACGAGCGTCCGGTCGACCAGGTGGATCTCCGACAGGGCCGCGAGCGCCGCGTCCGAGCGATCCGCGGCCACCACCTCGCCGGACCCGGCGAGGCTCGCCCGGGCCTGGGCGCACACGAGCGCCCCGGACTTGCCGGCGCCGATCACCAGGATCCGGTCGCCGGGCCGGGTGTGGCGCGCGACGAGCGCCGGCGCCCCGCAGACGTCGAGCGCGGCGAGGGCCACGTTCTCGGGCATGTCGGACGGGAGCCGGGCCCAGAGGCCCGTCGCGAAGAGGACCGCCTCGCCGCGGATCTCGATGCGCTCGGCCGAGAGGCGCACCTCCCGGAGCTCGTCGATCCGGAGCGGCGTCAGCGTGAGGGACACGAGCGAGGCCACCCGTTCGCCCGGGAGGAGGTCCTCTGCCGCCGGATGGCGCGGGCCGACCTGCTTCACGCGGCCGAGGAGCATTCCCCCGGAGCCGGTGACCGGGTTGTGCATCTTTCCGCGCTCGCGGACGATGCGGAGGACCTCGGCGCCGATCCGGTCCGGGTCCTTCCCGAAGGCCTCCTCCATCTGGCGGAAGCTCGCGGAGTCGATGTTGAGCGCGTCCACCTCGATGGCGAGCTCGTCGTCGCCGAGAGGCAGGTTCGGGTCGACGACGTCAGCCCGCTGCGGCAGGACGCCCTTCGGGGATACGACGCGGCGAAGGCCATAGGGATCCACGTTTCCTCCAACGGGTAGAGCTACGGAAGAGGCGAGCCGAAGGCCAGTCCAGGGGCGAGTCGCAGGACTCACTCACGGGTCGGCTCCCGCTCTTTCCCCGCCTTCCCCGGAGAGAAGCGGCCGGTCCGCGGCCGCAGCAGCCCGTCGGGGAAGGCCATCCTCGTCCGAGAGATCCACGGGCGTCCGGACCATACCAGAAGGGCGTCCGCGCACTCGTAGATCCGCTAGCGGCCCGCGATGCTAGCATCGCCGGCGATGCGCTACAGGGTTTCGATGTCCCGGCCGCACTCTCACCTGTTCGAGGTAGAGGCGGAGGTCCTGGACCCCGGGCCGGTCTTGACGCTCGTCATGCCCGTGTGGACGCCGGGCAGTTACCTCGTCCGGGAGTTCGCTCGACACCTGGAGGGGTTCCGGGCCGACGACGGGACCGGGCGCCCGCTCCCGGGCCGTCGGATCGACAAGCACCGCTTTCAGGTCGAGGCCGCGGGCGCCGAGCGGGTCCGGGTCCGCTACCGGGTCTACGCGAACGACCTCACGGTGCGGACCGCTCACCTCGACGGCCGGCACGGGTACTTCAACGGCGCGAACCTGTTCCTCTTCCCCGAGGGGCGCCTCGCAGAGCCCGCCGAGCTCGAGGTCGTGCCCCCGCCGGGTTGGCACGTCACCACCGCGCTCGACGGGGGGCCGACGCGGTTCCGGGCCCGTCATTACGACGAGCTCGCCGACTCCCCGGTCGAGGTGGGGACCCACCCGGTCGAGGCCTTCGATGCCCTGGGAAGGCGACACGAGGTGGCGGTCGTCGGGCGCGGGGACCTGGACGTCCCCTTGCTGCTCGGCGACCTGAAGCGCGTCGTGGAGAAGTTCGGAGAACTCATGGGCGAGGCTCCCTACGACCGCTACCTCTTCCTCTTCCACCTCACGGACCGGCGCCGGGGCGGCCTCGAGCACGAGCGGAGCACCACCCTCCAGGTGGGGCGCCACTCCTTCTTTCCGAGAGAGACCTACGAGGAGACGCTGGCTCTCGCCGCCCACGAGTATTTCCACCTGTGGAACGTGAAGCGCCTGAAGCCGGCGGCCTTCATCCCCTACGACTACTCCCGGGAGCAGTACACCCGCCTGCTCTGGTGGTTCGAGGGGGTGACGAGCTACTACGACCGGCTCACGGTCGTCCGCGCCGGGGTCGGGGATCCGGCGCGCTACCTCAAGCACCTGGGGCAGGAGTGGACGGCGCTCCTGCGCCAGCCCGGCCGGTGGAAGATGAGCCTCGAGGAAGCGAGCCTCACTGCCTGGGTGAAGTACTACCGGCCCGACGAGAACGCCTCGAACAGCGCCATCTCCTACTACCAGAAGGGCGAGCTCGTGGCCTGGGCGCTCGACATGGCGCTCCGTCGCGCGGGGAAGAGCCTCGACGACCTCCTTCGGCTCCTCTACGAGCGGTACCGGACGGCGGGCATGCCCGAGGACGGGCCGGAGCTGGGCCTGGCCGAGCTCGTGGGAGGGGACGGCGCGCGGCGGCTCTTCGACGCCCTGGTGCGCGGGACCGGGGAACCGGAGGTCGACCTCGATGCGGTAGGTCTCAGGCTCCGGAGGCGTGCGCCGCAGGACCTGGATGACAAGGGCGGGACCCCTCCGCGACGGAACGGCGGCGAGCCGGAGGCCGGATGGCTCGGGGCGGAGATAGCGAGCGGCGCAAAGGTCGTCGTGCGGTCGGTGCGGGAGGACGGACCCGCCTTCCGCGCCGGCCTCTACGCAGGAGACGAGATCGTGGCGGAGTCCGGTTTCCGGGTCGACCGCGCGGGGCTGTGGGACCGCGCGCGCGCCGTCGGGCCGGGCGGGGAGCTCCGGCTCACCGTGTTCCGCCGCGACGAGCTCGTGGAGGTCCAGGTGCCCCTCGGGCGGGCGCCGGAGGACGCGGTCTGGCTCGAGCCCGTCCCCTCGCCCTCCCCCTCGCAGCAGGACGCCTTCGCCGCCTGGACGGGCGCCGCCCTGCCGCGGAACTGACGCCCCCGCAACGAACCCTGGCCGGGTGGCCCATCTGGTTGTAGAAGTCCCTCCATGTCGCAAAGCTTCGATCCGAGTGTCTACGCGGAGCGGCGAGCGGCGGTCGCAGACGCCATGCGCCGGAACGGAGGAGGAGTCATGCTTCTCCCCGCGGCCGAGGAGAAGATCCGCAACGCGGACTCCGAGTACGTATTCCGCCAGGACTCGGACTACGCCTGGCTGACCGGGTTCGAGGAGCCGGACGGGGCCGCGCTCCTCTTCGCCGACCCGGAGCCGGGCAAGCCCGACTTCGTGTTGTTCGTGCGACCCAGGGACCCGGAGAGGGAGATCTGGACGGGGCGGCGCGCCGGCGTGGAAGGGGCCGTCGAGCACTTCGGCGCGGGAGCGGCGCACCCGATCGCGGAGATGGAAGCGAAGCTCGTCGACTACCTGTCGGCGGGCGGAGCTCTCTGGTACCGCCTGGGGTTCACGAGGGCGTGGGACGAGCGAATCGTCCGCGTCCTCGAGCAGATCCGGACGAGGCTGCGGACCGGCGCGCGGGTCCCCGACCCCGTTCGCGATCCGGGTGCCGTCGTCCACGAACTCAGGCTCGTGAAGTCGGAGGCGGAGATCGGGAAGCTCAGGCGCGCCGCGGAGATCACGGCCGAGGCGCACCTCGCGGCCATGCGGGACGGGCGGCCGGGCGTGCGTGAGTACCAGGTGCAATCGGAGATCGAGTACGCCTTCCGGCGCAGGGGGGGAAGCGGCCCCGGATACGGGACCATCGTGGCGACAGGGGCGAACGCCGTCATCCTGCACTATCGGGCGGGCGAGGCCGAGCTTCGGGACGGGGACCTCTGTCTCGTGGATGCGGGCGGCGAGTACGGGCTCTACACCGCGGACGTGACCAGGACCTTTCCCGTCTCGGGAGAGTTCACGAAGCCGCAACGAAAGGTGTACGACGTGGTCCTCGGTGCCCAGCTGGCCGGGATCGAGGCGGTGAAGCCCGGTGCCGACGTGAACGCCATCCACGACCTCGTCCTGCGGAAGCTCACGGAGGGGATGATCGCCCTGGGACTCCTCAAGGGAAGCGTCGAGGAGCGCATCGCGGACGCCTCCTACAAACGCTACTACATGCATCGGACCAGCCACTGGCTCGGGATGGACGTCCACGACGTCGGTGCCTACCTCGTCGACGGCAAGCCCAGGCCCCTGGTGCCCGGCATGGTCCTGACGGTCGAGCCTGGCCTGTACATCGCCGCAGACGACGCCGAGGCGCCGGAATCCTTGCGCGGGATCGGCGTTCGCATCGAGGACGACGTCCTCGTGACGGCAGAGGGGAACGAGGTTCTCACCGCGGGCATCCCGAAGGCTCCCCAGGAGGTGGAGCTTTGTTGTGCTCGGTGACGCGGTCCGGAGCGGAACCCTACGTCTCCTTCTCAAGTCCTTTCCCAGGGGGCTCGAGTCCAGTCGGCTTGGTCCTTGACACCCCTCAGGGTCTCCAGTAGATACGCGCCGTTACGAAGGCGCGCCTCCCGGGTGCGCCCAGCACAAATTCTTCGGGGAGTGGCTCAGCCTGGTAGAGCACTTGGTTCGGGACCAAGGGGTCGCAGGTTCAAATCCTGTCTCCCCGACCACTTAACGGCCCGTCATCCAACGATAATTTGGATGACG
>Ga0335078_10000414_pt1 | contig 67199 bp, 66 predicted proteins | sample Lox_Sample_32_FD_206711 | JGI IMG/M metagenome (GOLD analysis project Ga0335078, IMG submission 206711) | Soil microbial communities from Loxahatchee National Wildlife Refuge, Florida, United States - Lox_Sample_3.2 | ecosystem: Environmental > Terrestrial > Soil > Wetlands | place: USA...
CCCTCGGCCTGGGCCAGCTCACCGGCGCACCGCGCCTTCCGGTCACCATCCCGTTCGGGCCGGGCGAGAGTCTCCTGTTCTACACCGACGGGGCGAGCGAGGCCCGGAACAGGGCCGGCACGTTCTTCCCCCTCGCCGAGTGCGTCACCGAGAACAGCACGCAGCATCCGGGCACGGTGGTCGAGCGGCTCGGCGACGCGATCATCCGGCATATCGGACATGCCCCCGATGACGACGTGGCGATGCTGGTGGTCCGCCGGGACGATGCCTGACCTCGCTCCCTGCACGCGGAAGACAACCTAGAGTGACCGATCCGACCACGCCTGACCAGCCTGGCCCAGCTTGCGCCGATCGTCAGCGGCTAACCTGTGCTGGTGGCAGCATGAGCGCGGTGCGGATCTCGAGGATCACGATCACGCCGGTCGCGTTTGCCGACCCGCCGCTGCTGAACTCGGTCGGGGTGCACGAGCCGTTCGCGCTGCGCGCCGTCGTTGAGATCGATACCGACGCGGGCCTCACCGGGCTCGGCGAGACCTACGCCGATGAGCGGCACCTGGAGGCGCTGCGTGCCGCGGCCGCCGTCATCGAGGGCGCCGACGTATATCACACCGGGGACATTTACCGCCGCGTCCAGGCCGTCGCGCCGCCCGAGGCAACGATCGCGTCCGGCCTCATCGGGCCCAGCGCCGCGGCCGACCGGGTGTTCTCGCCGTTCGAGGTGGCGTGCCTGGACATCCAGGGCCGGGCCGCCGGCCGCCCGGTCGCCGACCTGCTCGGCGGCGCGGTGCGAGACGAGGTGCCGTTCTCCGCCTATCTGTTCTATAAGTGGGCGGCGCATCCGGGCGCCGCCCCGGACGACTGGGGCCAGGCGCTCGATCCCGGCGGCATCGTCGCCCAGGCCAGGCGGATGGTGGACAGGTACGGATTCACCGCGCTCAAGCTGAAGGGCGGCGTCTTCCCGCCGGAGCAGGAAGCCGAGGCGATCCGCGCCCTGCGCAGCGCGTTCCCCGGCCACCCGCTGCGGCTCGATCCCAATGCCGCGTGGACGCCCGGCACGGCGATCAACGTCGCCCGCGACCTGGACGGCGTGCTGGAGTACCTGGAGGACCCCACGCCGGGCATCGACGGCATGGCGCAGGTGGCGCGGGTCGCGCCCATGCCGCTGGCCACCAACATGTGCGTGGTTGCCTTCGCTCACCTGCCCCCGGCGATCAGGGACGGCGCGGTCCAGGTGATCTTGTCTGACCACCACTACTGGGGCGGCTTGCGCCGGTCCGGGCTGCTCGCCGGGATCTGCGAGACGTTCGGGCTGGGGCTGTCCATGCATTCCAACTCGCACCTGGGCATCAGCCTCGCCGCCATGGTCCACCTGGCGGCGGCCACCCCGAACCTGACGTACGCCTGCGATACGCACTGGCCGTGGAAGACCGAGGACATCGTCGCGGGCGACCCGTTTACCTTCAGCCGCGGCGCGCTCCGCGTCCCGGACGGGCCCGGCCTCGGCGTCGAACTCGACCGCGAAGCCCTGGCCCGGCTGCACGAACAGTACCTCAGCTGCGGTATCCGCAGCCGTGACGATACCGGCTACATGCGCCGCCTCCATCCCGGCTATGAGCGCAGGCAGCCGCGCTGGTAGGGCCCCGCTCACAGACCTCCTGGCAGCCAAAGCCCGCGACGCACCGGACCTTCGAGTGACCCGGTGCGCTGTGTCCAGGTTTGTACGGTGGAGGTTAGCCAGTACATCGGCCGTTGCCGCTTGGCGCCAATGGCCGAATGCCCGGGAGGGCAGGCTACGTCCAGCGACGCCCGCAGCCGATCTTGAATGCCGCGCCAGTCCGGTTTCCGGCGAGGCGGGAGAGGAGCCACATGGGATGTCTAGCTCAGCGGTCCGCGGTCGCCGATGCGATACCTGGCCGCACAGCCACGAGCGTGACCGGGCGGGGGCGGGCAGCCGGCGGCTGGCGGGCGTTGCGGCGGGGAATCGCCTTGGGCCTGGTCGCGGTGCTGGCGTCGGCCGCGCCGAGCGCGTGCGGCTCCGCACCGCAGATGGCCCCGGGAACCGCCTCAGTCGTGTCGGCGCCAGTGCGAATTGCTCACACCAGGCTCGGCGCCATCGGATACCGGGTCGTCGGGAGCGGCCCCCCGCTGGTCTTGATCATGGGCTACGCCGGGACCATGGAGGTCTGGGATCCGCGACTGGTTCATGCCCTCGCCCGGCATAGCCGGGTTGTGATGTTCGACAACGCCGGGGTTGGCCGGACGCAGCCACTGCGGGGGGAACGGACCTCGACGCTGACCATCGACGCCATGGCCGACCAGACCAGCGCGCTCATCGACACCCTCGGCCTCGGCCGGCCGGACGTGCTGGGCTGGTCGATGGGCGGCATGATCGCCCAGGCCCTGGCGGTCCTGCACCCGGCCCAGGTGCGCCGCCTGGTGCTGTGCGCCACGTATCCCGGGACTGGCGCGGTCGTGCCCTCGCAAGCGGCAATCCAGGCCGGCAGCCTTTTTCCTGCTAATCAGGTCAACGCCGACAACGCGTTCACGGCGGCGATCTCGGAATACCCGGCCGCCCCCGCGGCGCCGGCCGATGCGAAAACGGCCCAGGCGGCCGCCATAACCCAGTGGTGGGACGGCGCCGACGCTACCGGACGCAAGATCGCCAGTATCTCAGTGCCCACGCTTATCGCTGACGGCACCGACGACCAGCTCGACCCGGTCGCCAATGACCACACCCTCGCCCGCCTCATAACCGGGTCAAGGCTGGTGCTCTACCCCGATGCCGGGCATGGGTTCCTGTTCCAGGAAGGCACGCGCTTCGCTTCCCTGATCGAGTCGTTCCTGACCGGGCACCCAAGCTCGTAGCGGCAAGGCCTTCCGCAGCCAGCGGCGGGCGGCACGCCGCGTTCAGTCACCGGTTTGCCCGTCGATCGACTCGCGCATCAGATCGGCGTGCCCGTTGTGTCGCGCGTACTCCTCGATCATGTGCACCAGGACCCATCGCAGTGACACCGGATGCGGGAGCTGCCAGTCGGCGTGCGTCTTGCTGAGCGCCGCCTCTTCACCCCGGCTGAGCTGTGCTTGCACGACAGCGCGGGACCGGCTGACTCCCTGCGCCCACAGCGCCCGCAGGTACTCGCCGGAGTCGAGCGCTGCGCTGTGCCAGGTCCACTCCGGGTCTGCGCGGAAGTCCGCACTGGCCCAGGGCTCGGCGGCCGGTTCACCGGCCACCACCTCGGTGAACCAGGAGTCCTCGACACAGGCCAGGTGCTTGAGCAGCCCGCCCAGGGTCATCGGAGAAGGGCGCAGCGCCACCCGCAACTGCTCGTCGCTCAACCCCTGGCACTTCCACTCCAGCGTCGCCCGCTGGTAGTCGAGGAAACCAAGCAGCGTCGCGACCTCGCCACCTTCACGGGGCGGCTCGGGCCGCCCGTGCTCGTCAACCGTCACCTCAACCATGAGCCGAACCCTAACGATGACGGCAACCACGGTACATCCCTGGCTGCGACCTCCGGCGCCGATTGACGAACGTCTATCAATATGATATCACTTTGATAGATGTGGACGCGGACCGGCCGCGGCCGCAAGTTACCGGAGGCAGCCCGATGCAGGCATCAACGGAGAACATCACTTCGTCTGTGAACAGCACCTCTTCGCGACCCATGATCGTCACGACGACCGAGAACATCCCGGGCACCCGCGTGGTGAAGACGATCGGCCAGGTATTTGGCCTCACCGTCCGGTCGCGGAGCCTCGGCGGCAACATCGCCGCCGCCCTCAAGGGCCTGGTCGGCGGCGAGATCGGGTCATATGTGAAGCTCAACGAGGATTCCCGGCGCCAGGCGCTCGACCGCATGGTGCAGAACGCCGCCGCCATGGGGGCCAACGCCGTGACCATGATGCGCTTCGACTCCACCGAGATGGGCCGGACCATGAGCGAGATCGTGGCCTACGGCACCGCCCGGATCGTCGAGACGGTTGCCGACGTCCCCGGCGCCGCCGGCGCGCGGGGCTGAGGGGGCGGTCATGCACCCGGTGGAATGGGTGATCCTCGCGGTGATCGTCCTCGGAATCGTCATTGCCATCTTCGGCTGGGACCGGTACCGCGGGAACCGGAAGAGCGCCGACACCGGCAGCGGCTCCGAGCCCACCAGCGAGGTGTTCATTGACCCGGCTAATGGTCAGCGGATGCGCGTGTGGCACGACCCGGTGACCGGCGATCGGGAGTACCGCGCCGAGTGACCGCGAGGTCATCCAGGGGATGGCGGCTGCGGAAGCGCTGAGATCACCCTGCGGTGGGAGGCGAATCAGCCTTCCGGCTGACGCGACCTATCGCGTTTCTCTGCGAGAGTGGATTCGCTAGCCGACCGGGCTGGCGAGCGACTGCTGAGGGGACGACACAGACATGATCGAGGCAGAAGGCCTCAGCAAGCGGTACGGGGACACGCTCGCCGTCGACAACCTGTCGTTCAGCGTGGCACCTGGCAAGATCACCGGTTTCCTGGGCCCGAACGGCGCCGGGAAGACCACGACCATGCGCCTGATCCTGGGCCTGGACCGGCCGACGGCCGGCCGGGTCACCATCGACGGGAAGCCGTTTGGCCAGGCGGGCCAGCCCATGCGCCAGGTCGGCGCGCTGCTGGACGCGAAGGCCATGCACGGTGGCCGGAGCGCCTACAACCACTTGCTCTGCCTGGCCCAGTCCAACAACCTCCCCCGGCGCCGGGTCGATGAGGTGCTCGGCCTGGTCGGGCTGACCGGCGTGGCCGGCAAGCGGTCCAAGGGCTTCTCGCTCGGCATGGGGCAGCGCCTGGGGATCGCCGGGGCGCTGCTCGGCGACCCGCGGATCCTGATGTTCGACGAGCCCGTCAACGGGCTGGACCCGGAGGGCATCTTGTGGATCCGCAATATCATGAAGGCGCTGGCCGCCGAGGGCCGGACGGTGTTCGTGTCCAGCCACCTGATGTCGGAGATGGAGAACACCGCCGACCACCTGCTGGTCATCGGCCGGGGCAAGCTCATCGCCGACTGCACGGTCGCCGAGTTCATCGCGGCCAACTCCCAGCAGACGGTCCGGGTCCGTACGCCCCAGCCCGACCTGCTGACCAAGCTGGTCGGGGCGGCCGGGGCCGCCGTCCGCGAGGACGGCGACGGATCGATGGTGATCACCGGTCTTGACACCAGCCGGGTCGGGGACCTGGCCTACGACAACGCGGTCCGGCTGCATGAGCTGTCGCCGGTCCACGCGTCCCTGGAGCAGGCGTTCATGGAACTGACCGCATCCAGCGTGCAATTCCACGCTGGCGTGCCCGGGCAGCCGGTGCTGGCTGGAAAGGTGGCCTGAGATGGCAACGACAACCGCGGCCAGCGTCGCACTCGACCTGCCCCGCTCGGCCGGGCGGGTCACGTTCGCCGGCGCGCTGCGATCGGAGTTCACCAAGATCCGGTCGGTCCGGTCGACCTACTGGACGCTGCTGGCGATGTTCGTCGTGGTCGTCGGCTTCGGAGCGCTGGCGAGCGCAGGCGCCGCGCACGGGCCGCACGGGCCGTTCTTCGACCCGACGCGGCAGAGCCTGGCCGGGCTGTACATCGGGCAGCTGATCATCGGTGTCCTCGGCGTGCTGGTCATCAGCTCGGAGTACTCCACGGGCATGATCCGCACCACGCTGACGACCAACCCGCACCGCGGCGTGATGATCGCGGCCAAGGGCGTCGTCTTCACCGCGGTCGCACTGGTCACCAGCCTGGTCACCTCGTTCGCGGCGTTCTTCCTCGGCCAGGCGCTCATGTCCTCCGACCACATCAGCACCACGATCGGGAGCCCGAACGTGCTTCGCGCCGTCATCGGCGGGGCGTTGTTCCTGACGGCTTGCGGCGTGCTGGCGTTCGGCCTGGGGCTGCTCATCCGGCACAGCGCGGGCGGCATCGGCGCCGTGGTCGGACTGCTGTTCGTGGTGACCATCCTGGTCAACTTCCTGCCGCAGTCGTGGCAGAACCACGTCGACAAGTGGATCCCGGCCCTGGCCGGTGGGCAGCTGTGGATGACCGTGCCGCAGCCTCCGGGGAACACCCCGATGTTCGGGCCGTGGACCAGCTTCGCCATCCTGTGCGGGTACGCCGCCATAGCGGTGACCGCCGCAGTGATCCTCTTCCGCAAGCGGGACGCGTAGCGCACAGACGCGTAGCGCACGGCAGTGGCGAACTAGCCGCCCGGCCGGGTCCTTACTTCACGAAATACCAGTTCTCCGGGTTGATGCTGAGCGTCGAGCTCTGCGGCAGAGCGCCCTTCAGGTTGTCGGCGATCTCGGTCAGCTGGGAGGCGGCATACGGCGACCATATCTCCGGAAGCTGAGGCCGAGGCCGAGGATCTTCCGCAGCGAACGCGAGCGGGGTGATCACCGGGCGGGGGAGACCGCCTGGCCCAGCAGGTAGAGGACGACCGCGTAACAGGCGACGGCGCCAAAGGCCAGCAGGGCCATGACCAGCGAGCTGACGTTGTTGCCGAAATCGAGGAAGCTGGCGCCGTTGAACCCGGCGCCCACCACGAACAGGGCGGCAAGGACCGACCACGCCCGCACCGGCCACCTCGCGATGACGAACGTCCGGGCGGCCACGCCGATAACCAGGACGGCGAGCGCCAGCCCGAGCGCGGCGTGGATGGCGAGCGCCAGCACGCCGTGCGCGATGGCCCACGTGACGCTGTGCAACGACCCGGTGAGGTAATTGGCCGGCCGGGCCCCCCGATGGTGCGCCGGCACGGTCACGTAAAGGTTGACGGCCATCCCGACGCCGGCCTGCACCAGCACGAGCACCAGCGCGGCTAGCGCGCTGTGCCGCAGGCGGGCCACTGCTGACGTGCGACGGGGCACGAGGGAATTATGGCAAGGCCCGAGGCGGGGCGAAGGATTCGCGCAAGGCATGCGCCATCCCCTGGCATCATCGATGGAGTGACCAGCATCGGCCTCGAACACCTCGCCCGCACCGCCTACGAAGCCCACCGCGGCGCTTACGCCGAGGGCCGCCCGCCGTGGGAGGACGTCACCGAGGAGGAGCAGCAAGCCTGGAGGGCGGCCGTGTCCGCGGTGGCCGGCCAGACTGGCGTCACGCTGACCGACGCCGAGCCGGTCCCCGTCCAGGCGCTGCTCGTCCAGGCCGGTGACCAGCGCCTCTCGTTCCAGGCCGAGTTCGTCGCGGGCCGCCAGGGCGCGCTGGCCCTCGGCGACGAGTTTGCCTCCAACCAGCACGCCCGGTTCCAGATGGCTCACGGCCTCTGGTACGTCAAGGACCTCGGCTCCACCAACGGCACCTGGCTCAACGGGCGCCGCATCCACGCCCCGCAGCGGCTGAAGAAGGGCGACAAGATCAAGATCGGGCACACCGTCCTGATCGTGGTGTCAGCCTGAACGATCCGTCGCGCCGCCCGCGCCGTTACCCTGGCTTATCCGGGCCCGGGCTGAGATTAGCGCGGCGCCCTCGTGGTACAGGAAGTTCATGTTCGAGGGCTTCACGCTAGAGCGCATCGATGTCGGAGCGGCCGAACTGCGGGTGCGTCACGGCGGCACCGGGCCGCCCGTCCTGCTGGTGCATGGCCACCCGCGCACCCACGCGACCTGGCACAAGGTGGCGCCGGTGCTGGCCGAGCGGTTCACCGTCGTCTGCCCGGACCTGCGCGGGTACGGCCAGTCGTCCAAGCCGCCGACAACACAGGACCATGCGCCGTACTCCAAGCGGGCCATGGCCGCCGACTGCCTGGCGCTGATGGAGGCACTCGGCCACCCGCGGTTCTGCGCCGCCGGGCACGACCGCGGTAGCTATGTCGCGCGGCGGCTGGCCGTGGACCACCCCGGCGCGGTGCGCCGGCTGTGCCTGATGGAGGGGATCCCGATCGGCGAGGCATTGGCCCGGTGCGACGCGACCTTTGCCGCCCGCTGGTTTCACTGGTTCTTTTTCGGCCAGACCGACAAGCCCGCCGAGCAGTTCATTAACGCCAACCCCGACGCCTGGTACACGGCTACGGCCGCCCAGATGGGCGAGGAAGCTTACGCGGATTACCGGCAGGCCATCCACGACCCGCAGACCGTGCACGCGATGATCGAGGACTACCGGGCCGGGCTCGGCATCGACCGCGAGCACGACGAGGCTGACCGCGCCGCGGGACGGCGAGTCACCTGCCCGCTGCTGTTCGTGTGGGCCGCCCGGGACGATCTGGAAGACCTCTACGGCGATCCGCTGGCCATCTGGCGTGACTGGGCCGACGATGTGCGTGGCTGGCCTATCGACTGCGGGCACCACATCGCCGAGGAGTCCCCGGATGAGCTGGCGGCCAGCCTGACCGCGTTCTTCGCCGAGGCGTGATCACGACCCAGCCCGCGGCTGGTGACGGGAAATGCCGGATGTTAGCCCCCCGGACCGACGGGTAGGGCTCGCAGGCATTCGGTCGGACGAAGGGCGGACATCATGGGAAACGCGGGCGGCGAGCCGAGGGCCGAGACGATCCCGCCGCAGAACCAGACGTCCGGCGGCCCGGCCACGCCCCTGGAACTCGGCCAGACGGGATGGCGCAACACGATCAAGCGCACCGGAAAGAAGTTCACCCGCGACCGCTGCAGCATGACGGCCGGGAGCCTGGCCTACCACTGGTTCCTCGCGCTGTTCCCGGCCCTGATCGCGTTGCTCGGCCTGGCCAGCCTGGTGCAGGTGGGGGCGGGCACCGTGCACCGGCTGGTCGACGGCCTCAACAAGGCGCTGCCACCCGGGGCCTCGGCTGTCTTCAGCCAGGCCGTCCAGGGCGCCGCCGCGCACTCGGCCCGCGCCTCGCTCACCGCCCTGATCGCGGGCGTCGTGGTCGCACTGTGGAGCGCCTCGGGCGGCATGGCGGCGCTCGAGACCGGGCTTGACGTCGCCTACGAGGTGCCCGTCGACCGGAAGTTCGCCGCCAAGCGGCTCCGCGCGTTCCCGCTGATGCTGGCCACCGCGGTGCTCGGCGGGATCGCCTCGGCGCTGATCGTGTTCGGCGCCTCGATCGGCTCGGCGATATCGAGCCACACGCCGCTGGCCGGCACCGCCTTTGTCGTTGTGTGGACGGCCGTGCGCTGGCTGCTGACCGTCATCGCGGTCATGCTGCTGTTCTCGTTCTATTACTACTACGGGCCCAACCGGGAGTCGCCCCGCTGGCAGTGGGTCAGCCCGGGAGGGCTCGCCGGCACCGCGATCTTCCTGCTCGCCTCGCTCGGCTTCTCGTTCTACGTGGCGAAGTTCGGCTCCTACGGCAAGACCTACGGCGCCTTCGCCGGGGTGGTCATCCTCATCTTCTGGCTGTACCTCACCGGGCTGGCCGTGCTTCTCGGCGGTGAGCTCAACGCCGAGTCGGAGCGTGAGGCAGCGGCGCAGGCCGGCCATCCGCGAGCCCGGGCCAGCGCCCGGGAAGTGCACGAGGCCGCATAACACCCGGCCCGGGCGGCCGCCCGGCGGGTCAACCGGCCGCGAGCAGGTTTGTCCTTGGTCACAGAGTGGCGGAAGCGGGCGTTGTGCCTGAAACCAGTGCCATGCCCGGGACCTTGTTACAGACTTCAACCAAATGCGCCGGGGCGTCAGCCAGCAACGGAGCCGGGCCCGGCCGACTGCCGGAGGGGTCATGGCATTCCCGACCGACCTGGAGATCGCCCGGGGCGCGGCCCTCAAGCCGCTGGAGGACATAGCCGCCGAGATGGGCATCGGCGGTCACCTGCTGGAGCCCTATGGCGAGCACGTCATGAAGATCAAGCTGGCGGCGATCGAGGAGCTGGCGGACGCCCCGAAGGCCAAGTACGTGGTGGTGACGGCGATCACCCCGACCCCGCTCGGTGAGGGCAAGACCACCACCACCGCGGGCCTCGGCGAGGCCTTCCAGCACATCGGCAAGCGGGCGACGATCGCGATCCGCCAGCCGTCCATGGGCCCGACGTTCGGGATCAAGGGCGGCGCCGCGGGCGGCGGGTACAGCCAGGTGGTCCCCATGGAAGTGCTGAACCTGCACCTGACGGGGGACATGCACGCGGTCACCGCCGCGCACAACCTGCTGTCGGCGATGATCGACAACCACCTGTACCAGGGCAACCAGCTCGGGCTCGCCCCCGACGAGATCACCTGGCGCCGGGTCCTGGACGTCAACGACCGGGCGCTGCGCAACATCGTGATCGGCCTCGGCCCGCACGCCGACGGCGTGACCCGGCAGACCGGGTTCGACATCACGGCCGCCTCCGAGGTGATGGCCACGCTGGGGCTGACCTCCTCCCTGGCCGACCTGCGGGAGCGGCTCGGCCGGACCGTCGTCGGCTACACCGCCGCCGGCACGCCGGTGACCGCCGAGCAGCTGCACGCGGCCGGCTCGATGGCCGTGATCCTGCGCGAGGCGATCAAGCCCAACCTGCTGCAGACCCTGGAGAACACCCCGGTGCTCGTGCACACCGGCCCGTTCGGCAACATCGCCACCGGCAACTCCTCGGTGGTCGCCGACCTGATCGGCATCCACACCAGCGACTACCTGGTCACCGAGGCCGGCTTCGGGGCCGACATGGGAGCCGAGCGGTTCTTCAACATCAAGTGCCGCAACTCCGGCCTGACGCCCGACGCCGGGGTCATCGTCGCCACGGTCCGGGCGCTCAAGGCGCACTCGGGCAAGTACCGGATCGTGGCCGGCCGCCCGCTGCCGGACGGCCTGCTCGCCGAGAACCCCGACGACGTGCTGGCCGGCGCGGCCAACCTGCGCAAGCAGATCGAGAACGTGCGGCTGCACGGCATCCCGGCGGTCGTCGCGATCAACTCATTCCCGACCGACCACCCCAGCGAGCACGAGGCGATCCGCGCGATCGCGGCCGAGGCGGGGGTACGGGCCGCGGTGTCCGACCACTTCGCCCGCGGCGGGCGCGGCGCCGCCGAGCTGGCCGAGGCGGTGGCCGAGGCGGCCGACGAGCCCGGCCAGTTCCGGTTCCTGTACCCGGATCAGGCCAGCCTGCGGGAGAAGATCGAGACCGTGGCCACCATGGTCTACGGCGCGGCGGACGTGAGCTACTCCGCGCAGGCCGCCAGGCAGCTGGACACCTACGAGCGTGACGGGTTCGGGCAGCTGCCGGTCTGCATCGCCAAGACGCACCTGTCCATCTCCTCCGACCCGGCGCTGAAGGGCGCGCCGACGGGGTGGACCCTCCCGGTCCGGGAGGTGCGGGCCTCGGTGGGGGCCGGTTTCGTCTACCCGATCTGCGGGGAGATGCGGACCATGCCCGGCCTCGGCTCCAGCCCGGCGGCGGCCCGGATCGACCTCGACGCCGACGGGCAGATCGTGGGACTGTCCTGAACGCGCCGCCCGGGCCGCGCCCCGGGCCCGGACGGCCTCCTGGTTCGTTCCTGGACCAGCCGGTCCGCGACTTCCTCGGCGTGCTCGCCGCCCGGGAGCCCGCCCCCGGCGGCGGTGCCGCGGCCGCGGTGACCGGCGCGCTCGCCGCGGCCCTGGTCGCGATGACGGCCCGGTTCTCCGACGCGCGGCTCCCGGCCGCCGCCGAGGTCGCGCGCCAGGCTGACGAGCTGCGCGCGCGGCTGGCCGGGCTCGCCGACCGGGACGCGGCCGCCTTTCGCGCGGTGCTCGACGCCTACCGGCTGCCCAGGGACGGCGACCGCGGCGAGCGGCGGCAGCGGATCACGGCGGCCCTGCACGCCGCCGCCCTGGTGCCGCTGGAGATCGCCGAGTCTGCCGCCCGGGTAGCCGAGCTGGCCGCTGGCGTGGCGGCCGGGGGCAACCCCAACCTGCGCGGCGACACCATCGCCGGGGCGCGCCTGGCCGAGGCGGCCGCGAGCAGTGCCGCCGCCCTGGTGGACATCAACGTGACCCTGGGCGGCCTGCCCGCGGACCTGTCCGCGCGCGCCTCCCGCGCGGCGGCGGCGGCGTCGGAGGCCGCCGCCCGGGTCAGCGCCGGCCCGCGCTGACCCGGCCGGCGAAGCCGCCCGCGCCCGGCGCGGTCACCGCCCGCGATTCAGCCGGTCGGCGCGGCCGCAGCGCGCGGCGCGCTCGCTAGGATCTCGCCCTGTGAGGGTTCACCCGTTCCCGCCGCCACCGCGGATCCCGCCAGATCACGCGCTCGAGGTGCTGCTCGGCGAGGGCGAGACATGGGGTGACAGCTCCGAATGGCTGGCCGCCCTGCCGCCGGGCTCGGTGGACCTCTGGTTCACCAGCCCGCCCTACGCCGACGCGCGGCCTTATAGCCGGATTCACCCCGACCGTTACGTCGAATGGTTCCTGCCGCACGGCCAGCTGATGCTGGACGCCGCGAAGCCGGGCGGCTGGCTGGTGCTCAACATCAAGAACCGGGTCGCGAAGACCGGCCCGCTGCAAGGCCAGCGGCACCCTTACGTCTACGAGCTGGTCATCGCCCTCCAGCGGCAGGGCTGGCGCTGGCTGGAGACCTACATCTGGTCCAAGCCCAACGCCGTGCCGGGCCGGTACGGGCCGCGCACCAAGGACAGCTTCGAGTACGTCTACGCGTTCGCCCGGGGACCGAAGCCGCACTTCGACCTGGCCGCGATCCTGGTGCCCTACCGGACCGCCCCCGGGGAGATCGAGCGGCGCAAGCTCGACCGGCTCGGCCGCCGCAACACCGGGGCCGGGTTCGGCCGGGACCGGACCACGACCTACCTGCGCGGAGGCGCCGACCCGGGCAACGTGGTCCGCGTGCCGCAGACCTACAACCAGCACAAGGGGGCGGGCGGGCATACCGCGGCCATGCCGGAGGGCCTGGCCGAGTTCTTCATCAAGGCCTGCTCGCCGCCGGGCGGGGTGGTCATCGACCCGTTCGCCGGATCCGGCACCACCGCCGTGGTGGCCCGCCGTCTGGGCCGCCGGGCCGGCGGCCTGGAGATCCACCGGGGCTTTGTCGACGCCGCCCGCGAGCGCCTGCGCACCGGCGAGCCGGACGACATCCCGGTCGTGATCGACCTCGCTCACTGAACGGCGGCGGCGTGACGTTACCCGGCCCTGCGGACCTCGGCGGCGTCCTGAGCGTCCGGGTGCTCGCGGGCCCGGGGGATGTCCTGGCCGCCCGGGCGCTCGTCGGCCGGGTCGTCGTCCTGGCCCGCGGCGGATTGCTCGCGCGCTAACAAGTCCGCGTCGGTCACCCGGAAGGTCTCGCGCAGCTGCTGCTTGGATTCCTCGTCCAGCCACTGGGCGTCGATGACCTGGCGCACCTCGGGCGCGGGCCATTCGGCGCCGCACTTCTGGCAGTTGATGCGCCCGGAGGGATGCACCACCGGCTCGGCATTGCAGTCGCACGGCCCGGTCGGTACCGGGATGCCGTAGCGCTCGCGGGTGCGGCGCCGGGCTTCGGTCGCGGCCTCGCGCTCGCAGTTGAGCAGGTCCGCGTCGGTAACGTGGAACGTCTCGCGCAGCTGCTGCTTGGAGTCCTCGTCCAGCCACTGCTGGTCGATGATCTGGCGGACCGCCCGCGGCGTGTGCCCGGACTGGCTGATCTGCTTGGCGATCATCTGAATCATGGGCACGCCCACCCGCGCGTCCGCAGCCCAGTTCTCGCTCATGACTAACTCAAAACATTTTCGTCGGTCACGGTCAACCCCTGGGGCGCAGGTCGCGTCTTAAGCAAGATTAGACCGGTCGCAGTCATCACGCCCGGGATGTCGCCGATGTGGATGCGCCCAAGTCGGGCCGGCCGGCAATGACGCGAAAGCCATTCTCGCCGTCAACGGCGGCATTGGCGGCGTCAGGACGGGCCGGCGGGAGGACGGGGCCGCGGCACATGGGGACGGGCCGGCGGGAGGACGGGGCCGCGGCACATGGGGACGGGCCGGCGGGAGGACGGGGCCGCCGGCGCGGGAGGCCGGGGCCGCCGGCGCGTCAGGCCGGGGCCGTCGGCGCGTCAGGCCGGGGCCGGCGGCACGACCACGACCATCGTCAGCACGGCCGGCCCCGCGCCCTCGTTGGCGTAGGAGTGCGGCAAGCCGCCGGGAAACCGGGCGCACTGGCCCGCCGTGACCTGGTAACCGCGGCCGGCCACGGTCAGGGTGACCGTGCCGGACTCGACCCAGATCATCTCCCGGCTGGCGGGCGCGTGCGCGTCGCCGCCGAACCGCTCCCCGGGCCCGAGCGACCAGCGCCACAGCTCGGCGGCCCAGGGTGGCTCGGTCGCGCCGATGATGGTGCCGGTGCCGCCCGCGCTGCCGCGCCAGAGCACCCGGGCCTGGTCCGCGCCACTGATCCGCACCGGAGGCTCGTCCGGCACGTCGACCAGGCGGGTGACCGGCACCCCGAACGCGTCGCCGATCCGGGCCAGGGTGGCCAGGTTCGGGTTGGAGCGTCCCTGTTCCAGGGCCACGAGCACGCCTTTGCTGACGCCGGACCGCAGCGCCAGCTGATCGAGGGACCAGCCGCGCTCGGCCCGCAGCGACTGCAGGATGCGGGCGAGCGCGCCGGTGAGTTCGGTCGGCTCTTGCATCGTCATCCGCCTCCAGCCGCCCGGGTTCGGTCATTATAATGAACTATCAATACTAATATTCTGACCGAGCGCATCGTCGGGCCGCTCTCATGGTGACGCTCTACGCCCTGGGCGCGGCGCTTCTTTACGGGAGTGCCGATTTCCTGGGCGGCGCGGCGACGCGGCGCGCGCACGTGCTCTCGGTGCTGCTGGTCTCCGGCCCGGCGGGCATGGCGATCGTGACCGTAGCCGCGCTGGCGGGCGGGGCGCCGCCCCGGGCGGCCGGGCTGGCCTGGGGAGCCTGCGCGGGCGCGGCCGGCGGCGTGGGCTTCATATTCTTCTACGCCGGCCTCGCGGCCGGGCCGATGAGCGTTGTCGCGCCGGTCTCCGCGCTGGTATCCACGGTGCTCCCGGTCGCGGTGGCGCTGGCCGAGGGCGAGCGGCCCGGTCCGCGCGTCTACGGCGGGGCGCTGGCCTGCGTGGTCGCGATTGTGCTGGTCAGCACGGGCGGCCAGGCGGTGCCGGGCCCGGGCCGGGCCGGCGGCCGGGATACGGCCGCCCGGCGCGGGGCGGCGGTGCTGCGGCGCACCGCGACCCGCGGTGTCGGCTACGGGGTGGCCGCGGGCGCGGCGTTCGGGATGTTCTTCCTGTTCATCCGCAACGGGGGAGAGTCGGGCGCCCTCTGGCCGGTGGCCGCCGCCCGGCTGGCCGGGACGCTGGTCTTCCTGGCCGCCGCGGCCGCCGCCCGGACCGGCCCGGTGCGCTGGTGGCGGGACGGCCGGCTGTTCGTGGCGGCGCTGGGCGCCGGGGTGCTCGACGCCAGCGCGAACGTCAGCTACGTGCTCGCCACCCGCGCGGGCCTGTTCGGCCTGGCGGTGGTGCTGACCTCCCTGTACCCCGGGGTGACGGTGCTGCTGGCCCGCTTGGTGCTCGGGGAGCGGATGCGCGGGGCGCAGCGGGCCGGGCTCGCCCTGGCGGCCGCGGGCATCCTGCTGGTCACGCTGTGACGGGCGGCCGGGTCCGGGCAGGCTCCTGCGGCCGGGCGTCTGGAGTGTCGTCCGGCCGCAGGAACCCCGGGGAAGGGGAGGGATGAGAGGGCTTAGTCGTCGGCCGGGTCCGACTCGCTGCCGGCCGGCTCCTCTTCGCCACTCCCGAAGAGCATCCCACAGACCTCCAGGTAAAGCTGCTCCGGGTAGGGAATATGGTCGATATTTCTCAGCGCCTGGTCCTGGCCGGCGGACTCCACGATGAACTCGCCAAAGCCGAACAGGCGACCGGCGAACGAGCGCTGGAAGCTCATGTCGGTCACCTTGGTGAGCGGCATCATCGCGACCTTCCTGGTAAGCACGCCGGATGTCAGCAGGATCCGGTGCGACGTGACCACGAAGAAGTCAACCGCCCAGTTGATGGTTTTCCAGATCATGCGCACGAAAAGCGCCAGCCACGCCAGCCACACCACCGTGACGGCCGTGCCGTTGGAGCGCAGCACCGTCGCGCTGAGCACGCCCGCCGCCAGCAGGCCGGCGAGCGTCAGGACGCTCGGGCCGATCAGGACGGCCGGATGCCGGCGAACCGTAATGACCTGCTGCTCATTCGGCAGGAGGTACCTGTTGACCGCGGCCGGGCCGGTTGCGCCGCCGCGGGTTGGCAGTCTCATCGAACTCAGAGCGAGTTTACGAATTTGGCCATTGAGTTGGCGGCCGAGTGGAGTCCGTTAAAGACGCTATGGACGACATTAGCGGCCCCGGTGGGCTCGGTGGCGACGTAGAATATGACGAAGAGGACGATCGCCCACGTAATGATCTTCTTCAGCATCCGATCACCTCCCAGCGCGCTCTCGGTGCAGGCGATGCGGGTGCGCGCGGCGGCCGTTACAGCGGTTATTCCCCAGCATAGCTCAGGGCAATCAAGGCACCAATGATCAACAACTTGAGGTCTACCCTAGTGGATCAGCGGCCGATCCGGGTCGTCCCGCGCCGATGCGCGCCCGGCTGGTGTGGCGTTGCGCGGGTCCGGCCCACTCCGGCCGCTCTGCGGGTGCCTCGGCCCACCTGCGCGTACCTGGGTGCCCTTAGTTACCGCTGGTGCTGATGTGTCATCTGTCCGTCACTGCCCGTTGGCGTAGATCACAGCCGGGCATCACGAGCCAGCGATCAAGCAGCGCGCCCTGCGTGAATCTGGCACCATTCCCTCCTGGAAGCCGCGTCGTTGGGGTGACCATGACCGAAGTAACCAGTGCCGATTTCTCCGTCGTCGTCTACCGGGAGGACGAGGCGTGGGAAGCGGAGCTTCTGCCCGCGGCTCTCGCGGAGAACCTGGACGGCCTCATCCAGGCCCTGCGCCAGCAGCCGAGCATTGGCAGCACCATTGGCCTGGCCGCGGTCGGAGACGATTTTTTCGTTGCCCTTCGCGTTATAGGCACCCAGGTTTCGGTTTTCCTTTCCGACGTCACCGCCGCGGTGGACTGGCCGCTGGCCCGCCAGGTCCTGGACTACCTGGATATACCCGTTCCCGACGATGAAGACCTCGATCAGGTGCTTCCGGCCGGCGACCTGTCCATCTTCGCCGACCTGGGCATCGATGAGATGGAGCTGGGCATGCTCTCCGGCGACCTGGACATGTTCCCCTACGAGGTGATCGAGATCATCGCCCGGAGGCTGGGATTCGGCCCGGCGCTGGAGCGGGCCCTCGATGGCGCGCTCGGCCCGTAACCGGGGCCTCCCGGCATCCCGGTCCGGCCGGGCCGTCCCGCCCGGCCGGGCAGTCCCGGCATCCCGGTCCGGCCGGGCCGTCCCGCCCGGCCGGGCAGTCCCGGCATCCCGGGCCGCCCGGAGGGCGCCGTGACCTCCGGCTACCTGGCGTCGTTCGAGCCGGCCATGCGCCGGGCCCTCGATCAGGCCGCCCGGACCCCGGCGGGCAGCGACGTGCCGGTCGGCGCGGTGGTCCTGGACGAAGCGGGTACCGTGGCCGGGGCCGGGCACAACCGTCAGGACGCCGGCCACGATCCCACGGCGCACGCCGAGATCGTGGCCATCCGTCAGGCCGCGGCGGCCGGGGGCCGCTGGCGGCTGGACGGGTACACGCTGGTTGTCACCCTCGAGCCGTGCACGATGTGCGCGGGAGCGGTGATCGCGGCGCGGCTGGACCGCGTGGTCTACGGCGCGGCCGATCCCCGGGCGGGCGCCGCGGGATCGCTGTGGGATGTGCTGCGCGACCGGCGGCTGTCCCCTCATGTCGAGGTGATCGGCGGCGTGCTGGCCGACGAGTGCGCGGCCCCGCTGCGCGCGTACTTCGAGCGCCGCCGCTAGCCGCTGCCGCCGCGATCTGGTTGATCCCGGGCGCATAGGCTCTCCGCGGCAGGCGGGGCGGGCTGGTCAGGTAGGCTCGGCGGCGGTGGAGTCGCCTAGTGGCCGAGGGCGCACGCCTCGAAAGCGTGTGAAGGGGCAACCCTTCCGTGGGTTCAAATCCCACCTCCACCGCGAGCGCGCCGATCCGGGGGGCATCGGGCGCACCCGTGTGGTGTGCGGCGCGGTGATCCGAGAAAAGGGAACCAGCCGGGCTACCGGAGCGTCCATTGCCTGAACCGCAGAGCACGTCGTTCTTCCTGCTGCTGATCGTGGTGTTCGGCGGCCTGATGTGGTGGATCGCGGTCGCGAAGCAACTGGTGTTCCGGATCCTGGCCGCCTGCCTGGCGTTCATCCCCGCGATGATGTTCGGGGTGGCGGCGGTCAACAAGTACTACGACTACTACCAGAACTGGAACTCGGCGATCTCGGACCTGACCGGCCAGTCCGCGCAGACCGCCAATGTGCCCACGACCGACGCGGGCGCGGGCGTCAAGTTCGGCACCTACCTCGGCAGCACGGTCGACCCGGCGGTGGCGCGGACCAACGGGTACACGCTGAAGCTGGCCGCGCCGGGCCGGCTCAGCCACATCACCCGCACCGTCTACGTGTACCTGCCGCCCCAGTACTTCCAGCGGTCCTACCGGGACTACCGGTTCCCGGCGATCGAGCTGCTGCACGGCTTCCCCGGCACCCCGCTGGACTGGATCACCGTGGTGGGCGTGACCACCACGCTGCAAGACCTCATCAGCACGGGCCTGGCCAAGCCGGCGGTCCTGGTGATGCCGGACGCGAACGGCGGCCGGGGCATCTCGCTGCAGTGCCTGGACCAGTTCCACGGCCCGCAGGACGCCACGTACCTGGCCGAGGACCTGCCGGCCTATATCGCGAGGACGCTGCGCGTGCAGGCCCCTGGCCCGGCGTGGGGGATCGCCGGCTACTCCGAAGGCGGATTCTGCGCCGCGAACCTGGGGCTGAAGTACGGCACCCGGTTCGGCTTCTCCGGCGTGCTGAGCGGGTACTTCGCGCCGCTGCCCAACCAGCTGGGCCACCCGGTGAAGCTGGTGAACCCGTTCGGCGGCAACGCCAAGCTCCGCCGGGCCAACACCCCGGACGACCTGGCCAGCTCGCTGCCGGCCGGTACCAAGATCGCCCAATTCTGGCTCGGGGTCGGCAGCGGTGACCACCAGGACCTGAAGGCCGCCCAGTTCTTCCAGCAACTGCTGGAGATCAGGCAGCCCGGGGTGCCGCTGCGGATCGTGCCGGGCGGCGGTCACACCATGGTCACCTGGCGGGCGCTGATCCCGCCGATGCTCGAGTGGATGACACCTCAGCTCGCCAACGAGGTCACCGCGCTCCAGACGCGGCACGCCCGCGCGGCGCAGCGGGCCGCGGCCGCCAAGCAGAAGAAGGCCGTCCCGGCGCCGACTCATCGCGCGTAGCCGCCGTCGGTGCGGGACAACCGGGGTGACGGGCCCCGGGCGCCCGGCCGGGGACAGCCCGCGGTGCCGGTCAGCCGAGGTCGAGGACGCGCGCGTGCAGCACCGTCCGCTGGTGCAGCGCCGCGCGCAGCGCCCGGTGCAGGCCGTCCTCGAGGTAGAGCTCGCCCCGCCAGCGGATCACGTGCGGGAACAGGTCGCCGTAGAACGTGGAGTCCTTGGCCAGCACCGTCTGCAGGTCCAGCACGTTCTTCGTGGTGATGAGCTGGTCAAGCCGGACCGGGCGAGGCGGTATCTGGGCCCACTCGCGCGCGCTCCGCGGGTGGTCGGGATAGGGCCGCCCCTCGCCGACCTGCTTGAAGATCACCTGATGAGTGTAGATGAGCGACGGAGCCGCGCCGGGCAGAATGCCCGGCGCGGACGGGGGTTGCGCCCGCGGCGGGGCCCCGGCGCGGGCAGCGCCGCAAACGCCCGGAGCCCCCTGATCCCTCTCTGCTCGCCCGCCCGCGGCACTGCCCGCCCCGGGCACTGCCGGCCCCGGGCACTCTCCCCGGGCACTGCCGGCCCCGGGCACTCTCCCCGGGCACTGCCGGCCCCGGGCACTCTCCCCGGGCACTGCCCGCTCCGGACCTGGCCCGCGCGGCGGCCGCCTCCGGTCCGGTTGTCTAGGCAAAGCAGCCCTGATCAGGGTGGCAAAAGATGGAAGATTCGGACTCCTGACGACTTGTCACATGGCAGTGTATGTCTGCAGTAACCTGTACCGTTGGTGCGTAGATTAGCCCTTTTGAGGGGAATTTGTCGTGACACGTCGGTTCTTCCGGATCCCCGCGATCCCCGCGGCCGCCACCGCGGTCGCGCTTCTGGCCGCGGGCTGCGCGAGCGCGACCGGACCCTCTCCGGCCAGTGTGGAGAAGCCAGACCTGACGGTCGCGGTCGTCCCGGCGGCCGACTCGGCGGGTGTATACATCGCGCAGCAGGACGGGCTGTTCAGGCAGCAGGGCCTGAAGATCAAGATCGTCCCGGCGATCAGCAGCGCCACGGTCATCCAGGACCAGGTGGCCGGGAAGTTCGACATCACCGACGGGAACTATGTTTCATACATCGAGGCGAACGCGAAGCAGAACGCCAACCTGGAGATCTTCGCCGCCGGGTCGATCATGCAGCCGCGCTGCCAGGAGATCATGGTCATGCCCAACTCGCCGATCAAGAATGTGGCCGATCTCAAGGGCAAGACCATCGCGGTCAACGTGCCGAACAACATCGGCACGCTGCTGGTCGGCGCGCTGCTGCGGGACAACGGAATGAACGTCCACGAAGTGCACCTCAAGGTGATCGACTTCCCGTTCATGGCTGCCGCGCTGCGGGACCACCAGGTGGACGCGGCCTGGATGCCCGAGCCGTTCGTGACCGGCGCGGAGGAGTCCGTCGGCGCCGTGCCCCTCGCCGACCTGGACGCCGGCGCCACTCAGTCCCTGCCGATCGCCGGGTATGTCGTGACCAAGACGTGGGCCCGCAAGTACCCGAAGACTCTGGCCGCCTTCGAGCGGGCCCTGACCCAGGCCCAGCGGATCGCCGACACCGACCCGCATGCGGTCGAGCAGGCGATGGTGGCCTACTCGGGCGTGCCGAAGACCGCGGCCGCGGTGATGGCATCCCCCACGTTCCCGCTGGACACCGACTCGGTGCTGATCCAGCGCATCGCCAACCTGATGGTGCAGTTCAACTTGATCCAGCAGCCGTACAACGTCAAGGAGATGATCGGCTGACCGGGCCCTTGGGCCGGTACCGCAGCCGCTGCCGCGCCCGCTCGCACACGCCGCTGCGCTCGTTGCCGGCCGCGACCTGCCGGGCCTGATCGAGGTCGGCCGGGGTCAGCAGGGCGTTGGAGAGCAGGAAGTCGGCGAGATCGCGGGCGTGGCCCCGTTCCTGCCAGATGAATCCCTGAAGCAGCTTCTTGTAGTCCGACACCGCGCCCTCCCCGGTCAGGTCCAGCGCGATGACCACGTCCATCATCTGCACCGGATGCGGGGCGGGCAGGCCGAGGATGTACTCCTGGTAGTAGTAGGCCATCGCCATCCGGGCGGTGGCGTTCCGCTCGAAATAGCCCCGCACGTGCGTCACCGCGTCGTCCCGGACCGGGCTACGCCGCCGGGACCGTGCGGCCGCGCGCAGGACCGTGCTGTCCCTGGTGCGCAACTGCGCGTCGCCGGCCGGCTCTGGCGCCGGGCGGCGCGGGCGTGCCGGTCCCTCGAGCCGCAGTGGCAGCACCCAGGACCCGACGCTGACCAGCCAGGATCCCTCTTCGAGCGGTACCGGCAGGGCCTCATAGCGGGCCGGGGCCGCCGGCAGGACGTGCCGGGCGGTCCGCTGAACGGCCTCGGGGCCCGGGACGCTCCCGCCGGGGTGCGGCGCCAGGTACACCTGGTAGGTCGTGTCCCGGCTGAACAGCTCCCAGCGGTGATGCACGTAGCGCAAGCCGGCGCAGCGCGGCGCCCGGTGCAGCGTCAGGTCCTTATTGCCGCTGAGCAGGCTGCGGTCCAGCCAGGTGATCTCGTCGGGCGCGCAGCCCGCCCACCCGCCGCGCGCCGACGACCAGATGAAGAGCTGGCCTGTCGCCAATGCGCCGCCACCCCAACCGACGACGGCGCCGCCTGGGGCCGTCATCCCGTCTCGCCGTGTCTGAGATGACAATTCTGGCACCCGGCCGGCGGTGCCCTGGCCGGGCCGGGCGGCGGGTCAGCCGAGCTCGACCCGCGACAGCGGCGCGTCCGGCCGCATGCCCCAGCGGATCGAGTCGCCGTTGCTGAGCGGCTGCTCGCCCACCAGGGCGGCGCCGTTGAGGCAGAGACCGTTGCGGCCCAGGTTGGCGATCCACCACTGGCCGTCGGAGAACGTGAACCGGGCGTGCTCCCGGGACACCGTCGGCACGTCGGGCAGGCTGAGCTCGACCGCGCCGCGCCCGGCGCGGGCCCCGGAAACCCGCGTCTCGGCCACCGCATCGCCGGTGCGCAGCCGCAGCACCGGGGCCGGGCCGCGGCTGAGCTCGATGACCGTCGGCAGGTCGGTGACGGTCCGCGGCCCGGGCCCGGAGGCCGGGGCCGGCCGCTCCGGCTCGCCGGGCTGGCCCGGCCCGGGGCGGGTGTTCCCGTCGTGGCCGGCGAACCCCCGGTACGGTGCGGGCGGCACGACCGGCCCGGCTTGCGCCCCGGGGCTGGACATCCCGGAGCCGGAATCCGCGGCGGCGCCGGGGCTGGCGGCGGCGGGCCGCGGGGCGGTGCGGGCCAGCTCGGGGCCGGGCGGCATGTACCCGCCGCCGCCGGGCGGGATGAACCCGGCCGGCCCCGCGCCGGGCGCGGCCGGGACCGCCGCGCCCGCGTACGCCAGCCCGGGCTGGTAGCCGTCAACCGGCTGCGCCTGCCGCAGGCGGTAGCGGCCCGGGGGAACCGCTGGGTCGGCGAGGACGCGCACATCGGCCGGGCCGTACCCGGCGAACCGGGCGCCGTGCGCCGCGACCTGCTCCACGTAGACCTCGGCGGCGCTCTCGCTGATCAGGCTGAGGTCCATCCGCTCGGTCAGCGCGCTCAGGTCGGCGGGGTTCAGCCGCAGCTCGATGAAGTTCGGCGCGAGCAGCGACCCGCTCGGCGTGACGATGAACACCTCGGCCAGGTGCCGCAGCGCGAGGTGCAGCACATCCTGGCCGTCACGCCAGGGACGGGCAGCCAGCTGCTGCACCCACGGGTGATCCCGGGTCATGCCCAGGGCGCGCAGGATCAGCACGCCGACGACGCCGAGTCCGGCCAGGAACGCCAGCAGCATCGAGGCCGCGATGACCGAACCGGTCACATCCAGCAGGACCAGCCAGCCGACGGTGACGCCGGCCGCCACCAGCCACCGCTTCCGGCTGCGCCGCGATCGCGGAGCGCGCGCCGGCCGGCGTGCTGCTTCCCCGCGCTCACTCATGAACACCGTCCCTGATCTGTTCGCCGCATGGCTCGTCAGTTGACGATGCCTACCGCCCCTCGCGCCCGTCAACGGATCACGCGCAACTCCCAGACATCTGGAAGTTGCCCGGCGGGCCGGGTCGGGACGGTGCCGGGCTGGGGCTGCGGAGGCTGGCGGCCCGGGTCAGGACGGTGCCGGGCTGGGGCTGCGGAGGCTGGCGGCCCGGGTCAGGACGGTGCCGGGCTGGGGCTGCGGAGGCTGGCGGCCCGGGTCAGGACGGTGCCGGGCTGGGGCTGCGGAGGCTGGCGGGCCGGGTCAGGACGGTGCCGGGCTGGGGCTGCGCAGCAGGTCGAGGATCTGCTCGCCGTACCGGGCCAGCTTGGTCTCGCCGACCCCGCTCACGCTGGCCAGCTCGGCCAGCGTGGCCGGCGCCCGCGCCGCGATCTGGCGCAGCGTCGCGTCGTGGAAGATCACGTACGCGGGCACGCCCTGCTCCTTGGCCGCGGCGGCGCGCCAGGCTCGGAGCTGCTCGAACACTGGCCCGGCCGCTTCGGGGAGCTCGGCGGCCGCCGCCGCGGCGCGAGCGGCGGGGGCGGACCTGGCCGTCTTGACCTGCGCCGCCCGCGCCGGGTCATGCCGCAGCCGCACCGGCCGTCCCCGGTACAGCACCTCATCGCTGGCCTTGGTCAGCACCAGCGTGCCGTAGTCGCCCTCGACCGCCAGCAGGCCCTGGGCCAGCAACTGCCGCACCACGGCCCGCCACTCGGCCTCGCGGAGCCCGTCGCCCTTGCCGAACACGCTCAGCGAGTCGTGCCGGTGCTGGGTGACGCGGGGCGTCTGCTTGCCCAGCAGGATGTCGATGGCCTGGCCGGCGCCGAATCGCTGATGCCGCTCATGGTCGAGCCGCCACACCGTCGACAGGAGCTTCTGCGCCGCCTCCGTGCCGTCCCAGGCCTGGGGCGGCGACAGGCAGGTATCGCAGTTGCCGCACTCGCCGGCCTGCTCCCCGAAGTAGCCGAGCAGTTGCTCTCTTCGGCACTCGATCGTTTCGCACAGGGCCAGCATCGCGTCGAGGTGAGTCCCGAGCCGGCGCCGGTGCGCGTCGTCTCCCTCGGAGGTGTCGATCAGCTTGCGCAGCAGCACGACGTCCTGCAGGCCGTAGGCCATCCAGGCGGTGGCGGGCAGCCCGTCCCGCCCGGCCCGGCCGGTCTCCTGGTAGTAGCCCTCGACCGACCGGGGCAGGTCGAGGTGGGCGATGAACCGCACGTCGGGCTTGTCGATGCCCATGCCGAACGCGATCGTGGCCACCATGATCAGGCCGTCCTCGCGCAGGAAGCGGGCCTGGTTGGCGGCCCGGGTGCGCGCGTCGAGTCCGGCGTGGTAGGGCAGGGCCTCGACGCCGCTGCGCACCAGGAACTCGGCCGTCGCCTCCACCGACGCGCGGGACAGGCAGTAGACGATGCCCGCGTCTCCCGGGTGCTCGGCGGCGATCAGCTCGAGCAGTTGCCGCCGCGGCTCGCTCTTCGGCACGATGCGGTACTGGATGTTCGGCCGGTCGAAGCTCGCCACGAAGTGGCGCGCGGCGCCCAGGTTGAGGCGGTCCGCGATCTCGGCGTGCGTCGCCCGGGTCGCCGTCGCCGTCAGCGCGATCCGCGGCACGCTCGGCCAGCGCTCGTGCAACGCGGACAGGGCCAGGTAGTCGGGCCGGAAGTCGTGCCCCCACTGCGCCACGCAGTGCGCCTCGTCGATCGCGAACAAGCTGATCGTGCCGCGGTCGAGCAGCCGCAGGGTGGGCTCGGCGGTCAGCCGTTCCGGCGCCAGGTAGAGCAGGTCGAGCCGGCCGTCCAGGAACGCGAGCTCGGTCTGGCGGCGCTCGGCCAGGTCCTGGGCCGAGTTCAGGAACCCGGCCCGGACGCCGAGCGCGCGCAGCGCGTCGACCTGGTCCTGCATCAGCGCGATCAGCGGCGAGACCACCACCCCGGTGCCCTCCCGCAGCAGCGCGGGAATCTGGTAGCAGAGCGACTTGCCGCCGCCGGTCGGCATCAGGACCAGGGCGTCGCCGCCCGCGGCGACGTGCTCGATGACCTCCTGCTGGTCACCGCGGAACGAGTCATAACCGAATACCCGGCGCAGGACCTGCAGTGCCTCGTTCACCGGCTCCGGCTCCAGGGACGGCACCGGGTCATTCTACGAAGATTGCCGCGGCCGGGCCGCCCGCCTGACGATGTCGGTGACACCCTGGCGCTAGATGACCGCCCAGCCGCCGAACGAGCGCGGCGAGCCGCCCTCCTGGTCGCGGTACTGCCGCCCGTTGGCGGCGGTGGCGTAGAGCGAGACCGGCCCGGCGGCGCCGGCCACGACGCCCGCCAGGCCGCTCACGCGCCCGCCGAGCGAGGCGCTGTCGACGAACGGGCCGTAGGCCGCGGACTGCCACTTGGCCCGGACCAGGCCCCGTACGGTCAGGAAGTAGACCACCGCGGTGCCGTCGGCGCCCGGCACCGCGACCGGCGTGCCGACCAGGCCGCCGGTGACGGTCAGCTTGCTCGGCCCGGCGAACCGGGCGCCCGGCTTGGGCTGCTCGTACCCGTACAGGTGCCCGTTCGTGCCGATCGCGTACACGGCGATGGCGCCGTCGCTGGTGATGACCGCGGCCGGGCTGCCCGCGAGGTGGCCGCCGAGGTTCGCGCTCTTGGTGACCGGGCCGCCGGCCACCGACTGCCAGACTGCCTTCACCGCCCCGCCGGTGGTCCTGGCATACACGGAGATCACGCCCTTGGCCGTCTGGACGGCCGTCGGGGTGCCGGTCAGGTTGCCGGTCGTGGTCAGCCTCTCCGGGCCTCTGAACGCGCCCCCCGGGCCGGCCTGGTAGTAGCTGTACAGGTTCCGGTCGGTGCCGATCGCGTAGACCACGGCCGTGCCGTCCTGGGCGGCGATCGCGGCCGGGCTGCCCGTGAGGTGGCCGCTGAGGTTGACGGTCCTGGTGACCGTGCCGCCCGGGGCGGCCTGCGCCACGACCTTGATCCCCCCGCCCGTGGTCCGGGCGAAGACCCAGATCGTGCCGTTGGCGGTCTGGACCGCCACCGGCGTGCCGGTCAGGTTGCGGGTCGCGGTCAGCTTCCTCGGGCCCGCGAACGCCCCGCCGGGCCTGGCCTGATAGTAGGCATACAGGTTCCGGTCCCGGATCACGTAGTCGCTGGCCAGCCCGGTGAAGGTGGCCAGCGCCGACTGGCCCTCCTCGACCGGCGCCGGCGGCAGCACGCTCACGTCCAGGTAATCCTGGTCGACGTCGATGGTGTCGCCGGCGAACGTCTCGTTGGCCCCGCCGTTGAACTGGTGGGCCCGCTGGTGGTTGGCCCAGTCGCCGGCCGGGATCACCGCGTCGGCCGTGTTCGCGGCGCCGTTCCACAGCGCGTCCCAGATCACGTCGGGCATCACGTCCCTGGTCGCGTTGTCGGCCAGGTCGGTGACCCCGGACGAGGAACTGCTGTACACCGCGGACTTGTAGCCCTCGGCGTGCAGCTGGGTGGTCCACGCGGACAGGAAGGCCAGGGCGCCGGACGCCTGGCCTGCCGGATAGGCCTCCATGTCGTAGTAGATCGGGGTCCCGGGCCCGAAGCCGAGCGCGGCGGCCTGGGTGACCGCGTCCTGCGCCGCGGCGACCGCCTGGCTGGCCGGTGCGGTGATCTGGCCGAACTCGGCCTGCGGGCCGACATAGGTGGGCAGGAAGTGCCACCCGGCGGCGGCCTGCTGCGCCACCCAGCCGGCGGTCAGGTTCGGCTGCGCGCAGGCCCGCTCCGCGCCGCCGATGTAGATGCCGACCGCGCCGTAGGGGGACGACTTCTTCCACGCGGTCATGAAGGCCGCGCTCGGTGCCGTGCAGGCGTCGAAGCCCTCGCCCAGGTAGCTCGTCGCGCTGGCCGGCATGGTCGTCGCGGCCGCCGCCGGGGTCAGCATCTGCTGCGCCGCGTCCGCGGCCCGCGCCTGGCCGACCACGGCCCGGTCCGCCGCGCCCTCGCTCACCGCTCCCAGGATCAGCGGCCCGGCCTTGCTCCCGGTCGCCGCGGGCAGCCCCGCGCTGGCCAGGATCCCGGTGACCAGCGCCCGGTTCGTGTCATAGGTCGCCGTGACGTCGATCCCGGGGCTGACCACCGTGATCCGGCGGGCCACCGGGTCCTGGGCCGCGGCGGCGGCCGCCACCCCGGCCGCCGGCTGGACCAGGATCGCCTCGGTGGTGCCGAGCAGGCCGCTGGGACAGGCCTCGTCTGGCCCGGGTTCGCCCAGGTAGATCGCGTGACGATCGAATCGCACGCAGGTCGCGGACGTGCGGCTGACCCGGATGACCGGCCAGCCGGCCGGGACCTCGAAACGGTACCCCCGGTAGCTCACGACCTTGCCGGCCGCCGGCGCGGCCGCGGCCGCGGCCAGCGCGGACGGGGAACTCAGCCCGGCCGCGGCGAGCACCACGCCAGTCACCAGGCCCCACCGGGCCGCGCGCGCACTTCGCTCAGTCATCGTTCACTTCCTGAGAGCACCCCGTTCGCCCCGTTCGCTCCAGGCGGCTGCCCGCGATGGTGCCATCGGCGGGCGGCTAGCCGGCCGGGGGAGCACGGCCGGGGCCGCGCCCCAGCGGGGCCAGCGGTCGGGCTGGGCGGCGGGGACGGGTGCAGCGTAGCGGGTCAGCGGTCAGATAAATGGCTATTTGGCTAATATGCGCCGCCCGGCGCAAACGTGTCCGTAGGCGGCTGCTATCACGACCACCTACGGACACGTTTCTTCCGAAGGCCCAGCCTCGCGGCCCTGCACCGCCCAGCCCGCCCCCGCGGGCGCGCGCGGCGGCGGCCGGCGCGCGGCTGACCTCGGGGCGGGCGGGTCAGTCGTCCTTCTCGTCCAGGATCAGCCGGCGCTCGGTGACCGCGACGGCCAGCTCGACCCGCGAGGAGCAGGAGGTCTTCCGGTACAGCCGGGTCAGGTACGCCTCGACGGTCTTGACGCTGATGTTCAGGGCGTGGGCGATCTGCTGGTTCGTGCGGCCCTCGTGCACGAGCAGGGCGACGCTGCGCTCGCGCGCGGTCAGCGCGGCCGGGCCCCGGCCGGGGGCCCGGCCGCCCCACCGCTGTCCGGCGGCCGGCACGGCCAGCCCGGCGTCGCGCATGGCCGCCGCCACCGCGCGGGCCCGGGCGGGCGCGCCGATGCGCTCCCAGGCGGCGTGCGCGGCGGCCAGGGTCGCGGCCGGCGCGTCGCCGACCCGGCCGCGCGCGGTCAGCGCCTCCGCGGTCAGCATCCCGGCCCCCTCGGCCTCGGCCAGCTGCTGCGCGTGGCGGGCGGGCTCCGGGTCGCCGGTGCCGTACGCCCGGGCCAGCCCGGTCAGGATCGCGGTCAGCGGCGCGGCCTGGTCGAACTCGCCCAGCACGGCCGCTGCCGCCGCGGCCACGTCGCGCTCGCCGCGGGCGAAGGCGATCCCGGCCAGCCGGTGCAGCACGAGCGGCAGCGCGACCCGGTACCCGTCGCGGTCGCCGGCATCGCAGACATCGGCCAGGCGGTGCATGGCCTCCACGTCGCGGCCGTCGTCGACGTCCAGGCCCGCCCGGGCCCACGCGGCCAGCTCGGCCGGGGCCGCGCCCGGGAGCCGTTCGGCGAGCAGCCGGCTTTCCCGCGGCCGCCCGAGGCCGCGCAGCATCTCGGCGCGCAGCGCGAGTACCACGCCGTCGAGAGCCGGGGTAACCGAGGTGACCTCGCTGGAGTGCAGCGAGGCCGCGTCCGCCTGGGCCGTCGCCCAGTTCCCGCCCAGCCAGCCGGCCACGATCTCGGCGAACTTCCAATACGGCTGGGCCAGGAGCGGCTCGGCGTACAAGCAGGTCTGCCTGGCTTCGGCCAGGTCCGCGCGGGACTGCCCTAACTGGCCCAGGACGGCGCGGCACACCGAGGACAGGGTCAGCGCCCACACCTGCGCCGCGCGCTCGGTTCCGGCCGCCGCCCGCTGCTCGCCGAGCGCGGCGAAGCACTCGCTGGCCTGGCCGGAACGCATCGCCGTCTGCGCGGCCTGGCCCAGTGCGGCCACCCGCGCCAGCACCGGCTCGCCGTACGCCAGCGTCGCCAGCCAGGGGGCATCGGAAACCGGGGGCGCGCCCGCCACCGGATGCAGCCGGGCCCGGCGCAGGCGCTCGATCAGCTCCGCGCCGGGTGCCGGGGCGTCGCCGCCGGGCCGGGGATCGTCGGGGGCCGGCTCCGGGCCGGCCGCGCGCCCGATGCCAGGGTCCGGATATGCCACGCCAGTAGTTTACTTACCGCCGGGTGGCGCCAAGGGTTATCCCTACTGGGATTGCATACGCAATTCCGGCAGACTCCCCTACATGGCCAGGAATGCCAGCCAGGGGGGTGGCTGACCCTGTCTGCCGGGCCGGGGCCGTCAGGCACCGGCCCGCTCTGCGGGCTGGCCAGGCTCGGCCCGGGGGGGTGCCGTGCCTGGCCGTCCGCCGTGAACTTCCCGGCCACCGCGGGCGGCTCTGCCGGGCCGGCCCGCCGTGCCGTCCCGGCCCTACCCGGCCGGCTTTGTCGGCATGCCCGGTGACCACGATAGTTGGCGCGAAGCCGGGCCAAGGTGGGAGAATGCCGTGACTTGCCGTTCCCAGAAGGAAACCCATGGTTACAGGTCAGCCCGAGACTGCCGCGGCCGTCCGCCGCATGACCGCGGTACCGGCCGCGGGCGGCCCGACCGCGGTGCGCATCATGCTGGGTGCCCAGCTGCGCCGGCTGCGTGAGGCCAAGCGGATCACGCTCGAGGACGCCGGGTACGTGATCCGCGCCTCGGGGTCGAAGATGAGCCGGCTCGAGACCGGCCGGGTCGGCTTCAAGCCCCGCGACATCGCGGACCTGCTCACCCTCTACGGCGTGACCGACGACCAGGAGCGCGCGACCCTGCAGGAGCTGGCCCGGCAGGCCAGCACCCGGGGCTGGTGGCATGACTATGCCGACATCGTGCCGGCCTGGTTCGAGCCTTACGTGGGCCTGGAGGAGGCCGCCGCCTCGATCCGCTGCTTTGAGATCCAGCTCGTCCCCGCGCTGCTGCAGACCCCGAGCTACGCCCGGGTGATCGCGACGCTCGGTCATCCGGCCGGGTCTGACGCGGAGATCGAGCGGCGGGTGAGCCTGCAGATGGCCCGCCAGGCGGTGCTCACCCGGGCCCGGCCGGCGCACCTGTGGCTGGTCCTCGACGAGGCGGCGCTGCGGCGGCCGGTCGGCGGGCCCGAGGTCATGCGCGGCCAGCTCGAGCACCTGCTGGACGCCGCTGCCCGCCCGGACGTCAGCCTGCAGGTCATCCCGCTGAGCCGGGCCGGCCACGCGGCGGCGGGCGGCCCGTTCACGATCTTGCGCTTCGGCGAGCCCGACCTGCCCGACGTGGTCTACCTCGAGCAGCTCACCAGCGCGCTCTACCTGGATAAGCGGGAGACCGTCGACCACTACCTGGCCGTGATGGAGCGGCTGTGCGTCGAGGCTCTGCCCGCCGCCAGCAGCGTCGAGCTGATCAGCGCGATCCTCCGCGAGCGCTGGGGGGACCGGCGGCGAGCGTCCTGACGACCCGGCCATCACGCCCCGTCACCGCCGGATCCTGGCCAGCACCAGGGTGATGTCGTCCTCGCCGTGCTGGCGCAGTTCCTGGGTGACCGTGTCGCAGGCTTCGCCCAGCGTCACCCCGGGCCTGGCCAGGGCCTCGCCGAGCGTGGTGCACAGCGCGGCGAGGCCGGCGTCCAGGGCCCGGGCGCGGCTTTCCACCAGGCCGTCGGTGTACAGCGCGAGGGCCGCGCCCGGCGGCAGGTCCACCCGGGTGGACTGGAAGGATTCGGCGCCCAGGCCGAGCGGCAGCCCGGGCGGCAGGTCCAGCGTCGTCACCGGCCGGCCGGGCAGCGCCAGGGCCGGCGGCAGGTGACCGGCCTGGGCGATCTCGCAGGCGGCGCCCGGCGGGTCGATGACCGCGTAGATGCAGGTCGCGAACGGCGCAGCGGCGATGCCCGCGGCCATCTTGTCCAGCCGGGACAGCACCTGCCCGGGCGGGAGCTCCAGGTCGGCCAGGGTATGCGCCGCGGTCCGCAGCTGGACCATGACCGCCGCGGCCTCCGGGCCGTGTCCCATCGCGTCGCCGACGATCAGCGCCGCGCGGCCGCCGGACAGCGGGACGATGTCGTACCAGTCGCCGCCGATCACGCTCGCGCCGACCGGCAGGTAGCGGTGCGCGACCTCGAGTCCCGGGGGAACCCGTGGCTGGCCGGGCAGCAGGCCCTGCTGCAGCGCCTGCGCGGTGCGCCGCTCCCGGTCGTAGAGCCGGGCGTTGTCGATGCACACCGCGGCGCGGGCGGCCAGCTCGCCCGCCAGGGTGATGTCACCGTCGTTGAACGCCGGGCCGGCCGGCGTCCGCCCGAAGATCGCGCACCCCACGACGACACCGCGGGCGATGAGCGGCATGGCCAGCCGGGACGCGTACCCCGCGGCCATCTGGCGGCCACCGGGGCGGCGGGCCACCCGCGCGGCGGTCTCGCCATCGAGGTGGTCGAACCGGACCGGCTCGCCGCTCGCCATCGCCCGGGAACCCGGCGTGCCGGGGCCGAGGACGAGCACCTCGCCGGGCCGCATGACCCGGTCGGTGGCGTCGGCGTCCCGGTCGGCCAGCCGGGCCGCGAGCCGCCGGACCGCCGCGCCCTGCCCGGTGCGCAGCGAGGTGAGCTCGTCGGCGGCCAGCAGCCGCTCGGCCGCGTAGATGATCGCCGCGTCGGCAAAGCCAGGCACCGCGGCCTCGGCGACCTCGGACGCGGTCTGGGCCAGGTCGAGGCTGCTGCCGATGCGGGCCGTGGCCTCGCTCAGCCAGCCCGGCGCCGGCTGTGGCCAGGCCCGCTGGACGATCACGAGCGCGCCGCCGCCCAGCCCGGCCAGGGGCTCCCAGCGGATCGCGAACCGTCCCTCGCCCAGCGAGCCGCCGGCCACCGTCGCCGTCCAGACCCGCCCGGCCGCGGCCTCGGCCAGCGCCAGGGTCACCAGCTCACGCTGGCCAGGGCCGGTCAGCAGCACCTCGCACACGTGCCGCCCGGTCACCGCGGCGGCGGTCGGGCCGAACAGCCGGGTGGCGGTCACCGACCAGGAGGTGACCCGGCCGCCCGGGTCCAGGGTGAACGTGGCCAGACCCGTCAGGTCCGGCTCGCGCCGCCGCGGCAGCCCGGGCGCGCCGCCCGTGAGCATTGGTAACTCCGCCAAAAGTGCGCCATTCCGCACGGGCCATGCCCGTACCCTTGAATACCGTGCAAACAGGAAATGTATCGCATCACCTCGTGAAAGCCGGCCATGACTGACCAGCCGGACTGGGTGCCACCGGGGGTCGACACCAGGCGGGCCAACGTGGCCCGGGTCTACGACTACTGGCTGGGTGGCAGCCACAACTTCCTGGCCGACCAGGACCTGGCCCGGTCGATCGCCACGGTCCAGCCCGATGCCCGGCTGTTCGCCCAGGCCGGGCGGGCGTTCCTGGGCCGGGCCGTGCGGTTCCTGGCCGCGGCCGGCATCGGCCAGTACCTCGACATCGGCTCCGGCATCCCCACCGAGCAGAACGTCCACGAGGTCGCCCAGGGCGCCAGCCCCGGCGCCCGGGTGGTCTACGCCGACATCGACCCGGTCGCGGTCGCGCACAGCCAGGCCATCCTGGCCGGCAACGCCAACGCCGCCATCATCCAGGCCGACCTGCGCGAGCCGGAGCAGATCCTGGCCAACGAGACCACCCGGCGCCTGATCGACTTCGGCCAGCCCGCCGGGCTGCTGCTCGTCGCCGTGCTGCACTTCATCCCGGACTCCGACGACCCGTGGCGAATCGTGGCCACGCTGCGGGACGCGCTCGCTCCCGGCAGCTACCTGGCGCTGGGTCACGCCACCGATGAGGGCACGCCCGCCGTGGCCCAGGCCGCCCAGAAGGTGTACAACCGCAGCGCCAGCACGCAGATCAACCTGCGCTCGCGGGCCGAGATCCTGCGGTTCTTCGACGGCTTCGACCTCGTCGACCCCGGCCTGGTGCACATCCCGCAGTGGCGGCCGGACGCCTCCGATGAGCTGCCCGCCGACCCCAGCCGGTTCTGGGGGCTGGCCGGCGTCGGGCGCAAGACCTGACCCGGGCCCGTCGCGGCGGGCCCGGCGACGCCGGGCGGCCGGCCCGGGGCAAGCCGGCCCGTGATGGCGGGCGCTCCCCGGGCGGAATGACACCCGGTCACCCGCGAGGGTGATGGCGGGAGGACGGGGCCAGCCCGGGCCGCCTTCGGCGTATTTCCGGCCTGCCGCCCGGAAATTTCCCTGCGGTGACCCGTCAGCTGTTGACGGGCCGCCGGATGCGCATGTCATAGTCGTATAGACGACTCGGCGCATAGTTAGAGGCGGTCCTAAATGTCCTTTTGCTTGGGCGATCGGGCGATTAGCCCCGCGTTTTCGGTGTGCCGCCCCGGATTCAGGTGATGACCTCGGCCCGTACTGCCCGGCCGGGCCTGACCGGCCCGATCATGTCCCGGGCGGTGGACGGGTTTTCTCCTCCTTTTCGGGCCAGCCTTTTCAGGAAGAATCGCCGATGTTCAGGTCATAAATCCTGATCGCATTGTGAGGGCCAGTGGGGGGAGCAGCCGGGCCTGCGGCCTGGCCTGCGATTGCTGTCCCGCCCGTTGCGCTGGGCCTCGGGCCTGCTCGCCGACGGCCAGGTGAACCCGCCGTCATCTGTTCGCGTGCTGCGGTCCGTGGCGCGCCCCCGCACCCGCGCAGGAAGGGCACGGTCGGATGGCACAGTCGCAACCAGGAGAAGCGCAGCCGGAAATCCCGCCGGGAGCGGGCTCGCCGGCGACGGGCGGTCTGCTCGGCGTGGATGTGGGCGGCAGCGGGATACGGGTCGGGTTCTTCGATCCGCCGACCTTACTGCGCCTGCTGATCAGCAGGCCGGACCCGGGCGCGGGCGAGCAGTTTGATCCCGACCTGACCTGGCGTGCGGTCGCCTCGGCCATCCGCGAGCTGACCGGACGCGGCCTGCCGGTGCGGGCCGTCGGGCTGACCGCGCACCTGGCCACCGTGCTGGCCGGCCCCGACGGCCGGCCGACCGCGCCGGCGATGCTGTGGCGCGACAACCACGCCTGGCGGGAGGCGGCCGAGCTGCGCGCCCGCCTGGGCCCGGCCCTGGAGTTCGTGACCGGCAGGCCGACCTCGGCGGAGTACGCGGCGGCCCGTATGCGGCGGCTGGCCAGGACCGATCCCCGCGTCGTCGGCCGGACCCGGTGGCTGCTGAGCCTGAAGGACTACCTGGTCCTCAGGCTGACCGGCCAGCCGGGCACGGATCCGGCGACGGCCTCGTACACCCAGCTGTTCGACGTCCGGCAGCGGCGCTGGTCTCCCCGGATCGCCCGGGAGTGCTGCGTGCCCACGGAGATCCTGCCGTGCGTCCGGCCGGGTGTCGCCCCGGCCGGCGGCGTGACCCCGGCGGCGGCGCAGTTGACCGGCCTGGCGCCGGGCACCCCGGTCGCGGTGGGCGGGCCCGACGGGTCGACCGGGGCGCTCGGGGTGGGCGCGGTCCGGGCCGGGATGACCGTCGACATCGCGGGGACGACGGATGTCCTGCTGCACGTCACCGACCAGCCCGCTGGTCACGCTGGCCGCGGAACGGTGCTTAACGCCTATCTCCTGGCCGATCTGTGGACGATGGGCGGCCCGACGGGCCTGACCGGCGGCGGCCTGGAGTGGCTGGCGGTCACCCTGGGGCATGCTTCCGCCGAGGCCGCCTACCTGGCGCTGGCCTCCGCCATGGATGCCGTCGACCCCGGTGACCTCATGGTCCGGACGACGCTCAGCGGACGGCGGATGCCGGGCTGGGACGAGCGGCTGCGGGGCCGCATCGACGGAATCTCCTGGCAGCACGGGCCCGCCCACCTGATGCGCGCGGCCGAGGAGGGCAGTGCCTTCGAGGTGCGGCTGGGGATCGACGCGCTCCGCTCCGGCGGCGCCGTGGTCGACCGCGTCATCCTGGCGGGCGGGCCGGCCAGTTCGCCGCGCGGCCCGCAGCTGCGCGCGAACGTCTGGGACGCCCAGGTCGCCACGGTGGCGGAACGGCACGCCAGCCTGCGCGGCGCGGCCCTGGTCGCGGCCGTGGCGGGCGGAAGCTTCACGGACGCGCAGCAGGCCGCGGTCCACATGGCGCCCCGGATACGCAGCTGTGATCCCGATCCGGCCGGGGTGGCGGCCACCGAGCACCGCTATCGGCGGTGGCGCACGGTTATGGCCTTACGGACGCCGGGCGCCAACGGAAGGGCCGGAAAGAAACGCCCGCGCACCCGGCGCCGATGCGTAACGCCAGGAAGAGTTCGCCCGCTGGTATATTGAGGCACCATTTTCGGGAGCAGATGGCATGCCGGCTTCTTGTCCCGCCCGCGGGCTCTAGGCATTGACGATGCTGGCAAATATCTCGGTATTGGCTAGCTGGAGAGCGTTGAGGTACGCGACACTGAGCACGGCAGGCGGGTTCCGGCAGCCTGGACCAGAAACGGGAATGCGATGAACCGGCCCGTGCACATGAGCATCCGCGATGATCTGCGGATGAGGCTGAACGCGGGGGAATGGAGCCCCGGCGAGCGGCTGCCCTCGGAGACCGAGCTGGCCGCCAGGTACGGTGTGGCGCGCATGACCGTCCGGCAGGCGGTCGGCGCCCTGGCCTCGGAGGGGGCCGTGATCCGGCGGCAGGGCCTGGGCACCTTCGCCTCCGACCGGCGCCCGACCAGGACCGTCGACCTGCTGCTGAGCTTCACCGAGGAGATGCGCAGGCAGGGCCTCGAGGTTGAGACGAAGCTGATCAACGCGACGGTGGAGCAGCCGCCGCCCGCGGCCCGGGAGGCGCTGCAACTCGGGCAGTCGGCCGCCGCGGTGACGGTCCGGCGCGTGCGGGTCGTGGACGGCTGCCCGATCGTGGTGCAGACGTCGTGGCTGCCCTATGCCCGGTTCGCCGGGCTGGACGCTGATCCCCTGCGGGAGGGGTCGCTGTACGCCATGCTCGAGGCGAACTACGGGGTGCGGATCATGCGCGCGAAGCAGGCCTTCACCGCCGACGCGGCCGACGCGGCCGACGCGGCCGCCCTCGGGCTGCAACCGTGCCAGCCCGTGCTGCGGATCGCCCGGACCACCTACGACAGCTCGAACCTCGTGGTCGAGTACGCGATAAGCGCCATGCGCCCCGGGTACTCGATCGAGACGGTCATGGATCGCCGGTTCGAGTCGGCGGCCGCGGGCCTCATCCCGGCCGGCCTGCCGTGGCGCGCCCGGTGACGGGCCCGGATCGGCCCGCGCGGCGGGGCCGGCGGTAACCGCGGCCGGGGCGCCCGGGAATGGCACCCGCCCGGCCGCGTTTTCCTGTCCGGGCCGGGCCTGCCGGGTGGCGGTGCCCGTGCCGTCCATGATCGTGGAGACTAAGCCGCGCCATGTACCGGAAAGTCTCCGCGATCACGGAACGCGGCCGAACGAAGCGGAACGCGCCGACCTCGGCCGCCATTTTAAATGTGCGCCGATGGTCTAATCCCCTAGCGCGCAACGGAGTCACTGGGTCTGTGCGGGAGGTGGCGAGCCGACTTGGTTCGCTGCTGGATCCGCAGGAAGTCTGGCCATTGGGCTGCCTGCGATGTGATGGGCGCTGGGTCCGCCCGTTCTACCGAGCCGCAGCCGTCGAGCCGCCGCCGCACGTGCTGGTGCTGCGCTCGACCACGCACGTCCCGCCGGGCTGGGAGCGCCACGGTGCAGCGATCGACTGGACCTGGTGCTTCGCGCTGAGCCGGCCGGCCCTGCAGCGAACCCGGGTGCTGCGGCTGAGGCTGCGTGCCAGGACAGCTCCGTGGTGGTTCACCACGCTGTACCAGGCCGGTCTCGTCCCGGCCGACTACGTCATGGCGATGGGCATGCTTCGAGGCTGCTCGGTGAGTGCGCCAGCCTGGATCCGGTGACGACCCCCTGGGAGTATGGCGGCGCGGACAAGTCAGGTGGCCGAGCGGGCGGCAATCAGTACAGCGCTCCGCTGGCGGCGGGCAGGCCCAGGTCCTGCCGGATGATCCTTACCTGCTCCTCGACGGCAGCGTTGGCGGCCTCGTCGCGGGCATCGAACGCCCGCAGCTTCCTGAGCGTCGTGGCCTGCATCTGCAGCTTGAACAGCTTGATCCGCTTCTGGTCGGCCGCGATGAGCAGGTCGACATGAGGATCGGGCGCGGGCGGGAAGGTAATCTCCCCGAGCTGGTTGTCGAACGAGGCCTGCGTCTTGACCACCTTGGACAGGTCCAGCTTGGCCGCGGCGAGGTTGTGGTGCTCGTCGAGGGCGTAGCCGTCCACCTCGGCGGTGAGCGCATGGTCGGCCGGGTCCGCCAGGTTCGTGTAAAGGCTGGTGATCCTCGCCGACGCGCCCGCGTAGTAGGGGACGGCCAGGATCAGCAAGACCATTGCCACCACCGACGGCACCGCGATCAGCAGGAACCCGGAGATGTTCCTCGCCGGGGCCTGGGCGCCGGTCTCCTCGTTCATCAGTACCTACTTCCGCTGGCTCGGGCCCTGGCGGGGCAAGCTCAGTTCGCCGGGGGGTTCAGGGTCATGACCTGGAGTCCGGTGAAGATCTCCTCGTTCATGATGAACGCGAACGCGAGGAGGTACAGGGCGGCCATCGGCGCGATGGTGCACCAGACCTTCCACTGCTGGCCGGCCGCCCGCTTGTCGGTGATCCAGCGGCGCACCGGCGGCAGCCGGAGAATGACCAGCGGCACGCTGATGGCGACGATCTGGTAGAAGCGCTGATGGAACACGGGGTCGCCGTCACCCTGCGGTCCGTCGAAGGGATGGAAGCCGTCGAGCAGCGCCAGGTGCAGGACGATCATGCCCCAGACGATGTAGGTCAGCTTCTGTATCTTCTTCCAGTACGTCCCGAGCCTGCGCTGCGCCGGCGTGTTGGCTGTCAGCAGGACCGGTCCGGCGATGAGGACGATGAGGAATCCGGTGACGAGGAAGGTGTGCCCGGCGAGCCGGCCGAAGACGCCGCCGTCGAAGGAGGTCGTGATGGCCGCGGTGGTCGCGTCCGAGATCCCGATGAGCGCGAAGAATATGCCGTACCACCGCCGCAGCGGCGCGAACCACCGCGATCCCGTCAGCGTGATCAGCGGGGTGATCGACACCGCGATGAGGAAGGTGAACTCGCCCCCGGTCCCCAGCACGTCCGCCTCGGCCAGGGTCAGCACATCCTTGGCGTTCAGCGAGTACCACCCGCGCATGATGAAGAACCACGGGAGGAACGCGGGGAGGCGCAGGAAGAACAGCGCGATCGTGCGCCTCTTGAAACGAGGGAGGGTCGTCGATGGCTGGGCCATCCAGGCATCGACGGAACTCCTCTTGGTCTTCAGCTCTAGCTGGCCCTGATCCTCGTACTCCGGATAGAAGGCCTCCTGGTAATCGTCGTCGGCGTAGCCGACGTCCTGATAGGGACCAGCGGCGTAAGAGGGATCCTGGTACGGATAATGACCCTGAATCGTGCCCTTTTGACTCACTTTCCCGGCCTCCTCTTGCCCTTGCTGTCGGGGTTGGCCTCTCGGTGCGAGCACGGCCCGGGGCTGGCTGGCCTCGCGGGCTAGGAACTCGTGTTACCGCTCGTGCTGGTCGTTACTTGTGCTGGTCCGGCTGGACGTGGTGCGCACCCGGCGCGTCCGGCTGGCCTGGACCCTGGTCCTCCACGGGACCGGTCTCGCTGGCGCCTGCCCCGTTGGCGCGGAAGATGAAGAAGGGACCTCCGTGCAGGAAGAGCTCGGCGGTCCCGCTGACGGCGCCGACGGTGACGAGGGCGGCGAGCAGGGCCACCATCTTGCGCGCGGCCCGCGCCTGCCGGCCTTGCGGCTTCGAAGCCGGCCGATCACCGGGCTTGCCTGGCCTGGCGGCCGGCCTGGCACCCGGGCGGGCCGGCCTGACGCCAGGGCGTGCTGGCCTGGCATCCGGCCGGGCCGGCCTGGCGCCCGGCCGCGCGGGGAGAACGCCGGGGGGGGCCGCGAGAGCAGCCGGGGCTGCCGCAGCCGTAGCGGCCGGGGCTCCCGCGGGGGCGGCGAAGTTCTCCGTGACGTATGCCGCCATCTGGCTCAGCTGTTCGGACATGGACAGGATGGCCGCCCGCATCCGGGCCGCCTCCTGCTCGGCAGCCTGGCGGATCGCCGCCGCTTCCTGGCGGATCGCCGCGGCCTCCTGCTCGGCGGCCTGGCGGATCGCCGCCGCTTCCTGGCGGATCGCCGCGGCCTCCTGCTCGGCCGCGGCAGCCGGGCCGCCGTCACCGAAGCCGGGCCGCCCGGGGAAACCGCCCGTATCGGGCCCCTGCGGTCCGGTATACGGGGCCGTCAGGCCGGAGCTGGACCGCGACCCGGCCAGGCCGGCCGCGGCGTTGTCCGGGACCGCGTAGAGCCGCCGCCCGGCCGGGTGAGGCTGGCGGCCCTGGTCCGGGGGATAACCAGGCTCCGGGGGATAACCAGGCTCCGGGGGATAACCCTGGGCTGGCGCGAGGTCCTGAGCGGCCGCATTGGCGGGGCCAGGCCCGAAGCCCTGCGGGCGGCCGTGGCCAGGCGCGGGGCCGAAACCCTGAGGGCGTCCGTAGCCCGGCGCGGGGCCGTAGCCCTGAGGGCCGCGGCCGTTCCCGGCGCGGGGGCCGTAGCCCTGGGGTTGGCCGGGCCGGGGGGCGGCGGGGCGCTGGCCGGGGTCGTAGCCCTGCGGGCGGCCGTTCCCGGCGGCTGGTCCGTAGCCCTGGGGGCGGCCGGGCCGGGGGGCGGCCGGGAACTGGCCGGATTCGTAGCCCTGCGGGCGGCCGTTGCCCGGGGCATAGTTCTCCTGGGGGCGGCGGCCGGGCCGGACCTCGGGGAACTGGCCCGAGTCGAAACCCTGGGCTTGGCCGTTGTTCCGGGCGGGGGCCCCGGGGTTGGGCTGCCTGCCCGGCATCCTCTGGGGCAGGCGCGGTCCCGGGGTGGCCGGGCCGGTGGTCGGGCCCCGTCCCGCCCCGTCCCGCCCCGGTGCCTGCGGCGCGCGTACCCGCGGGACCGGTGCCGACGGATGATCGGGATGGAGTTGCGGCGGCGGCGCGTCCCATTGCGGCCAGGGAGCCGTTCCGCCCGGCGGCCAGTCAGGAATCGTTCGCGAGGGGGTCTCGTTCGCCGGGCCGGCGAAGCCACCCTGAGGTCCGGTTATCTGGTCGTACCCAGGTCCCCACGTCCCGTCGGTGCCGGCCGCAGAACCCGCCACGGCCGTTGGTGCCTGGAGGAATTCGGCTGAACTGAACGGCATCCCGCCCGGTAGCTCGGCCTCAGCCCTCCGGTGCTTGCCGGGGGCAACAGGGACCACGGGGCCTCCAACAGCGAAAGGGGTACCCGAGCCAGGCGTTGGTCCCGGGCAGGGAGGGAATCGAGTGAATTCCTCCCCCGCCGCAGACTAGGCCATTTGGCCAACGCCCGGACATGGACGAATACCTCTCGGGGGACGAATACCCCCTAGGGGGGGCCCGGTGGGCGGGCTGGTCAGGCGCTTTACCGCCGCCGCTCGCGGGCGGCAGCACGCGCGCCTCGCGCAGACGGCCTAACCATAGACACGCGCGAGACCGGGCTCCGGTTCACCGGTTCTCAGAAATCGGTCTCTCGCTCGGCCGCGCTCAGCAGGTCCAGGCACTCGCCCAGCGCGCGCTGGTAGGCGCGGGCCCCGGTCACCAGCGGCGTCCAGTGCTCGCGATCGAAGTGGCTGGCCATGTCGTCATGCCAGCGCTGCTGGGTCTTGGACCAGACGGCGTCGATCACCCGGAGCAGGTGATCCCCGTCCTCGTCCGGGCGGGCCGGCATCGGCGCCTCAGGATCCCGCGACCTGGATGCGGCGGCTGGCCTCCAGGCCGCCGACGATCGCGCGCAGGTGCGTCTCGGTGCGCGGCAGGTCGAGATCAAGCAGGTCCCGGAAGCGGCTGGCGACCCCGCGGAACGCGCCGGCCTGCTCCTCGACCCGCTGCTGCCAGCGGCGGATGTGGTCCAGGTGGTCCTGCGCCTCCGCTACCGCGGCGGCCTCGGCCGAGCAGCCCGCGAGACCGCCGGCCGCCTCCTGGGCGGCCGCCTGCTGGCACGCGGCGAGCTCGGCGAGCCGGCGGGCCAGCAGGGACCGCCACCGGCTCGCCTTGGCCTCCAGCGAGGCGCGCGTGATCTCGATCTCGTGATCACCGCGCTCGACCACCTCGCGCTGCGCGTGCCGGAACCGCGTCAGCGCGTCCGCGAGTTCTCGCAGCGCATCGATGTCAGCCTGGATGTCCGCCACGCTCGTCATCCCGCCGACAGTTCGCGGACGGCGCGGAGCCGCTCGACCAGGGCGAGCAGGTAGGCCTCGTGCGCCTCGGTCGCCGCCAGGTACTTCTCGACGCCGGGGGTGACCTCTTCCAGCGCCTCGCCGAAGCGGCGGTACATGTCGTCACGCCAGATCTCCCCCAGTTCCCGCCAGTGCGTGCGCATGGTCGCGAAGTTCTCAGCCAGGTTCTTGTTGAACTCGGCCAGATGAGCCCTGAACTCCGCCAGCGCCTCGATGTCGCTGATATTGACCTCGGTCACGGCTCGCCTTTCCTAGCCGAAGGATGAAAGAAGCCAGCGAACGTCACTTCGCGAGGCTGTGAAAGATGTCAGAGAGCACGGCCAGGTAATAATCGGCCGAGTCCGGCAGGCCGGCCATGGCCGACTCGATGGTGTTTCTCACCTGCCGGTCAGGTCTCGTGAGGTTCCGCACCGATGCCCCGAGCGGCCGCAGCCGCAGCGCGATCTCGAGCTTCCGTTCCGGGAACCCGCGCGGGAGAGACCGCAGCGTGTCGATGGCCGCCGCGGTTTCTTCCTTGGACATCTTGTCGTGGATGCTGCTGATCCGGGTGTAGTAATCGCGGCTGATGGCCTCGTTCGCCCGCCCGCGCAGGCTCTCGGCGGCCACCGTCTCGCCCGCGTTGCCCAGGAAGTCGGCCAGCCGGAGCACGTCGTCCCACCGGGACTGCCGGAGCAGGCCGTCGGCGAGGGCGATCGAGTTCCCGACCACCCGGGCCCACATGATCCCCGCGTCGGCGTACGCGGCGAGCAGCCGGGCCTGCCGGTCCTCGCGGTCGTCGCCGGGGATCTGCCCCCCCGGTTCCGGGCTGAGCAGGTGGACCAGTCCCACGGCCTGCAGCAGGGCCCGGGTGGCCTCGAGCAACTGGGCCGCCTCTTCGGCCAGCGCGCCGGCGCGTTCCTGCTCGCTGGCCAGGACCGTGTAGGTGACGATCGCGGGCCGCACCGCCTGGCGGAGGGAGAGATAGGGGGACAGGGCCGAGTCCGTGGTGTCGGCGGGCCGCATGGTCATGCCGGTCTCCTGAAGGCGCTGTGGGCGAAGCAGGACAGGGACGTGAGCGAGTATGGCTTGAACTTCTCCACCTGCTCGTGCGGCCAGTCCGCGTCGCGGAACAGGGCCCGGTCGTCGGCGAGGCTCGCCGCCGCGGGCACGCCGAGCAGGGCGTCGCTCTCGGCGGGCGAGGGCAGGCGCAGCGCCACCCGCAGGGTGAACTGGCTGATGCCGGCCCGGCGCAGCACGCGGTCGGCGGTGGCGAAGCTGTCGGCCCAGATCACCACGTGCATGCCGACCTCGGGCCCCTGCTCGGCGAGCCTGGTCAGCAGCGTGGCGGCCGCGCTGGGCTTGCCCCACTCGCCCTCGGCGCTGAGTTCCTGCCAGCGGTGCAGGCCGGCCACGAGGAAGAACCGCCGGGGATACGGCGCCCGCCCCGCGTCGGCCAGCCGGGTGTCCAGCTCGGCGGCCAGGTCCCGCAGCGCGGCCTGGGCCCGGGCCGGCCCGGCGACCTGCACCTCATGCGGCAGGTCGGTGGCCGCGGCGAAGAAGCCGTGGAAGGGCGAGGACGGGCGGGCGAACTCGGCCACCACGAACGAGACGTCGGCGGGCGAGCGCTGGACCGCGGCGCTGAGCAGGGTGGCCAGGAGCAGCCCGTGACCACGCCCCTCATCCCCCACGATCAGCATGTTCGACCGGACGAAGCACTCGAAGGTGCCGGCCGTGGCGGGCTTGATCTCGATTGCCTCGCCGAGCCAGGCCTGCACGGCGGGGGCGGGCTCGGGCCACCGGCCGCTCGCGGTGAAGGCGGCGCAGGCCGGGTGGGCGGTGAAGTCCGCGGGCCCGTCCGGGTCGAAGGCCGCCGGGGGCGGGTAGTCCCGGCCGGCGCCCAGGGCCCGGATCGCGCCGATCCACTCCAGCCGGTCCCGGGTGGGCAGCATCGCGATCCGCATCACCGGGTTGGCGCCCTCGCCGCGGCGGTCGTTGTAGATCGCGTCGCCCGCCCGGGTGAGCTTGGCGGCGGCCTCGTTGCCCTCGCCGAGGATGGCCTGGGACACGCTCGGCAGCAGGCAGCCCAGGGCGATGCGCAACGCCATCTGCTCGTAAGCGGGCCGCAGGTGAGCGGTGAGCGAGGCGCCGCCCGGTGACTGGGTGGCCAGCAGCAGGTGCAGCCCGAAGGCGGCGCCGCGCTTGGCGATGTCCGCCAGCAGCGCCCCGGCCTCCCGCGACAGCCGGTCCTCCTCGCTGAACAGCACCTGGAACTCGTCCATGATCACCAGCGACCTGGGCAGCACCTGCCCGGTCTGCACGCGGTACTCGGGGAGCTGCGTGACCCTGGCCTCCCGGCACAGCCGGGCCCGCCGCTCGATCTCGTCGTGGAACCGGCGCAGCATGCTCAGGCCGAACTCGCGGTCGGTGCGGGAAGCGATCGCGCGGGCGTGCGGCAGCCCCTGGGTCAGGTACGCGTCGAACTCCACCTCCTTGAAGTCCAGCAGGTAGAGCTCGAGCTCCTCGGGCGGGTACTTCAGCGCGAGCTGGGTGATCAGCACGTGCAGCAGGTTGGTCTTGCCCATCCGCACGTCGCCGCCGACCAGGCCGTTGTGCACACCGCGGGACCCCATCACGAAGTGCTGGGGCTCGCCCTTGCTGTCGACCCCGATCTGCGCGTCGAGCCCGTCGGTGCTGTCGCCCGACCAGCGCTGCGCGGGCGGGATCGCGATCCGGGCGAACGGCAGGTCGCGCGAGTTCGCGCTGGCGGCCGCGCCGACCGCGTCCAGCCAGGCGTTGACCTTCGGCGCCGCCGGCAGCACGTCCGGCTCGATCGGCCAGCGCCCGAAGTCGGGGTCGTCCCAGATGACGCCGCCGCCCGCCACGCTCAGGCTGGTCGCGGTCGCGGTCAGGTCCTCGAGGTGAAGGCCCCGGGCCTGCTCCTGGCCGCGCTCCGCGGTCGCGACGATGTAGACGCCCGCGCGGGGCCCGTTGCGGGCCAGCCGGGCCAGCAGCTCGGCGGAGTGCGCGCTGATCCCGCCGGGGAACCCGGCCAGAACCAGGACGTGGTAGGGCACCGAGACCCCCGTGGTGCCCTCGTTATAGGCCTCCACTGAGTCGTAGACGTTGGTCAGCCTGGTCTGGGTCACCTCGACGACGTGATCGGTGAGCGCCCGCAGCAGCGCCTCGATCTCGGCCGCGCTGGACGCGACGCCGCTGCCCACCCGCAGCGCGGCCGGCAGTCGCAGGAACCCGCTGAGCTGCTCACCCTGGCCCAGCGGGTCAGCGAGCGCGAACCGCACGGTGCCCGGCCGCGTGGCCACGGCCAGCCGCAAGGTCACCGCCTGCAGCAGTGACCGGGCGCCGCCGCCCGCCCCGGCCCCGGCCCCGATCAGCAGGTGGCCATGGCCGGCCAGCCGGGCCACCACCGGCGCCGGCGGCACACCCTGGCCGCCCGCCACGGTCAGCGCGCCCACCCGGATGCCGGTCGGCGGCGGCGCGGCCAGGTCGGGCTGGTAACGGTGCCACCGCAGGTCGCCGAAGCCGGCCAGGGCCCACGGATGAGCCGCGGTGAGCGCGGTGATCGTGCCGGGCAGGTCGCCAGTCGCCTGGTCGTGGGCAGCCCGGGCCGCCGCCATCACCGACGCGTGCGCGATGTCGGCCCCGACCGCCTGCGCCAGGAAGCCGTCGTGTGATGCGTGGGCCTGCTGGGCCTGCTGGCCGCTGGCTGCCGCCAGGTTGTCCAGGTAATGGTCGTGGCAGTAACGAACCAAAGTGGCCGATTCGGCTAGGCGTGCGTATGCGTCCTGAATCTCACGCTCGATCTCCTCGATGGACACCTGCCGCTCCTCGCTATGCCCATACCGGAGATTGGCAAACTATCGGCACGAACGCCTCCCTTAATGGCAATATTTCACGAACGCGCCGATGCTGAAAGGTACGCGGGTTTAGTCCGCTCGGCGGGCCTGGCCACCCGGCTCGCGGTCCTCGCCAAGGTCGGTGGCGAGAGCGCGGAACGCTTCATCCCGGGTCGGCCTGGCCAGCCATTGCTGGCGGACAAGATGACGCTATCAGGGCCGGCCCGCGGCGAGCGCGGCAGGGCCGCGACGGGCCGGGAAAGGCCCGCCATTCACCGCGGGGGCGAGCCCGCCGGACAGAGCGCGCGACGCTATGGAGCACTTCTCAACCAGATAACGAAAAGTTACGATCCGGTCTAGGAGCGGTCACGCCGGTGGCCGCGTCGAACGAGAGGCACCCCCGATATGCATCTTCGTTCCCCCCGACTGCTCGGCCGCGCGTTAATCGCATCGGTGCCGGTCCTGGCGCTGGCCCTGGCCTTCGGGCCGGCCGCGGGCGCCAGCACCGCTGGCGCTTCCCCGGGCGCCCGCGCCGCTGCGGCCGCGCGCACCGCACTGGAGCACCTCGCGATCGGCCAGCACGGCTTCGATCAGCGGGTAGCCGGGCACGCGCGCAAGGTCGACGGCCTGACCCAGGTGCAGAGCGGCAACTGGTCGGGCTACGCGGACACGGGCAGCGGATTCGCCAGCGTGACGGGCTCATGGACCGAGCCCTCGGCTAGCTGCACCCGGACGACCTCGCTCGCGGCGTTCTGGGTCGGCATCGACGGCTACAGCAGCGACTCGGTGGAGCAGGACGGCACGCTGGTCGAGTGCTACCAGGACCACGCCTATTACTACACGTGGTGGGAGATGTACCCCACCAATGCCATCCAGGTGGTGGGCACCAGCCTGCGCCCGGGTGACAGCATCTCGGCCTCGGTGGTCCGCAGCGGCACCAGCTACACGCTGAAGGTCACCGACTCCACGCACACCGCGAACAGCTTCACCACCACGCAGACGTGCTCGGGCTGCGCGAACTCGAGCGCCGAGTGGATCGCGGAGGCGCCCAGCGGCTCCAGCGGCGTCTACCCGCTGTCCGACTTCGGCAGCTGGACGCTGAGCGGCGCGACGGTGAAGGAAGGCTCGACCTCCGGCGTGATCTCCTCGTTCACCGACGACGAGATCACCATGGTCGACTCCTCCGGGCGCGTGGAGGCCCAGCCAGGGTCGCTCAACGGCAGCGGCAATGGCTTCGGCGTCACCTGGGAGCGCAGCACCTGACCCATTGGTGACCCGAACGCACCGCCTCGGGGCGGGTCAGTCCGGATCGGCCGGGCTGGCCCGCCCCTTGATCTCGGCCAGCGCGGCCAGGCCGGCCCGCAGCCCGGCCAGCTCGGCGGGCGAGATCACCTCCGCCAGCCTCGCGTCCACCTCCGCCACCCCGGCGCTCACCGCGGCGGCGGCCGCGCGCCCGCGCTCGGTGAGCTCGATCACGACCCGGCGCCGGTCCTCCGGGTTGACCCGCCGGGTCAGGTAGCCGCGCAGCACCAGGGTGTCGATGAGCTGGCTCGCCGCCTGCTTGGTGACCCCGAGCCCGCGGATCATGTCAGCCGCCGACCCGCCCCAGTTGGCCATGCCGCCCAGCACGAACGGCCCGTTGCGGGGCAGGTCGTCGAACCCGGCCGCGGCCAGGCGGGCCGTGATGGCCTGCGCGTAGCTGCCCCGGGCCGCCCGCATCAGCGCGGGGATCGACGCCTCGCCCGGGTCCGGGATCATGGCGGAAGCCTAGGCAGCGGACAGCCGCTTAGTCAAGCTACTTGACAGTTAGCCAGGGGGTGAGCAGGTGCCGCGGACCGCCGGGCCGCGCTGGCCGGCCCGGCGGCTACGGCTGGCGGGCGACCAGGATGTCGCGCACGATCGCCTGGTCCACGCGATGGCCGAACGCCAGGTAGGGCCCGGAGCCCAGGGGAACCAGGCCGGCGCCGGCCAGGATCTCCGCCGCCGCCTCACGCCGGGCCACCCGGGTGTTCCAGGCGATTCCGCACGCGCCGCCGCGGCGCAGCAGCCGGGCCCAGACCGGCGCCGCCTCGGCCAGCAGGCCGGCCGGGCTGCGGGCCAGGCCCCGGGCCGCCGTGCGGCTGCCGTGCTGGACGCCGTAGGGGGCGTCGGCCACGATCAGGTCGAACGAGGCGGGCCGGAAGAACTCCAGCGCCCGCGTGGTGTCGGCGTTGACCACGTCCAGGTGCTGGGTCACCCCGGCCAGGTAGTCCTCCTTCGCCGCCGCCAGGCTGATCTGCAGCCGCCGCGCCGCGACCTTCCGGTCGCGGCGCACGGGCCCGAGTTCCGCGTGGTGCTTGACCCGCTTGCGCTTCAGCCAGGTCTGGATGAACGCCGCGTACGCCTCGAAGTCCTTCTGGTCGAGATCGATGCCGGCCGCGTCGAACCCGTACATGAGGGCCTGGCTGAGGGTGGTCCCGCGCCCGCAGAGCGGATCGAGCACGGTGAACTGCCGCTCCAGCATGGCGCCGGCGAACGCCGACGACAGCAGCGTCACGTTGAGCAGCAGCTTGGTGAACTGCTCGTTGGTCTTGCCCGGGTACTTCGGGATCGTGATCAGGTCGTCGTCGAACCGGTCCAGCGGGTGCAGCCCGACCGGCCGCAGCAGGTCACCCTCGACCCCGAACAGCGCGTAGGCCGACGACAGGTTGGCCAGCAGCGCTGCGTCCCGGCCGTCGATGCGGTCGGCGGTGAAGGTCACGTACGGCACGCCGGCGATCGTGGTCTGCGCCACCTCGCCGATCCGGCCGCCCAGCACGGACTGGCTGAACACCTGAAGTTCGGCCTGGGTCAGCGCGGTCGCCGCGCCCGAGTAGACGCGGTTGGCCGAGGGCAGGATCAGCAGCGCGTACCGGGCCATGCGTCATTCCTACCCGCCACGGCGGCCGCGTGCGGGCTCAGCGGACGTCGAGCGCGGCCAGCCCGCTCAGGTCGACGCACCGGTACTGGCGTCTCGCGACGATCACCATGAGCACGCTGGCGCAGTGGCGGCAGCGGGCCACGGTGCCCGGTGCGTCCAGGTACACCACGGCCTGCGCCACCGGGGCCCGGGCGCCGCAGGCCGCGCAGGTGCCCTCCGCGGCGGTCATCTCGGTGCCGAACACCTCGTGCAGCAGGCCGCCGATCGCGTTGCCGTCCAGGGCTTCCATCAGCCTCCTCCCGTGGCGCCGAACCGTTCGGTCTTGACCCGGCCCGCCGGGTAGCCGAGCCCGGTCAGGGCCCCGGCGACGGTCTCGACGAAGCTGGTCGGGCCGCACACGAACGCCAGCGGATCCTGGCCGGCCGGCCAGGCCACGTCGGCCAGCAGGGCGGCATCGGCCCGCCCCGCGTGACCGCGCCAGCCCGGCGGCCGGACCCGGGTCAGCGTGTAGATCACCTCGACACCACCGCCGGAGCGTGAAAGCTCGTCGCGGTAGATCACGTCGGCGAGCGAGCGAGCCGAGTACAGCAAGCGGGTCGCGGTGGTGGCGCCGGAGCGCTGCCGGTACCGCAGGATCGACCGGAGCGGCACCACCCCCGAGCCGCCCGCCGCGAGCAGCAGCGGGCCGCCGTCCTCGGGCGCCCAGACGAAGTACCCCCCGATGGGCCCGCGCAGCTCGAGTTCGTCGCCGACCCGCAGCTCGTCGGTGAGGTAGGGCGAGACCTCGCCGTCGTCCAGCCGCTCGACGGTGATCACCACCGGCTCGCCGGGCGCCGAGGCGATCGAGTACGAGCGCTCCGCGCGGTAACCGTCCTCGGCGGTGAGCCGGACGTCCAGGTGCTGGCCGGCCTGGTGGCCGGGCCAGCCGGGAACCTCCAGCGTGATCGTCACCGCCCGCGCCGTCTCCCGGGTGATCGCGGACACCGTCGCGATCTGCCAGGTCAGTCGCCCGCGTACCGCTGTTCCCGCCATGGGTCCCCGTACATGTGATAACCGTAGGTCTCCCAGAAGCCGGGCTCGTCGGCGTCGAGCAACTCCAGGCCCCTGACCCACTTGGCGCTCTTCCAGAAGTACAGGTGCGGCACCAGCAGCCGGGCCGGGCCGCCGTGCTCGGGCGCCAGCGGGCTGCCGTCATAGCCGAAGGCAAGCCAGGCCTGGCCGCCCATGACGTCCGGCAGCGGCAGGTTCGTCGTGTAGCCGCCGTCGCAGAAGGCCAGCACGTAACGGGCGTCGTGCTCGACCTGGGCCAGCAGCGTGTCCACGGACACCGCCTGCCACACCGTGTCGAGCTTGGACCAGCGGGTGACGCAGTGGATGTCGGTGGTGACGGTTTCGTCCGGCAGCGAGCGCATCTCGGCCCAGGTCCACGACTTGGCCGGCTGCCCGGCCCGGGTGATCGAGAACGACCACTTCTCCGGCGGGGTGTGCGGGGTCGGCCCGGCCGACAGCACCGGGAAGTCGGCGGTCACGTACTGTCCGGGCGGCACGCGGCCCTCCTGGCCGGCCGGGGTGCGCCGGCGGCCGTGGAATCCGCGGGACACTGGGCTCATGCCGTCGTCTCCCTTCGCCAGGCGGCGCTGGCGGGAAGCGCTCGCTAGGCCCAAGCCTATCGCGGGCGCTGATCTTGCCTAGATCCCGCGGCGCATCCCGCCCCCGGCGGCGCACCCCGCTCCCGGCGGCGCACCCCGCCCCCGGCGGCGCACCCCGCCCCCGGCGGCGCACCCCGCTCCCGGCGGCGCATCCCGCTCCCGGCGGCGCATCCCGCCCCCGGCGGCGCACCCCGCCCCCGGCGGCGCACCCCGCGCCCGCGCCGCGGCGCACCCCGCTCCCGCGCCGCGGCGCACCCCCCTCCCGCGCCGCGGCGCGATCTTGCCTGGATGACCAGGGCACGGCTGGGTAGAGGCTTTCAGATGGACCCGGCGGACGTACTGCGGCAGATCGCGTTCCAGCTCGAGCGCGCGGGCGCGCCGTCGTACCGGGTGCGGGCGTTCCGGCGGGCCGCCCGGACCATCCGCGAGCTTCCGGCAGCCGAACTCGAGCGCCGGATAGGCGCGGCCACGCTGCAGGAACTGCCGGGGATCGGCCCGGTCACAGCCGCCATCATCGCGCAGGCGGCCGACGGGCAGCAGCCGGCCTACCTGACCCGGCTGCTCGACGAGGCGGAGCCCGCCCAGCCGACGGCCGTGCGCGCGGCACTGCTCGGCGACTGCCACACGCACTCCGACTGGTCCGACGGCGGCAGCCCGCCGGAGGAGATGGCCGAGGCCGCCCGCGGCCTGGGCCACGACTGGATCGCGCTGACCGACCACTCGCCGCGGCTGACCGTGGCGCGCGGCCTGTCCGCCGCGCGGCTGGAGGAGCAGCTTCGCCTGGTCGCGCGGCTCAACGACGCGCTGGCCCCGTTCCGGATCCTGACCGGGATCGAGGTCGACATCCTGGATGACGGCGGGCTCGACCAGCGCGAGGACCTGCTCGCGCGGCTCGACGTCGTCGTGGCCAGCGTGCACTCCAAGCTGCGGATGCCCGCGGAGCCGATGACCGCCCGGATGCTGGCCGCGGTGCGCAACCCGCACGTCGACGTGCTCGGGCACTGCACCGGCCGGATGATCGCCGGGCGGGGCCGGCCGGAATCGGCGTTCGACCCCGCGGCGGTCTTCGCCGCGTGCCGCGAGCATGGCGTCGCGGTCGAGATCAACTGCCGGCCCGAACGCCAGGACCCGCCCGACCGGCTGCTGGTGGCCGCGGCCGAGGCGGGCTGCGTGTTCTCGATCGACACCGACGCTCACGCCCCCGGGCAGCTCGACTGGCTGGACGGCGGCTGCGTGCGGGCCGAGCGCTGCGGCATCGCGCCCGGGCGGGTGATCAACACCGGCAGCGCCGCCGACGTCGCCGCCCGGTCGCGGCGCTGACCGCCCGGGGCGCCATTCTCCCTGGTAGCGCGCTGCGTGGTTGTCCCGATGCACGAGTAAGCGCGGCCGGCCCACCGTCACCGGGCGCGGATACCCGAGCCGGGAGGAACGAGGCAGAATGCTGAAGCGCGAATGGGGCAAGCTGACCACGGGGCTGCGGGCGCCCGCCATGCACGCGCAGCCGCAGACCACGAAGGCGCCGGCCGCGGGCCCGGCGATCCTCGCGCCCGGATGGGAGATCCTGGCTCCCTCGGGAGACACCTCGGGCGCCGAGGACACCGCGGCCATCAACGGCGCGCTGGCGGGCCTGCCCGCGGGCGGCACGCTGAGCCTCGCCGCCGGGATCTTCTACACCAGGGGCCCGGTCGTTCCCGGCCCGGGCCAGCACATCGCGGGCCTGCACGGCGCGTCGCCCAGCGGCGACGGGGCGTCGCAGGACTACGGCACGGTGATCAGGCCGGTGGGCTCATGGTCCACCACCTACCCGGTGGCCGGCGTGATCAGCTATCCGGCGGCGCAGTGCCAGGGCGACCTCACCGACCTGTGGATCGACGGCCGTTCGGCCCCGCCGGATGTGGACGGGGTCGCGGCCTACGGCGGCGCCAACGCCGTCACCGTCCGCAACGTCGGCGTCAGCGCCGCGACCGGCCACGGCTTTTCGCAGTACCCGGACGGCTCCGTGACGGTGGACGGCTGGCACCTGAGCGCCTGCCTGGCCCAGGATTGCCGGGGGGACGGGTTCTGCGGTGCGTACACGGACGCCACGCTGGTGGACTGTCACGCGCAGGGCTGTGACGGTGACGGCTTCAGCATTCACGGATCGAACGTGAAGCTCATCGGCTGCCGCGGCGACCTGTGCGCGAACGGGTTCACCCTGGACGTGCCGGGCGGCGGCGGCTACAACGACGCCACGGTCCTGAGCGGCTGCGGCACCCAGCGCAACGCGAACAACGGCCTCAACGTGATCAACTCCTCGGCCGGCGGGGCTGCCGCCCGGTCCCCGGTCCTGGTGGACGCGTGCTCGTTCGGCGGCGACGGCACGGCCAAGGCGGCCGGGACCGCGTTCGCGGGCATCTGCGTCCAGGGCCGGAACATCGTCATGATCGGCTCGGTGTCGGTCACGGTCAACACCGTCGACGTGAGCGGCGGCTGCCCCGACTACGGGCTGCGCACGGCGGCCGCGGGCCCGGCGGTGCCGATCCTGGTCACCGTCGGCACCGGGCTGCTCAACGGAGCGGTCGCGCCGCACAAGAACGGGGCGCCGGCCGCGGCCTTCTACCTCAGCCCGGGCGTGTACGGCGCGACCGGGTACCGCCCGGCCAGCGTCGGATCGCCGTGAACGGTGATTAACTGCCTGGTCACGGGGTAGCCGGTGGCGCATGTCGTCCACCAGCAGCCCTCTGCTCGACCGGTACCGGCTCGAGGAGCCGATCGGGGCCGGCGGCTTCAGCGAGGTCTGGCGCGCGACCGACGACGTCTTGCAGCGGCCGGTGGCGGTCAAGATGCTGCACCCGGTGTACGCGAGGCACGCGGGACGACGGCCTGGCGGGCATGGCACCGGCCGGGCCGGCGCACACCCTGACCATTCGCCCGGCGCCGGGACGGCACGTGGCCGGGGGCCGGGCGGCCCGCCGCGTCGCCGTCGCCGCCGTCATGGCCACGGGAAGGGCAGCCACGGCCGCGGCAACAACGGCAACGGCGACAGCCAGAGCTGATAGCCGGGCCAGGCCGGGTTAGGCCGTCCCTGGCCGGTCAGGCCCGGCCACCTTTGGCGGCCAGAACGGGCCGCAGATTGGTGACCGAGATGCGGTCCGCGAAGTCAGTCCGGCCAGGGCCGGCGGCGACCGCGCACGGTCCATGGTCGCCGTCTCCCGCCACGGGCTGCGTGCCGCGAAGCCGCACCCGATGACCGGCCGCTTTCCGCGGCGGGATCGGTCTTTATCCGAAAAGGCTTCCGTTTTTGCTGCTCATGCTGGTGCGTCCGAGGTGCAACGGAAGGCTGTGATTTGCGGGGCGGACGGGACGTGGCCTGGCGGAGCTTAGCAGGCCGGCGCGTGGTTTGGTCCCTGGTGACGGGTTTCCCGAACGGGGTGGCCGGCCCGTCGCTAGGCTCCCGCACAGTTGTCAGGCGCTCCGCAGGTTGCCCCCGTTACCTGCCCCCGTGAGCGCGTCCTGCTCGGAGAGGAGCCCGTTGGGCCAGCACAGAAAGCCGTCTCGGATCCGGCTTCCCCAGGCACCGCCTGCTGCCGTTGCCGCCGCACCCACGCTGGCCGGCGTGGCCGCGGCGGCTTTTCTTTCGCAGCAGATGCCTGCCACCCCCATCGTCGCTGCCGCCGCGTCGCACCAGGCCGCGTCGCACCAGGCGGTGCTGGACGCGGCCTACACGCCGGGCATGTCCTCCGCCCAGCGGGCGGTGGCAATCCGCCAGGCCCAGCTGACCGCGATGCGGCGGGCCTGGCAGAGCAAGTCACAAGCCCCCGCCTTCCCCACCACGTACACGGTCAAGTCCGGTGACTCGCTGTCCGCGATCGCCGGGCGCGTGTACCACAACGCAGACGCCTGGCCGGTGCTGTACTGGAGGAACCATGACCAGATCCGGTGGGCCGACGACATCCAGATCGGCCAGGTCCTCCGCGTCCCGGCCGAGCCCGCCACGATCCCGGCCCCGCCGGCGCAGCTAGCGCCGCCGGCCCCGCCGGCGATCACCACGACCGCCGCCTTCCGGCCGAAGCACGCCAGCACCGCCCCGGTGCAGGCGCAGTCCGCTCCCGCCCCGGCCGCGCAGTCCGCGCCCGCGCCGGCCGCCCCCGCACCGGCCGGCTCGTCCGACGGGCCATGGCCGGGTGGCGCGTTCGGCAACTGCGTGGTGGAACGCGAATCCGGCGGCAACCCCAACGTGATGAACGCGAGCGGCCACTACGGGCTGTATCAGTTCAGCGCGTCCACCTGGGCCGAGTACGGAGGCAACCCGGCCGACTTCGGCAACGCCTCGGTCGCCGAGCAGGAAGCCGTGTTCATGAACGCCCTGGCTCGCGGCGGCGAGTTCAACTGGGCACCCTACGACGGCTGCTGACCAGGCCGGAATGCTCCGGGCCGCCGCCCCGGCGGCGGCCCGGAGCAGGCCGGCGCCGGCCCGGCTGACGGGTCCTTGGCCGCTTATCTAGCGCCCACCTGACGTTAACCGTGACGCCATCTAATGTTCACCATGCTCCCGTACTCATAATTGGGCACTCGCCGCCGAAGGAGTCAGCCGGACCACCGGCGCGGCGGCGATAGGGTGCAGGCACCCGAGTGAGGAGCATGGGTCGGTGGCGCAGCGATACCGCGTACTGCTGGCCGTGGCTGCCGCGGTACCGGTCATGCTGGCGGCGGCGTGCAGCAGCGGCCCCGGGAGCGCGCAAGCCACGAACGAGGTGACCGCGCCACCCGCGTCCAGCTCGGGGGGCGGGATTCCGTTAACGCCCGCAGCGGCACCGCAAACCCTCTCCGAAACCGGCAGCACGCTGCTGTTCCCCCTGATGGGCGCCTGGGCCGCGGCCTATCACCAGCAGCACCCGAGCGTGACCATCACTACCGCCGCGACCGGCTCGGGAACCGGGATCAAGGCCGCGTCCGCCGGGACCGCCAGCATCGGCGCCTCCGACGCCTACCTGTCCAGCGGTGACCTGGTGAAGAACCCGGCCCTGCTCAACATCCCGCTGGCGGTCTCGGCCCAGCAGGTCAACTACAACCTCCCGGAACTGCCGCCTGGCGTCCACATCAAGCTGGACGGCGCCGTGCTCGCGCAGATGTACGCCGGGACGATCACGACCTGGAACGACCCGGCCATCGCCGCGCTCAACCGGGGCGTGGCGCTGCCGAGCCTGAGGGTGGTGCCGCTGCACCGGTCGGACGGTTCGGGAGACACGTTCCTGTTCACCAGCTACCTGTCGACCCACTCCGCGGGCTGGAACCGGCTGATCGGCTACGGCACGAGCGTGGCCTGGCCAGCCGTCCCCGGAGCGCAAGCCGAGCAGGGCAACGCGGGCATGGTCTCGGGGTGTCAGGCGACGCCCGGCTGCGTGGCCTACGTCGGGATCAGCTACCTGTCCCGCGCGCTCGCCGACCGCCTGGGCGAGGCGCAGCTGGCCAACACGCTCGGCCAGTACGAGCTGCCGACGCCGGTCACGATCAGCGCCGCGGTGGCGAGCTTCGTGTCCGCCACGCCCGGCAACGAGACGATCTCCATGGTCGACGGCCCAGCGGCCGCCGGCTACCCGATCGTGAACTACGAGTACGCGATCGTGAGCGTCCGGCAGCCTGGCGCCGCCGCGGCGCGCGACCTCAAGGCGTTCCTGCACTGGGCGATCACCACCGGGAACGCCGCGCAGTACCTGGGCCAGGTCCGGTTCCAGCCGCTGCCAGGCCCGGTGGTGGCCCTGTGCGACGCGCAGATCGCGAAGATCGGCTAGCCGGGAAGGAAGTGGCGTGATGACGGTCAGGTCCGCGTCGCCCGGTTCTCCGGCGGCGAGCCAGCCTGCGGGCCAGCATCCGGCCGGCGCGGCGCACGCCGCTTCCCCGGGCCCCGCCGCGCCGCGGCGCCGGGCCGGACGTCGCCTGCGCTCGGCGGCCACGCCTACCCGGCTGCGCGTCCTCATGATCGGCCTGCTGCTGGCCGCGCTGGCCTGGGGCGCCGCGGGCGCGTGGACCGTGGCCCAGCACGCCTCGGCCGCCCGCGACGTGGTCACCACCAGCGAGCCGCTCAGCCTGAGCGCCCAGCAGATGTACCGGTCCCTGTCCGACGCGGACGTCACCGCCACCACCGCGTTCCTGGCCGGCCCCGACGTGCCGCTGGCGGCGCGCCAGCGTTACCAGGCCGACATCGCCCAGGCCGCCACCGACCTCAGCGCGCTGAAGGACGCGGCCGCGCCGGGGTCGGGCCGGACGTTGCCGGCCGGCCTGACCACGGTCTCGACCGCGCTGCCGGTCTACACCGGGTACGTGGCGCAGGCCCAGACCGAATACGCGCTGGGCTACCTGCTGACCGGCGGTTCCTTCATGCAGGTCGCCTCCGAGGTGATGCACCTGACGCTGCTGCCCGCGGCCCGGGCGGTCTACGGCCAGGAGAACGCCGGCCTGACCGCAGCCAGCGCCCGCGCGACCGGCCTGCCGTGGATCGCCGTGGTCCTGGTGCTCGCGATTGGCATCGGCGTCGTGCTCTACCGGGTGCAGCGCTGGCTGTGGCGGCACTCCCACCGGGTGGTCAACTACGGGCTGGTGACCGCGACGGCGGTGCTGGCCGCTGGCGCCCTGTGGCTGGCGGTCGCGTTCGTGGTGGCGCGGGCGGACCTGCAGCGCGGCGTCGGGCACGGCTCGGCCCCGGCGGAGACGCTGGCCCAGGCGGCCATCGACACCCAGCAGATCCGCGGGGACGAGATCCTCAACCTGATCTCCCGCAGCGGCGACGCCACGTTCGTGGCCGACTTCGGCTCCGTGCGCGCGCAGCTGGGCCCCGGGCCCGGCACGCTGCTGACGAACGCGGCCGGCTCGTCGCCGGCCGGCGCGGGCACCCTGTGGGCGGCGGCCGCGGCGCGGGACGTCCAGCCCTGGTATGCGGTTAACGATCAGGTCTACCGCCTCGACGCGCAGGCTCGCTACGCGCAGGAGACCCGGCTGGTGATCGGGTCCGGACCGGGCAGCTCGGCCACCGGGTTCGGCCGGGTGGAGGCCGATCTCAGCCGCGCGATCGCGGCCGACCAGGTGATCTTCCACGCCGACGCGACCGCGGGCAGCGACGCCTTCTCCGGCCTGGAGGCGGGGATCATCGTGGCCGCGCTGCTAATGGCACTCTGCTGCGCCTGGGGCTTGTCCGTCCGGCTCGCGGAGTACCGGTGAGCGCGTCCGGCCGGGCCGCGGTTACCCCGGACCAGGCTGCCGCCGCCGTCGCGGCCGCGGTCGCCGAGCGCGACACCATCCAGCAGAACCTGCTGGACCTGGACGGCAGCTTCGGCAAGCGGCTACTCGCCGGGGCGACGCTGGCCGGCGAGACCAGGCGGCGCTGGGAGGACGCCTCGGCCGGCCTGGCCACCCTGTGGGAGACCTTCACCGCCTATTCCGCGGTCGTGGACCGCGCCGCCGAGATCGTGGCAGGCGCGCGGCGCGTCCCTGGCCGGACGCTGCCGGAGCTGACCGCTCTCCTGAACGGGCCGTCGGTGCGGCTCGCGGCCGGGGCGTCGGCGGTGGCCCGGGGGGAGCTCACCGCCGCCGCGGCCGAAGCCGTCACCCCCGCGGCGGCGGTGCAGCAGATGCGGCGTGCCTTCGCCGCCGTCGCTGAGGTGGTCGGGGCGGCCGAGAACGTCTGGAACGAGATGTCCGACCAACTCCAGCAGGTGGCGGCCGATCTGAGCGCGGCCAGGCAGCAGGCGGGCGGCCTGGACGACGACGCGCTCAGCGGCGCCCTCGCGCTGGCCGAGGCCGACCTCGGCCAGCTGCGGCAGGTGGTCAACACCGATCCGCTGGCGCTGTGGCAGAGCGGCCAGGCGGACACCACGCGGCTTGACCGGCTGCGGGCCCGGGCTGCGGCCGCGGTGGCCAGGGCCGCCGAGCTGACGGCCCTGCGCGAGAACTCCGGGCAGCGCATCGCCGCCGTCACGGCCGCGGTCTCGGCCGCGCGGGATGCCTGGCAGGATGCCATGGCCGAGCGCGAGCGGGCCGCCGCCCGGATCGCCGCCGTGCTGCCCGATCCGCCCGACGTCAGCGGCCTGGCCGGCCGGCTGGCGGCCCTGGACTCGCTCCAGGTCGCGGGACGCTGGACCAGGCTGGCGGCCGAGGTTGACGAGCTCGAGCGCCAGGCGGCCGCGACGGCCAGGGAATGCGGCGACGCGCAGCGGCGGGCCGCCGAGTTGCTGGACCGGCGGGACGAGCTGCGCGGGCTGCTCGGCGCCTACCAGGCCAAGGCGGCCCGGTTCGGCGCCGCGGAGGACAGTGAACTCGACGCGCGCTTCGACCGCGCGCACGACCTGCTGTGGACCGCTCCGTGCGACCTGTCGGCGGCGGCGGACGCGGTGACCGGCTACCAGCAGGCCGTGCTGACACTGAGCGAACGGGGGCCACGGCCATGACCACGATGACGACGACCTGTGCCGACTGCGGCGGGACCATCGAGGGCGGCTACTGCAGCACGTGCGGCCTGGCCGCCGCGCCCGCGTCCTCGGCGGCCAGCACAGCGTCCCTGGCCCGCCCGCCTGCCGTGCGCCCTGCCCCGCCGCCCGGCGCCCCGCGTCCCGGCGCGGCCGCCCGGCCCGGCTCCGGCCCGGGCGCGGCAGGCTCGGCGCCGTCAGCTGGTAGCACGGGCAGCGGCCCGGGCGGCGGCGGCTCGGGCGGCGGCGGCCCGGGCGGCGGCGGCACAGGCAGCGGCCCGGCCGGCGGCCGCACCGGCAGCCGCCGGCTGCGCGGCAGCAGCCGGGCGTCTCGCGGGCACCTGGGCGCCGGACTGGTGGAGATCCCGCCGGTGCCGGCCGGGGACCCGGCCGAGGCGGTGCTGGCCAACCCGCTGGTCGCCGAGAGCAAGCGATTCTGCGGCCTGTGCGATCGCCCGGTCGGGCGCAGCCGGGACGGCCAGCCGGGCCTGGTCGAGGGGTTCTGCCCGAACTGCGGCAACCGGTTCTCGTTCGCCCCCAAGCTGGACCGCGGCGAGCTCGTGGCCGGGCAGTACGAGGTGCTCGGCTGCCTGGCGCATGGCGGCCTGGGCTGGATTTACCTGGCCATGGACCGTCACCTCGGCAACCGTTGGGTCGTGCTCAAGGGCCTGCTCAACACCGGCGACGCCGGGGCCCAGGAGGCGGCGGTGGCGGAGCGGCGGTTCCTGGCCGAGGTCGAGCACCCGAACATCGTCGGCGTGTACAACTTCGTGCAGCACGCCGACCGACGCACCGGCGAGCCGGCCGGCTACATCGTGATGGAGTATGTGGGCGGCAAATCGCTCAAGGAGATCCTGCTCGAGCGCCGCCGCTCCGGCGAGTCGCTGCCGCTGGCCACGGCGCTCGCCTACGCGATCGAGGTGCTGCCCGCGCTCGGCTACCTGCACAGCCGGGGCCTGGTGTATTGCGATTTCAAGCCGGACAACGTCATCCAGACCGAGGAGCAGCTCAAGCTCATCGACATGGGCGGGGTGCGCCGGATCGACGATGACGACAGCGCCATCTACGGCACGGTCGGCTATCAGGCGCCGGAGATCGCCACCGTGGGGCCGTCGCCGTCCTCCGACCTGTACACCGTCGGCCGCGCCCTGGCCGTGCTGACCTTCGATTTCGCCGGCTACCAGGGCCGGTACGCGGGCAGCCTGCCCGACCCGGCGACGGTGCCGCTGCTCGCCGGGCAGGAGTCGTTCCTGCGGGTGCTGCGGCGCGCTACCGATCCCGATCCCGACCGCAGGTTTGCCTCGGCCAGCGACATGGCCGACCAGCTGACGGGGGTGCTGCGGGAGGTGCTGTCGGCCGCCGACGGCAAGCCCCGGCCGGCCTTCTCCACGCTGTTCAGCCCGGAACTGCGCGCGATCGGGGTTGGCGGTACCTTCGCCGGGGACGGGGCCGCGCCGCCGCCCCCCGACCCGGCGGAGATCGTGGGCAGGCTCCCGGTGCCGCAGGTCGACCCCGCCGACCCGGCGGCCGGCTACCTCGCCACGCTCAGCACGCTCGACCCGGCCCAGCGTGACGAGGCGCTGACCGCGGCCGCGGCCGGGCGCCCCGGGATCCCGGCGGAGGTGGCCGAGTCCGCGGAGACCCGGCTGGCCCTGGCCCGCGCCCGCATCGTCACCGGCGACCTGGCCGGCGCCGAGGAGGTGCTCGCGGGCCTGGCCACCAGTGACCAGGCGGACTGGCGGACGGCGTGGTACTACGGGCTGCGCCACCTGGCCGCGGGCATGCCGGGCGACGCCCGGACCGCGTTCGACGCCGTCTGCGACGCGCTGCCCGGCGAGCTGGCCGCCAAGCTGGCGCTCGGGCTGGCTGCCGAGGCCGCCGGAGACCTCGCCGCGGCTCAGCGGTACTTCCGGCTCGTGCTGACCGTGGACCCCTCCTACGTCAGCGCCGCGTTCGGCCTGGCCCGCGCCCGGCTCGCTGACGGCGACACGGCCGGCGCGATCGGGGCGCTCGCCGCCGTGCCCGACACGTCCAGTCACCACCTGGCCGCGCAGGTCGCCGCGGTGCGCATCCAGGTGTCGTCCCGGCCGCCGGCCCGGGTGTCGCCCGACGACCTGCGGCAGGCCAGTACTCGGCTTACCCAGCTCAAGCTCGACGCGATCCAGCTGGAACTGCTCACCGCCGAGGTGCTGCGAGCCGGGCTGGAGTGCGTGGCCGCCGCCGGGGCGGCGGGCGGCCAGCTGCTCGATTGCGAGTTCACCGAGCGCGCGCTGCGGTTCGGCCTGGAGCGCAGCTACCGGGCCCAGGCCCGGCAGGCCCGCGACCCGCGCCGCCGGATCGAGCTGGTGGACCTGGCCAACCACATCCGCCCGGGAACCTGGTCATGACCGCGGGGGACCCGGCGCCGGCCGAGACCGTGCCGTGCCCGTCCTGCGGCTGGCCCGTCCGCCCGGGGGACAATTTCTGCGAGGCGTGCCAGACGGAACTCGCGCCCGCGGTGGTGAGCGGGCAGCTTCCGCGCACCGCCGTGTGCCCGTCCTGTCAGTCGGCCGAGATCACCCCGGACGGCTACTGCGCATCCTGCGGCCGCCGGGTGCCGTCGAGCCGCGATCACACCGAGATCGACCTCGGGCTGGTGGCCGGCGTGACCGACCGGGGCCTGCGACATCACCGGAACGAGGATGCGATGGCGCTGGCCACCGCCGAGCTGCCCGGCGGCCCGGTCGCGATGGCGGTGGTCTGCGACGGCGTCTCCACCACGCGCCGGCCCGATGAGGCGTCGCTGGCGGCGGCGCAGGCGGCGGTGCGGGTGTTGCTGGCCGCGGCGCGGACCGGGGGTGACCTGGCCGAAGCGTCCAGGAACGGGGTCGCCGCGGCCCGGGACGCCGTGATCGCCCTCGAGGACCGGCCAGCAGATGGGCCGCTCGACCCGCCGTCGGCCACGTTCGTGTCCGCGGTGATGACCAGCGAGGCCGTGACGCTGTGCTGGCTCGGGGACAGCCGCGGCTACTGGCTGGGCGCCGGTTCCGCCGCCCAGCGGCTCACCCGGGACGACTCGGTGGCCGGGGAGATGGTCGCGGCGGGCCTGCTGTCCGAGGACGAAGCGCTCGCGCTGCCCCAGGCTCACGTGGTGACCGGCTGGGTCGGCGCGGACCTGGGCGGCGCCGCGCCGCACGTGGCGCGGTTCGAGCCGCCTGGCCCTGGTGTCCTGCTGCTGTGCTCGGACGGGCTGTGGAACTACCAGCCCGAGGCGGCCCGGCTGGCCGAGATGGCGCTGCCCGGCGCGCTGACCGACCCGCTCGCCGCCGCCGGCACCCTGGTCAGCTTCGCCCTCGCGTCCGGCGGCATGGACAACATCACCGTGGTGCTGGCCCCCTATCCGCCCCAGCCCCGCTCGCCCGGAAGCCACGACGAGCCCGAGGAGCAGCCCGCCGATGAGCCATCCTGACTTCACCGTTGACGTCTCCCAGAACGAGTACCTGCCGGAAGGCGGCGACGACGTCAGCGCCATCGTCACGGTGACCTCCCCGGACGTCGGCGTCGCGGCGCCGGCGGCCGACGCCGGCAGCGCGGAGATCATCATCATCGACTGCTCCGGCTCGATGCGGTCGCCGCAGACCAAGATCGCCGAGGCACGCGCGGCCACCGCGGCCGCCGTGGACATGATCCGCGACGGCGTGGCGTTCGCCGTGATCGCCGGGACCGAGCGGGCGCAGCCGGTGTTCCCGCACGACGGCAGCCTGGCCGTGGCGGACGTGACGGCCAGGCAGTATGCGAAGCAGGCCGTGGCGGGCCTGATGCCGCGCGGCGGGACCGCGATCGGGCAGTGGCTGCGGCTAGCCCTTTCGATGTTCACCGCTCACCCCGCCACGCTTCGTCACGCGATCCTGCTCACTGACGGCCGGAACGAGCACGAGACCCCCGAGCAGCTGGGCTCGGCGATCAGCATGTGCGAGGGCGTGTTCAGCTGCGACTGCCGCGGCGTGGGCACCGACTGGGAGGTCGCCGAGCTCCGCCGGATCTCCTCCGCGCTGCTCGGCAGCGTCGACATCGTGCCCGATCCGGCCGGGCTCGCCGCGGACTTCGCGGCCATGATGCAGACCGCCATGGGCAAGCAGGTCGCCGACGTGGCGCTGCGGGTCTGGACGCCGCAGCGCGCCACCGTCCGGTTCGTCAAGCAGGTCGCGCCGGTGGTCGAGGACCTGACGGCCCGGCGCGCCGCGTCCGGCCCGCAGGCCGGCGACTATCCGACCGGCGCGTGGGGCAGCGCCGAAAGCCGCGACTACCACGTGCGGGTCCAGGTCGTGCCCGCCGCCGTCGGACAGGAGATGCTGGCCGCCCGGGTAAGCCTGGTGGCGGCCGGGCCCTCCGGCCCGGAGATACTCGGGCAGGGCCTGGTGCGGGCGATCTGGACCGACGACGAGGCGCTGTCGACGCGGATCAACCCGAGCGTGGCCCACTACACCGGCCAGGCCGAGCTGGCCCAGGCGATCCAGGAGGGGCTGGAGGCGCGCAAGCAGGGCGACGAGGAAACCGCCACCGCCAAGCTGGGCCGCGCGGTGGCGCTGGCCGAGCAGTCGGGCAACAAGGACACGGCCCGGCTGCTGGCCAAGGTGGTCGACGTGGTGGACGCGGCCACGGGCACCGTGCGCCTGAAGAAGAAGGTCGACGACGCCGACGAGATGGCCCTGGACACCCGGTCGACCAAGACGGTCCGGACCAGGAAGTAAGCGAGGCCGCCATGCCGGTCTGTCCCTCCGGTCACCAGAGCGCCAGCACCGACTTCTGTGACGTGTGCGGGATGCGCCTGGGCGTCCCGGCCCCGGCGCCCGGGCCCGCGGCCGCCCCGGCTACGCCGGCGCCCGCCCCGCCCGGGCCGGCATCCGCGCCCGGTTCCGCCGCCGCTCCGCCCGCGATCCCGCCCGCGCCCCCGGAGCCCTGCCCGCGGTGCGGGGCGGGCCGGACCGGGCCGTTCTGCGAGGCGTGCGGCTACAACTTCGCCGCGGGCGCCGGGCGCGTCGAAACCGTGCCCAGCCAGTTTTCCGCCGCCGCGCCAGCCCCGGCTGCCGCGCCCGCCCCGGGCCACGCGTCCGTGCCGGGCCAGTCCCCAGCACCCGCGCCGGGCCAGGCTCCCGCGCCGGGCGAGGATCCCGCGCCGGGCCAGTCTCCGGCCCCCGCGACCGCCCCGGGTCCGGCGCCCCCGCCCGTGCCGGGCCAGTCCCCAGCACCCGCGCCGGGTGCCACCGCGACCGGTTGGGTGGCCGTGGTGACGGCCGACCGCCCCTACTTCGACAGCGTGGTCGCCGCGGGCGGCCCGGAAGCGGCAGCACTGGAGTTCCCGGCCTACTGCCCGCAGCGCAGTTTCCGGCTCCAGGGGCCCGAGATGCGGATCGGCCGGCGCAGCGTGACCCGCGGGCTCGAGCCAGAGATCGACCTGACCGGGCCGCCCGCCGACCCGGGCGTCTCCCACCTGCACGCGGTGCTGATCGCCGAGCGGGACGGCGGCTGGACGGTCTTCGACGCCGGGTCGGCGAACGGCACTCAGGTCAACGGCAGCGAGATGCCCGCCGGGTCGCGGGTGCGGCTGCGCGACGGTGACCGCGTCTGCGTGGGGGCGTGGACGGTGCTGACGATCCATGCCGCGTAGGCGGCCGCCGGGCCGCCGCCCGGATGTGTCGTCCGGCCCGCGCCGGGTATGCCGGCACCGGGGACTCAACGCCAGAATCGGGGGGCAACGATGGCAGGCAAGTTCGTGCTGAAGAAGGGCGCCAGCGGTAAGTACCACTTCAACCTGCTCGCCGGGAATGGGCAGGTCATCGCGACCAGCGAGACCTACGAGAGCAAGGAGTCGGCGCTGAACGGCATCGACTCGGTCAAGACCAACGCGCCCGGCGCGAAGCTAGAGGACCAGACCGCCAGGTAAGCAGCCAGCCGCCACCGCCCGGCAGCGGCCGAGCGCTCGTGGTTGTACCGATGGTCATGCTGGTAGGCCCGGTCTTGGCGACCGGGCCTACCGTAAGCTTCTTGGTTCCCGACTAACCTAGAGGTCGTCGAAATCCCCTCCCCGCACTCCCTCGACGAAGGTTGTCCACTCGCTACGGCTATAGACGAGGACGGGGCCTTCGGGCGACTTGGAGTCGCCGAGAAAGACTGTGTCCCCGTCTGCAGCGACACGGATACAGGTGCCCGCGTTGCAGGTCCGCGCGACACGCCAGGACAGATCGCCGAGGGTCAGCGGATTAGAGGGTTGCATTGGCAATATCACTCCTTCTGGAAATGTATTGACTCAGCCGCTCGAAGCGGCCCTGGTTACCTGGGTCTTGTACCCATCCCGGACGTCGGTGATCAGGTTCGCGGAGTCACGCGGATTGAGGGCTTCGTCGCGTAGGTACTCGAGCGCCTCCCGGTACCGCGCGACCTCAACCGGGCGTTCCAGGTACTGGTTGGCGAAGAGTCCCTCGATGTATACGACGGGACGCTGCGGGCTCTGATCCGCGAATTCCAGGAAGTCGAAGTTGCTGTCCGTGCTTGCGTGGGCGCCCACCTTGAACGGAATGACCTGGATGGTGGCCTTACGCTCGCGGATGCAGGCCAGCATCTTGTCGAGCTGGGCTTGCATGATCGCGGGGCCGCCGACTTCCCGGCGCAGTACAGCCTCATCGAGCAGCGCCCGGAAGCTCGGGGGGGCTGGCAGCTCCAGCAGGTGCTGGCGGCGCATCCTGGCTTCCACGCGCAGGTCGAGCACGTCTGGCCCGATCTTCCGCACGATGCCCTTGATGATCTCTCGTGCGTACCCGGCGGTCTGCAGCAACGCGGACACGTGATACATGGAGTAGGACGTGATAGCCACCGCCTCCTGCTCCAGGCCAAGGAGAGGGTTGAACACCGCGTCACTCGCCCACCAGGCAGCCTGCCGGGACTGACGGGCCAGCTTCATTAGCTCGTCGGCTTCCGCCTGGTCGGCCAGGCCGTAGAGACGGCATAGATCCCGCACGTCTCTCGGGTTGGCCCGCCGCGCCCCGGTCTCCAGGCGACTGATCTTCGTGGCGGAGCACATCAGCCGCTCGCCTACTTGTTCGACGGTTAAGCCCAGTGCATTGCGGAGATCGCGCAGTCGTCTGCCCAGTTCACGCTGGCTGGCGACCGGGTTAGCATCCTTATCGGCCGCAATGCGTTTGGCCGCCGGTTGCCGGCGTCTTGCGGACGTGTTGCCATCGCCGGAGGCACTTGCCACGATGTCGCATGCTACACGGTCCGAGGTCCCCCCGGCAGTACCGAAGGCCTGGTTCTGACGCGTAGCGAGAGGTTCTGGACGAACTCGCGGCCCACTTTGCGCTGTCAGCAAGGGGTTTCGGCGCTATGAGGTTCTGGCGCAGCCGGGCCCCTGGCCGGGCGAATGGCGAACACTACCACAGTCGAAACCGTTCTGTGGCGAAAACCATTGGCAAATGCCAATCAGCGTGAGACCGTGATAACACGAGCGCTTACTGTGGCCGGGCCTCGGAGGGGGCCGGCCCCGGCGCGGAAGGAGGCTCGCTCGATTCCTGACCCCGGCTGGTGACGCCGGGGTGCCAGGACACCAGCTCTCAAACAAGCACGGCCGATGTTCGCCCATCGGCCGTGCCCAGTCACCAAGTCAGGCCCCATGAGAAGGATGGACCAGGTGATAGGGATCATGCTACCTGTCCCAATTGGGAATGCAAGGTACTTGCCCCTGGGTGCGCGCGCCCGCGACCCCGGCCTGCCTGGCCCTCCTGATCGGCAATCGCCGAAGGGAGGTGAGAACCATGCAGGCGGGAACTCAGGAGGTGCAGGGGACACAGATCGCCGTGCTGCTGGCCGCGATTGCAGTCGTGGCCTTCTGGCGCACGATCATCAAGTACCTGGTGATAGTGGTGGCCACCGCCATCCTCGCGACCTTAGGTTACGGCGCGATCGTGATCTGGCAGAACATGCACCACCACATCGCGGGTTAAGTGACGGTCTGCCGATCGGCTGATCGGCAAGTTGGCCATGAGGCCGGTCGGCAGGCGCGTGAGCGGCGGCGCGGGGAGCCGGGCCTCGTGTCATCCGCCCGCGGTGACCAGGGCCTGGTCGCCGATGGCGGCCCGCACGCGCAGCCGGGCCTGGTGCAGCCGGCTCTTGAACGCGGCCTGGCCCACCCCGGCGATCTCGGCGCCCTCCTGGGTCGACAGCCCCTCGACGTCACGCAGCACGATCGCCGTGCGCAGGTCGGGCGGCAGCCCGGCCAGGGCCCGGCCCAGCGCCAGGCGCAGCTCGCCCGCCTCGGCCTGCCGGGACGGGTCGTCGGCCGCGGGCGCGGGCAGCTGCAGTTCCCGCTCGCCGATCGGCACGTCCGCCGGGCGGCGGCTCCGCCTCTGCAGGGCGCGGTTGGCCTCGTTGACCGCGATCCGGTACAGCCAGGTGAAGTAGCTCGACCGGCCCTGGAACTGGGCGATGCCCCGCCAGGCGCGCAGCATCACCTCCTGGGCCACGTCCTCGGCCTCGCCGCGGTCGCCCAGCAGCCGCAGCAGCAGCATGAACAGGCGGTCGGCGTACGCGCCGGACAGCCGCTCGAACGCGGCGACTTCCCCGGCCTGGGCGCGGGTAACCAGGCTGGCCTCGGTCTCCGGCGGCGATGACCAGTCCCGGGGCACGCCGGGCTGCGCATCCGGCACCTGCCCGTCCGGCGATAGCGGTGCCGGCGCCTGTCCGCCCGGCGATAGCGGTGCCGGCGCCTGTCCGCCCGGCGATAGCGGTGCCGGCGCCTGTCCGCCCGGCGATAGCGGTGCCGGCGCCTGTCCGCCCGGCGATAGCGGTGCCG